>Ga0208644_1003563_pt1 | contig 12029 bp, 4 predicted proteins | sample VirMetDEL_Nov_18_FD_184517 | JGI IMG/M metagenome (GOLD analysis project Ga0208644, IMG submission 184517) | Aqueous microbial communities from the Delaware River and Bay under freshwater to marine salinity gradient to study organic matter... | ecosystem: Environmental > Aquatic > Marine >... | reverse complement strand
CTGCGCGAAGCGCTTCTTGTTCAATATTCGTGACGATATTGGATTCCATCTGCTGAATGGTATCCATAGTTTGCTCTTGGTTCTGCTGCATCTGCTGCTCAAGGGCGGTTTGGGTATCTTGGACAGCGCCGTAGACACCCGTCGGTGCGTAGATAGACGTATCTGCGACCTGACCGTACACGTTTTCACCTGCAAGAAGCTGCTCAAGCAGGAGTTGGTCGTCCAGTGTGATCTGTTGATCGCCCGTAACATCGTACTGGGCAAGCAGATTTTCGGACATAACTTGATTGCCCGCAATAACATCAACCACAAAGTCGATGTCAGTTTGGGTAACTTCGGTGGCAGGCTTACCAACAAGGTTGCTGACCGCATCAATATCGGCAGCGAGGGATTCCTCGACGCCTGTGATTTGTTCGCCAAGTGCAGTCTCGACGCCTGTGATTTGTTCGCCGAGCGCAGTCTGGGTTTCGCCCAGTGCAGCGAGGATGTCAGCTTCGGTAGTGCCGAGTTCTGTCAGGAGATTGGTTTCGGTCTCCGTGAGGGCAGCGAGAATATCAGTTTCGGTCTGACCAAGCTCAGTGGAGACGTCTTCGATAGCCTGTGCAAGGGCGTCATCACGTCCGATGCCCGCAGTCTCGTACTCAGCCATCTTCTCAAGGATGCTGGTCTCCATCTCACCGAGATCAACGCCGATGTCTTCAACGGCTTTGTCGATCTTCTCAGTGAGCGCGGTTTGACTTGTCTCGACGGCAGTAGTGATTTGGTCTAGGCCAAGCCCCAGTTGGTCGAGGATGTCGTCTTTTGTCGTGCCAAGCTGCGTAGCAAGGTCATCAAGTGCGTCCGAGATAGCCTCGTCACGTTCTTTGCCTGCTGCTTCGTACTGGGCAACGGTGCCAAACAGCCCGGTTGGGTCCGCTGATTCGTCTTCTTCTGTTAACGGGTTATCAGCAATAGCAGGACTGCCGAGCAGCCCGGCGATGTCACTGACGTCACCTGCTACCTCACCAATGTCCTCGGTGATGGCAGTCGTAGAGGTTTCGATCAGGTTTGTAAGGTCAGTAACCGCAACCCCAAAGTCCGTCGCCAGTTTGGCAATAGCTTGTTCGTTGGTCAGGCCCTGCGCTTTCAGCGTTTCAAGCTGTGCGTAGATACCAGTTGCTTCGGCGGTTACGTTACCGTCTGCATCATATTCGGCAGGGGTACCGACGTTGCCCGCAAGCGCAGCCAGATCGGTGCCGAGGGATTCGACAGCGGTGTCGATATACCCGTAGATGCCCGTAGCCGCTGTGTCGTCAGTGGCAGGGGCACCCAGTAGTTCTAGGATGGCGTCAGTGTTGGTATCCAGTGCAGCGTAGATGCCCGTAGCCGCTGCATCGTCCGTAGCAGGCGTACCGATTTGCGCGAGGATATTGTCCTCAGTGGTGCCAAGGTCTGCGGCAACGTCGGCGATAGCTGTGCTGAGCGCCTCGTCGCGGGCTATACCTGCGCTTTCGTACTCGCTTAGTTTGTCGAGCACGGACTCCTGCACCGAGGACAATCCGTTGTCGATATAGTCGTACAGGCCAGTCGCCGCTGCGTCGTCCGTAGCAGGCGAGCCAATGATGCCGTTGACGACATTCTGAACGTCTTCTTCACTAATGTTTTCGAGGCCGCTCAAGGCATCAGACACGATGGTCGTGACGTCTTCTTCGCTGATATTGTTCAGGTCGCCAATCGTGGCGTACAGGCCAGTAGCCGCCGTATCGTCAGTAGCGGGAGAGCCAACAATCGTGTTGACCACATCCTGCACGTCTTCGGTGCTGAGGTTATTTAGGCCAGCAATCGTGGCGTAGATACCCGTAGCTTCGGCGTCTGCCGTAGCAGGCGCACCGACGATGGTATTGACCACATCCTGCACGTCTTCGGTGCTAAGATTTTCCAGCTTACCGACCGCATCAGCGACGATGGTTTCGACGTCATCTGTACCGAGGTTGTTGAGGTCCGCTACGATGTCATTAACAACGGCCTTAACGTCTTCGGTGCTGAGATTTTCTAGCCCACTAAGCGCGTCCGTAACCAGTGCAGTAACGTCTTCGGTGCTGAGGTTGTTCAGCCCGCTAATCGCATCCGACACAATGGCTTTAACGTCATCAGTGCTCAGATCGTTCAAGTTGTCGATGGCAGTGCCCATGTCTGCAATCGTTGCGTAGACGCCCGTGGCAGGAACTTCATTGCCGTTCTCGTCCACTGTTGCGGGGGTACCGACAACCGAGCCAATCGTCGCTTGGACTTCTTCGTTTGTAAGGCCAGCGTCTTTAAGGTCTTTGATAGCCGTATCAATGTAGGCATAGAGGCCCGAGGCATCTTCGTCGCCGCTTGCCACTGCCCCGATGGCATCAGTGAGGTTATTGACGGTCTGGTCAATCGCAGCAACTTCGAGGCCGAGGTCGCCAAGAGCGTTAATCATGTCGTTTTTAACAACTTCCAGTGCTGCCTGCATCTCGTCAGAGATACCAACTTCACCTGTAAAGTTGTTAAGGATGTTCATGATGGAGTTGTAACGAGCGGTCGGCAGGTATTCTTCTGCACGGCCTGCAAGTTCAGTCTCCATGTACTGACCGACAAGTTTCTGGATGTCGTCATCGGTGGGCTGTGCAAGACCCAACGTCTCGTACGCAGCGCGAACTTCATCTTCGCTGACAAGGCGGGGGTCCACATACTCTTCGATAGCGGTTTTCTGCTGCTCTTCGCGGACCTGCCCTGTAAACCGTGCGACTTCTTGGTCGGTCGGCTCGTACCCAAGTGCAGTAAGGAACTCGCGTGCCTCGTCTGCATCGGTGTAGCGTGGGTCTACGAACGCTGCGATAGCCGCTTGCTGCTCAGCTTCGGAGGTTGCACCGACGTAGCTCTCGATTTCTTCCTTCGTCGGCGTGAAGCCAAGGTCGTTGAAAAACTGTTTAGCTTCATCGTACGTCGTGACGAACGGATCAGCGTACTCAATAGCGTACTCTTCTTGCCCTGACTGGAAGTTCTCACCACCTTGCCCCGTCAGCCCCGCAATCTGCTCAGCAGTGGGTTCGGGGATACCTTGGCCGATGAGCGCAGCTCGCGCCTCAGCTTCAGTCATCTGGCGTGGGTCTACATAAGACGCAACATTCGTGCCTGAAGTGGTCTCAAAGTTTGCCCCGCCCTGACCAACGTAAGCTGCAACCTCTTCATCGGTCGGGGTGTAGCCTTGGTCGGCGAAGAACGCACGGGCTTCCGCCTCGGTAACCTGACGCGGGTCAACATACGCCCCGACGTTTGTGCCAGTGGTAGTTTCAAAATTGTTCCCACCTTGCCCGACATACGCCGCAATTTCTGCGTCGGTCGGGGTATAGCCTTGGTCAGCAAAGAACGCACGCGCTTCGGCTTCAGTAACCTGCCGTGGGTCAACATAGGTGCCCACCTGCGTAGTTGTGGTGGACTCGAAGGACGCATTGCCTTGGCCCACACGAGCGGCGACTTCGGCGTCAGTCGGGGTGTAACCCTGCGCCGCAAACATCGCACGGACCTCAGCTTCGGTCGCGGAACGCGGATCAGCAAAGTTAGTGATCGTACTTTCAGTCGTTTGCTGGAAGTTACCGCTGGTGCTTTGCGCAACATATTGCGCAACTTCTTCATCGGTCGGGCTATAACCTTGTGCTTCAAATGCAGCGCGGGCTTCTGCTTCCGTGACCTGTCGTGGGTCAACATACGCTGAGATGTTAGTGCCTGTGGTGGCTTCAAAGTTGGCGTTACCTTGCCCGACGTACGCATTTATTTGCGCATTGGTCGGCTCATAACCAAGGCTGTCGAAGAACGCACGGGCTTCCGCCTCAGTAACCTGCCGTGGGTCTACATACCCAGCGTAATTCGCGCTGGACTCAAAGTTTGCGCCGCCTTGCCCAGTAAACGCTGCAATATCGGTAGCGGACGGGTCAAAGCCTTGCGCTTCAAGAGCGGCGCGGGCTTCGGCAGCGGTAATCTGGCGCGGATCAACATAGTTGGCGATGGCCTGCTGCTGCGTGGTTTCAGCCACACGGCCCACAAACGACTGCACCTGTGCATCCGTAGGTGTAAACCCGAGGTCCTCGAAGAACTTCTTGGCTTCACCAAACGAGGTATATTCTGGCCCAAGTTCAGTACGTAGCGTGGTAGCGGCGGAGTCACTGTGACCTGCACCGCCTTGGCTGACGTACTGCTGCGCCTGTTCATCTGTTAACGTGATACCTTCGGCCTCGGCAGCGGCCTTCACTTCGTTAATGTCGAAGTAGCGGTCGTCTACATACTGGTCGATTTGGGTTTCAATCGTGTTCTGATTGCCCTGCTTAACAAACGACTGAATTTCTGCCTGCGTTGCGTTATAGCCCGGGGCCGCGTTGGCAAACGCGCTCGTAGCCTCAGCTTCATTGACGTAATTGTTAGGCTGAACTTGGCTCAGAATGTTGGTGCGCGTAGTGGTATCGGTGATACCCAGTGCGTCCATCGCGGAGTTTGCGGCGTTTACGTCACCGTTGTTAATCGCGGTGCGGACGTCGGGGTCTACCGCCGACACAAAGTTGGAGTACATATCCCCAACAGAACTTACGCCGTAAGCACCACCTGCAACGGGACCACCGACCAAGAAGCCCATGAAGGCTGCACCTGCAACCTCCCCAGACACGTTAATAGTCGGGTCGATCTGTGCAAGGTGACCTTCGCGGTAGGCGGTTGCCAAGCCCTCTTCAATGGACTCGGTGACGCCCTCTTTGAGGGTAATTTTGCCGCCTTCAACTATGCGTTTGCCTAACTCGTTCAGACCGTCAGCAACGTAACCGCCGACTTGATCCTTATTGAGGATGGCTTTTTCGAGCGCCAGACCACCAACCCCAAGGCTGATACCTGTGAGCGCAGCCGCCACAGTGCCCGACTCGACCGCGAGGTTCATGGCGTATTCTGCCGCCTCAGTCTCGGTAAACAACTGCCCAGTCTCAGGGTTAACGGAGTTTACTGCGACTGCAAACGCACGGTCATAGGTCTCGCTTGCCGTACCACCGAAGCTCTCTGCAATATCGGTAGCACCCGCCGCAGTCAGGCCAGCCGTAGCCGCCATTCGCGTTGATAGGGTCTTACCGACTGCCATCGCTGCGCCTTTAGCGCCGAGAGTTGCCACACCACCAACTGCCAGCGGGACAAGTTCCTGCATGGCTTCCACACCAATGTATTCGGCGAGGAAGGTAGTGGGGTGGTTCTTTGCTGCACCTGCGATGTTAGCGACGGTTTCGAAAGCTCGGTCGTACCAAGGAGCGTCGTCGGGAAGTTCCGACGGTTTGCTCATTTCAGCCTGCAACTGTGCTAGTTCGGCTTTGTATTCCTCGGTGTTGTTGGCAGCGCCAAGGTCTTGCAGCCGCTGAGCGAACTGCCCAAGTGCCGTGCTAGACGGAGCGACACCGAACAGGGCGCTCACACCGTTAAAGGCTTCAAGGATGCCGCCCCCTGCCTTCAATGCGTTGGCAAAGAAGTTCTGGGTAGTGTCGGAATCCGATGCTTCTAGGGTGTTGAACAGGTTTTGCGCTGAGTTAATCAGTCGGTCAGTCCAGCCAAGCCCTTCTTGGATAGAGTCCCAGTCACCTGCACGGGCTGCATCGACCACGATTTCTGCAAGCTGAGTAACAGGTAGGTCTTGAACGCCACCGTAGATAACAAGCCCCATCGTACCGGGGACAAAATTGCCATCGGAATCTACGTACCGCCAGCTTTGCTTGTTGCCCGCTGGGTCGTAGGTTACCTGCTCGGTAATCCAGCCATGCTCGGGGTCCCAACGCTGCTCGCCTTGGACAATCGTCCACTGCGCACCGCCATTTTCGTCGTAGCTAATGACCGCGTTGCCTTGCAGGATGTCCGCTGAGGTAACGCCGGGGGCACGCCCGATAGTATCGGAAATGTCGCCGTTGTAGACGCGGAGGTAGTTGTCAAGCGCCACAGCCTCGGCGGCGGTCATTTCGGCACCGGGGGCTACACCACGGGTGTCAAACCCAAGGTAATCGAGAATTTCCAAGCTGTTTTCGGTTAGCGCGTCGCCCGTGTTGTACTCACGGTTAGGGCTTTGCCCAATCGCATCAACCCACGAATTGAACACCCGCTCTTGGGCTTCAGTATCAACAGACAAGTCAAATAAGGCTTGGGGGGTGTTGTACCCTTGGTCCCGCAGGATGGTCATCAACGCAGCACGGTCGGCATCCGTCAGACTTCCAACAGGGGAGTTTTCCCCAATACCAAACCCGCCGTACATGATTTGGCTCATGACCGACGTAGTGCCGTTGTTTAGCGCTCGGTTGTACTGCTCGTAGTTTGTGTAGACGTTGCTGTGTTGCCCTTCTGCTAGGAAGTGCTGATACGCGTCTACATCATCTGGTAAGTTGTTTAGAGCACGATACTGAGCTTCGTTAAACCCGGGGTCCATTGCGCTAACCAAATATTGGTTAGTTGCGTTAAAGACAGGAACTAGATCACCGTCGAGACGGTCAGCCGTACGTTGCAGTTCGCTTTGTGCGTCGGTCAAATCGACTTTAAGAGTTTCCAACAAAGCGTTGTCAGATTCGATCAACGGCACAAGTTCTTCAAGACGGTCTGCGTACCCCTCGTCAACCGCGAGGCGGTTGTACTCAGTAACAGCTTCGTTGTATCGCGCAAGCGCAGCGTCGTATAGTACTTGGTTTCGATCCCGCTCGCCCTCCTGCAAGAGCGCGCGTTCTCGTTGAACGATGTCCCACTGCGCTTGGAGTGCGCCAGCTTTCGTCTGGTACTCTTCGTAGTTTGCTTGGAGACGTGGACCAACTACGTCGATCTCGTCGGCTAGACGAGTAACTTCTTGGTAGTCCCCAGAAATTTTGTCGAGCGTATCACCAATGAAGTCGCCTACACCGGAATCACGAATTTCGTCGTGCAGCTCTTCCATACCGTACGCGGAGATAACAGCTTGGATTTGAGCAGCGGCTTGTTCGCCGGAGCCACCAGCCAGAGCAACTGCCGCCGTACGCTGCAATGCAGCGGTGACATAGCTAAGTTCTCGGTCCCCAATGTTGGGGTTGGTGGCAACGTACTTCTTAACAAGATCAGTGGTGATAAGCCCGCGAGTTACAGCGTTTGCCATAAGCTCAGGGGTGATTTCTTGGCCCGTAAGTTCCGCAGCCAGTGCGGAACCTACGATGTTTTTGACGACGTTCGGGATGGGTCGAGTTGACGTCTGCCCCGTATCAGGGTCAGTGACCTCCATTTCCCAGCCGAGCTTTTCGCCAATTTTACCCAGACCTGCGGAGACCGCAGCGGTCAAACCCCCTCGGGCAAAGGCTTCAAGGGGGTCCTCGCCATAAATAATGGCTTGAGTGGCAGCGACGGTACCTTGCGTGATTGCTTGCACAGCAACCTGCTTGGTGCCCTCGCTCAGAGCCTCGCCGATCACTTCATCAACAAAGGGAGCGGTGTGTTGAGCAACTTCACCGCCGATAGCCTGCGACACGTAAGAAACGGCAACGGTTTTAAGCACGTCACCAAGGTCCCCACCGTTGACAGCGACAGAGGCTCCGTCAATGAGCGGTATAGCCCACGCGTTGCCCGTCGCTATAGCGACCACCTTGGCGATTGTTTCAACAGGGTTGTCAAGAAGCGCTTCTACAGTGTCGCCAACGAAGGTAACAACAGGCTCAATGATTTCATCGACGACGAACTCAACGACGTCTTCAACTACGCCTGCAACCCACTTGACGACTTTTTTAACCGCTTTGACAACAGGTGCCATCTACAAACCTCGCGTTAAGGGCTGTTTCCCTAGTTTTATGTACACGACGTAGCCACCAGTGTTGTACTGCCCAATGGCAATCATCGTGTCTTTTTGGTCAGCGCGGCGCTTAAATATCTTAAACGCGTTTAGGTAGACAGGCGTGTCAAACTCTGTTGTGTAGTGGGTTATGCCGTTCTTCTGGAGATACGTGAAGTACTTGAACCCGTTAACAACGAAGTTACGACCAGTATCCACATTAAAGGCACGTCCTACCATCTTTCGTTTGTTTTTACCTGTACCTCTGTGTGCGAGGAACACCGTGTTCCCAATCTGCACAAGGTCCGCATTAGGGCGGGTAGTCTCTGCGGCGATAGCACCGAGAAGCACCGTGCGGTCCTCGTTTGGCTCAAGGTCCGTTGCTGCCATAGCAATGATCTCAGGGCCGTTGAGCAGTTTTTCTTTACTGTTCACTACTGTCTGCATGTCACACCTCCCGTGAAAAGAGCGCAGCCGAGTAAATATTTCCCATTCCAGCGGCAAGACTGAGGATGAGACCCTCGGGTACAGGGGCGTCAGAGGACAAGAACACAGGGTCAACCTGTGTCCTATTGGGGATTTTCGGCACGCAGCCGTTTTTCAAGTCGCGTAGCAACAAACCAGTCTCCAATAGTCCGCTAGCACCCATGGTGTGTCCAATGCGTGGTTTGTAGGACGTTGCCACAAACTCGTTTAGAGAACATAAAAGTGCCGATTTTTCCGCAGCATTGTTGACTGGCGTGCCAGTTCCATGCGTCTTAACCAACTTTACATCATTTTTATGCGCTTTGGCTACAAATAATGCACCGTCGATAGCTTTGCTGTATCCAGACCCGTCGTCTCGTTGGCCCAGCGGGTTCGTATTATCCTCAGCGGAACTATACGCCCCCACGAATTTAGCGAGTGGGTCAGCCATACCAGCGTGCTCTTTTTCAAAGATTGCGACCACTGCACCCTGTCCGAGAAAGAACCCTTGGTTCTGCTCGTCGAAGGCCGACGGTTGCATTCTGTCTTCGTCCTTATACTGGAGACTAGCCCCAGCCTCTCCGAAAAACTCCAGTGTTAAGTTGTTTACCGCGTCTTCGCCGCTAAAGACGATGACCCGATCAAACCCAAAGTTATTCATCAAGTTCTGCACTTCCATTAGCACTTTTAGGCTAGAAGCACAAGCGCTAGCATCTGTTGACACATGGTCGTGGACCGCGAACATGCTGGCGATGCGTCCTGCGTAGATGTTCGTCAGTACAATAAAGGGTACTTTAACCTTGTAGTGCAGCTCGGCTTCGGGGTTTTTATCATACCGACCATTCGTTCCCATCCAGCCTTGGTTGCCCGCCGCGAAGATAAACCCTGTCCGCCCCTGCACGGGGTTGTCGGTGACGTAAGCGCGTAGCTCGTCGTCGATCAAGCTCTCAATAAGGACGTGCGGGGGGTATTTCATGCCAGTTTTGGCTCTGCGGAACGTATCCGGCAGGATGTGAGCATGTTGGGGGTAAGGGACGTCGGAGATAAGTTTGGTATCAGTAGTACAAGCAGTACGGCATTGTGTTAGGTAAATCATGCTAGCTCCTTAACCAATTCTTTGATAGTCCCAAATTCGTCTTCGGGGTCTTTGGTTTTATTCGCTTCAAGAAATACCAGTAAATCACCAATACTGCTAACAGGCCACTGTGCCTGCGTCTCTTCGTCTTCAGGGATGCCGTATGCTTCGCCAAGCACAAAGAACGTCATCGTAACGTCCAAACTGTCAAGGCCAAGTACGTCTTCGCTTATGGGGGATTCTAGGGATTCGGCGGGAGCGTAGTCTTTTGTGACTACTTTTTGGGCTGCACCCACCGCGTTAAATAGTTCGAGAAAGTCAAATTTCATAGTGCGCTCCTATTATAGGGTGTATTTAGTATAAACACTTCACCACAGGAGACAACTACACACTATAAGTTGCTAACAAATGATACCGCAACGACAGTAGATGGAATACCGGGATGTGGAGACGTAGGTGCAGTGGAGTCAAGTGATAAAGATAAGTCTGCTGTAGCCCAATACATTTCGATGTACTGACCCGCTGTTAGATCAATAGAAAAGTTCCAATACACGGGTTGGTTTGCGTTACCTACGATGGTTTGTTGTTGCCCGCCGTAGGTCACATCAGTGCCGTTCTTGTTAATCCAAGTCCATGCCTGCACAGCTGCCGAGTTCGTGTGCGCGGTCTGTAATGTCACTTGGAAGTTGTAAACTCCATCAGCCGTCACAGTAATCTGTGTATTATCTGCACCCGCTATACTTACCCCGTTGCCGATATACGTATTTTCAAATTTTATCGGGTAGCCAGTATTAGTCGCCGCCGCAGTCTGATCGGTCGTGCTGTAAAAAAGGCCCCGGGGCATGTACAAGAAGCGCCCACCATCGTCTGTTCCCAACAGGGTGTTTAGGGAGTTAACAAGGCGGTTGAAGAACAGACGCAGCACGTTGCTGTTCTGGTCCATATACGGGCGCTGGTACTCCTCCGGGGCAAGTGGCAGAGCGGGCGGTTCGACTTTCTGAATTTCGTTAGCCATTAACGCCTCCCGTCAGGACGCATATCCACACGAGGTGAGCCTAGCTGCCATTTAACTCCAAGGTCAGCGGACTCCATTTTCAAGGAAATCTGACGGCCTCGGACACGGGTATTGACCTGCCCAGTAAACTGCTCAATCGGCACGGTTGCCGTACGGGTAACCGTACCCGACGCGCTACCCCCCTCGGAGTACGGGGTGTTGTATCCAGACCCAGAATTGGCAAGCGGTAGGAGCGTCATGGTCGCAGCGGGGCTAGCCGCCGTAGACCCATCAAAGGTCACATCAGGCATAATACGCCAGATAAAGGCGAAGCGATCACCGTCATCGAGGTCGAACTGACCCGACGTTATCGACGCAGCGATTGGGACTGGGGTTCCTGTCTCGTTGTCATCCGTGCCAAACTCGTGGTTATCGAGGTTAGCGCTGTAAGTAGCTGCCAATGGATAGTCACGCAGACCAGAATCAAGCCAAGCAGTACGAGCGAGGTTCCCATAGTACCAAGTCCCTTCAAGATAGTTGTAGACGACGTAGCGATCTACGGCATCGCTCGTTGACGAGCAGTAGAACCACCAGACTTCGTGGAAGGCTTCGTTCGTACCTGCGAACACTTGGTCATATTGCAGGAAGTTCATGTCGTTGAAGACGTAGCGGCGCACGTCGCATTTCAGCGGCTGACTGCGACCGTCGTACATATAGAACTTGTCTTTGCCCATCCAGAACGCCACCCCGCTGGCAAACGCCACGGAGTTTTGGGAGGCAATGGAGAGGTTGTCACCCATTAACTGGGCACCCCAAACCCCCGGTGCACCGACGTATTGCAGGGAGTAAAGGGAGGAGTTGGTCCAAACGAGGACCTCTTGACGTGCTTGTTTAGCCGCGACGATCTCGGTACCCCGAGAAAGTCTCAAGGACCCCGCTTGGTTCGTTGACGCTGGCGTCCAGTTGGTGGCGTCTTCTTGGTCTGACCAGCGAATTAGCATAGGGTCTACCGTGGCAGTCCCTACGTCGTTCGTTCCGAAGGCAAACACAAAGCGGTTGATGTCCGATACGAGCAACAAATTCTGTGATTCAGGCACGTCAGAAGCGCCCGAAAGTGAGGACAAGTATACCCCACGAGAGGCTACGCCGCTAGTTGCGTCCCAGTAGAAAATGTCCCCGCCACGAGGGCCGAAGATAAGGTCTTCACCAAAGTTAGACTGACTCCACAGACGGATACCTTCGGTGGATACACCGCCCGTACCCCAAGTGCCTGCGGACCAAGTGCCGCCACCCCAACCAGTAAGCGGAATCTCGGCAGCGGCACCCGTGCGGATTTGATACGCGCCGACGACCGATGCGCCGCCACTACCCGTGTCAGACGCATTAGCTGTAACAGTAGCTCCTGTCAGTGGGTCTTTGGCTTCAATCTGGTATTCGTCGTCGTCGATAATAGTGGTGATCTGGTACTCCTGATTGAGCACGTCGGCGGTAATGTTACCCCCGAGCGACACCGCCCCACTGAACGTAACGAAATCGTCGATACGCGCACCGTAACCAACATCGGTCACAGTAATAACCGCGCTACCGTTAGTCGCCGCAAAGGTTACGTCTCCCGCAGCCGTGGTGGCGCGGATGGGAGTAATGTCGTTGTAGCCGCCGCCCTGTTCGAGGTAGAACTTCAGGTGGGTTCCGACACCAAT
>Ga0208644_1003559_pt1 | contig 12035 bp, 16 predicted proteins | sample VirMetDEL_Nov_18_FD_184517 | JGI IMG/M metagenome (GOLD analysis project Ga0208644, IMG submission 184517) | Aqueous microbial communities from the Delaware River and Bay under freshwater to marine salinity gradient to study organic matter... | ecosystem: Environmental > Aquatic > Marine >... | reverse complement strand
GGTCACGATGCCGAAGACCTGATATGGCGCTCATCACGCCGCCCTTCGCATTCGCGCACTGCACCGATACTTTCTCCGGCACGCCAGCCGCGACCGTTCATGGCGTCGCGTTTACGGTGGCGGCAACGGGCGGGGAAGGCACCGCGGTCGATCTGATTTCATCGGTGGCCCATGACGTTCATTTTATCATCCTCGGAATCAATGGCTGCCTCTCAAGCGGCGCCGACATAGATGCGGTCGGAGACCTCCTAATCGACCGCGCGGGGGGCACGTCTTATTCCGAGTTCATTCCCAATCTCGTCTGCGGCTTTGGCAACACGGTGTCGGCGTCGGTGGGGCTGCGGTTTTTCTACTTTCCGATTTGGGCGCCCGCCGGTTCTTCGTTCGGGTTTCGGGCGAAGAACACATCGGCCACGGCCCCCACGACCGGAAGGGTGGGGCTTTACCTTTTCGGAGAACCGAACCGCCCGGATATGTGGTGGTGCGGGCAGGGCGTCGAGGCGCTGGGGGTCACGGAGGACTCGGCACATGGTGCGCGCGTGACGCCGGGGAACAGCGGCTCTTTCGGCTCGTGGACGAGCATTGGCAGCCCCACGACGTATAGGTACGGGGCGCTTCAGATCGGAATCGGGCCGAGCGACAGCAACGCGACAGCCATCGGCTATCATTGGGAAATGGGCTATGGCAATACTCGCCTGCCCGGCTCGCCGGCAATTTATTCATGCAATCAAACCGCCGAGAGCGGCCAGCGCCTCTATACCGGCCCGATATGGTGCGACATCCCCGCCGGGACGCAGATGCAGGTGCGGGGAAAGGCAAGCGGCTCCGCCGAGCAGCATGATATTGCCCTGTACGGTGTTTACTGATGACGATCAGCGTCACCAATTTTACGGGAACGGAAGCGGTCTCGACCACGGAATGGTCGCTGACGACGGACACCTCGGGGCCGGACACCGACACCACCATTGGGATGTTTCAGGCGTTCCTCGATCTGAATGCCTTGGCTGCCGGGGACGTGTTCGAGTTCAAGGTCTATGAGAAGGCCCGCGCGGCTGACACGCAGCGCTTGGTGATGAGCGCGCGGTTCGCCGGCGCACAAGGCGCGCCGATCTGGGCAAGCCCGGCATTCATCCTCGGCGCGGGTTGGGACATGACGCTGAAGAAGATCAGCGGCACCGACCGAACGATTACGTGGTCCATTCGCGGCGTGACGTGAGATGTGGGTCTTTGGGCCGTGGCCGGGCGCGGCACAAAGCTCTGGTGGCGGGGCTGTCACCGGCACCTCCGCAATCACTCTGCCGGGTGTAACGACAGCCGCGACAGGTGCGGTTGGCGCAGTCGGCACGGCGGCGATTATCCTGCCCTCAATAACCGTAGCAGGCACGGGCAAGGAAGGCTTTACCGGCACGGCAGAGATCACGCTGTCGCCGGTCACGGTCAGCGGCGAAGGCGCGGAGGGCTTCTCCGGTACGGGTGCTGTTACCCTCCCGAGCGTAACGGCAAGCGGTACGGGTAAGACAGGCGCAAGCGGCACGGCAGACATAACCCTGCCGAGCATTACGAGCAGCGGAACGGGCAAGGAAGGATTTACCGCCACCGTAGACGTGACGCTCCCGGCCATAACGGTCTCGGCCAGCGGCACGCACGCGGAAGACAACGCGGTAACGGGCGAATCTGACATCAGCCTGCCGTCCATCATGGTGACGGCTGAGGGGCAAGTTGTCTCTCCCCTTGTCGCCGATGAAACGGACACCCACGACGGCGGCGGGAAAAGAGAAGAAGAACTCGACTTCATCACGGAAGAACAGCTCAGGAAGCTGCTTCATCTGGACGAAGATGACACGCCGGAAGAAATCGAGACAGCCGCAGAGGAAATCGAGGAAGTCGCCCGCGAAGTTGAGGCGACGCAAACCTATCTGCCTCAAGCCCCGGCCCTACAAGCGATAGCCGAGGCCCTGAAAGAAGCGCGCGCACTCAGGACGCAAGCGAAGGCCGAGGCGCTGAAGCAATACAGAGAAGCGGCGCAGAGACTAAGGCGCGCGATAGACGAGCAGGAAGAATCCGAAATCATGCAAATTGTGGCGATGCTGCAATGACAGACGAAGAGCTTGAACAAGACCTTCGGAAAGCCATCCGCGCCCATGAAGCCGAATACGGAATCTTTCAGGAAGGCGACACGGTGAAAGACCGCGATGGCGGCGTCTGGCAGCTTCGTCGCGGCGTTCTTGAGCGCGTGTACGTCACCAACGGGCGCGCGCCATGAAGGGCGAGCGGTGGATTTGGTGCCGCGTGCAGAAAAAGCCGGTCAGGCCGCATGAAGTCGTCCGTGAGCCCAAGCAACGCAGTCCCCTCCCCTGCCCTATGGTGATTACGGACGAAATCGAGCCGTTCCAGTCCATGGCGGACGGAAAAATCTACACGTCCAAGTCCCGGTATTACGCCGAGACCAGGGCGAGAGGATACGAGATCGTCGGCAACGAGCGGATAAAGCCGAAATCGGCGGAACCCGACGAGCGGCAAATCGAGCGCGACCTTGCCGATGCCTACGATCAATGCGAAGCGGGCAAGGGCGTGAATGACCTACCAGGAAAATACCCGGAGCAGTGGAAACATGACTGACGACGATGACTCTCTCGACAAGGATTTGCTTGAGGCCGCCGAAGAGATTGGGGCCAAGCCGGGAGAGCCGGAGGAAGCCGAAGACGAGCGAGAGGAAGACGAGGGCGCCGAAGAGGCGCCCGAAACGTCTGAACGCCCTCGCGGACCCGATGGGAAATTCACGAAAGCGGCCCCCACTAAAACGGGCCAGCCGCCGGAGGGGGGCGGCCCCCTCACCGTCCCCCCTCCACCCGATACTTGGGATCAACTGGAGAAGGACCGATACGGCGCCCTCCCCGACCCGTTGAAGCCGCAGTATTTGGAACTGCGCTCCGGGTTTGAGAAACAGTACGGCGATGTATCGTCCGTTTCCCGCCTTCGCGAAGAGGCGAAGGCGTATGACCAGATTTTCGCGCCCCTCGATCAATTCCTCTCGATGAACGGGATGAGCCGCGTTGACGCGATCCGCAGGTGGGCCGCGGCGCATCAGACGCTCACTCAGAACCCCATCGAGGGAATCAAGTGGCTTGCGAAATCCTACGGCGTCGATTTGAGCGCGCTTGGCGGTCCTCAGCAGCAGGACGACGCGGGCGGCTGGCTCGATCCGATGGCCGAAAAAACCTTCGGCACCTTGGACCAGCGTTACAGCAAGCTTGAAAGCACGCTGCAACAGCTTCTCCAAAGCCAGCAAATCCAGCAGCAGACCGCCGTTGACAACGCCATACGCGCCTTTGCCGAGTCGAAGGACGCTAACGGCGCGCTCAAGTATCCCTATTTCTCTGCCGTCCGCGACAGGATGATTACGGAGCTTCGCGTGGCTGCTCAAATGGGTCAGCCGATGACCCTTGAGCAGGCATACGAGAATGCAATCCGCGTCCATCCCGAAATATCGAAGACGGTCCGCGAGAAAGCCGCCAAGGAAGAGGCGGCGAGAAAGGAGCAGGAGCGCAAGGCCCATCTGGAAAAGGCGAAGAAAGCCCAGGAGACGCGCGTGGTTTCCACCGCGCCTCAAGGGAAGCCCGCCAAACAGAAGGGCAAGATCAAGGACGATGTTGCTGCCGCTTGGGACGAGCTGGCGGGTGCCGCCTAGCAACCCCAATCAGGAGTAACCAGCAATGGCTTCGCCCGGTTTGAGCGAACTCATTACGACCACGCTGCGCAATCGGCGTGGGAAGCTGGCGGACAACGTTCTCAACCACATTCCCCTTCTCTACAAGCTGAAGGAGAAGGGCAACACGGAGCTTGAGAGCGGGGGCCGCACGCTTGTCGAGGAACTGGAGTACCAGGAAAACTCGACCTTCAAGTACTACGACGGCTACGAAGTCCTCGACGTGAGCGCGTCCGACGTGTTCACGGCGGCGGAATTCGACTGGAAGCAGGCTGCGGTGGTCGTGTCCATTTCCGGCAAGGAGATGCGCATGAACGCCGGGAAGCACGCATCGATCCGGCTTGCCAAGTCGCGCATCGCGAACGCCGAAAAGACGATGATGAACAACATCGCTACCGGCATCGCGTCGGACGGTGCGGGCTCGGGGTCGAAACAGGTTGGCGGCCTTCAGCTTCTGGTGGCCGACACCGGTTCGGGCACGGTCGGCGGTATTGCCGCCGCAACGTACTCGTTCTGGCGCAACCAGGTGGTGGACTTCACGTCCGACATCGGCGCAGCGTCGTCTGCGGGTAACTTCCAGAAGGGCATGAAGTCTCTCTGGCTCGAATGCGTTCGTAACGGGGACTACCCCGACATGATCGTTGCCGGGTCGGAGTACTTCAACGAATTCTGGCAGTCGCTCACGGCGATCCAGCGCATCACCGAGACCAAGAGGGGCGCGGCTGGTTTCCAGACGCTCACCTTCTACGGTCCGGGCGGTTCGGCGGAAGTCTTCTACGACTCCACCATCGCGAGCCAGCGGATGTACTTCCTCAACACGGACTACATCCACTGGCGCGTCCATGAAGATGCGAATTTCGAGCCGCTGACGGAGCGGGATTCGTTCAATCAGGACGCGATGGTTCGCCCCCTGATCTTCATGGGCAACATGACGGTCAGCAACCGCGCCCGTCAGGGCGTTCTGAAGGAGTAGTGGAGATGAGCAACACCCATTTCCCCATTACCCCGATGGCTGGCGTGAAGTTCGACACTCCGACCGACACCGCGCAGTTCGCCCTTGGCACGATCTGTCAGGGATCGGACGGCACGGAGTGGGTTTACGTGCAGGCCGGTGCGGCGCTCGTTCTGGGCGATTGCGTCGGCATCACGGAGGACTTCGTTGCCACCGGTCTTACCCTCACGACCGCGAACGACGCCGACCGCCTCGGCTTTGCTCAGGTCGCCTTCTCCAGCAGCCAGTATGGTTGGGTCGCGCTTCGCGGCTCAAACATCAAATGCCGCGTGAAGGCGTCCTGCGCCGCTGACGCTCAGTTGTGGACCACCGCCTCGGCGGGCGTCCTTGACGACGCGACGGCTGCCAATGCCGAGAAAGTGGATGGCATTGTCATGGTGGCCGCCAACGGCGCGGCCACGGCTGCCGTCGAGTGCAAGGCCAGCTGGCCGCATCTGCGTGAGTCGTAAGAATGACGAGGCTGTTCAAGCCCAACATCCAAGTTGACCTGAACACGCCTCGTCAATTTCTTCTTGACAACATCACCGCGAACCTGAGCAGGGGGCTTCCGACTCTCAAGGTCGGGCGCGCCCTGCTCGTTTGTGGCGGGCCGTCCATCGCGAGCCACGAAAGCGACATTCTCCGGCACAAACTGGACGGTTGGGATGTGTTCGCCTGCAACGGCGCACACGATTGGCTGATTGAAAGGGGAATTAAGCCTCACGCCGCAGTCCTTATGGACGCGACGGAGAAGGTGAACGCCTTCATCCGACAGCCGCAGGAAAACTGCATCTACTACTGCGCGTCTCAGACCCACCCCTCTCTGGTGGAAAGACTCGCGGAAAACAACATCGTCATTCTCTGGCACGCGCCTCTCGACGCGGACCAGATGAAACACATCGGGAAGCTTGACCCGGGCTGCACGATCATGGCCGGGGGGCTGACGGTCGGGCTGAACGCGATCCATGTCCTGTTCACGAGCGGATACAAGAAAATCCGCATTTACGGGATGGATTCGAGTTTCGGCCCGGAAGACAGGGACCACGCCTATTCCAACCCGGAAAGCAAGTCGAAGATTTACGACTTCTACTTTCAGGGCGAGAGATTCCGCAGCACCGGCGCTCTCGTTGTGCAGGCGCAGACGTTTGTGGAGCACTGGAAGAAGTACCACAGTATCGGCGTGCATATTCATGTTGTCGGGAACGGACTGCTCCCGGCGATGTGGCGCGCTCAACTCAAGGAGATTGTGAATGGCCGACGTAGCAATGTCGGAGATCGAACACTGGAACAGAATCGCGCAGGACACCTCGGACCCGTGTCGTCCGAGGTTCTATTGGGACAAGCGCCTTCTGAAGCTGGAGAGCGAGAGGCGGGGGACGCCGGTCTATAAAGACGTGGAAATGGTCGAGATTGTCACGCCCGGCCAGACCAAGAGCATCCCCGTCCACGAAGTGAGGGACGAGCACAGGCGGCGATGGCCGCAGCAATACGCCGCCTTCAAGCGCGGCACCGAAATGCCCGCGCGGGGAACGCCACTGGAAACCTGGAGCTATCTGCGCCCCGCTCAGGTGGCGATGCTGAAGGCGCTCAACATCATGTGCCTTGAGGAAATCCGCGACGCCTCCGACTCCGTGCTTGAAAAGATCGGCATGGGCGCGCGAGAGATGCAGAAGCTGGTAACGGCCTATCTCAAGCCCGCCCCCGAGAGAGAGCAGGAGCTTCGCGGCGAACTCCAACAGGCCAAACTGACCATCGAGGGGCTCCAATCGCAAATTGACCAGCTGAAAGCCCAGCTGCGCAAGCCCGAAGGCGCCGAGCCTGACGAACCCGCCCTTCGTCCGCCGACAGACCGCGAACCCGCGTCGCGGGCGCAGGCCAAGGAACGACAGACCCTGAGAATGCCGCCCAAGGCGTCGTGATGCCCCCGTATCTCGCCCTGTTTTGGGATGCGTATCGGGAGAAGCGGGCAATCTATGAAAAGAAAGACCTCTCGCGTTACGCGGAGCACAGACACGGGCCGACGCAGGCGGACATTGTGCAGAGATTCCGTGTTGCGGTTCGCCTGCAAATCGCCCGGATCGTCGCAAATCACGCTCGGGATCGACTTGACAAGGCTGTTAAGGCCGCGTGGCTCGCGGGCGGGTACTTCGCGGAATACCGAGCGCATTTGAGGCAGCTTAAGAGGATCGGCGGATGACGCTGCTTTCAATGTGCCAGAACGTCTGCGACGCGATAGCGATCCAGCGTCCGTCAACGATCATCGGCTCCACCAACGAAACCGCGCGGCGGTGTCTCATCCACATCCGCCGTACCTGTCAAGACCTCGTAAGGCGGCACACATGGTCCGCTCTCGTAAGGGAGCATTCCATCACGACCGCCAACGGCACCGCTTCTTATGCCCTGCCGGGCGATTTCGACAGGTACATAGACGACACGGCATGGGATGCCACGAATTATTGGCAGATGCGCGGCAGCCTCACGCCGTCCGAATGGCAGTGGGCCAAGCGGTCTATCGTCGCCACGGCCACCAATCGCAGGCGGTTCAGGGTCAAGTGGGATGCGTCGTCGTCTGCGCGGCGTATCTTTATCGACCCCACGCCCACCACGGCTGACAGCCTCGTTCTGGAATACGTGTCGAAGTACTTCTGCGAAGATTCCGGCGGCGACGGGCAGGCCGATTGGGCGGCGGACGACGATGTTCCGCGCCTCGAACCGGAATTGATCGAGCTGGGGCTTACCTATCGCCTTCTGAATTCTCTCGGGCAGCCATACGCGGAAGAGAAACAGGAATACGATATGAGGGTTGTCCGCGCTATCGGGCAGGACATGCCGGCCCGCGTTCTGGACATGTCCGGGACGAGAATGAGCGACATTCCGAATCTCCCCGATGGCAATTTCGGCAATGCTTAACGTCGCTCAGCAGCGGATGGCGAAATACCGCGCCGCGCCCAAGGCGACCATCCGAAGCGCGCCCGCCCCCGTTGGCGGGTGGAACACGCGCGACGCGCTCGACGCGATGGACCCGCAGGACGCGGTTACGCTCGACAATTTCTTCCCGACAACCGGCTCGGTCGATCTCAGGAAGGGATCGGAAGAGCACGCTTCCGGAGTCGGCGCCGGCGATGTGGAAACCCTCATGGAATACCATGCGGGCGGGACGCGACAGCTTCTGGCGGCGGGCGGCGGCGCCATCTACAACGCCACCTCTTCGGGCGCCGCGACCTCCATAGATTCGGGCTACGGCAGCAACCGCTGGCAGTGGGTGAATTTCAACGGCCAGCTTCATGCCGTGAACGGCACTGACGATCCGATCATGTGGAATGGGTCGTCGGTTACCACGCCCTCGTGGTCGGGATCGGGGCTGACGGTTTCCACACTGGACGGAATCCACGTCTTCAAGAACCGCATCTTCATGTGGGATTCGTCCACGCAGGATTACTGGTACGCGGCCATAGATTCCGTGACGGGGACGCTGACCAAGTTCCCGCTGTCCCGCGTCGGGACGTTCGGCGGCAACCTTGTCGCCATGCAGACGTGGACCCTGGATGCGGGCGACGGCGTTGACGATCTGGCCGTATTCTTCATGTCGTCGGGAGAAGCCATCGTTTATCAGGGGACCGACCCCGGAGATGCCAATGCTTGGGCGCTTGTGGGAATTTATCGGATCGCTCCTCTTCTTGGGATCAGGTGCGCGCAGAAGCTCGCGGGGGACATCATCTGCGCGACGAAAGAGGACTACCTTGCATTCGCCCGTGTCTTCAAGAGAGACCGAACGGGCGCGGACGAAACCAAGATCGCGGGTGCCGCTAAGGCAGCGGCGGATGCTTATGCTTCTAACTTCGGGTGGCAAGTCGTCCACTACCCGAAGGGGAACATGCTGATCGTCAACGTGCCGGTGCAGGCATCGTCCGAATATCATCAGCACGTCCTGAACACGCTTACGGGGGCATGGTGCCGGTTCACGGGAATGAACGCCCGATGCTGGTGCGTGTTCAACGACAATCTCTATTACGGCGGCGGCGATGGGAAAGTCTATCGCGCCGATGTCAACTATGACGATGACGGAGAGGTTATCGAGGCCGAGGGGCAGACGGCCTGGAACAATTTCCGGTCGCTTCAGGACAAGGTGATTACGGCGGTCCGCCCGATCATGTCGGCGGACGGCACGCTGAATCTTTCCCTCGGGACGCAGTTCGACTTCAAGGACATCGCGCTCCCTCAGGAAACGTCATCGGCATCCGAGGGATCGCCCTGGGATACGTCGGAATGGGATGTGGCCGAGTGGAGTCCCGAAGCGACGATACGGGACGGCTGGCACGGCGCATCGGGCAGCGGCCACGCCGTGTCAATGAGGATGCGGGTTGCCTCCAAGGGGCAGGCGATCCGCTGGTTCAGGACAGACTATCTGGTGAAGCCCGGCGGGAATCTATGAAGGTCATCGCCAACCCCAAGTACAGCCAATATCTCAGTGCTTGGGCCGCCAAAAGAATCGGCAACACGTTCCCCCCCGACGCTCAGGCGCTGGGGGTTTTTCGTGACGACAAACTCGCCGCCGTCGCCGTCTTTACCGACTACATGAAGACCGCTGCGGGCGGGAACATCATGATTCACTTTGCGGCGGAAACGCCGAGGTGGGCGACGAGGGAAGCCATCCGATTTTTCCTCGCCTATCCGTTCAAGCAGCTTGGATGCAACCGGGTTACCGCGACGATTGCGAAGACGAATCGCCGTTCAAGAAAACTCGTGTACGGGATCGGCTTCCGTCTTGAGGGGAAGCTGAGAAACGCCGCACCCAACGGCAAGGACATGATGATTTACGGCCTTCTGAAAACAGAGTTCGAAACGGGCCGGTTCGGAGAGAGGCATGGGAAAGAGCAGAAGCGCGCCACCGCCGCCGCCTGACGCGGGACAGCTTGCGCAGCAGCAGGCGCAGGCCAATCGCATCACGCAGTACACGCCCCAGGGCACGCTTCAGTTTGGCAGCGTCGGCAGTAACGGCCAGTTCGTGCCCGGCACGGGCGGCGCCGCTTCGCAGATCACGGAATCCCCGTTCCAGCAGCGGTACAGAATGGGGATGGAAGACCTTGCGCTGACGGCGCAGACTTCGGCGGCTCCGAGGATTCAGAATCTTCCGCTTTCGCCCATCGACACGACGCAGTTCCCCGAGCGGCGGTTCAATCTCGACTTCTCCGGGGTGAATCCCGTTCCTTCTTCGGCCGATTTCTCCGAGGACGCGAAGCGGGTCGAGCAAGCGACGTTCGACCGTGCTTTGGGTTTGCTCAACCCGCAATTCGAGCAATCGCAGCGCAGATTGGACACGCGGCTTGTGAACGCGGGCCTTCCCATCGGCTCGGAAGCCTACGGAACGGAAATGGGGAATTTCCAAAGGGAGCGTGACGACACTCTGTCCCGTCTTGCGATGGACGCGGTTGGGGCCGGCAGGGCGGAGCAGTCTCGCCTCTTCGGTCAAGCTCTCACTGGAAGACAGGCGCAACTTGGAGACCAACTCGCCGACGTGAATCTCCAGAACACGCAGCGGGCGGCGGCGATCAACGAAAACCAAGCCCTTCGCACGGGAGAACTCGGGGAGCTTGCGGCGATGCTGGGGCTTCAGCCGGTTCAGCCGGTTCAAGCCCAGGCATTCTTCGCCCCCTCGCCCGTCGATGTCGTCGGCCCGGCGAATCTTGCGTATCAAGGCGCGCTCGCGAACTACCAGAATCAGCAACAGCGGCAACAGGGCCTTTTGGGCGGACTGTTCGGCCTCGGCTCTGCAGCTCTTGGGGCTGGCATTAGGAAGTGGGGTTAGTCATGCCTCCTTTTCAGGGCAATTCGATCTACATGCAGAACGGCGAGGCGGTCATTCCGCCGGGAACGATCGCCGACCGTCTTGCACAGGGAAACTTCGGGCCGGTTCCGAATCAATCGGCGCCTCCGGGATTTCAGATTCCCCGCACCCTGACCCCGGAGCAGTTGGCGAACGCCTTGGGTGGTCAGGCGCCGCCGCCTCCGCAGGCGCCCGCCGCTGCACCTCAGCCGCCGTTCCAGCAGCAGATGCAATCGTTCATCAACCAGAACGCCATTCGACCGCCCGACATTTACACGAATAGCTTCCCGACTCCGTTCGGCTGGGCGACTCCGGGGGGGATGTGATGGCGATCTTTGGCAATGTGAATCCGATTACTGGGCAGACGCAAATCGGCGATCCGCTTGCCCGCATGCTGATCGCTCAGTCGCTATCTCAGCAGCCCATCCGCCATCCGCTCGAATTGGCCGGGCGTCTTGCTCAGTATGGCGCTGGGACATGGATAGAAAAGGACGAACGGGAAGGACAGGCGCAAGCCTTTTCCGATGTATGGAAGCAGTCCGGCGGCGATCTGACGAAGTTTGCGGAACTAGCAAGGGGCAACCGCTATCTCCGCGCAATGGGGCCGCAGCTTTCGATGAAGCTGGCCGAGGCCCAATTCAAGACGGCGCAGGATGTGGAGGCGGAAAAGCGCAAGTCCGAGCTGCGCCTGAAGGAAATGGAAGACCCGCGTTATCTGGCGGCCAAGCGTGCCGGGGCGACCCGCGTAAGCACGAACATTACGAACATGGCCGAAAGCGAGTTCCAGAAACAGCGCGCCAAGGACGACGCCGAATTCCTGAAAAAGCTTCGCGAGGATGCCCGCGCCTCCGCGTCAACGCTTGGCCAACTCAAGGAGGCGGAATCGCTTCTCAGCAAGGTTGCGACGGGGAAGCTTGCGCCCACGTCGCTGACCATTGGCCAGTACGCAAAGGCGATGGGCGTGAAAATCCCCGGCGGCATGAACCCCGATCAGGTGGCAACCGCCGAGGCGCTGGATGCGCTTTCCAAGCAGATGATGCTGCCTATTGCAAAAGCCCTCGGCGCGAACCCGACCGACCGCGACGCGCAGATCATCATGGATTCGCAGCCATCGCTCTCGAAAACTCCAGAGGGCAATCTGAAACTCATTCAGATGATGCGCGACTATCACACCAAGAGGGTTGTCGAGTATCGCGACGCGCACAAGGCTTACGAGACGGGCAAGGGCATTCCTTCGGACTTCTACCTCAAGAGGCTGCCCAAGACCGAGGAAGCCGCCCCGACCGGCGCTCCTCCCGCCGCGTCGCCGACCGGTAACCGCCAGATGCGGACGGTTATCGGCCCCGATGGGAAACCGCGAAACGTCTATACGGACGGCAAGCAGTGGTTCAATGAAGACGGGACGCCGCTGAAATGACCGACCCGCCGCTTCCCCCGGGCTATCAACTCCAGCAGCCGACGATTCCCGCGCTGCCGCCGGGCTTCCGGCTGGAACCCGAATCCCCCACCCCCAT
>Ga0208644_1003557_pt1 | contig 12040 bp, 5 predicted proteins | sample VirMetDEL_Nov_18_FD_184517 | JGI IMG/M metagenome (GOLD analysis project Ga0208644, IMG submission 184517) | Aqueous microbial communities from the Delaware River and Bay under freshwater to marine salinity gradient to study organic matter... | ecosystem: Environmental > Aquatic > Marine >... | reverse complement strand
TACCGAGCATTGTTCATAGTGTTCAAGGCGAAAGTATGAGAGATTTTACACTTTTAGCCAAAGGGAGAGGGTTACTTTAGCGAGTAGCCCTTTTTCTTTACGGGTGAATACCCCATTTTGTTTATTCCTTTCACTTTCAATAGATTTGGATATGGAAAGTTTGTTTCTTTTGGCTTTAGCGGGGATGTTCAATGCGGCTATGGACTCCATCGCTACGCGATACTCACGCTCGGTATTTAGCAAGTTGAATCCTCAATTTTGGAATCCCGAAATCTCTTGGGAGAATATGTGGTTAATGCCCCTACAACCAAGCCCCAACTATTGGTACTATTTTGGGCATCCTCCCCCACACGCGGAGGCTTTTCCATATTCCTCTACTATTTTTTCGTTTTTGACCGATGGTTGGCACTTGTGTAAATTCTTAATGTTATGGTGCATAGCATTCGCGGTTGCCACCTATTCAAGTGATTGTGCAATATGGTTTATGGCGTTATTGAGTTATTGCTCTTTCACATTGACTTTCACTATTTTTTATGTTCACATTTTCAATATAGAGGGCAAGGAAGAAGGCTCTTAAATAGTGTCTAATTTGCATATATTTGTGATATGCAAAAGAAAACGCTTATATTTTTCGCGAGTGCTTTGGGCATAAGCCTTGGAGTGGCTTTTGCCTTGCTCAAGAAAAAGCGTTTTAATCCCTTTGGAATGACCGCGGCTTTTTTGGGAGATTCCCAAACCGCTGGGTTTGGTTGGGGTTGGCCCGAATCATTGTCCAAGAAATATGGATTGGTGATGAAAGACCGACAACTATTAGCCAAAGGCGGTCAAAATACTCGTTGGGGTAAAAAGACCATAACCGACTACTTAGACAAATTCAAAGCCCCCGACATTTTATTCGTTTGGTTCGGTGGAAACGATGGTTATTCAATTGGGATTAGTCAAGAAGAATTTTATAAAAATTTGCAAGAGATTGTTGATACGGCTAAGGCAAAAGGCGTAAAACACATTTATGTGATATCGGGATTTTCAACTTTGAGAGTGACCAAGCCTTGCAATGGCAAAGCCGTTACCGATACGCATCGTAAAATGTTTGACCGAGTTGAGTCTTTCAAAAAGGGTATTGCGAAGAACATCAAAGGGGCGAGGGTGATTCCTATGTGGATGGAGCCCGATAATACTTGGTCTACGGATTGTTTTCATCTTCCCGCATCCGCTCAAGCAAAATTTGCGGATTGGTTGGGGAATCAAATTTTCATTAAGGGTGAAGCGTAAGGATTGGATTTTAGCGGGATTGACGACCTTGGGTGTTTTTGTCGGCATTCGTATGGCAAAAGGCAAAGGTATCGCTTTGCCAAAGGGCTCCCCAAAGTGGAGAAAAAGCAAATTCCCTCTCATATGGGATGTCGTTCTTAAGGGAGAAAGCAAGACTTTTGATGATTACAACTACTATGCTCCAAGTCTCAAAGGCGTTTTGAATGCAAAAGACACTCAACCTTTCTCTTCCAAGACCTTGACACAACTCAAGGTTTCGGAGGTTATGGCTTTTCAATCTCGCTCTCGTAGTCAAGGAGGGCAATTGTGGGCGGTAGGAAGGTTTCAAATTATACCCGTGACCTTGAAAGAACTCGTTAATGCGGGTTATGCAAAACCAAGCGACAAGTTTGATGAGGACACACAAATAAAATTGGGAGATGCACTCGTAATGAGAAGACCCAATCTCATAAATTACCTCAATGGCAAAGTAGCCGACAACCAAAGAAATTTGGAGTTAGCCGCTTTAGATGTTTCTAAAATATGGTCAAGCGTAGGCGTACCCTATGAACTCAATGGAAAGGCTTATAACCAATCCTATTATTCAACGGACAAAGCAAGTGTTGACACCACGGATGTCCAAAAAGCATTAAAGAACCAAAGAAAATTTAAGTAGTTATGGCAGTAACTAAATCAACAAGAGGAAACATATTTAGTCCCGAGGGCAATTCCTTAGCGGTATATGTGGATGATTCCACGGGTAGTTTATCCTTAAAAGATATCAATGGTGTCGTCCAACCGATGGCCGATTACATTACCCCTGGTTGTACCCTTTACATTGAAGGCACAGGGGTGGATTCTACCATTCGTTGTGGTTTGAACAATGAAGCATCGGCATCGTGTAGTGCGGTGTTGAGTGGTTGTAACAATAGAGCATTAGGGGTATATAGCGTTATTGCGGGTGGATTCAATTCTTGTGTCAATGCCCCTGCAAGTGGAATTTTTGCCTCTTGTGACTCACGAATTATTTCTTACACTGGTCAAGGGCATTTCTTGGGTGGTGGTAGAGGAAACCTTGCTAACGCTTGTTGCCAAGGTGTAATCATTGGAGGTCAATACAATGCGGTTTGCTCGGGTCGTAGAGGTATGATTTTGGGTGGTACGGGCAACCAAGTTTATTGCTCTTCTTCTACTGTCATAGCGGGTGGGGGTTCTTGTTCCGCAAGTGGTTATTCTTTGGTTGGTGCTGGTCAATCAAGCCTTACTACGGGAGGCTTTGAGAGCGTTGCATTAGGTAATACTCAAACCGCGGTAGGAAGTTATTCCGCTGTCGTAGGTGGTCGTTGGAATTATGCTTCCGCTTGTGCGGGAGTTTTCTCTTCATTGTGTTCTACCGCAAGTGCCACATATTCAAGCGTTGTTGGTGGTGCTTTGAATAGTGCAACGGCAACTCGTTCCGTTGTTCTCGGAGGTCAAAATAACAATGCCGCGGCTCAATACTCGGGCATTACCGCGGGTCTAAATAACTGCATCTCCTCCCTTGCGGCAAAATCAACCATTACGGGTGGTGAAAACAACCTTATAACATCCCCTTGTTCTACCATAGGTGGTGGTATCAACAACAAAATTTCAAGTTCAAGTGGCTACTCTTCTATTGTAGGTGGCCTTCAAAACTGCGATATTTCCTCCGTTGGTTACAACACCTTGAGTGGTTATTTCAACTGTGCCGCGGGTACCGCTATGGGTGCTTTCATCGTTGGTGGTAGTAACTGCGTCACCGCGGGTCAAGTACACTCTATCACGGGTGGTCTCGGCAACCTTATTGATTTGCCAACTCTTTCAAATAGAAAAGGTAGTCTTATCGGTGCGGGTATGTGTAACCGAATCTATGGAGTAGCGGGAACGGGGCCAAGCACTATTGCTGGAGGTAAATCACATTTGATGAGTTGTAGTGGATACTCCTTCATCGGTGGTGGTTTTTGCAATGTATTGACTACGGGTTCGGTAAGCGTTATCGCTGGTGGTTCAACAAACACGGGTGGAAATATCACCTTTATCGGTGGAGGTTGTTTAAATACGGCAAGTAATACCTATGCGACTATTGGAGGAGGTCGGTGTAACACCGCAAGTGGTTACGCTTCCACTATTGGTGGTGGTAATGTTAACCTAACAAATAATGTTTATTCAACTGTAGGTGGTGGAGAAAACAACCGAGCAATTGCTAATAGGTCTGTTATTGCAGGTGGTGCTATAAATTGTGTTGGTGGCAATCAGGGCAGCATTGTGGGTGGATATTGCAACTATGTAGTCAATAATGGAGGTTCCATTATAGGTGGTTTCAGGAACACGACAAGTGGAACTTATGCTACTATTGGAGGAGGAGAATCAAACAAGGCCGCGGGGACATATAGTGGCATAGTTTCGGGTGTAGCGAATTGCTCTATCGGAAACTACTCCTTCGTTGGTGGAGGTACTAATAACATTGCGAACAATTGCTCTTGTTATTCAACCCTTGTTGGTGGTGCAAATAACTGCATTTGCCATCGTTATGGATTCGTAGGTGGCGGTTGCCAAAACTACTTGGCATACGATGATGGTAGTACCGCGGGTGTTATTGTTGGTGGATATGATAACTGCTCCAATGGTTCGGGCAACTTTATCGGTGGTGGTCAATCAAACAGAGCGGGTGGATATGGCGAACGATGCAATGTTATTGTTGGTGGTTGTGCAAATACCATTTCGGGAGGTGACGCTTCGTTCATTGGTGGTGGGGCGTTAAATTCGGTTTCAAGTGGCAACGCAGTTTTAGGAGGAGGTTATCAAAACTATGCTACTAATATTTATACTTCCGTCCTTGGGGGTCGTAATGTCGTAGCAAGTGGTATGTACAGCGTATCGGTTGGCGGTAATCAAAGTTCTTCAACTGGGCAATTTTCGTCTATTTTAGGCGGTTCAAGAAACTTTGCGTGTTGTACATTTTCCGTAATGATTAACGGAAACAACAACTGTTCTCAACACCCCCACTCATTCATTGGTAACGGATGTTGCAACATTATTGTTGATTGTTGCAGCGTTGGATTTGGTAGCATATTAAATGGCTGCTCAAACCAAATTTATGGAATAGGCCGACCAGGACTCGGTACTTTCTCCACAGTGGTAAATGGTTGCGGAAACAGGGTTCAACATTATGGTTCAACTATCTTAGGCGGTACTGGCAACATTGTATGTGCTAACTATCAATCGGACATAGATGCTTGTTTAGGTTTCCAAGCAATGATTTTGGGGGGTCAAAACAACTCGGTTTGTAGATTCGGTGTTATTGTTAGTGGTTCATCTAACTCTACCTATACTGGAGGTGTTGTATTACAAGGCTCATCAAATCGGGCCGCTAATGGTGGTGTTGTTATTGGGGGAGGTGGTGTGTGTGCGACTGGAACTAATTCTATAGCAAATGGAAGCAATGTTTGTGCCACTTCTGGTTTTGCCCTTGCTAATGGTTTTTATTCTAATGCCACTTGTACTTATGCCTTTGCTTGGGGTAGAAACCAAACGGCATCAAATCTTGGTAGTGTAGCAATTGGTGGATTTAACACAACGAGTGGTTGTTATTCCGTTACTTTAGGAGGAAATTTTGGAAATGGAAACCAAACAACGGGCAATTTTTCTTCTATCACTGGGGGATTTGCAAACGGAGCAACGGGTTATGCCACATTTGTTGGTGGTGGAAAATGCAACACCTCCTCGGGCTCGTACGCTTTCGTAGGTGGTGGATTTAAGAATTGTGCCAACGGAAACTTTAACTCATTCTCGGGGGGTTATAACAACTTTGCCAACGGATGGGCGTATGTAACCATCGGTGGTGGTTCTAATAACCAAGGTTTGGATGGATGGGCCACGATTGCGGGTGGTAATCTAAACTGCTCGTGTGTAAATTCTTTCGTAGGTGGTGGTTCTAATAACAAAGCAATTGGCAAGTGTGTAGTAGTAGGCGGTGGTCAACAAAACACGGCATCCACTTGTTGGAGCGGAATTTTAGGAGGTTATAACAACCAAGCATCTTCGGTATTTAGTGCCGTTTTAGGTGGTTGTGGTAACCAATCAAGTGGTTATGGCTCATCGGTAATTAGTGGTGTAGGAAACATTGCCGCTTGTAATTACTCGTTGTCATCGGGCTTCGCTTCTTCTTCGTACCTCTATGGTCAAGTTGCTCACCAAAACAACAACTTAGGGTCTTCTCCCGTAGCATCGGCTCAAAGGTCTGAGTTGGTTGCTTCTAATGCGGCAACTTTGAATGCTGGTCAAGTAGCCACGCTATCCTTGGACGGAACGGGTGTGACAAATATGTTGATTCCGTTGGGAACAAACCGAATTTGGAGTGTTCGCATTAGTGCCATCGTTACTTGCGTAGCAACGGGTAGTGGAACACAAGCGGTAGGAGCCACTCAATATCAAGCCCAAGATGTTGTCTTGGAAAAGATTGCGGGAACAAGCACTATCGTACATAATCGTACCGCGGATAGCCATCAAGACTCAAATATGAATGGAACTTGGTCATTCTCTGTTGGAGCAAGTCAAGATTTGTTGATTCAATGGGAAGCCCCCGCTGGGGCAAATGCTACCGATTTCAAATTGGTTGCCAAAGTTGACTTAGTAGAAACTACTTGGTAATAGAAGTATATGAGCGTAAATAAAACCATAGGGGGGTTAAGTGTATTAACCTCTGCAAACATAAAGGGGTGCTTTCAAGTAGCGGTATGGGATAGTGATGCTCAAACGACCAAGAGTGCTTGTATAACCGATGTCTTGAGTGGAGTAGAGCAATTGTACTCTACGAGTAGTGGGTATTGTAGCATCGTTAGAACGGGTTTAAACAACACCGCAACGGGCGACTTTTCATCCGTTTTAGCGGGTAAGTATAGTTGTGCCCAAGGAACATTTGGTATTGTAGCGGGTTCTTGTAGTTATACAACGGGGAATGCCAACATTGTAATCGGTAATAGTAGTGAAACAAGGGGTGATTGGGGAGACCGAATCATTATTGGAAACAATAGCATTATTAGGTGTGGTGGAGCCCAAGATACCACTGGTTCAATCTTAATTGGTAGTAATGCAATTATATCACAAGAGGGTTGCCATTCCGTAGGTATTGGAACTTGTGCCTTAATCAGCCGATGTGGTTCCGTGGCCGTAGGGTGTCGTTCTTCGGCTAATTTGTGTTCTACCGCGTTAGGTCAACAATCAAATGCGAGTGGAGCGTATGCAACCGCTATCGGTGTATCTATTGCTTCGGGATATGGCTCATTAGCCGTTGCTTCGGGTGGCCCTTCTGGAACGGCAAATGCAACATCTACTTGCTCTATTGCGATAGGAAATGGTTCTTCTTCTACAAGTTCATCTTCGGTGGCAATAGGCTTAAATGCGAAAGCACTTACCCAAAGTTCTATTGCCATAGGTGCTTCTGCCCAAGTATGTGGAGGAACGAATGGTGGTATAGCCATTGGTAATGGGTCTACGATTTTAGATAACCACGGCATTGCGATTGGTACGGGGAATACCGCATCATCAAGAGGTACCGCGATTGGGTATTACAATACCTCTGGCATCTTGGGTGGTACACTTAGTGGCTATTCAAATAGTACGGGATGTGTAGCCGTTGTGGCGGGTGGTATGTGCAACTCCGCTTCTGGACAATATGGATTCGTAGGCGGTGGTTGTGGAAACAAGAGTTTAGGTAACTATAGCAATGTCGTTGGAGGTTTGTCCAATTGCAACTTTGCCCAGTATTCAACTATCGGAGGTGGCTCGTATAACACAATTTGTGGCAAAACAAAAAGCACTGGCCCTCAAAACAACTCCTCTATCGGAGGTGGAGAATATAACTACATAGACTCTTGCGATTCCGCTATTGTAGGGGGTTTGTGCAACATTATTTGTGGTTGTATAGGAGCAAACACTTATGGTGGCTCACGAAATTTCATTGGTTCGGGAGAATGCAATACAATCTCTTCTTATAATGTCTACAACAATGGAATTCTTGCGGGAAAACTAAACCGAATAGGTGGATTTACAAATCTTAATAATTCCGCTATTTCGGGAGGAGAATCTAATTGTATTAGCAATGTAAATTCCTTTATCGGTGGTGGTTGTTGTAATACAATTTGTTGTACCAATTCTTTTATTGGTGCGGGGTCATATAATGTTGTAAGTGGTACTCATTCCGCGGTAGTTGCGGGAGGTGTTAGTGGCAATACTGTATCGGGTTGTAATAGCATCATTGGTGCGGGATATGGCAACTCGGTAACGGGCTCATATTCGGGAATTTTAAGTGGTCAATCAAACCAAGTAACTAACCAGTACTCCGTTGTCGGAGGGGGATATCAAAATTGTGCCACTGGAAGACGCTCTTTTGTTGGAGGGGGTTTTCAAAACAAATCAAGCGGTAACGAGTCGTCAATTTCGGGAGGTTGGCAAAATTCCAATAGTGGTTATATTTCTCACATTGCGAGTGGCGAATCCAATTGCATTTGTAGTGGCGTGGCTTATGGATTTATTGGAAACGGAAGGCAAAACTTTCTTACAAATGGTTCCATTTGTGGAGCAATTATATCGGGAAGAGGCAATAATGTCTGTTGCGATATTTCAACTATAGCGAACGGATTTGCTAACAATACTAAATCCGCTTATACTTTTATTGGAAATGGTTGTTATAACCGAATTGACTATTTTGCTCCTTATTCAACAGTAGCCAATGGATGTAATAATCTAATTACTGGTTGCTATTCATCCATATTGAATGGAGTTAACAATTGTACTATCGGTGTGTTTGCTACCATAAGTGGTGGTTGTGCTAATCGTGTATCGGATTGTTTTAGCACCATTGTGGGTGGTTTAAACAATGAGACTGTTGGGCCTTTTTCAAATATCCTTGGAGGTGTAAATAATTGCGTTGGATGGAAATCAACTATTGTTGGTGGTGAAAATAATTACATTAGTTCCAGTGGAGCGGGATTATTTAATACTATTGGCGGTGGTAGGGATAACCAAATAAGTGTAGGAGGCTCATTTTTTTATAATGCGATTTCGGGGGGTAGCACAAATAAGGTATGTGGTGTAAATGTCGGTTCCGCTACAATAGGTGGTGGTAATAGTAATGTTGTCTCTGGAGCCTATGCAACCATCGCGGGAGGTCGTTTAAATACGGCAAGTGCATACATCTCTGGAGTCTTAGGCGGTATTCAAAATATATCTTCTGGTTACTACTCTATTTCGGGAGGTAAACAAGCAACCGCATCGGGATATGCGAGTGTGGCGTTTGGTCGTCAAGCAATTGCAAATAACGACTCAGCAACCGCATTTGGTCGTAGTACTTGTGCTTATGGAGAGTCTTCCTTTGCCGCTGGTAATGGCTCAAGAGCCACGGGGGTACAAAGTGTTGCTTTAGGAAGACTTGCTACGGCAAGTGGTACTTATTCTTTTGCAGCGGCTCAAGGATTGGCTTCTTGTAATTGGGCGGTAGCGTTGGGCTTTGGTATTGCTTGTGGTTATCAAAGTGCTGTAATTGCGGCAGATGGTGCCATTGCTTCGGCTAAAGCATCGTTGGCAATGGGCAAATCCTATGCTTATATGTACGGGATGTTTTCAATGGCAAACGATGTGTTTGCATATGGTAGTGGGTCAACACAAAATTGGTTTGTAAATACATCCAATAGTGGTCTTAATAATCCATCTACCACATTAAACTTTACAAGCGGGTCTACGGCACAATTAGGTCAACAATACAACGGAGGTGCGGGAATGAAGCCCCTAACAACCGATGCGGTATGGAATGTAATGGCAAGGTGGAGTGGTATTGTTACAAACATTTCGGGTACGGCAACGGGAGTAAGCATTGGTGATGTTATTGTAGGAAACGACACATTTTTCTACAAACAAGTTTCGGGCATAGCATCAATATCTACCCCAACAAGTATTTCAAGCGATTCGGACGCTTCAATGTCAACGGCAACGATGACCTATAGTACAACCCTTAATCAAGGGCTTGTAAGCACATTTACCGCTCCAACTTTTGCGGGGGGTGGTACTTTGACAATCCAAGTGATGACTAACTACTCGGTAGTAGAAATACAACTCTAATTAAATACCTAAAAATACATAAATGACCTTTACAATGACCGAGGTGGCTTGGGTGTAATTTTGATTATAAAAGACAAAAAGAATTATGGGAGTAACTAAATCTCAAAGAGGCAATATTTTTTCACCAGAGGGCAATTCTTTGGCGGTATATGTTGATGACGGAACGGGCGTACTATCGCTCAAAGACATCAATGGCGTAGTCCAACCGATTACGGATTTTCTCCCAAGCGTTGCCACGGGGGTATTGCAGTTAGAGAATGGAGTCCCTATGGATACCACTCTTCGCAAGGTATCCGACCAAAACAACACCACATCTCCTTTATTGTTGTCTACACGATGGACTACGAATCGGGGCAATGACGGGCTTTATGGAACAACGGCATTTGGAGAGAATGTCTTGGGCTCTAATGCGGGAGGTGGTAGTAATACCGCTTTCGGTGTCAATGTATTGAATAGCAATACCACGGGTGGCTCAAACACGGGTATGGGCACGGGTACATTGAATTGCAACACAACGGGTTCTTGGAATGTCGCTATTGGTAGTGACGCATTGAATCGCAATATTGATGGTTTTGCGAATACGGCTATTGGTTATACGGCTTTGCAATTGGCTAATGCGAGTTATAACACGGCTATTGGATTTGAGTCCTTACAAAGGAGTACGGGTTGTTCCAATACATCGGTAGGCTATCGTTCGGCTAAAAACATTACGAGTGGCTCAAGCAATACCGCTATTGGATATACCTCAATGGAAAATGTTTCTACATCGGAGCAAAACACCGCGGTAGGAGCATATACAATGGTTTCAAACTCTACGGGTAGTTTTAATACTACTTTGGGTAGTGTGGGCTTGTATTCTAATACCACGGGTTGTAAAAATACAGCGGTAGGTGCGGGTTCAATGATTTACAACACCACGGGATGTTTAAACACGGCATCTGGATATCAAGCATTGATAGCAAACACCGCGGGGTCAAACATTGTGGCTATTGGTAGTAGTGCTTTAAACGCAAACCAAACATCTAATAACACTGCGGTAGGGGCACAAGCGGCTTTTTCAAATACTACGGGCTCAAGCATTACTGCAATTGGTTTTCAAGCGTTAAGGCAATCTAATGGAAGTGATAATACCGCGGTAGGTCGTGGGGCTTTAGGCAATTCTACAACGGGTAGCCAGAATGTATCGGTTGGTGGAAATGGTAATGGTAACCCAACGGGAGCGGTTGCCGTTGGTTATCAAGCCTTAAACTCTAACTCTGGTTCTTGGAACACAGCGGTTGGTTATAGAGCCGCTCAGTGTACAACAACGGGTAATAACAATGTAGCGTTAGGTATTCAATCTCTTTATTGCAATACGAGTGGTGGAGAAAATGTCGCAATCGGAAGAGAAGCGGGGTATTCCTCTCAAACAGCCTGTGGAATTGTAGGTATAGGATACGGGGCTTTACGAGCAAACACGGGCTCATTTAATACCGCTATTGGATACGAGGCGGCAAATTGTAATAATGCTAACAATGGTATAGTCGCTTTAGGCTACCAAGCATTAAGAAACAATACGGGGGCGGCTAACACCGCGGTGGGTTATCAATCATCCGTTTCTAATACCTATGGTACGGCCAACAATTCGTTTGGTTTTTACAGTTTAATTTGTAATACGACTGGCAATGCCAACATTGCTATTGGAAATGAAGCATTGAGGTTTAATCTCACTGGCTCAAACAACACGAGCGTTGGACATAAGGCGATAAATATAAATACAACGGGGTGCTATAATGTTGCTATGGGTATTTCCTCGTTGGGTAGTGGCAATGGGGGCTCAAATAATACGGCAATAGGCTCATTGTCACTTGTGAGTAATACCGCCTCCAACAACACCGCAGTCGGCTACGAGGCCGCAAGATGTAATATTAGTGCGGGAGGTATAACCGCTATTGGATATCAAGCGTTACGAAACTCAACTTGTCAAAACAATACCGCTGTTGGTGGTCAAGCGGCAGTAAACTTGTCTACTGGCCAATACAATGTAGCGATGGGTATACAAACCCTTTACAATTCTAATGGTTCAAATAACACCGCAATTGGTAGCGTTGCTTTAGCAAATGGAGCGACAGGAGACAATAATACGGCTATTGGTTATCAATCTTTACTAAACAATACCGCCTCCAACAACACCGCTTTGGGCTATGAGGCTGCATATTGCAATACGAGTGGGATAGCAGTAACCGCAATAGGCTATCAAGCATTGCGAAATTCTACAGGGAATTACAATACTGCTTTGGGTAACGAATCATTAGTAAGCAATACAACTGGGGGCAATAATACATCCATTGGTAGTAACGCTCTATACTACAACACAACGGGACTTTTTAATACCGCTATTGGAGAATCGTCAATGTTGTCAAATGTAAGTGGTAGCAGTAACACGGCAATAGGTCGTAGAGCCCTCAACACCAACACCGCCTCCAACAATACCGCTGTGGGCTACGAGGCAGCGTATAGCAATACGAGTGGTAACATTACGGCTTTTGGTTATCAGGCAGCAAGGGCAAATACAACAGGTATAAATAATACCGCAATTGGAACTCAAGCCTTAGTATCAAATTCAACGGGTTCACAAAACACCGCAATTGGGCGTAATTCTCTTACAAACAACACC
>Ga0208644_1003556_pt1 | contig 12040 bp, 19 predicted proteins | sample VirMetDEL_Nov_18_FD_184517 | JGI IMG/M metagenome (GOLD analysis project Ga0208644, IMG submission 184517) | Aqueous microbial communities from the Delaware River and Bay under freshwater to marine salinity gradient to study organic matter... | ecosystem: Environmental > Aquatic > Marine >... | reverse complement strand
GCTTTCTCTACAGCGTGTTCAATCTTGCTCTTGAACCACTGCATGCTTAGAAACTTACTCATGTTCTTTGTTTTAAAAATGTTGTTTACGTTTTTTCTTTGCTAAATAATCAATAAATACTACTGTCCAGGAGATGAAACCAATAGGCCATCCTAAAAACCATACAAGTGGTAATAACCAATCACCATCTGTATCTAACTTCCTGACAAAAGAATTGAGTGCCCAATACAGGCACCCAATTACTACATAAATTAACGTTATACTCATATTAATTCTTCTATTTCTGATTCTGCCACTGGATTTACAATCTCCTCATTAAGAGTGATGTTGTAATGTTTCCAGTCTATGCGTTGTTTGTAATACTTAAATAAATCACGAATTGCATCAGTCATACCATCATTTAGGCTATAACTGCTAGAAGCTTGAAATACAGAATTAATGAACGGAAGTTTCTCAAAGATGCTCTTTATTTCTAGATAGAGAGGATAAATAGACATGTCAAACAACTTGTCTGCTTCAGCCACTTCTAACATAGTTTTGTAAAGTGCATCACTTCCATTAAAATAATTTTTGCTTGAATATAGTTCAAGCATTTTCATTTTGTTGTACAGATCAACAGAAATCTGTTCCATTCTTTCCATTTTGTTAAACACGGATCTATAATTAGACATCATCTCTCTAATTAAATAACCTGTCACAACTCTTCTAAATGCAATGTGTTTACCTTCCATAAATTTGTCAATGTGTATCCAGTTATGTAAATCAATATCCTTCAAACGGTTAAGTTCTCTTTCAGAAAACACTATAAACTTCACCTTGTACTTTGGAAATGCTGCAAACATCAAATCAAATGTTGATGTATGTACAGCAGATCCATAAACTGTCAAATAAGGAAGTTTATGCGCATCTTTCATCTGAACTACGTGAGGAACAAACTTACAATTCTGATTACCTACAGATCTCTCTAGAGGAGCAGCAAGTTTACCTGTCACTTCTCCTTCAAGTTTCTGTCTTCTTTGCTTAGGACCAGCAACACCATTAGTACCAACTGTAGCTTTTTTCCTAGAAAGAATAAACTGTTCAGGCACTACATAATTGTCCAAATCTATGAATCTAGAAACAATGCGAGATCGCATCTCCTGGAACTCCTTAATTACATTTCTCCAGTCACTCTTAGGAAACTTCCAGAGCTCAAGGATTTTGTAATAGCTTTCATAGCCACTAGTTCTATCTTTAGAACTACCAAGTTTGTAAGATTTCACCTTCTTTACAATATACTCAGTTTCTCCTCCTTTGCTTAGGCTTTTTAGATATTCCTTCTTAATACCACTAAGTCTGTCTGTATAGACATATATAGTGGTATCTGGATGTGATACCTTGTCTGTAAGTCTTGACCATCTACCACCTTTACACCATCTGCCTCTATACACTTCGTTCACTATCGAATACTCACCAAGAAGATATTCCTTAAGATTGCTGTAATAATGAACGCTATGATAGTACAAACCATTCACTTTTGGAGAAGCAAAAGGAATTGTAGCAAATGATTTCAAATTATTAACATCAACATTACCACCATCATTAAGCTTAATATACTTGCTATGAGAACGATAGTGATCAATAGCTTCGAGAATATTATCTGTATCCTTTACAGATTCATTATACTTCTCTACAAAATAGTTAGCTATGTCTCTAATCTTGTTCATTATAACAACCATAGCTTCCTTAGTGTAACGAAGAGATTCTCTGTTTGGTGTAGGAAATACACCATCGCTGAGTCCTAGTCTAATGGCAATAGGAAAACGAATTGAATTAATTCCTAACTTCTTGAAATCCAATGGATAATACACATTATCTAAACAAACATGCAAATCACCATTTGATGCAAGTTCACTAAACTGGAACAATTCATTTCTATAGATGACAAAGTTGTTATCTACACCATCAACATTGAAATAAACATTCTCAAAATAAGCTAGCTGCTCTTGAATCTTTGTCTGGAAAGAATATCTGTCACTCCACTTAACAGGAACAATTATCTTAACACCGTTTCTCTGTGTTGTTGAAGTTTCATAAAGAAGATCAATTGTGTTAACATCTTCTCCTTCATACATCATGTATTTACGCTCAACACCATTCTTTCTAGCTACAAAATAGAAGCTAGAAGAATAAGCAAGTGGAGCCTTGAAACCCAAACCCATCATACCAAGCTCGTTAGCTGAATCACGCTTGGTAGACTTACCGTATTTACTAATAATGTTCTTAACATCATCAGCATCTAAACCAATACCAAAATCCTCTACAGTGAACTCATAGTTGTTATTATCAGAAGCAATCTGAAAAGATACAACAATTGGATCTGTGGTCCCAGCTCTTCTATGACTATCCAGTGCATTTGATGCACACTCACGGACAGTAGAGCCTATATCATCTGAATACAGATTCTTACTTAACATCTGCATCAATATCTGTGCAGAATCTAAGTCAAGGGACATACCAATTGATTCCTGTGTTTGTTCTCCTTCCTGAAGGATGTGCGATTGTGTTTGTTTTTCTAAGATCATTGTATAAAGTTGTATTGTTTTAAAATTTCAATTGCTTTCTCGTATTCTATTACGTCTTCTTGGTTATGTAATACCTCTGGATTCACCTTTGCCACCCTATATTCTGTATTATTTCCATGTATGTAAGCCTTGTAAAACTTTGGTTTTCTATTGTTTTGCATAGCATTTTCATATTGATAAATAATACCATTAGGTGTATAATACTGAATTGTACCTCTACCATATCCTGCAAATAGTCCAAAATCCATACCACTTGTATAACTAACAAGAATAGGATCACCTATTTTTAATGTTCCTCCAAGTTTTAGTTTCATTGTTTTTCGATTTTAAAATGGCGTATCATTTAGCCATGAGATTTCAAAATTGTTATTGTCTTTTAGCACCTTGTTCACCTTTCTGAAGGTTCCTTCTGTATCCCAATCTGTGTTCTTGTAAGAAGCACTGGCTGGATGGCTCATAGTGAATGTCCATGCAAAAGGATTGGTGTATTTCTCATACCTAGAAGCGTCCTTACCTAAGAAGATTACAGGAACACCGCTTGAAGAAATAACCTCTTCAAATACATACTTGGTGAACGGTTCCCACAAATCAATATGAGAACCAGCTTTGTTTGCTTCTGTTGTAAGAGCTGCGTTATACATCAGCACTCCCTGCATTGCTAGATAGGAAACATCAGGATCTTTATGATATTTTAAGTTTAATCCATCATAAAGCTCTTTCTCTATTCCTTCATAGAACTTCTCAAGAGAGGGTTGAAGTTTACCAGTAACTGTACATCCCATAAGCAAACCATCTGCCACAGCTTCACCATTGATAAATGTGTGATAGGGGCACATGCCTAGAAGAACAACCTTTAGGTTGTCTAAGGATGTCTCTTTAAAGCACCTGAATGTAACAGAAGAAAGAGGGGCTATTTTCTTGCCCCTCTTTGATTCCTTTTTGAGAAATTCATAAATCTTATCACATTCAGCACTCTCTATAAATGGTCGCATTTTAACATGCCAGCTTTCGTGAAACTGATCTTTGAAGTTTTCCCATTTCATAAATTAAAACATTTCTAATTGTGTAAAATCTTCATCATTACTAGTTAAAGCCATGATTGTATTAGCCACTAGTGCTGGAGACTCTTGAACATTTGTAAATGCTCCTGAACCATCAACAAAGAACTTGTGAGCTCTCATGTGACTGCTCATCCAATCAATAGGATGTGTTTCCTTCATAGCATATGTGGTGTAATTGTAAAGTTCCCACATGCTGTCTGGAGCCCCATAATCATGTGTTGGAGAGTTAAGTTCACGACTAATGATGTTAAGCTGTGTAGATGTAATAAACTGCTCTTCTAACATCATTCTACCAATAAGCTCAGCTTTAGTGCGCCTGGTGAGCTCTATTTGCTTCATTTGCTCACGCTCTGTTTGCATAGTTGTGAAAGCATCACCTGCAGCTTTGATATACTCAGTGATAGCATTTGGTGTGAATTGTTGAATTGTACCCTTGTGAGGCTTCTTAAATGCACCCATATCACCATGCACCATACCGTTCTGACAAATAAATATTCTAGCACCAATAGCAAACTTAAGACTGAGTGTCTTATTGTAGCTATTCTGCCAGCCAATCTGTAATTGCATTTCTTTATCAGCTACATTGCTGATACTAAATCTACCATTTGCCACCTGACCACCTGCTGCACAAGAATAAGTTTCCTTGTCTAAACTAAATCCAGCTTGGTGAATTGATTCTAATGTCAAATCAATAAGCTGTTGGTGTGTAATGGGCTTGTATGTCTTTGTTTCTACAGGAACATCTGCTCTTAATAGCAATTCCCTGGTTGTGTTATATACAACATTTTTTGTCATGACTCTGAAATTTTAACGATGATGTTTAAATACCTACCTATTATACCTTCTAAATTTTCTATACCTATACATTCAATTTGATCTCCTTCAGTTGTTTCTAACCATTCAGTTTCAGCTTGAATAGCTTCTATAAGATCTCCAAGATTGTTTGGACGTTGTTCTTTCATAACAATTGTTTATGTTTTAGATACTCTTCAATAGCTTGAAGTCCATGTGCTTTGGCTAGATCAGCCCAATCTTTAATTCCTTCCTTTAGATACTTACGTGGAACATTAGCATACCCAAAATCAAACAGTTTTGTAATCTGTTGACTATTCTGTACACCAATCACATCACTATCAAAACTCAGGATTTGATTGTCTGAATTAGCTTTCAGATATTCTACATTCTCTGGAGAGAAACAACCTAGTCCTTCATTTTGTACAGCACAGCAGCAAGGAAATACTTTCTTCATCACCATATAGTCTTTCTTACTCTTGTTGATGAATGCTGTGCTACAATTAACTATGTCTTCCTTACCATCCATGGCTGTAATAGGTACATTATTAGGCACCCATTTGTTCTTCTTATCTCCATGAGGTCTGTATATCTTCCAGTGACCATCGTAAAGATAACCAAACACCATCTCTGATTCCTTCATATAGAACAACTGCTTGTTCAGAAACACCTTCTTAATTGCATAAACATTGTTAGCTCTTAGATCATCCAAACTCTGGTGATATGAATTCCAATACTCAAGTTCATTATTAGTAAACTTTCGTGTAACCACCTGAATTAGAGAATTACGCTTTGTAATCTCAGGTTGTTTGTATTCAGCTACAATCTTTTTATACTCTCCTGTAGGAGCACCAATGATACCTAGACCAAAATCTTTGTCTATCATCTTCAGCGCATCATCTAGTCTGGTGAAACCATACAACAATTTTACAAATGTAAAACAGTCACCACGGAGACTAGTATCTGCAAAGTCTATAAAAGATATATGTCCTCTGCGGTTACCAATTAAGAAAGAAGGATTGTTTTCCTTTCTGAAAGGAGAATATGTCACTTGGTTAAGTTTCCAAGACTTATCAGGCATATACATCCTAAATATATCATAGTCACTAATCTTGTCAAGAATTGCCTCTGGTGTAAGTACTTGTTTTTTCTTCCCTTGTATCATATTGCAAATATAAAAAACCCCCACCAATTAAGGTGAGGGTTTATATTTTTTATTAATCAGGATGATTAATAATCTGCACCATCTTCAGATATTACGCTATCAGATGCTACTAAATTATCATCAGCATTGTAATCTTTCATATCCTTTAGAATATAGAAATCTTTACAACCATATTCACCTGTAACATTCAAGACAAATCTCTCATGTGGTCTCAAGTCTTTAGACTTCTTTTGTCTAATTCCACTGAGCACATCAGCTCTGCTGTAATCAATAAGTCTGAATTGCTTCAAGTTGTATGCAGGCAAGAATGCTTTGTTATAAACACCCTGGTATTCCTTAGTCTCATCATTCTTAACAACAGTTTTGATTGTTGCTAGAGCTAGAACAGATATAGAATACTCACCACCCACTTGACCTTTAATGTCTTTAACATTACCCTTCATAAGGGATTTCCAGTCAAGTTGCAATGTTGTGGAAGCATCACGGTAATCAAGATTACCCAACCATGTGCGCATGAAGTTGTAAAGTTCTTCTTCACCAACAAATGCTACACGATAGTCACGCTTTGCAAACCACTCAGGAAGATCATTAGCATCAGCTGCCCAAGAACATACACCAACATCATTGATATATTGTTTCTTAGTTGCATCCTTGTTTTCCTTTTCTTTGTTCTCAAGGAAGAATGTCACCTTGAATCTTTCTTTGTTTTTAACTTCTTCAAGCCAAAAGTCCACACGAAGTGTAGTGTTACCATCTTGACTCTTGCCAAGATACTCAACAGCTTTGCTATCCTCCTTAAGTTCAATACCAAGAGTGTCATTATACTCCTCAGCATTTGGGTTAACAGCAATCACGTTTGCTTCAAAAAGTCCTACTTTTTTAGCATACTCTGTTTGTTGTGCTTGTTCTTTCTTCTTTCCTCCAATGTTACTCATTGTTTTCTTTGTTTAATTGTTAATAATTATTTCTGAATTGGACTAATTAATGTATCACCATCAACTGTTACTAGTGTATCTATTCCTGCAGGAGGAACAAATGTATCAACAACAGGAGCTGCTGTACTATCTGAATTGGTTTTCTCTACTGCAGAATCACAAGCAATTGCTGTGACAATCAATACTAAGGCTAAAATTGTCTTTTTCATTTTATTGTTTTTAATTGTAATACTCATCTAATTTATCGCAAACATATTGCAAATTGTTTGGTATCTTGACTTCATCAAACATACCATCTGGGCTCTTAGCTGGGAACTTCTTAAACCTATTGGTAATAAAGTTGTAGCTAGCTGAGCCATCTTTGTTCTCTTCTACATAAGTGTAGAGACATACAGTGAGCAAACCTTCTAACAACACCTGGTTGTCAATCAATTTACCTGCTGTCTTAATTTTATAACCAACAATGTCCCCACCATCCTCAATTGCTTCAGGATGTGAAAGATAGAACACCTTGATATCATCACGAAGCTTACGAGCTTCTCTAAATAACTCAACCATATCTTTAGCCATCAAGCTGAACTTTGTGTAGCCCACTTCTGTAGCCTTGGATACAATGTTGAATCCCATAATGTAATTACTGTCCTCGATAATAATGTTCTTAATGTGAGGAGCTTTGTCTGAAATGGTTCTCAATAGACGTGCAATCTCATTTGCATCATCTACCTCTTTGTAATTACGCTTTTCATTGTTGTAAAGCTTCTCTGATCCTTTGAACGGAAGTTCTTTCTTAGCAACATTGATGATGTAAGTTTCTTCTGGGTTCAAGTGTTTGATTGATGTGGATTTACCTGTGCCTGTAGCACCAACAATCCCGATTAATTTGCTTGCCATGTTTAAAATTGTGTTTTAGTTTCCTCCGAAGGTACAACAACTTCTTCACTTCTCAAAATTTCTTTTATTAAAAAGGGATCAGCTCCTTTTTTAACATTCTCATACACCTCTTCCATTCTTTCTAAGTCATAAGAGCCTGTTACAAGTCTATTATCCATTCTAATTTCATACCAAGGTTTGTCTCCAAGTTTAGTTTCTCTGATTAATTCTAGTTTCATATGTATTTTATTTTGTCTTTGTCAAAAAATTGTAACGCTTTCTTTAACCAGTTATTTTCTACAGTTTCATCACTGCAGATGATATAAATCTGCGCTTTCTTATCAGGATTATCATATTCCATAGCCATGCATCTATTTATCTTTTGAGCTAAATTCTCTGCATTACTATCGAAATAGTTGATAATCACCTTGTTAAGTGGCTTGTATGTAACACCTGTGTTACCTATTTTCACCACAGCCATGTGATTTGAACCTTCTCCTGATACAAACTTCTCAAACATCTCCTTCTCACCCTTTTTACTGTGATAGGAAGGAATGCCTAATGCATCAGCTATTTTAGTCACACCACAGAATACTAATATGCGCTCATCTTTATACTTCTCTAGTATCCTCTTGGTGCACTCAAGTTTGGCTAAGCTGTTCTGTATAATCCTCATTCTGGCAAGCCTAAGAAACATTGTGTTTCCTCCTCTTTCCTCAGTGTAATTAATAGCCCATGAAATAGCTTCAAACTGTTGTTTCTCTGTACGGTTTTTACCCTTGTAATTCTGTAATGTCTTCCTATCTAAAGGAACTGTCTTTACAAAGATTTCATAATCGACTATAACTCCTTCCTCTACAGCCTGCTCAATTGGATATTCTGCAAGCACGCTTAGTCCTAATTCATCAAACAGTGTTTTCTTGGTCCAATCAGTCATTGTGCCTGTTAAACCTAAAACACGTTCATTGTTATCTATTAGTTCTTTTGCAGCTTCTATCTGAGCCTCTGATAATAGATGTATCTCATCCAGTACAACCAGATCAAATGATTCCTCTTTATACTTATGCAAAGAGAGATGGGTTGTATAGGTGACATTCTCATCGTTATATCTAAGCTCTTCAAAATCAGCTTTCCAGGAGTCTTTAATCTTATTATCTGGATATGCAATAAGAATTCCTTTTGACTTGAGCTTCTTCAGGATGTTGATTGTTGTTCTAATTTTACCAAACCTTGGACACAGATTGAGGATACCAAATCTACCATGATTGAGCCAGACATCAGCAAACTCCTGCTGTCTCTTGTCTCTTAGTGTCATACTTTTTCATTTAAATAATACACCTTATATGCAGCATCATACACCCTGTCCACCTTTTCTTTAAAGGCTCTATCAACAGTGTATAAATCTTCTACAGATCTCACATGATGTATAATATTACTATGTGTTTTGTATTGCATATAATCTCTAATAGCTTTGAGCTTCATTTCTTCCTTGTTATACAGAACACTGCACAACACTTTTCTGGGAAGAATAGATCTTGCGTTTCTATCTTTAGCAAATGCAAAATCAGGTCTAACTCCAAACTCTTTTGATATATATCTTTCTATCATTTTCCTCTTCTCAAGCATGATTATACATATTTAATAAAGTTACCATTCTTATCTAACAACGCTGTAAGTTCAAACTTCTGATCATATATACCCATTACATCACCAACAATCTTATTCAGATTCCAGCCTCTGAACTGTAAGTTGTTGAACAGTTCCTGAGGAGAAAGTGGTTTATGATCGAGTGATGGATGTGTAATGTAATAGTGATACACTACATCTAGTGGATTATATGTCTTCGAGGTTATATACTGTTGTTTCGTCATCATTATAAATTAAAATTGTTACTGACCAGAACAACCATTCAGCATTAATTGCACCATGTGAACTATAAGACCTGTACACACTTAGTGTAGGTAGGAATACAAACTGCCAATAATTATTTTTATTAGAGGGGAGTGTGTTTAGTGTAAGTAGTTTAACTTTCATTGTTATTTATTTAAGAAAAACGTTTTGTTAGTAATAGACTCATAAATAGAATCTGTCATATCCTTTCTTCTAGGCAGCTCTTTGAACATACCTATCTGACCCATAAAGCCCAAACCAATCCTGACATCATCTTCTCCATAGGAGTTTTTAATGAGCCTAAGACTTCTGAAATACTTAGCACCGTGATCATCTCTAAGTTTCTCTAGCTGGTAACCAGAAGGATCTGCAACTTTGTAACGCATAGGATCAAATAAAGCTAGTACAACATCAGCATCATTCTGCGTCTGACTACTCTCTGCAAAATCTTCTAGCTGAGGCTCTACATCACCATTCTTTATCCTAATAGGATTACTAATATCCCTGTTGAACTGACTAACAGCAACTGGTGTGTATCCATAGAAATCTCTAGCATACCTGAGCTCATCACTCATCTTGTCAATTGCTTGTTTCTTTGTAGTTTGGTCCTTGGTAGTCTTTAATAAGCCTATGTGGTCAATAATCACAATAGTTATTTCATTCTCATCATTAGGGAAATAACGCTTGTTAAATTCATCCACTTGCTCTATTCTACCATTCTGCAGCGCATGTGCTTTTAGTTCTTTAGCAACACCTACAGCATTCTCTGGACCATCTATAATTGTAATCACCTCTTCCATCTGTCCCATATAGTCTTCATACATAAGAAACAAATCATGCTCATCGCTTGTCATTTTCTCTGTCCAACCTAATAGTTTAGGAACAGGTAACACTACTCCCTGGTCTAGGAATATCTTTCTACTCACCCATTTAGCAAGCTTGTATGTTCTAGAACGCTCCATAGAACGATAGATGATACGCAACTTGATACCTGATGCAGGTTGACTGATATACCAATCAAAAGGATTGAGAACAAATGCATCATCTATGAAGCTTGTCTTACCACTACCAGTGAGACCACCGATAAGGAAATACATGCTCCTTCTGATACCTATGTATCTATTCAGTCTGTCGAATCCCATAGGAATACCACCATTTCTACCATTTAAACCTGCTTGTACTTCCGCTTTTAGTAATTCAAAACTCATATGTTTTCAATGTTTTTGTCTTCCATCTTAGTTATAACTTTAGATAACATGTCCTTCAACTCTACATCCTCTATAGCACAATATGCAAGTTTTAACACTAGTATATCTGATACATTATAATTTTCTGCTTGGAAAACTTGTTTCTCTATCTGTTCTTCTAATGCCATTTCTAATATCCAATCTTTTAGCATACCAACAGTTATGGTTTTCATATCTGTTCTGTTTGCCCAGCTAATGATTGTTTCTGCTATCATATTCATATATCAACATCTTTAATAGGAGCCTGAGATTCTTCTGCAACATGTCCCTCTCTAATCAATTCAATGAACACCTCAAATGTTCTTTGATTCAAATAGGTGAGACTGTTTTGCATGAATGTCATTCTATTTGACCCACTCTTTACAGAGTTTTCCTTCTTTTGATTAACTTCAAGCTCTAACGCCTGAATAAGATCATGTGCAGTGTATTCTCCTTCTCCTAGTATTTTGTTAAATTTAATCTTACACTCATCCTTCTTAACCCTCATAGCACGTGTGCCTTTGAATGTCTTACCGTGATGTGTGAATGTATCAGTGCCTGGATAGGCTTTCCACCACAATTCAAAATCATCACTAGAAGGTTTCTTCCTACTAATCTTTGTATCTATAGGAGTAGAAAGGAAGTCTGTAAGAGACTTCCCTTCTAATGTAAGTTTACACTCTTCAGTGATTAAACCTTTCCTAATAAGAGTTTGATAGAGTAGGGATAGCTTAGGGTTTTCATAGCACAATTCTTTTATGTCACATTCTTGCTCATCAATTAGTGTGAGCATGAATACAATGTCAAGATTGTAACCTTTCTTAATTATTTCCTCAAAATGGGAGAATGTCAGGTTCATGTTCTGGGGTTTTCTTCTTCACTACAACTATCTTAGCAGCCTCTCTAATATCTTCCAACAGGAGTCTAGTTTCCTGTTCCAATTCAAATGCTCTCTCTTGCAAATATACTGAATCTTTCAGAAAGTCCCTTTCAAAATCTTCATTCATAGCTTTAAATTTTATTAACAAGAAGCCCAACCAAAGAACACCCATCTACCTTCTCTTTCAGTGGATGATTTTTTATATGTCACCTTAGCAACTAGTGCATGTGCATCTTTCTCAAGTCTTCTTTCCATCCTGACAGTAGTTGTGCATTGATTCTTTTCAGAATACTCACGAGCACGCTTTACAGCATCTCCCTTTGTAACAGCACTAGCAATTCTTCTATCACCATCATAGACAATGTATGTAAGCACCCATCTCTTTGTGCCAGGTGTTACAACATGCTCCACTTGACTCTTAGTCTTGTTTTTGTTTTCTATTGGTTCTTGTATGCATACAGCACGAGCACCATCAAACTTGCTGAGCTTGTCTAGTTGTTCATCGATAAACTGTTCTAGAGATACAGACTTCTTATAGTTTTTGAACTCACGAGTGATGTCACTAAATCCAGCAGAAGAATTAATCTGTCCACTGTATCCATCCTGATGTCCATATTCTGCTTCAGCTTGTTCTACAGCTCTATTGTACGCATCTTT
>Ga0208644_1003553_pt1 | contig 12048 bp, 21 predicted proteins | sample VirMetDEL_Nov_18_FD_184517 | JGI IMG/M metagenome (GOLD analysis project Ga0208644, IMG submission 184517) | Aqueous microbial communities from the Delaware River and Bay under freshwater to marine salinity gradient to study organic matter... | ecosystem: Environmental > Aquatic > Marine >... | reverse complement strand
CACCCCTGGTTTACGGTCCTGGGATGGGAAACAAATAGTATGAAAATTCTTTTGCGCTGTAATATAAAAAATTGCCTTAATGTATCTTTATACAAAAAGGCAATTTTGAGTTATCCACTCTTTAAGCTATGTTTTATTAATGTTTAATCCTACTACAAAAAAAAACCAACCTGATCTGAATGTTTTAAATTGAATAGAACCAAGTAAGATTAATCAATAATAGTCCAAATATATAAATTTATTTGGAATAAAAAAAAACGGACCTTTAAGATCCGTTTGTTAATACAAATATTACAAATAATTTATTTAACCGATCTTAAGTTAATCATTTTCTGGATGCCAGAAAAGTATTTGTTGTAAATATTTTGGATTAAATACCAAACATTGTGTTCTTTGATAACTCCCAACATACCCTTTATTTGTATGCCATAAATCTGGTACACATAATGTGGATCCCTGGATTACTTCCAACCCGTTTTGCCTCATGTTCTCTATTAGCTTAGTATAACTTGATGTTTTAACAAACTTGTGTCTGTGGCCAATATGGAAATGCCTGGTTGTTGATTCATTCCAGATGCCTGGTTTCTCAACAGGAAATATTTTATCTAACTCGTTTATCTTTTCGTTGTGTCCGTGGCAAAATCCAATCCCTATTCCTTTCCATTGATAATACTGCCTGGAATACGTTGAATTGTTTATTGTTACGTTTTTATCCTTTTGGTATTTGTAAATTAAGGATCTGCCAATATGAAATTCTGTTGCATAACTATGATTGGACTTCACCATCGGAACATCAACAGGTGCAATTTTGCTTAACTTGTCTATATTCCTAATTAATACTGCCTCTGCAACTACACATGCCCTTTCGTAATCCCTGGCATTACCAAATAATTGTGTGCCTTTTGTTGTTTGGTTTTTGAAATTATCCCAGTGTACCAGGTCATTGCCTGTTGGTAATAAAAACCTTTCAATCCTGGATGTATCAATTTCTGCTAAAAATGAATCAATTGCCCTGTCATAATACTTAGCAGCAATATCAATGGAATAAATCAAATCGTAATCCTCATTTTGGATGGCATTACCTATGTGATGATCCGTAATAAATGGCTCAACTAATAAATCCGCTTTTTTCGGCCTGGCCTTACGTTTCTTTGTCTTGATTGGTCCAACTGCCTTTTTGAGATCCTTAATAAACCTTTCTTGATCAAATAGATTCTCAATTCTTTTAAACTTTGCTTTAATCTGATGTAATGGGGTTTTTGTCCTTTTGTGCTTAATAACAACCTTTCCATTGCTCGTTTGATGTGGAACCCTCAATTTGCTGCCCTGTTCCAAATAATTGGTTATAACCTCAACCGCTTTAAACACCTTTGTGTCAATCTTGTGGTATTTAATCAGATCATCCAGGGTTTTAATAAATGTACTGTAAACATCCATCTCAAACCCCTCTTGGTTTTCTCTTTTTGTTACTAATGCACCATCCCCAACATCAAAATTTTCATTTTCGCTTTCAAAATCCTGTTTTTTTGCCCAATAATAAAACCCCTCTAAACTTAACCCATCCCTTTCTGATATGTCTTTAATTGCCTGCCTTAATGTTTTGTCATTTAATAAATCCCTAACCTCTGTGAAATAAATGTCATACTTTGATTTTACCATTATGATGTGTTTTTTTTAACTAATACCCCAGGTAGGTTTTAACAAAACTAATATATTTTCCTCGGTCCTTTCTTTTTGGGTTTAAAATAATGATCGCATCCATACCCACCCAAATCAATGTACTCATCATGTGGATGCCTGGGAAAACTGCAAACCTGGTTAATAAAACTTTGATTCCATGCACCTTTTACTAACTTCATTTTTTGGCTTTCAACTCTTGGGGCCATTGTTTGCGCCCTGCTAATTTTACCCTCTGACACTAACTTTGTTTTAATCTCAACTGCTGATAAATTGGTTTCCCTATTGATCATCTGTTTAACCGTTTTGCCTGTTGCCTTTGGTTCAATGTAAACCTTTGATTTTCTACCTAATCCCTGGATCTCTGAATATTGGTTAATATCTTTTAACAACTCTGGCATCTCCATGTGTTTACTTTTGGCGTGCTTAACATACACCGTTTTTGTTTTTTCATAATACCCCATTACCATAAACCCTGTCGGATCGTTTGCCGTGTTTTTAGTGTATGCCCCATCAATCCACATATCCCAGATAATCCCCCCTGGTAATTCCTTTTCCTCTACAATCTCAAACCAGGATTTTTTGATAATATTCCCCTCTGGTGGCGTTGGGTTCTGTTGGTAAAGTGATTCAAATACTGCCTCATTTTTCTTTTTGGTTTTCAATATCTTTTCCAGACTGTGTTTTTCTGGCCATAACACCTGCCCATTGTCTCTGGGATCATCTATTAATGGGTATGTCCCCCCCTCGTGTTTGATTGCAGGGATCTTTATAACTTTCCAATCCTCTGCCTCATAATCTAATAATCTGCCTGCTAAATCATCCTCATGCCATCTGGTCATAATCAACAACACCTTTGATCTGTTGTGCAATCTGGCCTCTAATACGTTCAAATACCAATCCCAAACCCTATTTCTGTACGTTGGACTGTCTGCCTCTAATCTATCCTTTACAGGATCATCAATAATGGCTAAATCAACAGGATGCCCCGATAATCCCCCCATTACCCCAACGGCCTTATAAGATCCTGTTTTATCCACGATCTCAAACTCCTCTGTATTTCTTAAAAATGATCCTTTGGAATCGGATGCAACATTTTTGGAATTTAAAAACACTCCTGGGAAAACCAATTTATACAACGCTGAATCAATTGTCCTTTGGATGGACCTGTTAAACCCTCTGGCTAAATCTATACTGTATGATGCTGCTGCAATTTTAGTGTTGGGATCCTTACCAAATACCCATGCAGGGAATTGCCTTGATGCCAATTCTGATTTCCCGTGTTGTGGTGGTACAAATAGCATTAATTTGTTAACCGTGTCTGATTCCCAAAATTCCTGTAATTCCTGTGCTATTCTTTTATGATGCCAATTGCCCTGGTAATCAATTTTGTTATACAAAACAAAACTATAAAAATTGTCCTCTGCCCTTTGTCTTAATGTTTCCCTCTGATATTTTACAAATTCCCTTAAATTATCCAATACCCTCTTTTTTTAACCTTTCCATCTCTGACCTTAATTGATCCTCTGTCATTTCAGATTCTAATGTTTTAACCCTGGCATTAATATTTTGCTCAATATGGTTGGTTGGTTTGTCTGCAAATAATTCTATAATGGACCTAATGGCATTGTAATCCCCTTTCTTTTTTGCCATTGAATATGTTTTGGCAATTGTCTTTTCCAGGATCGTTGCATCTGGATCATCTAATATTTCACAGATCTCCTTTTCTGTCAATCCACTAATTGCGCTAAATGTATCCCTTACCTGGCTTTTGCTGTACCCTGCATCCTTGTATTTGGTTAATACTTTCTTTGGCCGTCCGTTTGGGTTTCCACTTTGCCCTGGTTCCCAGGATCTCCGTTTCTCTAAATTCTTTAAACTCTTTTGGCTTACTTTCCCTTTCATAATCCAATTGTTTGTCAACTGTTCTTTAAAATTACGAATTTTCCACCACTTTTGTAAATGCTGACCTTATAGGCCACTTTATTTGAAATGCTCCCCTTTGGTTGTCTTTGTATTTGATACCTGTATACGGGGCATCTGTACAGCTTAGAATGTGTTGTATCCATGCATACTGTTGGCCTTTTTTTGTTTCTCCCCATGCTTTGAATAAATACAGCTTTTGGCCTATTCTTATTGTCTTACATGGTTTCTGTCTGTGTATCCCTCGTTTTGATCTCATCCCTTATTTTGGCACAATCCTCATATTCCTCTAAGTATTCAAATATGGCTAACAGTTCTAATAATTCCTCATAGGAGTAATCCTTTAGTTTTTTGCTTAACCAATCTGGATCTAATGTTGTATCTGTTACCCAATCCATGTTTAATTTATCTCCCCAGGTGTTTTGGTTTTCTCCCTTTCCTGTTTGGTTTCATAATACCAAATATGGATCAATGGAAAATTCCTAACTTTCCCATCATTAAATAATAATGCTAATGTTGGCCCCTCTAAAAAATGGCTTTTGACATTTTCATAAAATACAGGTGTCGTTGTGTCCTTTAATTTAATTTTTACCACCATATTTAATTAATTTGTACTTGATCCCATAATAAACCCATCTGAATAAACTGTTGTATCTGTGGCACATCTTAACCTGTAATCCAACCTCCAAACGGGTGTTCCTGTTATCTCAAACATTACCCTGGGATGTTGGAAATCATACACCTCCAAATTTAGTTCATCTGTAATTTCTATTGTAAACCCTCCACATGCATTGTTGTATTCTATTGGCTTAATGTAATATGTTACACCTTGTCCAACCATTTTGGGGACAGGAAATACAAATTCCCTTGCCTCTATCATTAGGGTATCGTTTTCGTTTTCTGGATCTGTGCCAATCTGATTGTCCCCAGGTAATTCATTCCCATCTAATATTGGTGGTAAAATTTCATCCTTTTCACAGGCATAAAAAAATAATGATCCAATTAATGATAAAATTGAAATGGCTAATGCTCCCTTAAGTATTGTTTTTTTCATTGTATCATGTTTTTAAAAACTAAATATTCTGTATCCAAACTCTATTGTATGTACATCTGTACGGCCTCCCATTGCTCCCAATATCGGATCGTTCCCATACCTGTAACCAACTTTCCATTTTGGGAATACTGCATCAAATCCCCCTTTAAAGGATCCCTGGGTTTCAATTGATGTACACATGTAAATATCAAACACCCTGGTTTTAAATGTTTGCTCTGTAATTGTATTTGTTACCGTTTTGGTAATTGTTTCCTTTGGATATGTGATTGAATACTTTGAATCATCCAGGAAACCAAATACATCATGTTTGTATGCTAATGTGGCCCCATCAACCTCCAATGTGTCCTGGTATGTATGTTTGGGTAATTCTACATCAACCAAATCATCTGTTGGATCCTCTGGGGTTGTATCCTCTGCAATAGGTAATTGTAATGTTTTCGTTACATTTTGCACTATTGGTTCCCTAATGATAACCTTTTCAATGATCTTTTCCACCGTATCCCTAACAACTACTTTTTCAATTTTGGTATCAATGTCTGTTGTTGTTTCCACCCCTGACCAACCCATTATCTCCCTAAAATTGGTCCATATTAGCAACCCAATTAATATAACCAATAAAATGTCTTTAAATGTGATATTCATGTTTAAATATATTCTGATTTGTAAATCTTAATTGTTGCCTCTGTTTCTGATCCCATTACCCTGTGGAAATCGTTTAATGCTCTCCTGGATGCAGCAACATCCATGTATTTATCCTCATTTAGATTTTTAAGGTATGCTCCTGGGGCAATACATCCGTTTAGTTGATGCCAATAATTTGATGCATGGATCTTGCATTCTGCTCTGCCTGGTACCCCTTTTAATTCCCATAGATTCATTTGAAACCTGGGAGACCACTCTAAAACTAATCTGTATTCTCCTGGTGGTACGCTTGAAATATTTTTTTGGTTGTTTCTCCATCCCCTCTCGATACATGGACATGTGAAAACAGGCCATCCGTTTTGATCCAAAACTGTTAATGTGCCTGTTGTTTGGTTTATGTCATATTTATACCGTTGTAAGATTATTTCCATTGGCTTTAATTTTGACCAAGCAATCATCACAAACAAAAAAACTACCATTCCCGTTAATCCAATGCTCTGTGTTTTGATGCGTTACCATGTGTACATTTTCTGTTTGGGTATCCCCCCATTTTTCCTGGCAATTGTGGCATGTCTGCCAACACCGTTTCCTGGTCCTGGTATCGCTAAACCCTCCAATGGTTTTAAAGTTTTCCCAGATCTTAACGGGTTTAATAGAAATGCCGTTTTTTGTTCTCTGCATTTGCTGACCTTTCAAATAAGTTTTTAACCCTGTATTCCATTAATCTCAAAACATCCTCTGTTGACCACCCAATTATTGTGTTTATTCCAAACATTTTTTTATGTTTACGCTGCTAAAAAACCAGGGCCAACATTAGACGAAATCAGAAACATTTGTTGGCCCCCTCAATCTCAATATTCCTTTAATATACAGTTAATTTAGGATTTTATCAATTTCTTTAAAATGATGATTGCCAAAACGGTCATAATAATGGATCTCCCAACACTCGAATGGTACAACCTCAACAGATAAATGGGTTGGATCCATTTCATGGTGTATATCCGATATTTCTAAACTGTGGAACTTCAAAACCTTTGGTTGTTTTCTTTTCCTTTTCCTGTTTTGCTTTCCTGTACTTTTCATAGTATTTTGAGTCTTTTGGTTGATAATAGATACCGTGGTTCCAAAATTTAACAAGATCCTGCTCCTCTGGAAACCTGGTATATTTTTTAATAAATAATGTTTCCCCCATTGCCATGTATTTAAAAAACACCTCAACCGCTAATTCTGGGATGTGCATATCTTGATGGCAATAATCTGTTCCATACCAATTGTTGACATCTTCAACACATTCTGCGTGGATCTGTAAATGTCCCAACGCCCTCCCCTGGTCTCCAATTGCCTCTGGGTTGTGGTTGCTTTCGATCAAGCTAATAAAATACAATATGGGTAAAATAATGTGCTGTGTGCGCTTTGTTAAATGATGCATTGGATTGAGTTTACACAAAACTAAAATAATTTATTGTATTGTTTTTCTAATGCAATCCTCATTTGTGCAATTGCCTGTTCCCTCTGCCTTAAAGAATCAATGTATTTATTGATTTTTGCTTTGTCTGTTTCGATATAATACCCCTTATTGTCTGCAATTAATATGCCGTTGACCATGCCATTTAATCTGATGTATTGGATAATCTTTCTGATCCTTGCACCTTTGTACACTACATTAAACCTGTCTGCAATTACTTTGCTCATCCTTTTGGATGTAACTGCCTTTTCCTGGCCAACCCTGTGTTGCAATGATCTGGCAACCGCTAATGCAATATCAAATTCCTGTGGGTTTAACTCAACTGTTATTTCATCAAATCCGTTTATCATACCTTTTTGTTTTTTTTTAGTTTACTTTAAAAATGAATCATTAGGGGATGTGTCGTTGGGTTCCTCTGCCAATATTGGATTTGCATAATGCATGACATCATCATTTGGTATTTTCCCCCATTGGGCTCCAATCATAAAAAATGATGATCCAGAGGGGTGTAATGTTCCAGATCCTCCCCTGGCAAATAAACTGCCCTTTTTAATATCCTCTAATATTCCTGTGATTTCCCCACTTTCTGATTTAACTATTATTAGTGCAACGGTGTCCCTAATTGCTAAATAAACACAATTTTTTGTTGTCATTGCCCTGGATAATGTAAATTGGTTTATCTCCTGGATTTCCATATTAATAACTTTTGGTTCCATACTAATTTGATTTTGGTTTAATAATCTCTTTTTTGTTTTCTATTTGTTTCGCTAATGATCTTAATATATCAACCGTTTCACCCCTTTCTGTGTTGGATATAAAATTGCAGTCCTCAGATCCAAATTTCTGGACAATTAACAATACTGCATGGCTATGTGGCACCCTGGGGTAAATTTCTTCCATTAACTGTGTCATCCTTTCGGCTGTTATTTCCTTACCATAATAATCCTTTGCATCTGGTACCTTATTAGTGTTTTGGTATTTTGCCATCAATGGCCTAATTTCCTGGTCTAATGGATAGCCCTTTAATAATAACTTTGTTGCAATATCTAATTGCTTTTTTGCATTTACCTGAACTATTATGTTAATGTTTCTTTTGGAACTTAAAACCCCGTTGGCTTTAACTATTGTTTCAAATATTGTATCCCCTTTACTCATATTCTAAAATTGCACCCATAAATATCTGGGTTTTGTGAAATCAAAATGCTCTGATAATTCCATCCTGGATATTGGCCCACATATTGGTGTAACATCTTCCCCCTGGATGTTTACCAAATGGAAAAAATCTAAACTGTTATCTGTTGGTTTTAATACCGTTTTGGTTGTCTCGTTTTCGTTTATAATAAACCCAATGTTGGGGATCCCTTTTAAGGTGTTCTTAATGGATCCAGGATATTTAATTTTAACCAATTTATGTTTCATTGCTCATTAGGTTTATATTGTCATTCGCTCCCCCTGGGTATGATCCTGGGATACGCCTGTTTAATTCAATCCTTTCTTTTACCTTGTCCCTTACAGGCGTTGCATCACATCCAATTACCTTAACCCCTTTAATCTTAAATGCCTGGGTAATAATTTGCTCCACCGTTTTCCTTTTAGCATAATTGCCATACTCATTAAGATAAACAAAAAAATCACTTTGCAAATCTGGGTAATCATATTTATCTGGCAACCGTCTGTTTTTCTTTGGTCCACTTTTCCATTTTATGTACCTTAAAAATGGTGTTAATTTCTCCAATAGCTTATTCCATGTATTAAACTTTTCAGTAATTAGATCCACATTTTGAACCATTGCAATTGATTTAGATAAATCTGCATTTTTGTTTACCCACTCAATTGCCTGGAAAAAATCCCCCTCATATTCCTTTAATGTCTCATCCTCCCAATTGTAAACAATTGCAACCATCCCTGTTAATCCTGGTATAATCCCAATACTATACAAATGTTGATATTGCATATCTTTCCCCATTTTCAACGTATGTTATTCCCAATGCTAATGCACTAAATATATGGCTCTTAAATCCGTATAATGGCCCTGGCTTACTTTGTGTGCCTTTCCAGGGATCATTGCCCCCACCTGTTGGATTAAAACGATCCTTAACCGCCTGGGCAATGTTTTTATCCTTTGCCCTCATACTGTTACACAAATGCATTTTAATGGCTTTTCTGGTAATTAAAACAGGTTCAATACCTCTATCCTCTGCGATCTGGTACAACCTCCCTATTAATAAAATAGTATCAAATGATGTTTTCCCAACAGGCATTCCATACGCTGCAAACATTTCAATAACCAATATATCAAAACGCCTGTTTTTTGACATCACCAATAATTGATTGTTGTCAATGACGCCCTTTTCATGGATGTTTTTTTCATTGTCCATTATTACAAACCCACTTTCAATGGTTCCAGGATCTATTGCCATAATTCTCATACTTTTTTTGTTTTTAATATTGTCTCTGATAATAAATCTCGAACTCATCAAATGCCATCCCCTCCATTTTCATTTCATACCAGGTTTTGCGCTTGTGGTGTTTCCAAGACTCAATTACCATGTGTTCTTCCCTGGTTAATATCTCCAAATTGTCCTGGTTGTATGCCAATTCACTCATCCCCTCTGCCTGGCACATTCGTACACTTATAATGTGGGATACATCTGTTGGTAAATTGGATCTGCCTGTCCGTTCGCAAAAGTTATATCCCCACTCATCAAACTGATCCTGTACCTTTTGCTTTTTGGCCTGTGTTACTTTCCTGTCAATAGTTTGCTTCGTTAGCATTTGACCATCTGATGTTGGATATTTAGGCATAATTAAAATGGTAAATCGTCCCCTGGTAGTTTCTGAGATCCTGTTGCCTCCGTTGGTGTACTCGTTTGATCTCTTTTGTGTGCTACTATTAAGAAAGAATTTATAACAACCTCAACTGCCCACCTTTTTTGGCCCTCTGCTGTTGTGTATTCTCTGGATGTTAGTTTACCAATTACCTGGACTTTTGTGCCTTTCTTAATATCCTGGTTGATTCTGTCGGCTACTTTTCGCCACCCAACTATTGTGTGCCAATTGGTAATGCTTTGCCAATCTTGGTTTTTATCAAAATATCCATCATCTGTTGCTAAACTAAACCTCGAAACAGCTACTCCCGTGTCTGTTTGCTTAAACTCTGGATCCTTTCCAACAAATCCTGTTAATATTACTAAATTTTTCATCTGTTAATTTTTTTATTTTAAAAGATCCAACCCCCACATTTTATTGCAGGGATTGGATAAACTTAAAGGGCATTAGTGTACATTTACCATTTTAAATATTTTATTCCAACTCTGATGCCTCGTTTGGTTTCAACTCCCAGGGTAAAATGTACCCCATCCCAAACCTTATATCCTATATCAACACCATACGAAATATGGGAAACAATCAAACCCCTGTCAACATCTGAAACTGTACCGAGAAAACTAATTTGATCTGTTACCTTTGCCCCCAGGCCAACCCGTCTGCCCCAACCATTTACCCTTTGATCTGTTAATACCCCCAATGTTACAATCAACCGATTGTAATTAGTCACTAAATTAAAATCCCAATCTGTAAATTGATTCTCGTTGTCAATGGTATGACCTAATGAAGCACCAACTTTAAATTCTGGCAATTGTTCCTGTCCTGCTAATGATGCAACTAATGATGCTAAAAATAGGACTAATACGAATGTTCTGATAACTTTCTGTTTCATACTCTTTTGTTTTTGTGCTTTAAATTTACTAAAAATAATTCTCATTTTATTAATTCCTAATGTAATTCAATCCAATCCTTTTGGCTCCTGCGCTAACAACCAACCCAATTGCCACATCCAATAATAAATGCCCTGGCTTCTGTTTCTCTCCCAGGGTTATCAACACACCCCCAGAAATGTAACCTATTTTTCGGTAATCATCTGCAACGTGGTAAAAATCCCATACTCCAAAATTTTGAGCATACCAATTGTCCTTATTGCGCCAACTCTGGGATCCCCAGAATCCGTTGGGATCTGCACCAAATTTCCTTTCAAATGATGTCCTCCCATCAAACTCATACCCCTCAACCATACCATCAACAAACCCTGCTGATGCTAATACCGTCCAACCAATTATTTTAGTCTTACTTACTTTATATTGTGCTTGGATTAAAGCAGGCACACAAAAGCAAAAAATTAATATTGTTTTTTTCATTCTATTGTTTTATTATTTTAAAAATCACTATAAATATCCGTTTAGCTTATTTACATGATAAAACTTGCGTAAATAAACAAGTTAGCGGTAATACTACATACTACCTATTCCGAACACCTGTATATTCTGTTGCTTTCACACGCTCCACCGCAAAAGCAAAACGCCAAACGCTTTTACAATCAACACTATCAATTAGTTCTATTTTTCGCCAATGGCATAACCCAAATAAAGCAATTCGTTCAACAATTGTTTGTTCATCAGGGTTATGTTCATCGTAGTAACTAATTAAATGTGTTCTTGTTATTCCGTTCAATATATTAACGTATGGTTTTGGCATTGTAATAAACATAACCCCTCGCTCCATTAACAAAAATATATCAGGGAAAAATCTATTTGGGAATCCGTAAGGATCTAAATCTACTACATCAAATTTTTTCTTTTCTGCAATGAGCCTATGGTATTCAATGTAACTATCCCCAGTTTTTAAGTACTTTTTATCGTATGCAGTTACCTCCCCATACTCCTGATATATCTTTGTGCAATTCCCCTGCCCTGCAAACAATTCAAGTATCTTCGGTTTTTTATCGAAACTTGTGTTTTCAAATATGTTTTTTATTTGGTTTATTTTTTCGTCTGGATGATGTACTTCATTAGCGTTTTGCTTTTGCTTCGCTCTCACTACATCGTGTCGGATAGCCCGATACGATTTGCCCGTACTACTGCCAACATTTTGTATAGTGCATTTCTGGCTTTGTTCGTTAAATAGGCTTTGTTGTTTATTCATCGTTATATCTTTTATTTAAGTTTGTGGTGTATTTTTAAATATCTCACAAATAGTATCAATGTCTTTTGTTTTTTCCTAACAATTCAATAATCTCATATTGCTGTTTGATTCTATCCATTAGCCTTTCATCATCCAGAACTGTATTTAAACGCCCTGGTGGTATGTTTGAGGTGATAATGGTGTTCGTGCCGTTTCTTTTCCATAAATTATGCCTGGCCGTCAAAATATCGCTTAAAATATAAAATTCATTGCCATAATGTTTGTATGTCAAATGTTTTTCCCTCAACTCATCCAAACACCAGGATCCTTT
>Ga0208644_1003550_pt1 | contig 12057 bp, 4 predicted proteins | sample VirMetDEL_Nov_18_FD_184517 | JGI IMG/M metagenome (GOLD analysis project Ga0208644, IMG submission 184517) | Aqueous microbial communities from the Delaware River and Bay under freshwater to marine salinity gradient to study organic matter... | ecosystem: Environmental > Aquatic > Marine >... | reverse complement strand
TTTTCGGATCACTAAGATAGCGATTCCAATCAATAGTAATGAGACGAGTCCCCAAAAGGTATATCGCTGAACTCGCTGAAATCCAGACTCTCCAGATACAAGCTGAGGTACGGAAACAGTAATAGTCCGTACGATAGTATCAGAATCACAACCGCCATCTATTATAAGGGTGTCGTAGCTCCGCATAATCTTGACTCGGAACTTGTCCTTTACTATCTCTACTGTATCCACCTGCGATATGGTGACCGTATCCTTGACAACAATCGGGTCGGTAACAACCGTGTCCGTGACAATCATCGTATTCGCCTTGAGCAATTCTGGATTCTTTCTTACGGCTTTTGATAGATGCCATTCTGCTGAGCACCCAGAAAGTATAAGGATAGCAAAAAGCGGGATGAGGCATAGTTTTTTTAGCTGTTTATTCGGGTTCGTATCCATACAAAATATATGCCCTTTCGAGCGCACTAAAGTTACGATCAACAGTTGAATTTGCACGAGCTATCATCTCAAAATTGTCTTTTGAGAATCCAATATTTACAACAGCCTGATACTGCTCTCTTATCTCTTTCAATTGTTTCATTCTGACTCGCTTTCCAGATGTGCTTAACTCATCAAAATCTTTCTTTCCAGTAGCTAGTTCTTTTGCGTTGAAGTAAAACTGAGCACCAGCGTTATACTTATAATCTCTTATTGTTGAGCGAGCAATGAGGGCCGTAAAGTAATCCTTAGGCTTCTCCGCTGATTCTCCCTTGATGTAATCACGATAGTATGATGATACAGCTGGCGGAACAAATAAGTATTTCAATCCATAAGATGTATACTTAAATAACGAGTTTAATAAATTATCTGTGTTCTCAGCTATGTCCCTTCCATAAACATCCTTTCCCTTGAACACATTGGTGATGAATTCAACAGCCATATTCGGACCAAATAGTTCAAATGCGTGTTGTGGCAATCTTGCTGGGTCTGTTGCTATATCAAATATATTTCCATACGGATCCTCAAGTGAATAGTCATATGCCGTTACTTCACCACTTTTACTGATGTTTGTAACAACAATGCTGTGGCCATCCATCCAGTCTGGCCGAACAACTTTTGCATCCTTATCTAATTCATCATCATCTCCAAGAAGCAATGATGCAAGACCAGCAGAGATCGCAAGTCGGATAGCTAAAAGAGCTGATATTCCAGCAACCCTAGACATACCATCTTTCATATATGCTGTCTTCTGAACGTCATTAAGTCCAGTATCAGTCATACCCTTCTTAATGTCTGCCAATGCATTCTGCGTATTTTGAACTAAGCTTCGTATTGCTTCGAGTTCAAATGACAAGAAGTCACCGAATGGAGCCTTTCCTAAAGCTCGATAGAATCTTGGAAGGCGAGAGAATGTAGGAGTATTTTCCTTCACTCTTTCTGCAGCAAATCGATGTACTTCTTTCAGCTCTTTCTCGCTTAATTTATCGTATTCTTTTCCGTAAAGCTTTTTAGCTGTTGACTGAATCTCTTGTCTGAAAATAATAAGCTTTGTGTAATCATCAATAAATGAATAGTTTTCGGTTGCCCATTTATCAATAGACTTTCCTTTTCCAATTAGCTTATTAAACAAATTTTTTGCCCTGCTGTCATCTTCTTTACCCGTGATAGCTGCATTCATAGTTATGTCCATAAGACCAACCATATTTGCGTCAACACTGGTTCCCAAAAGACCGTAGTCCCCCATAACAGCAATGAGGTCGTTTATCTCCTTGTCAAGAAGCTCTTTACCAGTGGCTGTTCCATAAAGTCTCTTTACCCGATTAGAAATATCTGAGACGATATCCGTGTTATAGAAAACGCCATTTGCAAGCATAGTATACCAACCACCAGTAATGTTCTTTCTCCAAGTTGGGATATTCCAGATTACCTTGCTCTTTCTGGCAATCTTTAAGATATCAAAGTATACCTGAAGCCAACGCATATCTTTTGGCGCAGTATAAAATCCCTCTTCAGAAAGCACCTCAAACAAATCAGCGCGAACCCACTTTCCATTAAGCGGTGAGTATTCATCTTTGATTTGTCTAAATGTCTTTGCTGACTCTTCAGACTTTGTTATTTGGTCTGTGTTTTTAATTACATCTGGCCCAAGCTGTTCAAGCATATTGGATATCATAATCCCCTTATACTTGATATTTGATAAGCCAACAGTAGTATCAATGAATCGTACCAGTGGATCGCGCTCTTTACCTAGCAACTCTTCGATAGTATACGGAAGATCCTTTCGTTTCATAAATTGCTGACTTGGCAATTTAATCGTTGATGGGCGAACAATTCCAGAGCGCTTAAAGTCAGATCCTTCTCTAGACTTTTCTATCTCTTCAATGTATCGATCAATGATTCCAGTTGCCTGCTCAACAAGATTTTCCTTCACCTCTTCAGTGAAGTACTCATCGATTTCTGATTCGCTATATCCAGAGCGTTCAAGTATGTTGATTCGGTTTGCTACCAAAACCTCATACTCGTATTGAATAGCATTAAGACGAGCGCCTTTAGCTGGCTTAAAGTTTTTGCCTTTCCAGAAACGATAGCTTGCACGAACATAAGATCCGATATTTTTTCTAATCGTTTCTTTTAATTCGTCATTAAGAGATACAAATGCTGGATCATTAAGTAGGGTTGACGACAATGAATCCACATATGATCGCATAGCCGTAGATATATTGAATATCTGACGCCCATTTGGAAGAGAAAGTAACCTGTCTACTGACGCAGGATCCAATACGCCATCAAGTATCATAGATACATAATCAGAAGCTTCTGGCTTAGACTTCTCTAATAGCCTGCTAAGATCAGAAACATATCGGCGGATATTTTGAGCCTCAACAGTTAGTTGACCAGTCATTGTTTCCTTTAACTTACGGACTTCTTTTTGTTCTGGATTCCAGAATATAAAATCCTTAATTCGAGTAGCTAAAGACTTAACTTCTCTGTCTTTTATTCGTTCGCGGATATCTTCTATTTGTCTGCTTGAACGATCAACCATACCAATGATTCGCAAATCTTGATCGGGGTAAATTCGCTCACGTCCAGACTTAACAAACTCAGCTGTTGCCTCTTTGTCTACCTTGAGCGCGAATGGCGTTTCAGCACGGCTCACATTAGTCCAAGCGTTTATCATAACCTTATAGCCCCGCTCTGCCGCTACTTCCATTATCCAAGTAGCTTGTGATGGTGCATCAAATGCTTTCTTTAAGCCCTTGAATTTGTCAGCAAAATACTCATCGTGACGTTTCTTTGCTTCAGGATATAGGTTGAGCGGGTCAAGGTTGAATGGATATACTTCTTCCTTCTTTACAAGCACAACATTTGGATCTCCAGTTACAAACGTTTCTTGGCGCTCTGGAGATGTGTAGTAGAATGAAATAGGAGTGATTCGACGGTCTGCAGTGTATGCATTCTTGCCAAAGAACTCAGGCTTAACAGTATCAATCTTTTCAGGACTGTAATGGAAGAACACATAATTTCCTTTGCCATCGTCTGTAATCTCAAAACGACCACTCTCTAATGCCTCAATGATTTCCTTAGATGAACGCTCTTCTGGTCCGATCTCATCAGGCATAATCATTTCATCATAATCAATGTCGTACTGGGGAACGAAGTAAACGATGTCACCGTCCCACTTCTTAATTACAATGTAGTTATCTGATTCTTCTGATGGATATATATTATTCCAAACACCTTTTGGATCTCCATATTCGTCTCTTACAAATTGTCTTTTTGCGTTGTTCATAGGAACTTCGCTAACAGTTCTTGAGCTATGAAACGAGTTTATTTGACCAAACTCCTTATTGAATTCCATTACTTGATCCACAGACATATTTGGAACAAAGAAAGATACACGTTTGAAACCTCCAAACATCGTATAAACTTTGAACCCAACAAGGTCGTTTTTCTTGAACCAAGCCTCAGCATCATTTAATGCCTTTTCATTTTGATCTGGCGTTAAGTTCTTGTTTCCTTCATTCTGGGGTGAAACGATTGCCCAAGTGTCTTTTTTCCTAGTCTTTATAAAAGACTCAGCGCTTCCAAAATTTTCTGTATATCCACCAAAGAATGCATCATCTATAATAGAAGGAGGAAGATTATCAAGTTCTTCTTGAGTGAATTCAGAAACATAATTGTAATCAAACAGATCTTCCTGCTGTAAGAATTGCTCAAGAGTCCTTACATCCTTAACATCATTTCCCCAGTATCTATCGTTATTTAGAGGGAGTGGCTTATCCTTTGCGCCTTTAGCTCCAGCTTCACGAATCATATGACCAGCTCCCCACTTTCGGTCTGGCACAAATCCTTCTGACTCGTAAAACTTAATTAATTTATTCTGTGTCGTTTCTGACTTTTCTTTGAACCAAGTAATCGGAGATGCAAGTAAGCGAACACGAACACCATATTCGTCAGCCAATCTTAATATTCCACGAAGGGCACGGCGACCATTTCCTTTTCGGCCGCCTTCGACCATACCCATCCCCTCAACAGAAGCAAAGTTGTCAAGAACGACTACATCCTTACCATCAGGTTTCATAGAGAACTCTGCGATAAGTTGAGGCTCATTGTTTTCGTCTATGGCATAAATTCCAGTTCCGAATAGTCCTCCGCCAAAAGCAACATCATACCCGCCCTGTATTTCATTCCAGTGTTTGTTTAGAATGGCGTCAATAAGCTTGTCTGCCTTAGTCTCTGGCTCTTCCTTAGATGCCTTTTCTCTTACGTCATATGCATCATCTATATTGCCGTGACCAAAATTGTATTCTGCTGGTGCTGGTTTTTGTACGTTTACGGGAATATATGTTACTCTATATTGATAACCAAAATCACTTGTTCCAATGTTTACAAATTCTCTGAATGAATCAGGATTTACTTCAACAATGTTTTTTGATACGTCTTTATATTCAGATTCTCCAAAAAACTTAATTAATTCATCTGCAAAGTTTTCTGATTCAATACCAGAAATGTCAAACATTTTCATTGTTCCATCGGCATATCCATCTTTGTTTAATACAAATCCAAAATTTCCGCCGTGTCCGTCTAAGTTTTTAATATTTAATTTCTTTGCAGAATTTATTGCTGATAAAATAGAATTAAATGCATTGTCAAGTACAAAAAATGGAATCTCATTTTGAGGTAGGTCTTCTGTTAGCGAACTCCAAGTTTTTTCTGCATTTTTAGACCAGTTTAATTTTATTTGTTTTAATTCTTCTTCATTTAAATAATATATATGATGCAAATAAGAACCAGTTAATTCAAATAAACTTGGATCAGAACTGAATATTCTTTTCAAATCATAATAAACTAATTCAGAATCTATAGAGATAACTTTTCCGTTTTCTATTTTTGCTTCTGCCTTTACAGGAAGGTATTCTTTTACTGTAAATGACTTAGTTGTTTGTGTTGGAACTGATTCACTTAAATTTCCCTCTAATGGGTTTGCAGACCACTTAAAATATTTAGCCAGCCCCGCCAAATCTCCATTATATTTAGCAACATAAAGAACTGCAGCTTCAGATTCAGCAGACTCTCTCGTTCCTTTTATAACTAATCCATTTGGATGCGCTGTGGATTCGTCTTTTACATAGATGGCAAATCCAAACATTCCAGCGCCTAAAAATCTTATCTCAGAGCCTTCTTTTATTCCTAACTCTTTAAAGCCGTTATTTACTTTTCTAGCCGCTGACTTGTTCAGCTCTACTCGGCTTGAACGTTCAATGTCGTAATCAATATTGTAATTTTTAAGGGCTACTCTACTGTGATCGCCAACTATCTCTTCAATGGATACAACATACTTATTGAGCTTTTCAAAATTGAACACAACAGCAACATCAATTGCATTACCTAGACGCAAGTATTTTTCTTTAACCTCAGTATAGAAACCATCAATCCCAGCTTTCGTAAGCAACACGGATAACTGTCGCTCAGCCTCAAGGCTTGTAGGAATAGATACTAAACCTTCGTTAGTTACTACGGTAAATGCTTTTTCTGGATCCTTTCCTTGAAGAATAGATTCTTTAATCAGTTTTTGATTGAGCACATCTACTGGGATGCCATTCATACGATTGTACTTTCGCACTTCACCCCCATCACGTGTATATAATACTTCAATCTCGCGGGCCAACAGCTTTTCATTTTCTGTTTCTGCCGCTTCCTTAATCCTATTCAATACAGCTTCTGAAATAGTCGCATTGCCTTCGTATAGGTTTAATTCATTGGAGTAAATAAAGCTATATCTGTTGCCATAACTCTTTGCAAGATCAGCTTGCCCAGTGAAATAGAATCCGAATCCATATGCTGTTCTTTCGATTCGGTTTGGATCAAAGACTCGGAACTCGCTTTTGGTTGCGTGAACAATATATCCAGCTTTTAATGCGGTTACCACAAGCTCTTTATCCTCTGCAGTAATTATCTTAGAAGATTTCTCTGCAATCTTAGATGCACTTTCAGTAAATGCTTTTTCAGCTGGAGTTCTATCAACAGCTAATCCAGTTTGTTCTGATATTGCTGTTGCGAAAGAATTCAAGAAGTCTACAATCTTGGCACGGTCACGAGCCCCAGTAAATACAACAGGAAGCTTTAGTTTCTCGGCAATCTGATTCAAGAACAACGCAATCTTATCAAGCATACTTCTGGTAATCTTCCCAGAGTTTTGATACAATAGACCAGCTGTTTCTGCTAAGATTTCTTCTGCTTCTTCTCCCTTAGTATAGCCTCCACGCTTAAGGAAGTCATTAAGCTGCTTAGCAAGTTCTTTTTCAAATGAGTTGCCAGTTGACAACACCTTAGCCAAATCCGTAGCAAATTGCTTTGCTCGCTTTTGATTTTGACCAAAGTACTTATAGAATGCAGCGTGGAAAATTTCGTGAGCTACATCAGCTACACGAGCCTCCTCAAAATTTACGTGTATCTCAAGCTTTCCAGTCTTTGTATTACGGATAAAGCGTCCACGATCTTTTGTTGCTGTACGATTAGCCTTACCGCGAGATACCGCATCCATAGCATCATCGTAATCAGCACGGGTCTCGTGTGTTACAATAGTTACATCAGATAGGTTCTTTTTAAGGAATGCCTTCCCTTGAGTTACGGCCTCCTGCATTTTTTCACGAGGAGTCTCAGGCTCTTTAGCTACAGGAGCTGTTGGCTTTTCCTCTACTCGCTTTCTGGCAGGTTCTGCAACAGCTGCTTTAGGACCTTCTTTTGCAGGTCGAGCGGCAGGCTTAGCATTTTTTCTACGTTGCTCATTTGCGGCAATTGCTGCGGTGAGGAGCTGTTGGGCTTTTTCATCTTGTTGGATTAATTGATTTATTTGTTCAATACCAGCGGGAGTTTGTGCGGCCGCAAGAGTTATTTGATATGCAATTTCTTCAGCGGCAGGACCAGTAACAGATACCATTTGACCTGAGTCATTCATAACATCCACCTTGTATCCTCCGCGCTTTCGTCTGCGAATAGCGTTAATACCCAAGTCGGAACCAATACGTAGTCGATCTCCCTTTTTAACTTGAGCTTGGTCTTCTCCGTTATAGGTTAAAGAACCATCTTTGTTGATTGAAATTTGTGGGCTTACAATTTCTTGAGCGATAACCAACCCAACATCTTCTGGCTTAACATCTGCAAGCTCTTCAATATTACCAATGTCAAATTCCTTCCCAGTTTGAGAACGGAATACGACGCGCTGGCCATCTTGAATTAGTTCGCCATTATCTCTTTGTCCAGTGATTGGATTGTCGTACATAACGTCAAGACCAACCGCCATAGGGATTGGGCTCTCGGCGTTAAATACAGTTGTTATTTCCCCTTCTTCTGTAGGTGCTTGAAGAACTCTACCTGCTTCAGGCGCTTCTTCGCCTCCTCTAACGATAGGTTCGGCTGCGACAACGGGCGCCCCTTCGACGACAGGACTTGGTACCCCTGTTTCTTTTTCACTATCATATTTATTCTGTATTTCTGTTATCTGTTCTGCAATAGACGTAATGCGCTGACGTTCGGCAGCTTTAGCCTCGTCAGTCTTTAAAGTTTTGTATGTGTCACCAGCTTTGCGCAGTTCATTGCGAAGATTGTTGATTTTTTCCAAGTCTTCTTCGCTCATACTAAGAGCAATTCTGTCATTAGCGGCTTGAATATCACGCAAGATTCCTTGAGCCTCTTCTTTTTTAGAGCGAAGGATATCTTTTTCTCTTGCGCTTATTTCTGGGTCAACAAGCTTTTCGTCTACGTTTTTGACAAACGCCTCTGCCTCTGCCTTTCTCTTCCTGTCTGCTTGTCGAGAAATGGCCCCTGCCCCGCGTGAAGCCAAGTAAGCACCACCACCCATCAAACCTCCAATGATTCCGCCTTCTACAATCTCAATTGGATCTATTTCATCTCCAGCAATAAACTTACCAATAGTTTGTTGAGCTGCGCTTGCAATTACTTCTTCTACGCCTTCTTCTGTTACTGCTCGAATGCCAGCTGGTAGGGCCCCAAAGAGAACATCTCCAAACTCTTTACGGGACATCTTATCAACTCCAGATTTAGTAAATGCTTTCTGAAGCATCTTGATGTCACCCATAAATAGTTTCTCCGTAAGAAATTCTACAGTACCAACACCAAGAGAATACAGCATTTTTTCATTTGCTGTTAGGTCCGATCTGTTTTCAATTTCTCCATATTTACTACCAGCAGACGATAAACCAAGCCCAACAAGTCCATAAACGCCAGCTGGAGCCGCAACAATAAGCTGTGGAGCTTGTTGTACTAATGTAGAACCTATCTGAGTAAGTCCAGCTTTAAAATTCCCTTCGGATAGATTTTCAATAAAGCTCTTGGATATCTCTTCTTCTGTTAAGCCATAATCAATAAGAGCATCTCTTACTCGCTCTGCAGAGTCATCAATAAAGAAATCAGCTAATTCACCAGTGCGACCTCCGAGTGCTTCAGTTAATTTAAGAACACCACCAATAAGCTCCTCCCCACCTGCGGCGAGTTCCGATAAAACAGGTATAGTATATTTAGCGCCAAGTTCTTTTTGGCGTTCCTGTTCTTTTTTCAGATAATCATTTGCATAAAGGATGGCTCCGTGTTTAAGAGCTGGAATAGCATCCTTATTTACTTCTCCATTTTCTACAAGACTTGGTGGAAGTAATTTTGCTGTTGGATCATCAGAGAGAGAACGAAAAACACGATAAGATTCTTCAAATGATGGATCAGAAGCAACGGCTTCAATATTTCCACGAGAAGAAATTATGCCACCATATACCTCAGCAGCGGCAGCATTAGCAATTTCTTTTTGCTGTTGGTCTAAGCTGCCTTGAGAGAATCCAGCAGGAACATATTCACTGCTTAATGATTCCGATACAGAAGGTCGTATTGCCGATACGGAAGCGGGCTCCGTAAAATCGATTTTTCTTTTTTTTTTAAGATATTCCTCTATCTGAGGAACATACTCCTCGCCCATACCAGCTCGGAACGCAAAAATAATTTCGTCTTGAGTCTTGCCAGCAAGCAATGCCTTTTCTACAAGGGCGCGGATGTCGTCATTCATACTTCCTTATTTGAAGTACAAATATAAGACATAATTATAACGGATTTGGGATGCCAGATATATCTAGAATGGTTTCAACTGATGTAGAAAACTTATCCGCAAAATCAGGCTCTTCCTTGAACAGCAATCCTTCTGTCATAGACAATCCAGCACTTAAGTCTTCGGTTTTATCTTGACGTTCTTTCTTTGGCTCTCCGCTATAAGAAAGTGATTCCATATAAAAATCATAAAGACCTTCTGTTGCTCGACTCAAAGCGGCTTTATCTGACGCTGAAGCTGGTGAAGCTTTCTCTTCCAATACAACCTCTACTTTTCTGGTTTGTGGATTGTATTTTTTGTCTTTCACTAATTTTACAACGTATTCTTTTTCTCCAAACTTTCCAAAAGAAATAATCTGGCTTCCATCAGCAAGCTTAACTGGAATGTCTTCAATGGGGAACATAAATCCACGACCCTTTTGATTAGAACGTATAGTTTCTCCAGTTTTTTGGTCAAATGTTCTATCCATCAATGTATATCTTCCGCCAGATAGATTATAATATTTGTTCTTCTGTAGTTGCTTATTTTGTTCAGCAGCAAGTCTTAATGCATCTTGATTCAATTGATACTGAGACACACCCATTTGTGGGACAATAGCCATAAACGCATCAATTGTTTGATTATTGTAATCATTAAGTAATGGATCACGGAATGGCTCAAATTCTGGCGTATCCAATCGGTCTAAATCTTCACGACCAGTAAGCTTCCCATTGCGACCAATCTTTCCTTGACGAAGAGCAGAATAAGCAATAGCATTACGCTTTTGCTCTGGATCAATATATCGTGCAGCCAACCATTCATTACCCCATTGAGTAATCTTATCTTGGTCGTAGCTACCATCTTTCTTGATAAAATCTTTATCAATGCGAGAAAAGTCCTTGAACATCTCATCAGCAACAGAAGTTGGGCTTCCGAGTTGATACTTATAGGCCAATGGAAGAGTCAATGGATTTCCTGCCAGACCAAGAATCTGTTCTGCAGAGCGCTTGGTACGAGCATCGCTATCAAGCATACCCATAGCTTCATCACTGGCTAACGAGAAATTATCTGGATTAGTTGCATATAGTGCGCGTTGCTGACGGTTGTTATCAGCCAAAAATTTTGCTGTTCCTGCAAGCTGAGAGTAATTACCATAAGCGTTACGTAGTTCACGACGAAGGGAAAGATCATCTGGATTAGCAGCAAGCTTATCCATAACAGACTCTATATTATCGTAAGCGCCCTGAACAGCCTCAAGGTCTCCAGCCAAATAGTTACCTTGAATCTCACCAAAGCGAGAAAGGTAGTCATCAAACTGAAGTTGCTCCTGACGCTTCTGCTGTTTTAGATTGTAATCTAATTGAGCAAAATCTGGGAGCTGTATTACGCCACTTGGTACAACCTTAGCCATTACTTTTGTTTGTTAAATTTCTTAAGAAGGCTACGAAAGTATGCGCTCTCTTTGCTAAGACGCTTTTGCTGTGCGGGGTTAAGGATAACCTCACCACCTGTCATCTCACCAACTTTCTTTCCAGCCTGTACAATGTCAATAGGATTTGTTTTATGATTAAAAGCGCCTTTTGTTATCTTTCCGCCATCCTTTAAGAAAGATGTACGACCATATAGCAATTGATCAAGTAAGTCTTGTTCTTTTGCTGCAATACTTTCAGGAGACTCTGGAAGCAATGGAACCTGACCAAGACCTTCTCTTTCCATCATTAAATCTTCCATACCAGCAGCTGCACTTTCACCAACCCTGCGCTCTCTTGCTGTTCCTGCTCTTGATGCTATAATATCCTGCTTAAGCTTGGCTTCTTCTGGAGACAATACTTTAGCTGTAGCATCAGTAGTACTATCTTCAGATTTTTTATCAAACGCTCCATAAATAGCAGCAGTACCAAGAGTTCCTAATCCTCCAGCAATATTTTGAAGACCCCCCTCAACAGCTGCTTGTGCGCCCATACGCTGTTGTTGCTCACGTGCCATAAGGCGAGAGATTTCACGTTCTGATCCACCCGCTGCTTGCTGAAGAGCTGCCAGCTGGGCGGCCTGCCGCTGGGCAAGAATATCTTGAGTGCCAATATCTCCAGCACGTACCATTGCTGGAAGTGCACCAACTACAGCACGACCACCAGCCGCTTGCGCTGCTTCAATGCCAGTAGCAAGAGTGCGGTTAAGTTCTTCAAGACGACGGCGCTCAAGATCTGCTTGACGAGCAAGTTTAAGCATCTCAGCATATTCAGAAGGACGAGCCAATGAAGCTTCTTTGATATCCTTAGCCATCTGCTGACCAGCAATCATTTGATAAGCGCCAAGCCCTGCCTGTCCAAGCGCACCAAGCGCCGCAACTGTTCCGCCTAGCTGGTATTTCTTTACTTTATTATTCTTCTTTGAGCGCATAATACAAAGGTAATTATTATTGTCCTAACTGGTTAGCAAGATTAGATTTAGAAAATACAGCATTTACAGCATATAACTCAATCTCATTG
>Ga0208644_1003548_pt1 | contig 12061 bp, 28 predicted proteins | sample VirMetDEL_Nov_18_FD_184517 | JGI IMG/M metagenome (GOLD analysis project Ga0208644, IMG submission 184517) | Aqueous microbial communities from the Delaware River and Bay under freshwater to marine salinity gradient to study organic matter... | ecosystem: Environmental > Aquatic > Marine >... | reverse complement strand
GTCGCGTCGCGCATGTAGTCGCGTGCGTCGCGGTTGCCGCGTCTGCTGTTGCAGGATCGGTGAGCAGGTAGCAACGGGCTTTCAACATCACCTGCAAGCACATGGTCTGCGGTGAATGGATCGTTTGGTATCGCACCCTTGCCGCACAACCAGCAATGCGTTGCTTGTGCAACTATCTTGCGTGCGCGTCGCTGGTAACTGCCGCGTCGGTGTGCGGGTTTGGGTTTGTTGTTTCGTTTCTTGTTGAATTGTTTTGTGCATCGTTGGCATCGTGTGGCGGTGGATAGTTCGCCGCAGTTCAGGCACGGTTTGTGTATCGGCATGGTCAGGGTTGTTGGGTGATTTGTGCGCCGCATTCAGGGCAGATGATGGTGGCTGGTTCGGGGGGTGGGGGTGGGGTGGTGTCATCTAGTAGGCGTTGTAGATCGTCACCGTCAAACAGCGTGCCATCTAGTTCTTTTTCGGTGGCGGCTAGTTCTTTCAATAGTTCTAGTAGTGCGGTGTCATCGTATGTGGCTAGGTCTGTTGCGCGGTTGTCTGCGATCAGGATGCGTAGTGCGGTGTCATCGTCGCAATCAAATGATTGTGCTTGTATTTCTTTCCAACCTAATTGTTTCGCGGCTTTCCATGTGTGGTTGCCTGCGATGATGTGGCGTGTTGTTTTCTGGTAGATGATTGGTCTGTATTGTCCGAAGGTTTGAAGGCTGGTTGCGATTGCGCCGATATCGCCTTGCCGCACATTGCGTGGATGTGGGATCAGTTGATTGATGTTGATGACCACCATTGGTTGCCCCATATGTAGGAAGGGTGTACGCCGATCCAGCACGCTACTTTGTCTGCTTGATAGATGGGTATTCCTTTTTCGCGCCACTTGTTGATTGTGGTGCGGTGGATGTTTAGTGCTTCCCCGATTTGTGTGTTGGTTAGTTCCAATCCGTCTATCAGGCTGAATAGTGGTTCGGCGGATAGGCGGCGGTTCTTGTGCCGCCAGAACTTCGGGATCGTTTTATCTATCGGCTTCTTATTCATTGGTGTTCCCTTCTGTGATGGTTGTGTATCTGGCTGAACCTAATCCGCGTGCTGTTCCGTTGGTGTCTATGTAGCACCATTGGGGCGCGTCGGGGTCGCAGTTGCATCCTGTGATTTGGCGCGGGTTGTGGCGCACGATTGTTTTGCACCATTCGCAGATGATGGTGGTCATCGCGGTTGGCTGATTTCTGCTTGTAGGGCTAGGTATCCGATGAGATCGGTAAGGCTGTCTTTGTGCAGAATGTCGCGTTCCAGATTGGTTCGGATGCGTGCCAACTTCACCGAAGCCATGAATAGCAGGCATTGGTGCAAGTCAAGTTGTATTCCTGTCAGCGCGTGGAAGATGGTGCGCACCTTCTCATAGTCCTGCACGACATGACCATATGTGGCGTTGCGATCCTTGTTTATGATTTGGCTTGCATCCACAAGGATTGTCGTGGCGTGCATCATCGGTGTTTCGCTCATATGCGATCTGGATACATCGGTGGCGACCATGACCAATCAGGGTTCAACGCTGGTCTGGTGGCTAGATGGATTGAACCATCCGCCCACATCCACAGCAGAACATCAATGCTTTCGTTCAACCCGTGTGCGTTGTCGGGGTGAAGGCGCACGATCCAGCGACAGCATCCATCGGCATCGGCTTCAAGGATTGTGCGCGGTGCTTCTGGCACAATATCGCCAAGATCGCTGTTCGGCATCAGCGTTGCCATAGTTCTTGTTGTGTTGCGTGCATCTCGCCACGCAAAGCCTGCAATTCCTGAATGCGTGCCTGCGTTTCCCGCGCCCGCGCCTGATCGCGTTTCGCATCGCTTATCTTTGCGACAAAGAAACCTACACACGAACCCACAACGATCCCTGCCAGATACATCGCCCATTTCACAGAAACCAACCCCTGAACGCGATACCCGCCATCAATCCGCCCAACACGACGATTGCCACAACTAGGAAACCTTCAAGCATCACAGTTCCACGCCTTGTTGAATGTGAAGCCGTAAGCGATCTATGTGCGCTGTCAGTTCGCGGATGGTTTCGGTGTGCTTCGCAAATTCGGCTTCAAGCAAGGCGGCTGTGGTGCGGGCATTGTCGCGTTCTTCCCGTAGCCGTTCGCACGCAACTTGCAATTCGTCGCATCGTGCCTGCCACATTTCAATTTGTGTTGCGTCGCTTTCGCTGGTCATCTTGTTTCCTTTTCAGTTCGCGTTGTAAAGCATTGATGGTTTCCACAAGTGTTTGTTCGTCAGCCGATCCGACGAACACCCTTTGAAGGAAACTGATTGCATCCGCAAGTTGTTTCGTCGTGAGCATTCGCTATTCCTTTCATCGCGGATGATGTGGCGTGTCGGACTTTCACCGACAAGGTGACAGCAGGGAAGGAACAGCCCTGCATCATTGCCACCCGCTATTGCCGCCACACGAACATCCATCTTTGTTCAGTTCCTTTCGCTACCGCGATGCTACTTGCGGGGTGTTACAAAGCATCCAGATCGGTAAGTATCCACGCGCCCATCACAACCATCAGCGTAAGTGCGACGCTGAACGGGTGGATTGACCAGCCTTCACCGATCATCTTGTCTGCATTTGGTGCGAAGAACGCTGTTCCGAATGCGCCGAACCCGAACATGATTGCTTTCATTGTTCTTCGCCTTTCGCCAGATCGGGTCGCATACCTAGCCAAGTTTCTTTGTCTAAACCTTTCGGTTTGCGCTGTCGGCAATTCGGGCAAATGTCTTTGTTGCGGCTGAACGCCCAACCATCGTCGCGGGCTATTTCACGCATTTCGGCAACCGTAGTTGCCCAACTATCGTTCTGTACGCCGCATTTGTCGCAGACCAATTCAACGCATATCTGATGTGCCATTGCTATTTCCCTTCATTGTTGTTGTTGCGATTATTCAGTTCATTCAACAGCACACCATAACCTTCCCGTGCCGCATCAATATTCACCCCTACATATTTCCATTCGTCATCCGCTTCAAGTTCATCAATCCCGCGACCTGCCACTTGTAGCAATGCTTCCAAGCGTGTCGTTGAAAGTTTCTTCGCCCATGTCGCGTTGCTCAGTTTCGTTGCCATGTTCAGTTCCATCCTTCTGGTGTCACATCACCGAAGAAGGCTTTGCGCAATTTTTCCCACTTTGCATCAATCTTTGTAGTGAAGTACGCATCCTTTTGATAATCCGTTTCCCAACAACAAATGTCGTTCAGAATTTTGATTGCGCCATTCAAATAGTCGCGCACATTCCATTTGTGATCGGCGTTCAGAATAAGAAACCGACGCTGGAAAAGTTCGGTACGGAAATCCATGTTCACGCACCAGCCTTTTGAAGTTCAACCATCTGCGCGTAGATCGCATCTTGCTGTTCCTCATATTTGCGGATGATTTGAATGCGTTGAGCGCGTGCCGCTTTGCGGTTACGCGGCACAGGCATTTCCATCAGCCCGCGCACGATGTAACCGATGCGCACATATTCGGCGCGAAGTTCTTTGATCTGGTCTGCGATGGTCATGTTCACGCACCAACCTTTTCATCAACATTCATAAATTCATCGGTGCAGACATTGATAACCCATGCATTGATCATTTCTTCCAATTCGGTCATGCGACCATTTGCAATCGCATTGTTGATTGCATCGCTGATCAATGTTCCGTTACCAAGACGATTGCTGTTGAATTGCTTGCGCAGGATTGTTTCTGCAATTTTGATGATTGCTTGCTGTTCCATGTTCCTTGTTCCTTTTGTTTTGCGGGCTTTCCTGTATCCCGATGTATTCAGCATAAGCCGATCCCGAACCCGATTGCAAGTCATATCGCAAGATTTCCCAAATTTCTTCCAAAACCCTTGTTTCATGCAGGTTTCCCCCAAAAGCACGCAATAGGAAGCGATATGAGCGTTCCAAAACACGGGGGGTGCTATCTACATACCCCCCACCCGTATCCCACGCCTAAGCGCACGACAGGCATCAATCACAGCCTTTCCACGCCCAAGCAGACCAACCACACCTGCCTTCGCCCCTGTCATAGTCAAAAATGGCTTTCGCCGCACGCAGGTTCAAAAACGGATCATACAAATCGTGCGCACCCGAAACCACGCTGACGGTTTGCAGGTATCCGTTCGGATACCACTTCGTGCCTTGCACCCAAAACACATTCACCTGCGCCAACCCAACCGAACCCGTGATGCCATCCACCGTATTCGGATCGGAAGAATTGTTCTGCGTTTCATCGCATCGGCTTTCACGCCACAACACCGCATCCAAATCCGCAAGATCGGCGGCATCCCAACCAGCCGCAACAGCCGTATCCCACCATTGCGGGCAACGCGCATCCGCCGCAACAACAACCGTGCTTGTAGTTGTCGTTGTCGTTTCAGGTGCAACGCTCACAGCCGCCACAAGCGGCGGTGGCGGCGCATACGCACCCTGCGACACACCAGCCACCACACCGAACGCACCCACCAAACCAAACATCACACCAGCAAAGAACTTCATCAGTCACCCGCTTTCATCTGTTGGAAAAACCTGATCGCCGCTTCCTGATATTCGCTATCACGATGCGCAACTGCTTCTTTCAATTCATCCAAACTGCGTCGCGTGTGAACCATTGCAGACGCGAACGATTGAGCCTGCACCACATTCGGGGATGCTTCCCGTTCCCCATCCGTGCCACCAGCGTAGTCCGAAACGGTTTCGTCTGCCCACCGCCCGTCACGCAACCATGTCGCGGGATACGCAATGAAGTTCCGATCCTTCTGCGTCTGCTTGTAACGCTCAACAGCAGATAGCACTTCGTCAAGCGTCGGTGCGTCATCGCCGCGCATCACTTGCGCCCATGCTTTCTGTGCGTCGCGTTTCGCCACCTTGCGCGGATAGGCGATCCAGAACTTTTGAAAGTCTGGCGCAACATCTAGTTTCTTCTTATCTAGTTCTTCTATTGAAGTGCGGAAACCGAAGTTCGGTGAACCGACATTCGGAAACTGCACTTCGGTTATGTTGCGCGGCTCATCATAAACGGTGCTGTGCGTGCGCCACAATCCAGCCGTGTCCTGAACACGGGTACGAACCAGATAACCAGCATCTTCCAATTCCTTCAAAGCCGTAAGGATCGCCGCCCTACCTTCCTTGCCTTCACGCGCAAGGCTGTCAGCCGAAGTGCGCCAATTATCGGGGCGCGACAAGATGCACGCCAACAAGCCACGCGCCCGATACGAAAGCCGATCATCACGCAACACATCGTTCCCGATGATGGTGAAGTTGGTGGTCTTGCGTTCACCGCGAATAATCATTTGCCCACCACCGCAAGCATCTTGTCCAAAGGCGTGAGATCGTCTGCGTTCAACACCAGCCGTTCCCCATACCCGTAATCGTGCAGGAAGTGCGTGCGAAGGAAACGCCTGCGCGACACACCGCCGATGATTTCAAATGTCGGATCATCCGCAACTGAATGCTTGTCAGCAAGATGACGCACAAGCAACGCCGCATCCGCAACGAAGTCATCCGCGCTGTTGAATATCAGCGCACGCAAACCAGAAGTTTTGATTTGCCACGACAAACCGAACGCCTTGCAATCCCTGCCATCATCACCACCGATCATCACCTGCAAATTCGGTTCGGTACGCAAGGCGCGACAGCCTGCAATCTCACCCATTATCCCAATCAAACTGACCCCCTGTGATGTGTTGTTCCTGTCAAACTTCTTATCCCGAATGTCGTGCGTATCCTTCACGCGAAGTTTTCGTTCCACCCAATCATTCGCCGCCCAAACTTCCTGTTCCGTCAGCGTGTAGATCATTCGCCTTCCCCGTAATATTCCGCAAGCGCAGGCGCGATGTAATCACGCCACACAGACAAACGAAGCATCACCAAACCTTCACTACCCCATTCATCAGGCATCAGAACAGCGCGGCACGGTTTCCTGAGCGAACCAAAATCCGCTTCATTGGAACGCACCTGCTTTTCAATACGAAGCCACGCATTCACCGCCGCCTGTATCTGCTTCCCTGATTTCACTTCGTTGGCAAATATCGGATCGTTCCACCGTTCTTCGTTGGCATCACCGAACTTGTGCGACGGTGCAACACCCAACGCCTTCCGCGCATCACGCTGTTTCTTCAAACCTTTCCTGCGTGAACGCCGCCCACGCGCAACGGGATCACCACATCCTTTGATGCGGCGTTTCCCGTCACGCGCAGGTTTGCCCAAAGTGCCGAACAGGGGGCAGTTCGTCACCTTGCACTTGTCGGGGTTGCCTTCGCAATCCCCTTTGCGTGTGTCACCGTTTGACATTGGCGCACTTCTTTCTAGCCTGCGTCACCGTCAAACCGCGTTGCAGTTCGTACCTGATGTGGCGGCGTTGCTTCGGTGTCGTTTCACCGAACACACCCCAACGATCATCCACATCATCAAGTTCAATCACCAACATCAAGCATTGATCCTTCACAGGACACGATGCGCAGATTGAAAGTGCCTTGTCAAACCGTGCTTCGGTCAGGCTTTCAGGGAAGAAGATTTCCGTTGCCATACCGACGCATCGCGCATTGTCGCGCCACGCTTGCACCGCCATCAGAAGGGTTCTTCGTCTGCTGGTGCGGCTGGTGCTTGCATCGCATTCATCAACGCGCTGATGACCTGCGATGCTTCCTTGCTGGTGAGCGCGGAAAGTTTCCCGTCAAGCGTGCGCCCCGTTTCCTTTTCCGCGAACGCAATCAGATCGCTGTTATTCATCTGCTTTTCCCGCGTCAGTTTGCCAAGCAAACCGATTTGCTTCTGCGTAATCAATCCCGTTTTCGCTGGTGCGGTGGTCACTTCTTGTTGCACCTTCGCTGTCGGAAACGCTTTGATGACAGCCGAAACCGTTTGATCTTGTTGGCGGTACTTCACTTCGTCAGCCGAAGCAACCTTGCCTGTGGTGTCGCACGCCAACGCCGCCATGATGCATCGCCCCCACGCGGAAGTTTCAGCGTTTTGAACCATGCTGTCGCGGGTGAAATTTGACTTCGCCACGCACGGTTCAATCGCCACCGCTACTGCGGGCATCGGATCGTTCGGCGTTTTGTAGCACGCCGCCACATAAACGATGTATTCCGTGCCACCAATTTCTTTGATGGTGAACGGTTCGGCAGGGTTGAACGGGCGAAGCACCGCATCGGGATACTTCGCTTTCAGTTGTTCAATCCGTTCGGCAACGGTCAGATACCCGTCAAGTTGGAATGTCATTGTTGTTTCTTTCCCTTCGTTGTGCGGAACACCCTGAATGGTGAACCTTGCTTTTCATACTGTGCGACCAGATCAGGATGATCCTGCCGCATTCGTGCAACATCGGTTGTTGCGCGACCCTTCTGCTGTTTCCAAGTAACAGCAACTTCGCCATTGATAGTTCCCGTATCCGCATCCAACAGCATCCGCGCCAGATGATCCTTCGCGTTCTTTTCCAACGCTTCTGCATCCGCGCTCATCTTGCGTGCGTCGTTCAACGCTTCAATCCAGATAATCGCATCAGCACCCAATTCAACCTGCTTGTTTTCCACTTTGAACAGCGAAGCGATTTGTTCGGCGGAAAAGTTATCAATGTCATCGGGCATCGGTTCGCCGCGCAACACCCATTCACCGAACACTTCCGCTTCCAGCCGCAACGCATCAAACGCGGCAGGGTTCGTCGGGCATTCAATGACGGATAGCCGCAGGTCACGATCCAGCACCGACAGGAACACGGGGCAACCCATCACCATCGCCTGCGCCCACATCTGCCACAGGTACACCTGCGGAATGTCCGATGCATCACGGATGCTGTGGCGTGAAGTGGTCTTGCATTCCACGCACACCGCAGGCTTCGTCGGATTGTCCACGCCATCGGCGGTGATGAGCCATTGACCATCGCGGTACTGAACTAGCGGTGTCACGAACGGAACGCCCAACTGATCGGATGCGTACTGCAACAGCATCGGTTCGGCATAGTTCCCTGTGGTCATCGCGGAAGTTGGTGCGGCTTCGTTCACTTCCAGCGTTGCCTTCTCAACGAACAAATCGCCACGCGACCTGAACGGTGAAGCACCCATCAAGATCGGTGCATCCGAACCGCCGAAGGAAACCAAACCTTCGGGGGTGCGTTTGCGTTGCGCAAGCCATTGCGTTCTGTCTGCGGGTTTGGTGATCAGTTCCATGTTCACACCTTCGCATTCTGTGCGAAGCCGCTAACGGTTTCTGCGATGGCGATGGCATCCGATTTCTTCCACCTGTAAGCGGTGTTGTATTCGCCCCACACCCATTCACCGAACGGGTTGGTGCGCTGATACCACTTATCAAGGAACGGGTGCTTCACAACCCATGTCTTGTATGTGCGGTGCTTGTACCGCTTGTAATCGGGCTGTGCCTGCATCGCGGCAAGTTCGGCTTTGTGCCGATCTTGTGTTGCTTGCACCGCTTCCATCGCGGCTTTCGGAATGTGGATATTCATTGGTTGTTCCCTTCTGTCTTGTTGTTGGTGTCATCTTGCCCGATGGGTGTAATGGGGTTTGGCAACACGAACCGAACCGCGTGCCACCCCTGATGTTCAATGATGCGATCAACGCTGTAACCCCATTGCTTGACTTCACGGAAGTTGATATCCACCTTCCACCGTTTCATCCACGCTTCGCGCAAGCAGTAGTAGAACATCTGGTGATGTGCGTTTCGGTTTTCGCCATTTCCCGAAATGGGTGGACAGGCGATGTGTGCAAGTTCGTGTGCCAATAACGCCCAAGTCCACTTGCTTCGGTCATCATTCTGTGTCGGATCAACACCAATCTGAATATCCCTGCCGCCTGCATAACCGCGTGTGCGCCCCCAATCACGCCCGCGCACAATCTCAATGCGCGGTAGCGGCTTGCCTTTGTGCCATTCCTTCATGTGCTTCCAGATGCGCACCGCTTCCTTCTCAATGATGCGCCTGCGGATCGCGTCGCACCTTTCCTGCGCCTTCTTCGGTTCGGCGCGTCTGCGTGCAACCTGACGCTTCTGGCGTGCCTTCTCGCTGACGAACGCGGCACGCTGTTCACGCTTCGCTTCCAACGCAGGTGCGATGCGCTCAACAAGCCGCCCACCTTTCGCTGAACATGGAAGGCAGTACCTTCGCACATCATCCCTGCGCGGCTTCGTCGGTGCGAGAATGCCCGCGCCGCATTGCGGGCATTTCCATCTTGCTTGCTTCGTGGTCATCGTTGTTCCTTTCCGATGATGTTGTTGGTTGTTACTTCTGGTTCTCGCGGTCTGCCTGCGGATCGCGCACTTCGTACTTGCGCCCATCTGACTTGCGGAAGATATCGCGCCTGTCATTGATGAGCGTGCGCACCGTCGCTTCCGAACATTCACCGATTGCCGCAAGTTCCTTCACCGTCACTTCCGCGAAGATGTTGTTCTTGCACCATGCGATGATGCGGTTGCGCCCGTCTTGCTTCGTTGCCCAACCTTCGCTGACTTTCGCGGTTGCGATCATCTGCGCTTTGATATCGGCTGGTACAAGTTTGCGAATGCGGCTAGGTACTTTCACAACCCAAACGGGCGCACCGTACTTTTCAATCGCTTCCGCAACTATGTCGGTTGCTTCCTTGATGCTGGTCATTGGTTGCCCCATTGCTTCTTTGGCTTCGGCGTGACACCCTGCGCGATCAACGCTTTGTGCGTTGCGCGTGCGCTTGCCCGCAATCCGATATCGGGTTGATCCGAATAGAAGGCGTAGTAATCGGCATCGCTCAATAGTTCTTGCGCTTGCTTGATGGTCAGATTTACGAAGTAGTGCGCTTTGGTTTCTTCTGCAAGAACTGCATCCAATCCAATTCGCATTCCGTAACCGCTTCCATCTTCTTGACGCAAGCAACTGCGCTTGATGTGATCATTTACAAATCGCTTCGGCAATTTGTAAGTGGTTGTTTCGGTCATTGTTCCTTGTTCCTTTTCTTCGGGTGTTCCTTATCCCGATGTATTCATCATAGCACACGCCACCAACTATGCAAATCCAAAACACCCCCAAAACAGCCCAAAAACCGCGATCTTCAAAAAAACTTCCCGCCAACCCCAACAACCACGCCACCAAAAAATTTACAAAAAATCCATTGACACACATTCCCCGAATGCGGGTGCGCACCACTAATTCGGTGCAACACCCGCACCCGCGCCGATGCAGAAGGGGGGAACATCGTGCGCATCAAAACCTAACACAACCAACTTCTTCACCATCCCAACAGGAACAGCAAGCACACCATCCAACGCACCATCATCAGTCACCGATTGCGCAACAACAACATGATCCTTCTTCTTCTCAGGCAACAACCAACCAACCGTTTCCACGATGCACGGATCATCACCGATTTCATCCGCTTCCATCCAATCACCTTCGTTCACCGCGTGCGCATCGTGCCACACCAGAAGAACCATCTGATGTTCAATCATCGTCATCTTCGCTTTCGCAAATGATGATGCGTTGCACCTTGCACCTGCACATCACCAACCTTCACGCTTTCTTTCCTGACAGAAGATCGGTGCTTGCACCGTGATATTCCGTTCGGGTGTAACTATCGCCAACGCCTGCTGTGGCGGTTCAAAACCAAACCCCATCAACATTGCGAATTCGTCGTACCCTTTCAGCGAACCATTGATGATCAGATGCGGCGTACTTAGATAACTGTGCCAATGACCAATCCACAGCGTGCGAAAGTTTTGCCCCGTCTGCAAGAACTTGCTTTCCTTCCTTGCACGCATCCGCATCACGGGCGGATAGATACCGCCGATGCCGCCGCCACCATGCACCTGATCACCGTGCGTAATCAGATGCCCGTGTTCGTAGATACGCAGGAACGCATCCGCCGAAGTAGGAATGTTGAACGACACCCGCACATCCTTCGCGAAGTACCGTTCCACCATCTTCCCCAACAACCAATCAAAGTTGCTAACCACACGCTGTTTCATTCGCGGCTTGCGCGACATACGCCCATGATTACCAACGACGCACACCACCTGCACACGCTTGAATTCATCCGCGAACAAATCCACCACACCCGCGATCTGCTCAGACCAGAACAAACAACTTTCCAGCATCGTCGCTTCGTTCGTTTCTTTCAGTTCTTCGTGAATGTCACCCGAAAAAATATCGCCACCCAAAATCAGAACGATCCCGTCATACTTCACGCCCGCCAAATAATGACGCGCCATCTTCACAACATTCTTCGCCCACCGTTCCAACCGCATCTTTGCGATCTCACGGTTGTAGGCGTTCAACCCTTCCATTTCGTCGGGTGAAACCACTTCGTCAAAGTGGGTATCCGACAGCATCGCCACCAGCGTCGCGGCAGACGGGCGCGGCTTCGCAGGGCGCAACCAATGCGGCGGTTCTATCTCGCTGGTATTCACCGTTTCAATCGCACGGATGATGCTGTTCGCTTCATCCATCGCAAGCGTCAGCCGCGCCACTTCCCGTTTCGCGCTGTCGCGTTCCCTGCGCAGACGAACGATGCTGGTTTCTTCACCAGCCCCATCACCTTCAACAGCGATTTCATCACGCAACTTCATACGACAAACCGCCCCTTCGGTAAGTGCTGATCAAAGACGGTGAAATCGTGAACCCGCGACGGTTCAACACCTTCGCCAACGCATAAGCCGAAACAGATTTGTCGTGCAACGCTTCCACGAAATCGGTTCTATCTTCACCCGTCAAAGCATCTGCAATCGTTTGAAGAACAGGTTTCGTTGGCAGACGCGCCAACCGTATTTCAGTCGCTACTTCTTCCAGAAACATCCCCATCTGTTATCCCTTCGTGATGTTCTTTGATATGCGTATCAAGCCGATCCGTAACCTTGTCCACCTTACTATCCACACGGAACACAGAATTCAGGATGGTTGCCAACTGCCCCTGAACAACCGCATGATCCTGCTTGTTTTCAATCCGCAACCCGCGCAACTGAATAACCGCAACGATGATGCCCCCAACGGTGGTTATCACACCAACAAGAACAGCCGCAGTACCCGTATCCATCATTCACCATCATCTTCACCCAAGAATACACG
>Ga0208644_1003544_pt1 | contig 12072 bp, 8 predicted proteins | sample VirMetDEL_Nov_18_FD_184517 | JGI IMG/M metagenome (GOLD analysis project Ga0208644, IMG submission 184517) | Aqueous microbial communities from the Delaware River and Bay under freshwater to marine salinity gradient to study organic matter... | ecosystem: Environmental > Aquatic > Marine >... | reverse complement strand
TGACTGACTTCCGTTACCTACGAAACATATGGAAAACAAACACAGAAGAGGAAGCACTGCTTGGTGTGTCGCTGACAGGTATCATGGATCACCCCATGCTGTCAGGAAGAGGAGACAAGAATGAACTTAAAAAGTGGCTCAGAGCTATGCGACAGGAAGCCATCAAGACTAACAAGGAGTGGGCTGGCAGATTGGGTATCAATGTATCTACCGCTATCACTGCGGTTAAGCCTTCAGGCACTGTTAGTCAGTTGGTTGATTCTGCTAGTGGCATCCATCCTCGTTATAGTGCACAGTATATTCGACGAGTACGCGCAGATGCTCGTGATCCACTTTGCGCTGTCCTAGAGGCCGCTAACGTCCCTGTAGAGGACGATGTGATGTCACCCAGTACTAAGGTATTCAGCTTCCCTATCGCCTCTCCAGAGGGCGCTGTGACAGCCTCAGAGATGGGTGCTATGGAACAGTTAGAACTGTGGGAGATATATCAGGACGAATGGTGTGAACACAAGCCGTCGATGACTTGTTACTATCGTGACGATGAGTTCTTGGAGGTGGGACAGTGGTTGTACAACAAATTCGATAAGGTTTCTGGGATCAGTTTTCTTCCGTATTCGGATCACACGTACCAACAAGCACCTTACGAGCCTGTGGATAAAAAGACGTACAACCAGTTAGCTAAAGAGTTCCCGAAGGAAATATTGTGGGATATAGAAGAGGCCAGCGACATGACCGAAGGATCACAACAACTGGCCTGTACGGGGAACAACTGTGAATTATAAGGTACTGGCATTAGTTATTCTTATGTTGCCAGCGTGTACTGTGGTCATTACTTCTGATCCACACTGGGAGTGGCCTCAAGACATAAACAGTATGGAGTAACCATCACGCTTGCCTACGTCCTCTGGCTTGTCTTTCGGGTCATGGGGCGTAGGTATTCCTTCCTGCTGCATCTTTCTGATGAGCTCTTTAGAACGCTGACACATACTGTGATAGTCGTGAGATGTGTAATTTACTGTGTGTTTATCGTCGTTCATTCTTTTGTTATTCCTTTTATTGTTTTACCAATTATAGGCAATGCTTCAAGTGTATCATCGGGGATAAGATTAGGCGTCTCTCCTGCCAGCAACGCACGAGCTACATCGGCTGTGTCTTCTATGACAGCAGCGGGAAGAGTAGCAGTAACAGGTGGGAACATATTAGAAACTATAGCGTTGACGGGATCACTCATGAACTTGTCGTAGCCATAGTCGTTAGCACCCATAGCACCAAACGTAAGAACAGAAAATATCTGATACAAAGCACCGATAGCTGCTTGTTCTGGATCAGGCACATCACCCTTGATAACTTGTCTTCCTTCATTGACAATACCATAACCACCACCAGACAAGATCAAGTATCTCATTGCGTTCTGCAACGCTTGTCTTTTGTTACCAGCCTTCCACTCTTTATAGATTCTACGCTCCATTAAATCAAACTGCTGGATTGCAAAACCTTTGAGCATATAGAACAAACGAGCATTAGGATTAGCCAAACCAAAAGCAGTCTGTGCCGCAGCATTAATGGGTTGTAATCGGAACAAGTCAAACATAACAAGATCACGTACAAGTTCACTGCTAGTATTACCAGCCGCTATGTCTCTCTTTAATTGATCTAACTCAGGCTTACTAAAACTGTACTGCCACTTGTTGTCAAACGAACCATTAGCTATATCTTGTCTTGCTTTACGAAAAGAAGCGCCCATGATACGGCTCTTACCAAACTGATCTAACTTGGCAAAACCAGACCACTTCATTGACCACTCAAGTAGTGACTCACTAGCTTGCGCTGCGTTTTCTAAGAATTGGTTACCACTTATTTTTTTTCCTAATAACTTTTGATCAGTACCTTTTCGTGCCTTACGAACAAACTCACCAAACACCTGCCTAGCAAGGCCCATGTCAGCAGGGTTAAATGTAATCCCACCTTTATTAAACAATGCGCCAAGTACATTTTTAACACCCAATTCAAACGATGCGTTAAACAAATCATGCACGTTCATTAGTGCACCATAAGGATTAGCAATAGTACCTATGTAGCCAAGACTACGAATTAACTCTAATTCATGTGACATACCTTTGTTGGCGTTGATTCCAAGGTCATCAATGATTTGCTTTGCGTTATTAATTTGTACTTCAGATAACCCCTCGCGCTTGAGTGCTTCTTCAATAATACGATCATCAAACAACTTGAATGAGCCAGCTTCTTTTGCTGCTGTTTCTTCTAACGTCTTCTTACCTTTAGCAACAAGAGGTTTACCTGCTGTACGAAAACCAAGCTGTTTACCTAGCTCCATACGTGTTAGTGTTTGACGTTGCCATCTCCAATGAGAGTCAAAAATGTTTTCATAATCCTTGTTAGGATCTTTGTTCTTCTTTCTCCACTCTTTCATAGATGGACGTTTAATATCTTTAGAGGCAGCATCTTCTGCTTTAGCTTCTGCTTTCTTTCTGAAAACTCTAAGACTAGAATCTTTAGCAGTAGTGGTTAAGTTAGAGTGCATCCACACACGAGACAAATCACCAGCAGTTACCTCTCTTCGATACCGCTTAGAAAACTCTAGGTTGTCATCAAAGAATTGATTAAGGCGTCCTTCAGCATCCTTGCCTATCTTATTCTTAGCTATGTTAATAGCAGCTTGCAAACGTTTCTCTCTAAACTCTTGGGACAAACGTGCATTCATTGTGTCAAGTAAAGCATCATTAAACTTTGCGTTTGTTTCTGCTAGTTCACGGAAAGGTTCCATACCCTTCCACATTCTATCCAGTGCAGTTTGACCACGAACAACACGGTTCATACCAATAATAATACGCTCAGAAAAAGAACGACCAACTGTCTCTTCAGCAAGAGTAGCAAGAGGAGAAGCCAACCTGCGTAACTTAACAATAGTGCTTTGTGCTTGTGGTATAGTGTTATTAGTATCTGCAATAAGACGCTTAGTAGTCATGTCTAGTAAGTCTTGCCGCAAGAAAGCTAAGTCTTCTAGTGTCTCAAATGGTTGGTTTATTAACTCTCTTAAATCTTTAATTTCTTTATTAGAGCCATAGACTTTATTAAATTGTTTCATGTTAACGCCCATGTTTTCAGCGTAAGTACGCATACGGGTTAACATACTTCCTAAGTCAGAAGGATCAGCACCTTGTCTTCCTACAACATCTCCTAAATATTCTATCTCACGCATGAGCAACTGCGTAGCCAACTCATCGTTAGTTATCTGAGCAGTAGGACGATCTACTCTTGCCTCTTGTAGTAATTGTTCTTGAAGGTTTGCTTTCTGTGTGTTGAGTTCTTCAACAGATTTAACTTGACGACCTAATTGTGGATCAAATATACTGTCAAAAATTCGACCAACAATAGCACCGCCCACGCCATAGTACGCACCTTTTTCTAAACGATCTACTGCATCCTCACCACTACCAATACCATACGCACCTGTTTCTAGACCGCCTGCTACAGCACCTGACGTTACACCTAAAGCGCGTAACCCACTAATAACACTAACGCTTGTTGGCAAAGCTCCTGCAACTTCACCATAAAAAGCAGCACGAGGACTACGCATTTCGTAATCAGCCATTTCTTCACGGATGCGCTTCAAGGCTACATCATACGGCTCATCCGATAACGCTGCTTCTAGTTCATCGCCAAACTGAAGAGTTACACCTGATATGACTTCTCGTATTAAACCAAGTCTGTCTCTTTCTTTTATAGCTTGTACTCTTTCTAGGTACGCATCAACAGGATCACGTTCACGTACAGGAGAAGGTTCAGCAGGTTGAGGCTGTGGAGCAGCAACTCTGGGACGAGTCTGTACCACTTTGTTTAAGTACGATTCAACAGGATCTACTTCAGGTACAACTTTTAAAGCGCGCTGTGGTACAGTTACTTCACTAGGTGCTCTAGGCTGCATAGCCGCCATTTGAGTTGCAGCTAACTCAGATTCTAAACGAGGAGTAGAAGTAGAAGGAACAGTTACACGATCTCTTTGTGGTACAGTTACCTCACTAAGTGCTCTTGGTTGCATAGTAGCCATCTGTGTAGATGCTAGTTCAGCTTCTAAACGAGGCATAGAACCAACAACACGATCTAAATATTTATCTACAGGATTAGGCTCTATAGCTTTCATTTGAGTTGCAGCTAACTCAGATTCTAAACGAGGAGTAGACCTAGAAGGGACAGGAACTAAGTCACGTTGTGGTACAGTTACCGGACCAATAGCCTGCTCTGGTACACGTTGTGCATCAACAGTTACTTCAGGAAATCTACCGCCTCTTTGGGGCGTTATTACAGGACCAAGAGCTTGTTCAGCTACACGTTGTGCATCAACAACTATTTTAGATAACGCTTCTGTAGGAACACGTTGTGCATCAACACGAACTTCTTGTAGTTTTTCTTCTAGTTTTTGACGATCTATTTCGTTAGGAAACGTAGCCGCATAGTCGGTTAGCTTATCAAATTCTTTTTTTGGTGCTTCTTTATCTTTAATCTTTAAATCACCAAGACTAATTGCATCAATTGTAGCAGGTTTTAATGTTACACCTTCATCTGTAATTCTTAGATTACCCAGCTTAATTGATTCCGCAGGTTTACTTTCTAAATTTGTAGGTACTGGTATATCTTTAGGTAATGGTAAATATTGATTTGTTCTTTGAATAGTTTCTTTATCTGGCTTAGTATGATGCTTAAGAAAATAAAAATCTCTACCAGCTTTGATGTCACCAGTAGCTATCTTGGCTATGTTCTCGTTTTTTTCCAGCCTATACATACGTATAAGAAAAAGTTCTTCTTGCTCTAAAGAACTAAGTCTGCGAGGATCTTTATGTTCTTTTGATTCTTGAATGTATTTAGGTTCAGGTAGGCCAGCTTTTCTAAAGTAAAGAGAAGCAGCATCTACATCTTCTGAAAAAGGCGCAGGAAACCACTGGAAATCACCTAGTGCACGATTACCAGTATCTTTATTAGCTTTTCCTGTAGTGTTTCGACCGCCAGAACTTTCTATTTGTTTGACTGCATCTACGTATGCTCTAATATTCTCTTCAGACTCTAAAGGAGACACACCAATATCGGATAGCATCCAACTCACAATAGGTCTGCTGAGAAGCGGATCTGCTACCTTTGCTTCTAACTCTCTAGCTTCAGCCATTAGTTATTAATTCCTTATTGGACGACCGCCTGATAGCATTCCTGCTCGTTCTTCTTCTCTTCGTTGTGCAGCGGCTGCATTATAATTTTGTAAGGCATTTGAAAACGCTTGTCTTCGTTGCGCTTGCTCTGGAGTTACTGAAGAATTATATAATCTAGGATTACGAATAGAAGGTAAGGGCTGTGTTGCTGTAGGTACAGGAACAGGTTGAGGTGGAAGTGCAGGAACAGGTTGAGGTGAAGGCTGACTAGCTTGTTCTCCCGCGCTTTCCATAATTTTTTGAGCTTGACGAGCATTTAACTCTCTTATGGCATCTTTTCTGCTTAGATCTTCTTTATCCATAAGATATTTAATTGCTTCTTCTCTATCTGCTTCAGTCTGCTCACGCTCTTCAACATTTAAAAGCCTGCCAAACTCAAGCTCATCACTATACTTTTCACCCATAAAATCAAGTGCGTTCTTTACAGCAACAGAGGCGTCTATGCTGGGGTTCTTTTCGTATTCAGCACCAACAAATTTAACAAAATCATCTTTTAAATCTTCATTGTCAAAAACTTCTCTCGCAGTTTCAACTGCATCTCTGCCAAAAATAAATTCAGAAATACTGTCTTCTCTAATAAAGTTATTAATAAACCCTGTAGACTGAGCTTCAACAGCAGCACTAGAAAACTGAGCTTCACCTTGTCTTTTTACTTCTGCTGTTACTATATCTCTAATAGATTTTGTTGCATTGAGTAATTCTCCTACAGCGCGGTCACCTTCTTTTTCGTACACTGCCATATGCTTTTGAAACATAGGATTTTGCTCAAGGACTTTTCTATTCTTTTTAATAAAAGACATAACCTCTGGAGAAAGAGTACGCGCATCTTCGTTTTCTCGCTCAGAGACAATTATCTTGCGTAGCTCAGTAGCTTGTTTTATTACAGCAGGCTGTTTGTAAGCTGGTATTGCTGAACTCCCTACATAATCAGTAATATTTGTAATAGAAGGATCAGATGCTATTGTTTGAGCAACGCCGGTAAGCAGTTGATCTTCTTTTGCTTGAAGAGCATCATATTGTTTTTGCATACTATTAGCAGCAGCCGTCAATCCTTTTGCTCTTTCAGGGTTTGTTACAGCCATACTAGCCGCCATAGAACGTATCTGAGCAATACGCTCAACAGTAGGAGGACCAGAAATTAAACTAGTCATTTGTTGTTGTTGTTCTTTTTGCAGTTTTTGTGCATCTAAAACAGCAGGTAGTTGTCCTACTCCTTTAGCAGCTTCAAACAACCCTTGCTGATAAGAAGGTTGGAGTAAACCCTGTAAAAATGCCTGTGAAAACTTAGCCATGATTAACCCCCTATATCCAGCAAAGCGCCAATTCCAGTACTGATTACTCCACCGGAAGCTACTGGACTAAACAAACCACCTAACAAACCAGAACCAATATCGCCAAGTAAGTTAGCTCTTGCTTGTTCTGCAATCAATTGCGCTTCAATACCACTCATCATAGTCTCACCGTACTGACCAGTACCAAACAATTGTGCTTGCTGTTGTAACTGTGGGAACAACTGAGTAGCTTGGATAGCGTTAAGAAGCTGTGCTTGTGGTACGTATGCACCGCCTAGAGCACCAAGGCCAAGTTGTTGTTGCGCTTGTTGCAGACCCATACCACCTGTTAACAGACCCATACCACCACTAAGAGCCTGTAGTGCTTGTGCTTGCTGTGCAGCGTCCATAGCTTGTCGTTGTGCTGCAAGACCAGAACCTAGTCCAGCGTATTGTGCTCCCAGTGCAGCTTGCTGGGCTTGCTCTGCTTGTGCTTGTTGCATAGCCATAAGGGCTGCTCTGTTCTGAGCTTCTTCTTGTGCTTGTGATAAAGCTAATTGTTCTGGAGTACCGCCAAACATAGAAGTACGAACACCACCACGACCTTGAGCAAACAGACGCTCTTCTAATGCAAGCCGTTGTCTTTCTTCTTCACCAAGCTGTGTAGCTCTAATACGGTTGTACACATCTTGTTCTCTAGCACCCATAGGCATACCAGCCTGACCCATGAACTGACCACCAAGACCAAATGCTTGTTGTGCTGCTGCTTCTTGTTGAGAAATTCCAAAAGGAGAAACACCTAGTTGTCCTTGACCAAAGCCAAGAAGTTGTTGTCCTGCACCAGCTAGCTGTTCAGCACCAACAGGACCAACACCAAAGCGTTGACCAGCTTCACCAAGAAGAGCACCAGCTAACTGTGACTCAGGACCGCCTAAAGATAAAGCAGCACTACCTAATTCATCTACGTCAAGTTTACCACCCATGCCTGTCGTAACAGTAAAAGGTTTAAACGCAGCCATAGCTGGTATTTCACCGGCAAGAGCAGTAGCTTCTGCTTTAGCTGTTTCGCCTATAGTAGAAAGTTGATCATAGGCTTCTTTAGTAAGAAGACCAGCACCGGCTGTAGCACCTATGCCTAATAATGGACCCAAAAGGTCATCAACAAAATCAACCATTAGTAAGCCCCTCTTTTCTTATTATAATTCATCATAGCGTTTTACCTATCAGTGCTAATACATTCATTTCCTGTATGGACAGTGCGTAACCGTTGATGTCTGTCTCAAGACCAACGCTAATTACTGAACCGTAGCCTGTTGTGTTAATAGAAGAACGACTAATGATTGTACCTTCTTCAGAAAACTCTGCTACGTTGTACTCAGACTGTCCGTAGAATCCGGGTGTAGCACTGCTAGTTCTAAACGTGCTAGTGCTGGTTGCTGTTGAAAAATCGTAAGACCACTTGAGAAATATGTCTGCGTTGTTGCCACCAATAATTGTAGGTCTAATCTTCTTCAACATCTTAATACGCGACGGGTCGCCAAAGCTCAAGCCGGGACTGTAGTAACGGAAACGATAAACACTACCGTTGTCAAAGTAGTTGTTGTACGTACCTATACCCGCTGTTGTGCCTATGTATATGTCACCGTTTCTGTCCCTGTGAAAACACTTAAAGTCCACACTAGGCCATCGTGTTACCCTGTACGCACCGTTCTCCAGTGTGCCTCGTACATCAAAGCAGTACACGAGGTTGAGATCAGGAAAGCACAGAAGATAGAAGTAGTTTTCAGGACTGTACACTGTACTAACTGGCTCTGCTTTACCCAGCGTGTTAGCAATCAGTTCCTGCTTAATGTTTCTGCTCAAGTCGGTAATAGGCAAGGACTTCTCTTGTATAGATCGTCCCAAGCTCCTAAGACCTGTCTGTGTCAAAAACAACAAGTCTGTTCCTATACTCTGTACACTCTTTCTGTCTACACAGCCAACACCCGGAATGGTGTCCTGTATAGCCATTGTTGCTGGACTCTCTGCACCACCGTACACCAGCGTATTGTTTTCACCAAACACCACTAGCAGTCCGTTGTGTGCTGCTATAGCTACAACCTTGTCAAACCCGTTAGGCCACGCCTTAGACACATCAATAGATCCGCTAGATCCACCAGAGAAATCGTGTCCTATTAACAAGTCAGACCAGTAGATCGTGTTGTCGTTAGTAGCGTTACCTACGCACCACACACGACCGTAAGCGCCTATAGCTTCGTTGGCGTACTGTGCAGAAGTTACAGACGCACCAGCAACACTGGACATCTTAGTAACTGCACCTAGACTGTTGCTGTACACGAGAGGCTCGTAGCCACGTTGGAAGAAGTAAGCGTGATCGTTAAAGTTAAATATCTTCCAATCGTTATCTGTAATTGTGTACGACCCCGGCGTAGCGTCAACCAGTGTAGTCGTACCTGTCATAATCTTGTTGTTACCAGTACTAAAGATTACCTCGTTGCCAGCGTTGTCGTAGAACTCGTGGATGTTAGAGAGGTAGTCAGTACCTAGTACAGTCTTGTCTGTGGTTACAACAGCGTTACCCTTACGTGAAGCTAATCGTCCTCGTCTGTCAATAATAGCGTTGTCTGCAATCTCCGCAAAAGACGTATCCTGTGCAAGCGGAGAATCCTCTGTGTTGATCCCTTTGAACGCAGGAGCAACTAAGTTAATGCTTTGTAGTGGCTGGGCCATACGTACTCCTACGGTGTAAACCAGATGGTTTCTTCTGGATGTCTTTGTGCGTCAAGAGCAATAGCATCTGCAAGATATCTGTCTGCAATAGCAAAGTATTCAGGAGCAGAAGTACCGCCTGTTTCACCACGTTCACGAGCCAACAAAGCTACTGCCATGTGAATAACAGGTTGACTAGGAATAGCCAACGTGTCAGAGTCACTAGTCAACGGTACGTTTCTGTGTACAACTTTAACTTTGATAGAGTACACACCGTCAGGCTTAGGGTACACATCAATCTGTGCATCACCGCTGCCGTCTACACCGTTATAAGTAAAGTACTGAGGAGAACCAGAAACAGGAGTTTGAACAAAGAACTGTTCATCAAACCAAGTCTGAGGCTGATACTGCATAACAAAATTAGAAGTATCATTTATAATGTTAAGTACTTTTCCTTTATCGCCACTGCCTGTTAGTGAGTACGTATAATCATCAGCAGCAGTAGTAATAGTCAACGTACTTCTTAGATGTGACCAATCCCAAGCATCTTCAATCATGTGCTTTGCATCGTTAATAAAATCACCAACCATAGCACTGTACGTGTTGGCACTGACGGTTGTTACTGTGTCTTCACGTAATCGTCTGAGTACGTTGTTTACTATATCTAAGTATGTCATGCTCTTCTTCCTGTTAGCAGACCTTCAAGAAACATATTAAGACTGCCCATAGCATCTAAACGTGGTGCTTGTCTAACTCCGGGTAAGGCTTGTGGCATATAACTAAGCCCTCGCATAACTCCTTCAAACATACCGTCACCGCCCCCAATAGCACCACCACCACCGCTACTTTCAGGGTCGACAACTCCACCCGGTTCAACAACTATAGGAGGAGGGTTTTCTGGATCAACATAACCACCCGGTTCAACAACTATAGGAGGAGGCGGTTCAACAACTATAGGAGGAGGCGGTTCAACAACTATAGGAGGAGGCGGTTCAACAACTATAGGAGGAGGCGGTTCTACTACAGGCCCACCCCCACCAACTTCTGTGGTTACTGTTTGAGGAGTGTCTGTAGTACCTAATTGGTTAATGGCTCCACCAAGAAGAGTAGTGATTTTTTTTGTAATGTCATCACCACTACCACCAACAGTAGTATCATCATCCGCAGTAATGTCAGTTGTACCAAACAAATCAGGATCAACCGCAAGATTATCTTCAACTGTTCCTAAAAGTTGTGCAAATCTTGTAGTGGGATCTCCTGTTGTTTCTTCTTCATCTTCTGTACCACCGGGAATTGGAATACCTAAATCTTCAGGATTAATTAAATCTTTTACATCATCATAAATACCAGTAAGAATTTGACCACCTAAACTACCACCTAGTATTGATCTAACCCAACCCCCAAAACCACCAACAGTACCGCCCCAAGGATCAGTAGTAGCGCCAGATGAAACAGACTTTACTTTTTCTACTACTCCATCGTATATATCTTTTAATGTAATGTCTCCGTTAAGAACGCCTTGGACAAAATCACCCACAGAAGACACGCCGTCTTTTATATTTTCTCCTACGTTTTCTACTGCATCTGCTATAGTTCCAAGAGTAACATCAAAGATACCGGGAGGAAGAGGTACACCGGGAATAGCAAGAGGACCAAATACTCTCCAATCTCTCCAATCTGGAAAAGCACCTTCCCACTCTACTGAAACACCCGCGCCTTGAGCCTTTTTAATTTTAGTTAATGGATCATCCATAACTGCTTCAAGAACAGTCATAATATTTTGTTCAGTAAAAATACCTTTAAGTTTGTCAGGTACAGAAGCTAACACAGAAGAAATTGCTTCTTCATCTGATATTTGACTTGCAGCATCAGTAGATGTTTCTGTTGTTGTTGCATCTTCAGTTAAAGGACGAGGAACAATACCGTAGTAATAATCTTTAAAACCTTCAATGTCCATCAAGTCACTAACGTCTACTGCTTCTAAGTCAGACAGTTCAGCGTCACCTACAGCATATTGACCAAGAACATCCATCCACCTTCCTACAGCTTCTCCTTTACCTCCTAACTTGTCTCCAAATTGATTGTAAAAGTCTACAAAAAATTCTCGTTGTTTTTCTGTATCAATTAAAAGATCAGAAGGTATAGTACCGTAGTCTACCTGTCCGGGGAAAAATTGTCCCGGCAAAAAGGGGCCTTTAATTACTCTACTACCTGTGCTTACATCAGGCACTTTTGGCTTTACAAAAGGATTGTCATCAATAACATCTTGAATATTAAATAAACCATTAGCCATGTTATTTACCACCCTTCATTTGCATTAGCTTGTCAGCACCACGTATACCAAAGCTGGCAGTTACGGCTACGTAAAGCAAGTACTGGTAGTAATCAGGTAGTTTGTCTAGCTCAACAAAAGCCATACCTACCCTCTGCATAATACTCAAGTCATCCATAGCAACTCCGTAACACACAGCCAACAGAGGCATCGACAGTACTACAGTAAACCACTCGTCCTTCCACGAGGTTGCACTAGCCGCCGCCATCTCTTGTTCCCACGTAGCAGTGTTTTTGATGACTTCCATCTTAGCTACGTGTTTAGCTTGTGACTGCTCGTGCTTGTTGTTAAGCCAAGTCTTAGCAAGTCCAGCTATAGGGCCAATAAGTGCTGTCCACATATCAGTCTTCCTTAACGAACCGACCTTTTTCGTCACGCTTGCGTTTCTTTTCAAACAAGCCCTGTACTGTGTCTGTTTCCCAGATACGTATGCCTGTCCAGATAATAGTAAACAGAGCGGCAATAGGCGGTAACAGTGACCCAAGTGCCCCTAACATAGTACCTACGCTCATTACATCAATTACTTGTTTTGCGGACTCAT
>Ga0208644_1003543_pt1 | contig 12072 bp, 7 predicted proteins | sample VirMetDEL_Nov_18_FD_184517 | JGI IMG/M metagenome (GOLD analysis project Ga0208644, IMG submission 184517) | Aqueous microbial communities from the Delaware River and Bay under freshwater to marine salinity gradient to study organic matter... | ecosystem: Environmental > Aquatic > Marine >... | reverse complement strand
GTGAAGCAAATTCTTTTATTGCATCTACTTCTAACTCACCTTTATACAAGTCTTTTAATGCTTTACCTGCACCAGTAGATGGATCAAAACCTGCACCTTTGATGGCTGTTTCCATCTTGACAGATTTATATTCCTTCTCTACTGCTTCAAGTTCTTTAATGCGTTCACGCATTGACCTTACTGCATTGTTATCTTCTTGCATATCTTCTACTGTATTTTCTACTTCGTTTTCCATTTTTCTCCTACTCCAAGATTTCTACTAACTACATAATCCTTGGGAATATTATGCGATAGGCGACAAAAAATAATTTAAGAATAACTAGAATTGTCAGCCACTTCTGGGCTATTCAGATACTAGGCGATTTGTAATACGCAGTTTATACGCCAGGAATAAACTGGAGAGTGCAGAGTCAATTTATTTTACGCAGACTACCACTATGCGTACACTATATATAGTACCACTAGATATAGTATGTGCAAGTATTTAAAAAATTATTCTTCTACCAGGCCAGTAATTCTACGACCAGCTCTAGCAGCACCTGTTGTTGGTGTAAATCTACTTCTTTGTTCTTCTTCCAATCTAGTAATTTGTTCTAGTTCTTCTGGACTTTGAAATACTATAGCTTCTGTTAGTTGTTCTAAACCTATTTGTTCTTCAGGTGCAACACCTCTTTGTTCTTGTAGTGATTGAAGTCTTGGTAATTCTCTTTCAGCAGTAGCAAATAATTGTCTAGCTTCTGCTTGTGATAAACCTGCTTCTTGTAATCTTTTTGCTTGTGATGTTGTAATTTCAAAACCTGCTCTTGCAGCTTCACCACCAATTTGTGCTGTCGTTATTCTACCTTGTATAATAGCTTCTCCAACTGTTGGGTCTAATGCACCTGCGAGTATTGATCTAGCATCTAATACTACACCAAAGTTATCTTCATAATATGCTTGAACTTCTGGTATATTTTCTTCTATTCCTGAATAAACAGCATTTACTCTTTGTGCAAATTCTTGTGCAGATACATCACCTTCAATTAAATTTGTTAATTTATCTGCCATAAATGTTAAAGATGCAGACCTATCAATTCCATATTCTTGTAATGTTCCTATGTAAGATTCTTTTAAAGCATTATAAGTAACTTCATCATATCTAACTTGACCAGTAGGAGTAACATTACCTGGAAATATATTTTTATATTCTGGGTCTTTTCTTACTTCAGCAATTATCTGTGTATCTGATTTACCAATCTGATAATACTGTGTCCATAAATTTAAAAAATCAACTGGTAATCCAGGAAATCTTGCTTCTGCTAATGCAACAAAATCTGCCATTATGTATTAGCTCCTAAACTTCTTCTAACTGTACCTTGACCTATAGATTGTTCTAAAGTATTTAAAGCATCATTAACAACTTTATCATTACCTTTTTCTAATCCTACTTTAGTCAATACTTCATTAGCATATGTTACATTATTATTTTTTACTATATCTTGAAAATATGTTTGACTTTCATCAGGTATTTCTCCCCAAGCATTTTCTACAATATTTTTCCAAGGTTGAGATATATCATCATAGGTAAGTTCTGGATTTGTATAAGCATCAAATAAAGCAACTCTTTGTTGTTTAAGTAATTTTTGTAATTGTTCATAGGCATCTGCTTCTCCAGACCTAATCCTTGAAGCCCAATTAGCAACCCAATTTGCATTATAATTACCTGCAACAGGACCTAACCATTTAAGAGCTTCTTGTCTTACAGTATCTTCATACTGTGTTTGCCTATCTATTTGATAACCACCTGTTTCAATAACACTAAAAAATTCATCATCTCTTTCACCAGCAGCAAAAGGGTCAGCAAATAATCTTAATTGTTCATTTGTTTTTGCACTAGACCATTCACCAGTTACACTTTTCTTAGCTATATAATCTACTAATCCTTGTGGTAAATCTCTTAGTTGTCCTGTTGTTGGATCAAAACCACCACTAATACCTAATGCTATTAAATTATCTTTCACACCCATTCTGGTATCTTCATATGCTTGTTGTGCATCTAAAGGTAAGTTATTAAATCCTCTACCCATAGATAATTCATACCAAGCTCTTTGTTCTTCAGTTGTAGTTTGATACCATTTTAATTGTTTGTATTCTCCTGGTGTTGGATCACGACCTTCTAACGCAGTTTCTGCTGCAAGTGCTAATCCATCTGCTGTACCTAACCAAGGAGATATAGATAAATTATCTGATACCATTTCAACAAAATGTGCAAAAGGATTTCCTTCTATTCCTTCTAACTCAACAGTAGTACCAGCATATATAGCACCACCTGTATTAAAATCTTCTTTAGTCAAAAAACTATTTGCACCTTTAAAAGCAGAAGCATCTGTTAATAGTCCTGCTTTAACAAAATCATTATTTGGTACTTGATACATCATATAAATAGAACCTGTATAAATAGTTCCATCTCCACCTGGAACTAAATAACCTAAATAATAATCACCATCTACATCAAATACTCTTGCACCAGTTGGTATATTATTAAATACAGTTAATTGATTAGAACCTACTGTTCCAACATAACCTTGATCACCTGTTGTTAGTGTTCCATCACCTGTAATAATTTCTTCTCCACCAGTAACAATCACTTCTCCACCAGTAGAAACTTCATCTGCATTTTCTCCAGAACCTAAATTAGGATTAGATACTCCACCACCACTTACAGTTATATCTTTTTCTGTACCTGTTTTTAAATCGTTTAATAATTCTTGTCCTGGAACTGTTCTTCCAAAATCAGAATTTTCTATTGCATTTATAGTATTTAATAATGATAAATATTTCTGACCTGGTGGTGTTGCTCTAGCCCAATCTGATTCAGCAATACCATAAGTAGTTTGAACTTTATTTACATCTATTAATACATCTGCTGGGTCTGGTTGTACTTCTGCTTCTGCTCTCCTTATTTGTGCACGAGTTAATTTACCATTTAGAAAATCACGCATAGCTTCATCTTCAGAACCATAACCTAAAAACTCATACCAAGTATCAATACCATAACCAGCTTGTCCTGGTTTTAGTGGACTTATAGCACCTGGTTGTTGTACACCACTCTTACCTTCTGTTTGTGCTGTATTTATATCTGAAGAATTTATTTGACCAAAGTTTTTATCTAAATAATATTTTTGTGATGAAGTTAATCTTAAACCATTAGCTGCATTATTTTTAATCATTTCTAGTTTTTGTTCTATTGGAGCATTAACTAGAGCTTTCCATTCAGCATCAGTATAATTTCTATTTTGTTGTGCTCTATCTGATAAAGTTGTAACTCCAGAAGCTATATCTCTTTCTGGTAAAGTAGGTTCTGCAATAACTTCTTCTACAGGTTTTTCTTCTCCCTTAGTAGTAGTAACTGTTTTTCTTGCTTCATCATAATAAGTTACATTTTTTGTTTTAAACTCTGGTAAATCAGAAGTTAATACCCAGCCTTCTGCTTGATATACAGGTACTAAATTTTCATCTACCATTGAGTAAGAACCATCAGGTGTACGCATTTGTACTAATGCCATTACTGTTCTCCTCTACGAATATTTGTTTTTATTTGAGTGCCTTCATAACTTCCAGCTTCTCTTGGAACTTGTGAAATAAAATCTTGTGGTACTGCTATATTTTTTCTTTGACCACCAGCAGTATTTTGTGATAGAGCATTTAATAAATTAATAGCAAAGTTCTCATCTGCTACTGGTGCTTGTGATACTTGTTTACTTCTTGGTTTAGCAGTATAACGAGTAGCTTCTGCAAGTCCTTTGTTTTTTAATTCATTATTCATATTAGTCATAATATCATTTACATAATCACCAACACTTTTACCTAATACATCTTGATAGGTCATTATATTAGGTAAATTTTTTGCATCTTCTTTTAACATTAAAGGTTCTAAATCTGTATTACGCATAACAATATCTGCATTACCAGGACCAGCAAACCAAGCTATAGCAACTAAATCCCAAGAATTATACTTATTGTAATATTCTGTCATTTTGTATTTAGCTACTTTATCTTGTGCTCTTGGATCGTGCCAATCTGCACCAGGAATACCTGCTTGTTTTGCCCATTTTTTCCAATTAGCTTCAACAATACCATAAGCACCTAAAGCTCTACCATATTTAGTAACAGGTCCAATAGCGTTATAATCGCCACTACTTTCTTGTAACTTTATTGTTTCTGCAAATGTATTTAATTGATCTAATGCCATAGTATTACCTTGGAGCACCACTAATAAGGTTAAGAATAGTTTGGTTAGTTCTTTGTATATCTTCTTTTCCTTTCAATCTTTCTCTTTCAAATTTAGTTACTTCATTAAATTTTTCTAACAACTGTGCTGAAGGGTCTATTTGTGTAATTCCTTCTTCTAGTATAGTTGCTTGTATATCTTCTATGCCGTGATTAGCATAATCTACTAATTCTTTAGGAGTTTGAAATTCAGGTTGTTCAGTTAATTGAGCTACTCTTTGTGCATTTGCTATTTGTTTTGCAATCATAGATTGATAATCTTCTAATAATAATTGTTTTTCGTAATCTTTTGGTTCTCTACCTAATGATTGTGCAAACATTCCATTAATTTGATTAGCAATACCTGTATAATCTGGTGGCAGTACAATATCTTTTGCTGTTGGTATTTCTGGTAATTGATTATCTACATACCAACTTAATGATGCTATCCAATCTGGATTACCAGTTTGATTAGCTCTACCTAATACTACTTTCATAGCATCAGCACTAGCATCATCCCATTCACCTATTAAGAATTTACCTCTTTCTAACAGCCCTGCATTAACTAAATCTGTTTGAATAGTTGCTTTTACTTCTGGACTTAATCCTAAAAACTTAGAATATTGATCACCTTGTTTAAAGAAAACATATTCATCTTGTTCATCTTTTTCTGTAATAGCTCTACCAGTAGGAGTAGTGTAATAACTTGGAACATCACCTAAAAAACTTACATAACTTTGTCCAAAAGCTGTAGTATCTTGTGGATAATTTTGTATCTGTGGTTGTCCACCACCTTGTCCTATTCTTTGAATTTCATCTATAGTCATAACACCAGACAATAGCAATGCAGCTTCAGCCATAGCAGCTTCTACTGTTGGTTGTTCTTGTAATATAGATAAAGCGTTAGCATCTAGAACATTTCTACTTAATCCTTGTGCATTAACTTTATAGTTTACTTGTTCTATTAATAAGTTTATAAATTCATTAACTGTCATTATTCTCCACTTACATTATACCTTGGAATTTCATCTCGTTCTTCTTCTAATAATTCTTGTTTAAAATATGAGTTCCAAATGTACTGAAAATCAGGATGTTCAGAAATTATAAATTCTGCTGTATCTCTTAAAAACCATCTTAAATTACTTAATGCTCTTGCTGATTGAAAAGATGTTTTAGTAAATCCTAACGCTTCACCTTGTGCTATTGCTTGATCTCTTGCTTCTAAATACATCATCAATCCCTTACCAGCATCAGTAGATTTGAGAAACTCATTATTTTTCCACCTATAAAATTCATCAATAACTTGTTCTCTTGATGCTTTAACAGGTGTACCTACTAATGGATTACCCCAACCTGGGTATCTTTCTTTAAGTTCCATTCTTTTCTTTTCTTTTAAAAGTCTTGCTTGTTCGCTTGAATTGCGATATAGAGGTTTTTCTCCTACTTCTGCTTCTTTAAAACCATCAGTAGTGTTCATAAATTTTTCCCAAGCTAACGCACCTAATATTTGATTCTTTGCAATAGCCCATTGTTCAGGAGTTCTAGGTACTCTATCTTCTCTTTCTAATGAAGTAAGATAACTTGCGTAATCAAACTCTCCTGTTGGATCATCAGGATTTGAATAATAAGCTGTATATTGATATTGTTCAAACAAATCTTTATTATCTCTAAAATATTTAGAACCCTCTACAGTAACAGGAGTTCTTCTTACTGATGTAGTTTTTGGAACTGTTAATGTTACTGGATTAACTCCATAGGTTTCAACAAAATGTTCTATTGTTTTTAAATCATTACCATCTGCAACAGTATCTCTGTAATCTCTATATTCTTCAACTAAAGCAGAGAAAAACATAAACTGTCTGCCTTGTTCAGTTTGTACTGCAATCTCAAATCTTGGACTAAAACTTGTAGGTCCTAAGAATTGGGCAGCACTTCTAATTAAAGTCATTCCTTTTGCATATTCTTGTGCTTTAGCTAAACCAGCTTCCATTCCAGCAGGTGTACTATCATCTATTTTTCCTGCATACAACATTGCTTTATATACATCTATGACTGTATTGCCATATACTCTTTGAAAATCAAATACATCTGCTTCAACAGCTTGTAGTAGTTTTTGTGCATAACTAGGTATAGCTGCTTTAAAAACTGCTTTAAATGCAGTTTCTATTTTGGCTACCGATTCATCTTCTGATTGTGCAGGTTCAAAATCTCCAAATATAAATCCTCTAATAAAATCATAATTAGGCGTATTAGGAATAATTGCAGCAGCAGGTATCTGAACAATAGGACCGAATCCTGGTAATAATGTTGCTGATACTATATTTAAACTAGATGCAAAACCAGCAGCAGTAACTCTTACATTGTCATCAGATGTCAAATTCATATAATTTTGCAGTACTCCATTCCAACCAGGAAATGCAAACATTTCTTCTCCTGTTGTTGGGTCTTGAAAAAAGAAACCAGTATCACTACCTTCAGGCATAAATGGATTATCTTTTCTACCAGATACAACCATTTGTTCTAATCTTCTTGCAGGTGCAGGATTAGCTTTAAGTAGTCTTGTCCAAGTTGTAACAATTTCTTTATATGCTTCACCAAAAGGAAATGCAAATCTTAGTGCATTAACTAATCGTGTAGAAGAACCTAAATCATAAAGAAGTTCTTTTGTTCTTGATAAAGCATCTGCTTTTGCTAAATCATCTATATTTTGGAATACTTCTTCTATACCATCATCTATTGTGTATAAAGCTCTTGATTTACTTGGTTGAGCTTTACGCATTTTAGCTAAATACTTTTCTCCTACATTAGCTTTTTCTGCTTGTTTAATAATATGTTGTTTAATACCATCATCACCTATAGCAATTAAATCTGTTACTTTATTCCAATATGCTTCTTTAAATACTGGAGCTCTTGATAATTTATTCGTTGGCATTGACATAAAATAAAAATATAATGAATCAACTAATTGATTAACTCCTATAGGGTCTTTATATGTTGGATCAATATTTTCTATTCTTACACCACCATTTAAGTTTGTTGGTAATTCATCTTGATATTTATTAAAAAACTTCTTTATATTATCTAATTGTTCATCTCTGTTTAAACCCTGTAACTTAATCTCTTTACCTGATTTAGTAACAAACTTGCCTTCAGCAAATACATCTAATATTTCTTGTGTTTTTGAATTTAATGAAATGTTTGTAAGTACTCTATTGCTGCCTTCTACTGTTCCACCAGCAACTTGTACTGCTCTAGCATAAGCTAAATCTACTATATCATCTGCTAATGCTCTGTTGTTGAAAGCATTAGCCCATTCGCTTTCAGGAAATCTATTAATGAATTGTACTAAATCTGATAGCTGATTAGGTGTTCCATCTGCATTTAATCTTTCAGCCCAAAATCTTTTTTTAAATACTTCTGGTCCTTCTTTAATTGCTTTCATTGCAATATCATCACCAAGTATTTTATTAATATTCCATTGTAAAGATTTGACATAGAACTGTGGTTGTGCTTTAGGAACATTGACATATAGTTTTGCTAATGCTGGATTATTTCTAGCTAATCCTGGAATGCCATTATGCACACCTGATAAAGCATCAAAGAATACTTCTTTTAATGTTTCTGTTTCACCAATTTTAGATTCTATTGCACCTTCTAATGTTTCTATTTTTCTTAAAAATTCTTGTTCTTGTTCTATAGTTAATTTACCTCTAGCAAAATCTCTAAATTCTTTGTTTAGCTGTGGGAATTTTTCTAATAACAAGTTAGCTTCTCCTTTAGCATTTCTTCCTGTCATATAAGCAATCCAAGATTTAGGATTTACAAATGTGTCATAACCTGCTGCCCACATTCTTATTTGTTCTTCTGCAATAACACGAACAGTCCAAGCAGCTCTAATTAATACAAGTGGTTTCCATACTTTAGAAATGTATTTATCTAAATATAAATTAAATCCTTCAACTTTAGTTTTACTTTTAAATTCTTCTAATGATTTATTTTTTAATAACTTTTTATTTACTTTTGATGTTACTTTTACAATATCTCTTGGATCGTATAAAGGAATAGAGTTTTGTATCATTTCTGTTGATAATCTATATGCAGGTATTTTTGTAGAACTACCATTAACTAACGCTGCAAGAGCTGGACCATAGTCTAATCTATTACCATCAGTTGTAATGCCATATCTTCTAAATCCCTCAAACTCTTGTTTGAATACATTTCCAACATATTGCAATACCTCATCATTTAATCCTTCATCAAATTCTTTTGCAAGATTAACTTTCCAAGTATCTCCTATTTCTGTTATTAATTTAAAATACAAATCTAATTTATTCTTTTGTAATGTTTGTGTTAAATCTACTTCTTTTGCAATAGTTGCTAATTCTGAATTTTCTCTTAATGCCAATTCTTTACTTCTCATTACCCAACCTACTCTACGAAGTGCTGGTAAATCATCAACTAATTGTGCTAATGCTATATCATCTGCAACGCCAAAATATGCTTCAAGTATTGTGTTTATATTTTTATCATTAAGATTTGTTCTTGTTAATAAATTTTCTAATTCTTTTCTAGGATTTAATGCAAGAGCAACTCCTCTTTCATCTGCTGTTTTAGGTATAATTTTACCTGGTGGTAATTCACCAATAATTCTTTTAACAATATCATCTACAGCACCTAAACCATATTCTATTTCTAATGCTTTCTTTATAAACTGTCCTCTTTGTACAGTATCTAATCCCATTTGTTTCATCATTATTTGTAAGTTAGCAATAGCTTTACCAGAATTTTTTAAATCTAATTGTGGTTTATGTACTTTTTCAATTAAAGAAGCAGCATAAGGTAATTTCATTTTCATTATTGGTGCAAAACCACCTGCATTAATTAGCTCTTGTGCTTGACCAATAGGTGCATCATAATTACCAATAATTTTCTTTTTAACATAAGTTCTAAGTTTTGGAGTAGATATAGGTAGTTCTCTTGCGTGTTTTAATGAACGACTTGTGTTTATATATCCTTTACTTAATGCTTCTATTAATTTTTTATTAACTAAACCTTCATCTGTTAATTTTACTAAATCATTAATTAATTCAGGTTGGTCATATATTTTTAACAAGTCCATAAGAATATCTGGATTTCCACCTGCATCTTCTACTTTGTTACTTGATGCAATCATTTTTTGTAATGCTCTATATGGTTCTGTTTGCAATACTTCTTCTATTGAATTTTGTCCTGTTCTTTTAGGTGATTTAGATATAACAGTTCTTCTAACAGAATTTTTTATTCCACCTGCTCTAGCTAACTCATCTAAATATTCAGCTCTATCAGCAGCAGAAACATATTTAACTACATTCTTAGCTTTCATAGCTTGTCCTGCTAACTGTGCTCCTCTAAATACAGGATCAGCATATATAGTTATTGCTGCATCAGTAATACCAGTTAGCCAATTATAAGACCTTGAACCTGGCTCTACAATTCCAGCAGCAGCTAAAGGTTCTGCTAATAATCTACCTGGAGTTACAAATGCTTCTTCTTGATTATTTTTTAATTTTACACCTGTTGAGCCCCTAAACTGAACTCCTGTTTTAGCTTTTTCTTCTGCAATAGTTGTTAATGGTTTTCCAACTATCTGTTCTGCTAAACTTAATGCTTGTTCAGGTTGTACACCCATTCCTATTAATTTTTGATATTCAGGTGTATCTACAATATTTTGACTAACTGGTAATATACCTTTACCTATGTTTACTGGTCTACCTTCTTTGATTTCTCTTAATGCTAATGTAAATGCAGTATCTCCTACCTGTTCTCTTATTTCTGGAAATTCTTGAAATGTTTGAGTTAGGGCTTGTGAATTAGATAATCCTTCTTTTTTTTTGTCGTTAAATCTTTGTCCTATTGCTACTGGAAACCTTCCTAATATTTGATCTACAAAATCTAATCCTGCATCAAAGGCAAGAAATGTTCCTCTAACAGTTCCTTTTAATCCTTTCTTAAATGCGTTCCAAGGTCCTGCTTGTTCTTCTGCTATACTTTGTGCAAATCTTTCTAATGTTCTAGGGTCGATATCATCAAAGTCTATACCTGCAACAGCAGCAGTTGCACCTATATTTGGATTAGCAAAGTTTAAATTACTTGCATTTTTTATTGCAAGTTCTGCTGTTTGTGCATCTATTTTTTCTCTTAAAGAATCAAATCTTGCTTCTCTAGCTTTTAATTTTTCTAATTCTTCTTGCTCTTTAAAAGGATTTTCTGGATAAGTAAAACTCATAATACATTATCCAAAGTCTTGCCTGTTCATCATTTGTAAAAATATAGGATCAGGATAAACATTGTATAATACTCTTAATATCATATCTGGATCATCTTGTATATCTTGTTGTGGAGTATATCCAGGTCCAAAAGGTAATCCTGATGTAACTGGTTCATTTGGTCTTTCAGTAGGTCCAAATGCGTTTATTTTTGTTAAATCTATTTTTGGTCTAGTAGGTCTTGCTTGTGCTTGTGGAACACCTGCTTTAGGTAATGGTGCAGCTTGTTGTTGTTCAACTAATGCTTGTTGTTCACCATATCCAACACCTGGCATTCTTCTAACAGCTTGTGTATTATCTTGTGTATTTCTTGCTGGTGGTGGTACATTTAATGCTCTCCTATCTGTACCTTTATTACTAGAACTCCTCGTAGCCATCTTCATTCTCCTCATCATCATAATACATAAAGGTTGAACTGATTATCATATAACCAAATGGAAACACCATTGGTGGCATCTGATCTCTGAATATCCTAGTACCTCTTTCACTAATTGATTGTTCAAAAATAATATCATCACCAACTTCATCTACATCATCAAGACAGAAATTAACTATTTCTTCAAACTTTTTATTGATAGACATTAGCCACCCATTCCTGCTAACAACTGTGCTATGCCTGGTGGTGGACCTTGTGGTGGTAAAGTCGCACCCCCAAGCAATTCTTGTTCTTGCATTGACATCTCTGGTTCTTCTGCTGTAAAGAATTTATCCAATATGTTTTGCATATTATCTGGATTTTTTCTTATCTGTACAACAGCCATAGTTGCCTTTACATCACCCTGTTGGGCTTGTGCTAATAATGAATCAAATAAAACTTTCTCTGCTTTTTCTTTTGTAATTCTGTCATTTACTCTTACTAAGTTATCTAAACCATCAAGGTTCTCTTGTAGAGTTTGTCTGTCAATAATTCCAGCTTGTAGTAACTGTAAACCTGTAACAATCTTTTGTGGTTCATCATAACCAGCCATAGCACCATACACTCTGCGTGTCTTAAAGCTATCAGCAATATCTGTTTCAGGATTATAAGTTTCAGAATAAAAAGTGTTATTCATATAACCAGATAATGCTTTAGTCTTACCACCATACATTTTCTGATCCCACTCTAATCTTTTAGCATCTATCATCTCTATAGAATCAGACATTACTGTATGATATTCTCTAATCATTAATGACATAGATGCACCAAGTTCTTCTAATCCTCTACCAGTTGCAAAGCTAAGTGGAGATTGTGAATCATCAGATACAGGATAAGAACCACCAACACGAAGTTGTCGTTCTATTCTATCTATCTGTTGAAAAATTTGATAAGGAACATTTGATGCAGGTTTGCTAACTTGTGTACCTGGTGCTAAATAGTTAACAGCAAATCTACCTTTACGATATTGTCCTGATTCTATTTCACCAGAAATGTTTGTTTCTGTAAATACTGCATCTTCCATTGCTATTATTGACATCACATTAATCTTTGCCATTGAAGCCATAAGACCTATAATTTGGTCATACTGTCCTTGCAATCTAT
>Ga0208644_1003540_pt1 | contig 12073 bp, 15 predicted proteins | sample VirMetDEL_Nov_18_FD_184517 | JGI IMG/M metagenome (GOLD analysis project Ga0208644, IMG submission 184517) | Aqueous microbial communities from the Delaware River and Bay under freshwater to marine salinity gradient to study organic matter... | ecosystem: Environmental > Aquatic > Marine >... | reverse complement strand
TAGCTCCCATGCCGGCTGCTCAGTTCGACTACCAGAAAATCCTTGAAAACTGGAGTGTTCATGACGAGCAGAGCAAAGCGGACTTTTTAGATGCTTTGTATGATTTTTATGCTCCGGGTACTGGTTGCTATACCGGCCTGTTTCAGCGATTTCAAGCTGATATCACTGAGTTTTGCCGCCACGCGGTAGCTCAGCGTGGACTTAGCGTGTCTGACCTTTTTGTAGCTGGGTTAGAATTGTAAAAACTTAGTAAGCTGATGGCGTATAAGAGAGATTATAAAAAAGAATATGAGAATTATGATGGTACAGAGAAAGTAAAGAAGCGCCGTGCTGCGCGTAATAAAGCTCGGCGCTTTATGGAACGCAATGGTAGGGTCCGTAAGGGCGATGGTAAGGACGTCGACCACAAAGACGGAAATCCTCATAATAATTCTCCCTCCAATCTGAGAGCTATTGACGCTTCTAGAAATAGAACTAGAAACCCCGATTGAGCTAAGATAAATCTATGAACGGACAAAACTTCCTGCAGCGCCCAGGCGGTCTCGGCCCTATGGCAGGTCGAGTGAAGCCTCTCGGTAGTCCTGCAACAGGTGTTCCTGCTCTTTACCAGAACACCCCTGAGATGATTGAGCTGAATCGTGCAACTCAGCTCGACAATGTCAATCGAGTGTACTCCCAGTACCAGCGTGATCGGGGTGAGTACGCACGTGAGCCCGTGGGTCCTACGGATGTTCAGGCCAGCAATATCGTACCGAGCCAGCAGTTGACAGGGCCTGCTGGGTACAACCACCGAGATAACTTAGTTATCCCCGAGCGTGCCGCTGATCTCAGCAAGGGCGAATATCTGGTGAAAACCCAGAACACCCTTAATCCAGAGCTACGCAATCAACTGAAGATTCTTACATCACTACCTCAACAGAATTTCTTGAATGCGCCTGACCCCACCATGGCGATGCTTCCCCAGAGCTATAACACTGGTGGAACACTGCCCCTTCAACTTCCAGTGAAGCCTGCCAAATGATGCACGCACAAGCTGATAACCTGCGCATGGCGGGTATGCGCTTAGGTTATGGCCCTAAAGATATTGCGCGCATGGTCTCGAACCCGAGTGAGATTACTGCTAGATTGCGGTATTCTCAAACTTTTCCCCGTAGCTGATGCAACTGCATACTGCTGATCTGGATTGGATCACGCCAGATGCGGAGAAAGTAATTGCAAGACACGCCAGGGTCTCTACTAAAGACCCTGATCGTGAGGATTACGAGAAGCTTTTAGTTTATTGCATCAAACACGGACACTGGTCTGTTTTTGAGCAAGCGTCTGCCAGTTTTGAGATCTCGACAACTAGGGCGATATCGCCTCAAGTTTTGAGGCACAGGAGCTTCGTATTTCAGGAGCTGAGTCAGCGTTATTGTGCTCCTAGCGAAACCTTAGAACTCGAAGAGAAGCCCTTTCAGTTCGAGCTTCGCTTCCAAGCGTCTAAGAATCGGCAGAGCAGCGTCGACCGTCTGCCTGTTTATCTGTGCGAATCGTTCTGGGAGCGGTTGGAAATTGTCGATAGTCAAATCCAAGGGCTCTATAACGAGATGCTCGAAGCAGGCGTGGCTCGTGAATGCGCAAGGAATATTCTTCCGTTGTATACACCTACCCGTATGCACATGAGTGGAACCGTCAGGAGTTTTATCCACTATGTAGGTTTACGGGGTAAAGACGACACTCAAAAAGAGCATCGGCAGATCGCACGCTCTATCGGTTATCGACTCGCTCGTGAACTGCCTACGGTTGTTAAGGCTGTAAAAGAATCTGGGGATCCTTCTCTTAAAGGTTGGGACTTTCTGCGTTACCTACCTCAGTAATTCAGCTTTGTATCTTCTTTATTGGTAACATAGAGTTAAGTCTTAGAAATAGTTGTGGCTGACAATCAGAGGCAGCAAGCTAAAGCTAAAGCTCAGCGGATGCTGGAAGCAGGTAAGTCGCAGGAGCGTGTGGCAGCTAAGACTGGCTTAGCACCTAAGCGTGTTGAGCGTCTCGCCAGTCAGGTTTCCGCCCCTGCTGCTCAACCAAAGACTCCTTCTTACACTGGAGCACTCGCTCAATATGCGGCGCCCGGCGGCTTCGGCGCTGGAGCCTATATGCGTGCGCAGGAAGCAGGATTGACCGAACCGGAAATTCGAGCAGGTGTAGAAGAGCTACGCAAACAAGGGATGGATATTGGCGCGCGAGTTGAAACCGCAATCAAAGGTCCTGGAGGTCAGTTTGCTGGAGGCACTGCGACTGACTTTGGCTCTGGCATGAATTACGCGTTCCGACCAGTATTTATGCCTGGTCAGGAAGGCGTGGGCGAAGCCGGCAAAGGTGTTTTCTTTGCTGGTGGTCCGATGACAAGTCAGCAAGTTATTAATATGCTCCAAGGTAAGCCCCGCGAAACCTGGGTTTTACCTGCTAGCACTCGTGCACCTGAAGAAGGTTATCGCGCTCCTGAAGGTACTTCTTATGTTGATGTGACTGCAACACCTGCTCAGCAGTCCACTCAGTTTACCGCTGGTTTAGATATCCCTCGGCTTGCTGCACAAACCACGAAAGCTGCCGAGACGAAAGCACCTGTGTCCAGCACAAAATCCCAGAGTGTTCTCCAAGGCAAACGCAAGGAAAGCGCCAGACCGGCAGCCAGAAATCAACTTCTAGAAAACTACGTCCAAAGGCTTTCTGGGAAGCCTGCAACAGATACGGATTGGGATTGGTTTGACCGCAGATTCCCTGTGATGAGCAGAGCTTTTACCTGATTAGTGGGTCTGACTACTGGGCTTCTTCATTCCACTTGCGTATTAACTCAGGCGGCGGAGTAATCGAATGTTCTTGAATCATTGTTGAACCTCGTAGTGTGTAGATTTACTTTGTACCTTCGATTTCATCAGCCAAAGCTCGTAGATCGTCTTCATCGATAACACCAGACCCCGTGGCGTGACCGAAGCTTAAACGAAACGCCACTGTGCGTAGTACAGCTGCAATCGCCTTAGTGTTTGTCCAATCCAAATCATGAGCAGCCTTCACGACTGCGTAACTATCCGAGGAGAGCCCTCTAGTTTTTGATTCAGTCACGGCTGTTTACGGATTGACGTTCTCCCAAGGGCTCGGTTCTTGGATTGGAGCAGGAGTTTTTGGCAGCGTGGACGCCGCTTGCTGCAACTGCAAGTATTGCAAAGCCTGTTTATGTTGATTTAGCTCAGCACTTAATTGCTGTGTCTGAGCCTCTGCCCATTTACGTGCGTTGAAGGTCAGTTCATCCAAGGCAGATTGCGAGTGCGGGAACGCGAAGATAACTCCGCCACCTTGTTTGACTGTAATTTTTTGACCGTTCGTGCTTTCAGCTAAGTCGCATAAAAAGTCGTGTGCACGTTGAGGAGGGATATTGGCGAGCACCCCAAGCTGGATGGGATCGATCACTCCTCGATTCGTTTCGTAAAGCGTAGAGAAGCAGGCAGTAACTCGTGCCGCAGTCTCTTCGTTGTGTTTTTGGCGCAGAGCACGCTCGCGTCCAATACCAGCACCTCCGATAAGACCGCCAGCAAAAGCAAGCGACGCCCCTACAAACTGCGGAGCCACAGCAGCCGTGGTGATACCAACAGCGGCAGAGGCCGCTACTGCCAACGCAAGATTAGGATTTAACCGGATCATGTTTCTGGAAAGCTGTTTCCCAGCGAGTGTTGTTGATGTCCTGGGCAAACTCCACTGGAGAGGGGAGTCGATCAGGGCCTTTTGCTGCACGATCGGATTGTAGGTCAAAAGCTTTGATGCGGAGCCCTTTTATACCGGGGATACCATCGTTTAACACTACTTTTACGTTCGGTAGCTTCAAGATATTCGTTAAAGCTTCCTTAGTACGCTCTACGAAACGGTGCTTTGCGGCGGGCTTGTATCCGCAAGCCTTACAGAAGTTTGCGTAACTGGGATATAAAGCACCATAAGCATTGGCCACATACATTCCTTTCTCGGCCTCGTCAGTATTTGGCTTCCGCGCCCCTTGGCCAACAGGCGTAACGCTGTTTGGAGCGTAAAGGCAGCAATCGTGGAGCCACGCAACGAACTGATTATTGAATAGGAGAGCCTCGATGTTCGTGCGGTTTAGGGACGGGACGTGTTTAGTCGGGTTAGCTAGCACGTCTTTCATGGTGGCGTAGGGCATTGAGAGAGCCCAGGTGACAATGCCACTCATCTCAGGAACGAAAGCGCCTTCGATGCGATCGTCGAAGACACTAATTAATTCCTTGCGGAGACTCGGGTCTACGACTTTATCCATGAGGATAGTCAGTCGCCTACGCTCCAGACCGCTACTGGAGTCGTTTGATGTGATGTGTTCGTTACTAGCTATACAAACTAAACATTCTGGCTTAAAGCTTATGATCTCTTTCCCGTACTTTCTTTCAGCACGAAGGGTATCGGAAGCAGACGTCAGCTTTTTCAAAACGTCCATTCGACGGTTGTAGTTTGATTCGTCCGTCAACAGCAAGAGCTTCTTGCCGATCAGGTTGTAGCTCTCAAACTTATTAGTCTCGATAACTTCGAGACTCGACGTGTGAGTGCCGTGGAAGCCGGCCAGTGCAACCATCAGCTGTTGCATCGTCGATTTGCCCGTGCCACCAGGACCTACGAGGTGCAGGAATCTCTCACCTGCCGTGTAACCGGTTAACAGAGCGCGAGCAAATGCTTGAATCAGAATTTCTTGTCCTTTATCTAGTGCAGAAGTGATCCAGCGCATGAACTCAGGGCATTGCGCTTTGGCGTCGTATTCATAAGGGAGCTTATGGCGGAGATAGAGCTCCTTCCTCCTGCCTTCCTCGAACTCCAACGTAGTTGTGTCAAGAACCCCGTTCCTAAAAGGGATATAGCCTCGTGATTTCGTCCAGATACTGCGGCGACCTCCGTCTGCAGACTTAAGGAGTTTTGCCTTCAGGATCGAAAAGACGCTATTTATCATAGCTGCGTTGTACTTCGACAACACACCTGCGGTAACAAATGAGTCTAGTGCTTTTACGATCCTGCGTTTGATGTGTTGTTCATCTTGGTGGTACCAAATATCTTGATCTTCGTCGTAGTGGTAGAACTGATCTAAGTAACTGTCGTATATAAACTGATCTCCCTGGTTCGTGACGATGATATCTGCAACGTCATTTTCCGAAAACTCTCTGTTTTTTGTACCTCCTTGGAGGTTGACGAGCTGCGTGGGAGTTGATGGTGTGTTCACGTCTTTTGTTTTTGTTGTTGATTTTGATGTTGTTTTTTGTTCAGAGGAAGAACTCAGATCAAACTCAGACATATCGAGCACAGCGTTTACGGCCACATCTCGTTTTGCTTGAGCTAGAGCCTCCTTAACCTCGAACGAAGCGTGTGTGTCGAAGACAGACCGACTGATACGCCTGATCTTCTTCCACGTACCGAGCTCACCCAGTTCTGAAGCTAGGGAGACTGCAGGCTGTAATTCCTCTGGATTTCGAATGGAGTTAAGGATGCGATCGAATTTTCCATCGATGTCGTGCGGATAGCCATAGATATTATAGAACGCACGGTGTGCTAGCGTCAATGGCTCAACGCACAGAGCTACCTCATTTGCCGAGCACCAGTTTGCCCATCCAAGCAACTCCTTAAAAACGGCAGCCATCGTCGAGCTGCGGTCGCCTACTTCCTCCCCATCCAAGACGGAGCGTACAGTGTTTGAGACTAAGCGCTCGAGGTCCATACCGTTTTCACGGATGGTTGTCTTAGTTAGGTACTCAGCTGGGTCCCCTGAATCTGTTTCGTCTGGAGGGAGGGACGCAAACGCGCGGACTGCTTCGTCAATCTTTTCAATAGGTATGAACCGACCAGGTTGTGCAAAGATTGCGTCCTGGTTCTTAGGCCCGTAGAAGAGATTCGGAACCGTCGTGGCCCTGACGTCAGACCCAGGAATCTGGGCATAAATCTGTTTACAGAACCACTGGTAAAAGGAAGCGTTGATGACTGGCTTCTCTAAGCCAAAGACCAGGCGAAACCTAGGCCAACCGTCTTTCGTAGAAGGAGAGTAATAACCAAGGGTCAGGTACTTTTTACAGATATCAAGCTCTAGAGCTTGTTCTACAGTTAATTCTTGCTTTTGTACTTTGTTACCACCCTGATCTTTATGATCAGCCTGATTATCGATATCGACAATTATTAAGCCAGCTTGGATAACTCCTGTTGAGTTTTTTTGACGTTTTCCGTCTTGTAGATGCCACGCGCAGAGACCTGCCTGGCGACCCAGAATTTCCGCTAGCTCACCCGTGGCCAATTCGCAGGAATCCCAGCCAGAGTTAAATGCCGCGAAGTTGCCGCCGTCAGCGATTTTGCCCAGCTCAGGGTGCAGGTGAGGGACAACCCCGAGGTTTACAGAGCAAATGAACTTCATGGGATGTCGCTGAGCGTCTCTAGTATGGCGTGTTTTCCGGGGTTTGGACCCTAAGAAAAAGTGAAGAACCCTTTCCTGGGCGCCGGTCTGGCGGACCTGATTCTACTTCGCCGGATTTAACTCGTAGTACTGTTTAACAACTTCGAACCAACTTACTTCGTCTTTTTCAACCTCCTCAGGTCCGAAGGTGAATATTTGCGTGTTGAATTCTTTAATAGCTGTCGTAACAATAATTTGAGTCTTATCGATTTTAATTCCTAAACAAGCTTCCGCAGCAGCTTTATAAGCAGCAAGTTGGAGCCTTGTCTTCTTTGTTTTAAATACGCCCGAGATCAAAGCTTTCTTAGTCTTTTCGTCGATGTTGTGGTTTTTATTTGGAAACCGAGCTGAGTAAGGTCCGTTGCTGGTCTTGAAGTCAGCCAAGATGATCTCAGCGTTCGAGTTCATGTAGATCAAGTCACAGCAACCTGCGTAGCCGTGCCCAGTCTTTTCGTCGTAATAGTGAATCCGACCTACGCCGTCATCACCTACGTACTTTGCCCAGCGTGGTTGATTGAAAGGTTTCTCAGACCAGAGAACGCGACCTCCTTCAAGAAGATCATCTAGTAGTTCAGGCACCCCGTCCCAGTAAGGCTTGTATTGCTCGGACGGGATAACACGAAGCCCCCTCAAGTAATCTTCAACACTGTTGTGTATCCACGTTCCTCTAGTAGCAGCGGCGTCTGCTGCGCCAGGATTTAAGGCGTTCCAATGAGCAAGTTTTGCTCGTGTAGCCTCAGTCTGCGTGGCGCTCAGGATTGAGGTTACAGAAGGTAGTGGCTTGGGGACGCCATTACAAACGTAGTGCCTTAAACCGTTAACCGTTACTCGTGTATCGGACACAATAAAAGTGTCAATTCCCCATTAGCTTAGAACGAACTTGAGATTATAGTTCCGTCATTATCATCTTCATCTTCATCATCTTCATCGTCCAGGAAGAATTCTTGTTTTTGATACTGATAGGCTCTGTTGCGTTGCTCCATCTCCGACATGAGACACAGAGCTGCGGAGAAACCCTCGATTGTGATGTCTGCGCACTCTTCAGGGCTACGAACGTTACCCTGATAGTCAACGCACTCAGTAAGCAGCTGTTGACTTACAAGCAACGCACTGATTTTATCTAGCAGTACGTTCTGTTCTTTCTGGAGCTCAATTAAGTTGTCGAGCTGCTTGTACAGACGCTTGCTCACAATTTAAGGTCTTGAGGGCGGTGCCAGCCTACTTCGAAATCTATCTGTGTATTTACAGCTGCTGCACCTGGCTTTTGAAAGACAAACCACGCTGAAGTCACAGGATCTTTTGCTGTAGTACCATCCGCACGGAATGAAGGCCTTGGGCTCAAGATCTTAATGTTTGTGAGAGAAGAGTCCTGTAAGAAATCTTCTCGTGCCCGCGTGGGCTCTAAGAATGTTAATCGATCTAGTATGCACACACCTTTTCTAGCTGCCTGTAACCCACACTCTGTTATCCATTTTGTGTAGTCCTTCATACCTTGTGTGATTGCTATAACCCAGTCAGCTTGGTCTTTTTGCGCCACCCACCAGTCAAGATCTACAAGATTTTCTTCGTTGTCGTTTGTCACGATGTCGCTTAGTCCTGTTCGTCTTATCTGTTTTTCTAGCTGCCCGTTAAAGTCGCAGGGCAGGAGGATCACACCGTCGATAAGCCCAGAATTCCCGATAGGATCGAAAATATACCGAGGTACGGTGTAAAAGCTGGACATGACTGAAGAATTACTAAATAAGCTTAAGTCGCACCTAACTCTTGAACAGAGTTTCACTCACCGTGCTTTTCTGGATGGGCTTGAGAAGCTGAGCCCTCAGGAGGCGCGAGAGGTCCTTGGAATTGTATATGCAAACTATCTGATTCGCGGCAAAATCCTTGAGAACATTATAAAGTACTGTGTGAGTTATGGAGTACACTTGCCTTCCTTCGGTGACTTACTGGATCTGTAGGCACAAAAAAAAGGAGCGCCTAAACGCTCCCTCTTTGACTCATCCTCTTGTGTTAGAAGTCTAGACCGGCTGCTTTGAGAGCTGCCTTCTGCTCCTCACTGAGGTCCTTCTTCGGAGCTGCTTTCTTAGCAGTGGGCGGTTCCGATTCCTCGGTTTTTGCACCCGGCGTACCAGCACCAGCAGGCAGAGAGGCGAGTCCAGCAGGAGCCGCGCCCTCTAGTCGTTTGGGGTTGGCTTCCATGAAAGCCTCTTTAATCGCCCCGTGGTCTTCGCCCAGAGGAAGCTCAACCAGATTAGAGCCGGGGATACCACTTCGTAGAGCAGATGCCACCAGGTCTCCTGAACCACCCTCGAGCCACGCCGAAATGTCTTCGATAAGCTTGCGCTCATCATCATTCTGAGCGGGGCGGTCCTTGAATTCCAGAGCGTTGTAATTGATTTTGGCACCGTCTGCACCCGTCATAGGGTCCCTCTCGTTGAAGGACTTCTGAACGAATTTAGTCGATGTGATCACCTCACCAACGTTAATCCGGTTGTTGTAGAGCGTCTGGAAGTACGAAATAAAGTTCTTCTGGCTCGACTTACCGCTGATGATGCTAGTGCAGACACAGCGTGGAGGAAGCAGACGATGAGAAGGTGTGACACCAATGTAACTAATACGAATAAACTCCTCGTGCGATCGCATACCGAGGTTGCCGAAATACGGGGTGAACCCAAGAAGGATGAATTCAATGGGTATCCCGTTATCGTTCGAGTCCGTGATGGCCGCGTCAGGATCAGTATCGGATTTCCAACGACGAGCTTGAAGATCGATGCGGAGCGTGTGCGGTGGGATCTGACAAAGAATTTCATCAGCCGAAAATTTGCCTGCGATAAAGACCATGGTCGTAAATCAGAGAGAGAAGTCCAGTGAACCGAGAGCCGCTGTAGAGACCTTTCCTTTGTCGGGGTCGGCCGCCTTAGCAGGAGCAGCTTTTTTGCTGCGAGGCAAGTAGAGAACTTTCTCTACGCCATAGTTAAGGTACTTACGATCTTCTTTTTCGGAAGTGCTTACTCGCCCAACTGCGATAGTCGGTGTCCCAGGAGCGAGCTCTGCGAGTTGAGCCGAGAGATTGTCCCAAGCCGTGAGCTTAAACCAGGAGGTTTCACCTTTTTCGTCCTGCCAGGCGAGCGACCTGTTGGTGACTGTGTTATCCCCAATTTGCGTCTCTTCCGTGGAGGGACCAAGACCACCCGTGGACACGAAGAGGTTTACAGCTAGGAGATCATCCCAGTTTTCTTTTGTAACTACCAGCATAGGCTGCATCTGAAGCACACCATCAGGCGTTGTCTTCGTGGGTCCGATAGCCAGTACTGTTTGTTTTTCTTCAAGGGTTTTCAGGATCTTTCCGACATAGTGATCCTCTTTCATGGATAGCTGAACCTTAGTAGCGACCCGACGATCGCTTGAAGGTAGGGACTCAGCTAAGACGTGTGCGACTTTGTTTTCGTCAATGTCTGCTGCGTCAGTGATGCGCAGACCTAAGGTGAAGATGTTCACGGTTTAACGTTCGGTAGATCGTTGAGCGGTGTACCTTGAGTGCCTTGGCGATCTCCTTTACGGGAACGCCACGACTTGAGAAGGCTAAAGCCAAATTGATGTCTGCGTCCCCCAGCTTGGAAGCCTTCATTTTTTTGTAAGAATTGTGGTACGGGTTAATGCAGTTGCAATCACCGCACGATGGTTTCACGTACCCGTCTTTATTTATTTCAAGATAATCTAGTATCATAGGACGCACATAATACTTGGCACCCATCGCATACATCACTGGGGATCCGTTGCAGTACTTACCGTTCCAGATCTCGCACTCAGTGTGACTGAAATCGCTGTTGGCTAGTCGTCTGAACAGCTCTGAGAGTGGCGTTTTGTTTGCGTTTTTGTACGTTAATGAAAATGTATCTGCGTGCAACGCTCGTGAGATATCAGAAGCCTGAGCTTGCGCGTGGCCTGCATCGTTAGCTTCTAAGCTCACTTCTAAATGCTTATTGTTTTTTTCAAGTCGTAAGCAGTAATAAGTTGAGGCCATTACGCCGACGCAACGAAGTGAGGCGTAGTGTAACCTACACCTCATCTTCTAGCATCTAGCCGTAGTCTTTACTTTCTAGCTTTTTTGATTTGCTGTAAGGCCTTCTGTGTAAGCTTAATTCCCTGTGCCTCGGCGGCTTTTTTAACTTCACCAGGCCTTAAGCCTGATCCCAAAGCTCGGTTAACATCATTAGCACTGAAAGCAGGACCTGCCTGGTTGAACTGCTGAACGTTTACGTTACGGAAGACTTGAGTCTGCGCCTTGGGAGCTAGTTGTATGTCAGCCTGCCTTGCTTGAGACGTAATTTCGCGAGGAGCAAGACCAGCCTCGAGTGCTTTGTTGACAGATGATAATCCCCCGATGTTTGGATTCCCTCCAACAAAAGAAGAGTAAGTGGGGCGGGGGTCCGGAGTGGGGCCGCCGTCAGGAGTGGGGCCGGGGTCAAGGGAAGCGGGGCCCGGATCTTCGGAAGTGGGTTGTCCCATCTTCGCGATCTGGCTTGAAAGATTCTCGATTTGACTTGTTAGACCGCTAAAGATATTAGTGTAGTCCTGAGCAGGCGTCGTGGTTTGCGAGACAGTTTGAGTGGGCGAAGCTGTCGCCGAGACGTTTATAGAGCTGGGTAGATCTTCGGTCAACTTGAACACAGCCTCTCCCGGTTGCGTCAGAGGCGCTTTATATCGAAGAGTCCTCGGACTCCCACCACTTCGTTGTTGCCTGATAGCAAACTCAGGTACGAAGCCTTCGAAGCCAGAGGCCATACCCTCTTCGCCTTCTTCGTCATCCGAGAAGAGCGAAGCTAAGTCGATTCCGAAGGCTTGACCGGCCCTACGTATGCGACCGAATCGTGAGGAACCGGGCAGAGCCGTAGCTGTCGTTTCTGCTGCGGTCGACGACGTTGGAGTGGCAGTCATGGAACCTCTAGGAGCCTAGGGAAAGCGACTTGGTGTTAGCACTAATGCTTATGGTTTCAGTATAAAGCAATCGCTAGGTGGTTACCTAGCTGGTGTCCTGTAAGACTTGAAACCAGTAAAGACGGGAGCCGCCTTTCTCTCACCCCCGGAAGCCTCGAATTCCCGAAAGCCGGAAAACAGTGGAGCCGCTTTTGCGCCTCCGTAAGAACGAGCTCCTCCTTCTTCTTTAGGCTGCCCCGTGGATGAACTACTTTTCTTTATTGTTTTTAAGTCGGGGTAGTAATCGATCAGTACCGAGCCTTCTTCCTTTTCGGTAGTTAATGGTATGCCGAAGAAGTCACCTGCGAAACGTGTAGCCATACTTGAAATTCTTCTAGTGCTTATTTTACTTGTTTTCTATAAAGAACCTCTTCAGATCAAAACCAGGACCGACCGCTCCCTTAAGAACCCTCATGGTCATTTTGGCTTTCTCGTGGCAGGTGAAGTAGAGAGCTTTATCTTTATTAGAGGTGTAGCTGACTAAATTCCGCCTCTCTCTGTCAAGACAATCACTAACATACATAGAGTCTTTTATAATTACCCACACCTCTTGGAAACGCAGGAGAGGCATCGCCTTTGTCTCGTCGAGTGTGTACAGTCTCGACCTTAAGGTTACCTTTTTATTGGTTTTTTTGACTACAG
>Ga0208644_1003539_pt1 | contig 12074 bp, 6 predicted proteins | sample VirMetDEL_Nov_18_FD_184517 | JGI IMG/M metagenome (GOLD analysis project Ga0208644, IMG submission 184517) | Aqueous microbial communities from the Delaware River and Bay under freshwater to marine salinity gradient to study organic matter... | ecosystem: Environmental > Aquatic > Marine >... | reverse complement strand
GAAAATGGACGTGGTGGTTACATGAGGCAAGCAATGAACATTGATGGACAAGGACAACCTACAAACGCAATACAAGATTTCCCACTTATTAATGTGAGGTATTAATGGCACGTTTTGTCAGTGTACAAACTAACTTTACAACGGGAGAACTCGATCCACTCGTTCGTTCACGTATTGATTTAGACGCTTACAACAATGCATTAGAAACTGCACAGAACGTTGTTTGTCAACCACAGGGCGGTGTGAAAAGACGTCCAGGTCTTAAATACATTGCTGAGTTAGGGGGTAGCCCAGAGAACGGTGTACGTTTAGTCCACTTTGAATTCTCTATCAATGACAGTTACATGCTTGCATTTACAACAAATCGTATGTATGTATTTAAAGATGGTGCTTTGATTACCAACATTAATGCTTCAGGTGATGACTATTTAGATACAACAGGTTATGGCTTAACAGGCGATCATTTAAATCACATTGTATGGACACAGTCTGCGGATACTTTGATTATTACAGATGAAGACACAGCACCTGTAAAGATTGTTCGTGGAGCATCAGATAGTTCTTGGACAATTAGCACTATTACATTTGATTCTATTCCTAAATATGCATTTACTTTAACAACAACAAATCCAGCAGCTACATTAACACCATCGACTGTATCAGGTAAAGTAACATTAACAGCTAGCACAGGTGTGTTTAATAGTGGGCATGTAGGTCAGTACATTAATGCAGATCCACAAGGTCGAGCCAAGATTGTAGAATATGTCAGTAGCACAGTGGTAAATGCTGTGACTGAATTCCCATTCTTTAATACAACAGCAATCGCATCAGGAAGCTGGGAACTTGAAACAGGGTATGAAGCGGTATGGTCAGTGTCTCGAGGATGGCCAAGAACTGTAACATTTCATCAAGGTCGATTATACTTTGGTGGATCTAAATCAAGACCATCTACCATCTGGGGATCACGCGTTGGATTGTTCTTTGACTTTGAGGCGATTGAAGGATTAGACGATGATGCTGTTGAAGCGACACTAGATACGAACACATTTAACGCGATTACAGATATGATCTCTGGTCGTGACTTACAGATCTTTACTTCTGGTGGTGAGTTCGTTGTTCCACAGGAAGGATTAACACCGATTACTCCAACTGACTTCTTCTTGCAATCTGTATCACGAAATGGTATTCGCGAAGGTGTACGTGTTAAACAATTAGAATCAGGGGTATTGTTTGTGCAAAGACAAGGTAAACAGTTATCTGAAATTGCATACTCTGATACACAATTAACTTATGTGACTTCTAAGATTTCGCTACTCTCTGGACATCTGCTGAAAGCACCTAAGTCTATGGATATTCGACGTGCAGTGAATACCGATGAAAATGATCTACTCTTAATTGTCAACAGTGATGATGGCACCATTGCAGCATTCTCATTATTGCGTGCGCAGAACGTGATTGCACCAAGTCGATTTACTACCACAGGTAGTTTTATTGACGTAGGTGTAGATATTACTGACATCTATACTGTAGTCAAACGTAATGATAGTGGCACAAATAAATACTATATGGAAGTATTTGATGAAAATACATTAACAGACAGTGCTAAGAGCGGAGGTGTAGCATCAACCGTAGATATGGCACATATCGGTGGACAAGTCGTTAATGTTCTTATTGATGGTATTGTACAACCCAATCAAACAGTCGCTGCGGGAGGCACTGTGACTTTACCTCGAGCATCAACAACCAGTTATGAAGTAGGCTTGCCTATCTCTGTGATTGTCAAAACCATGCCATTAGAATTAAGAATGCAATCAGGCCCACGTCTTGGATTTAAGAAACGTATTGTTGAAGTGAATGCTTTGCTCTATAAAACACAGAATATTGCCATCAACGGTAACTTAGTTCCAATCCGAACATTTGACACAGTGGGTACATTAGATTCATCAGTGCCTGAGTTTACAGGAACAAAAGTATTAAATGGTATACTAGGGTATAGTAATGATGCACAAATTACAGTGACGCAAACTGCACCATTGAAATTTACATTACTAGGTTTAGAATATAAAATAGCTACACATCAAGGAACTTAATTATGAGCTTTGCAGCCGCAGCACCAGTCGCCTTTCAATCTACAGCTTTTTGGCAAGGAGCCACAACGGCTTCTACATTAGCTAGTACGGCAAGTACAATTAGTTCAGCCTTTGCTGCAGTGCAACCGTTTATGGGTGCATTTAGTGTAGCGACTCAGCTATTACGTGCGCCAATGGCTATGCGTGCAGGACAAGCGCAATCTAACATTTATGCGATACAAGGATTACAAGCTGCTGCAAAAGCTAATCGTGATGCATTAAATGCAGAACTAGAGGCTAATCAAGTATTAGATAAAGTAAGACGTGTTAATGCAAATGCCGTAGCTCGTGGATATGCAAGTGGTGTCGAAGGATTCTCTGGCTCTGCTAAACTTATACAAGACATGAACCTGAAGTATGCAGGTCGTGATTTAAGAACATTAGATGTCGCATCAAGAGAGCGCAAAACATTTGGTCAAATTCAGCAAGCAATGTTTGCTCAAGCTGCAGATCAAGCTTTAGTAACAGGAACAATGAATGCACTTGAAGCAGTAGGTAGTGCTGCATGGACCGCATCACAAATTCAAATGGGATAAGATATGGCTAAAGGATTACCACAATACCAAAGATCATTGATACAGGTGCCAGATGCACCTCAAGTTCAAATGCCAAACTTGCAAGAAGAAATACGTTCTTCACAAGCAATGTCAAGCGCATTAGATAGATTATCTGGTTATGCCTTTGAATCTGCTAAACGCTATGTAACATCTGAAGCTGAGAAGTTTACTGTTGCTAATCCTATTACACAAGAACAATTAGATGAAGCACAACGTACGGGTAAGAACCCTATTGCGGATTCACTCACAGGTGGAATGATTTGGAATGATGCTGTTAAGAAACTCTATGCACAACAAGCAGCCACTGAATTAACCAACAGTGCTTATAAGCATTATGAGAATGTATTACAACGAGTCACTAATCGTGAGATTACAGACGCAGGTCAAATCCAATCTGAATTAGAAACACCACTAAAATCATGGTATGGCGTCTTAGCGCAGATTGATCCTGAAGTTGCATCACAGTTTTATACAAGACGTATTAATGACGGTAACAGTTACTTTAAAGCAGGAAGTAAGGAACTTAAACGTCAAGAGCAAATTGATTTAGATCAGCTTTCTGAAGAAACATTTAACGGCAAAGTTAAGCAGTTTAGAATAGACGTAGAGAATCAAGATCCAACTGTTGCCTATCAAATGTATAAAGCTAACATTGCTGAACTGACAGAATCATTTAAAGACAGTAGCCGTAGCGCAACTTACATTAATCAATTTGAAAAAGAATTCAGATTATCATTGTATGGCAAGATGTCTAAAGACTTACAAGCACAGTATGGTACTGAAGACCGGATCATGAAAGCTATTCGCAAGAATGAATTAGGAGTGTATGAACCAGTATGGAATGAACTATTACCAAGTGAACAAAAAGATTTCCAAGCTTTCTTGCGTAATGATATGGCAGGTATTGAAGCTGAAAATCGTAAGTTATTTACAATGGTAAAATCGTCTTCAGATGACTATATTAATCGTGTATTAAATGATCAAAATATAGACACATTAGCTGGACAATATGCATCATTACAAACAGCAAGTAGTATGTTTACAGGTGAATATGCATTAGCTTATCAGCAAGAATTAGAAAAGATTAATATGGTTCGAGATATTCGTAACCGTTTTGGTAACTTATCCATTTCTCAATTTGAAGTAGAAAGAAGCAAGGTAAATGATGGTATGATTCCGTTTGAGTTTAAAGATAATCCTCAAGCTTATATGGATTATGTTAATCAATATTATGACAAAATGCAAACTAAAAGGAACAAAGATCTTGTTGCGTATGAGATGGACAAACGATTTGGTTCATTAGGTAATGTGGATAATCTTGCTATTGGAGATGAGTTTAGTTTACAAAGAGAATTTAGTTCACAATTATCAACAGTAAGATCATCTTCTGACTATATGCCAGGGAAAACTGTTCCATTAACTAAGGCACAAATATCAAGAATAGAATCTATGTTAGAGTCAGATGTTGTTGGTAGAGCGCAACGTGTTCAATTAGCTACTAATATTGTTAAAGCATTCGGTAATGATGCTCCAGCAGTGTTTGATGCCATTGCCAAGAAAGATCCTATATTTGCACAAATAGGCGCATTATCAAGTGAAGATTCTACATCTTATAAAAATACGATCAATATGATTATAAGTGGTCAAGATAAAATGAAAACACTAGGAGTAAAAATAGATAAGTTTAGTCGTAAATCAGTTATTGCTGACAAAGTTGCTTCTGCTTTTGATATTGCATCAAATAATGTACAGAATATTCTTTCAGCAGCAGATGCTTATTATATTGGTGCAGGTCATGACATTGACAGATTTCAAGAGGATGAATATATAAAAGCTGTTAATGCCGTCATGGGTGGTTATACAGATAATCGTGGTAATAAGTTTGGTGGATTTGTAGAAATGAATGATGACATTGTTTCTATTCATGACAATCTTAATGCTGATAAAGTTCCTAAGTATGTACAAAATGCAGATAAGAATGATTTCTTAAAAGCGATTGTTAATCCAAACAAAACATTAATCTCTGAAAAAGGTGTTGAGCATTCATTGGTAGATTTAAATCAAGCTACACTAAAGCGTACAGGTGATTCTTATATGTTGCTAGATGCGAATGATCAACCATTCTTAGATCAATCAGGTAATATCATTCAAATTGACTTACACATCTTACGTGACATATATGAAAATAAACAACGTTTTGGAAAGATTGACGTACCATTATCAGAAGGTAGTATGAAGTATTCTACAGAACAAAGACGTGGTGGCGCACAAAGAAAGTCGCCAGGTACAAAAAAGGTTAATCGATGAAGATATTAGGTAATGTTGATATATCACGTTATGCATTTACAGAGCCAGTTGAAGGTGGGGAATATACTGGATTCAAAGATAACTTTATTGCAGGATATCAACACACTGAATCATTACTCAAGAGTAACTCAGAACGATCATTAGTTGGAGATATGATGCGTCCTCTTGTAGAAAAGATACAAGAAGAAGCTAAGTTTGAAAACTATGAGATGGCTAATTATCTCAGTGATCCTAAGTATTACAAAGATGATGAAGGCAAATCATACACTGGTACAAAGCTTACAGCTAAACGTATCTATGATTACGCTCAGCAAAATGAATCTTACAAACAATTCTTATCTGAGCAAGGGTATGATATTTCTACTCCAGATAATCTACATTCTTATTTAACACAACAAGCTGCAGATGAAGCAGAAGCTAAATACGATCATTACAATAAAGTATCTCGCAAAAGAACAGGACTAGGAGCAGTAGGTGATTTTGCAGGATCAATGGTTTCACACATGACCGATCCATTAGATGCGGCAACATTACTTATTCCTATTGGTTCAAGCTTAACAGTGGTTAAACAAATTGGTGCAGCTGTAGCTACTAACGTTGGTGTGGAGTTATTAGAATATCCACAAGTAAGATCATGGCATCAGCGTGTGACAGGTGAAGATTATAGTCCATTAGAGTTTGCACAAAATACAGGGATTATTGCGATTGGTACCGCAGGATTAGTTGGTGCATTAAACATCCCCATGGGTTCCTATTTGAATGCTGTTTCTAAAAAGATTAACAGAGCATTGACACCTCAAGAAGAAATAGAAGCAATCAATGCATTTAAGCAAGCACATGCAAATCGAGAAGGATATGAGTTTCGTCCTGATCAAACATTAGAAACTGCACTGAATAAGTCAGAAGCAGATAAGATGATACAAGAGAATAGCTTTATTTCTAATGACAACTCTAATACAAAGCATAATGGATTCGTACTCAATACATTACGTAATATCTTAAATGATGATTTAAGGACATTAGAGAAAGGCCCAACCGCTGGATTAGATGCGCCAAGCAGTATTACATCGATTGAGAAACAGTTTCAGAATGTAGAAACTATTGCGTCTAAAGATATTGTATTTGATGAGGCTCAGTATCAATTTAAAGTTGCACCAGAAGATATTAAACCAACACAGGTTTTTGAGTATGTAGATGAGAGTGGAAATACAATCACTAGAGAAATAGAAACAATACGTGCAATGCCAGATGGGGTACCAGATATTGTTGTATTTAAAAGAAAAGCTGGGCAAGAGCAAACAGAATCTATTTCAATAGATCAAGGCAAGATTGTAGAGAAACAGATATTTGATCCAGTGCAATCTGGACATATTCTTGTCTATGAAGATCGTAATGGCGTCAAGACAGTAGTTGATGGTCATCAGAGATTAAAGTTAGCACAAGCAGAGAATGCGGATGTACAGGCATTAATATTGCGTGAAGTTGATGGCTTTACTCCAGAGATGGGTAAAGTATCTTCAATGGTTAAAAACTTCTATGAAGGCACAATTAGTAAAGCAGATCTACCTAAGTATAAAAAGTATCCTGACTTAGTGGACTTAATTGATGCAGTGAATCCTCAACTCAAGGCTGCACAAGGATTAGTTAATCTAGCGCCTAAAGCTTATATGGCAATGTATCACAACATTGTAGGTGATGATATTGGATCATTAGTGGGTCAGTCAGTATTGGGTGAGCAACGTCAGTTAGCAATGATGGACATTCTTAAGAAACAAGGGCCTATTAATATTGAACAAGCAAGGCAAGTAATTAAAGAGACATTAGATAATAATATACTTGATACATACGATATGGAATCTTTGGCTAAATCATTCCAAGCATTGAACTATATTCCAGAACGTAAAATGATGGTTAATCAAATCATCCAAGATTTAGAAACAGAAAACTTTAGACTGAAGAATGAAGGTGCAAAGTTACCTAAAGATTCAGATCAACGTATACTTAATGATGCAAGGAGAACACAGAATGAAAAAACGATCAAACTCATCCGGTCGTATGGCAACCAAGAAGGCGAAATTGCAGACATCATTACCGATGGAGCAAGAGCCTACAAAGACGCAGGCAATGTCGGACTCGAAGACTTCGCAAGAACAACAGCCGATGATATCAGAAAGGGAGTTGATGAAGGCCATTTTGACAGGCTATCAAACAGCGCAGAACTCGCTGACCGCAACCTTACAGCGAAAATTAATCAGCTCGCAACAGATGTTAGAGAATCTCTCCCAGAGCTAGCAAAGTATTTTGATGCAGCAGAATCAAAAGGTGTGGCAGAAGACATTAGTAATATCAAGTCTATCCTAGATCAAGAGTTAGAGAATAATCCAAACTTACGTAATTTAGAGATTGACTTTGATGCAGATGGTAATCCAATCAGAATGTCACAGATATTAGACGATGTCGCAGAGAGAGATAAGAATATTGAATTTATTAGAAGGTGTCAACAATAATGGCTGGTAACTTAAAAGAGTGTTTATTAGGCGTTAAAGAAGCAGGTCTGATTGATGAGAAGTTTCGTCAAGACGCTTTAGATATGTATGAGCGTTACTATAACGCTGCAGAAGCATTAATGAAAGACCCAGCAGAGCGTGTGACATTTGCCACTGATAAAACTATTGCAATGCTTGAGGGTGAGTTGCAACATCAAACACGCATTCAGCTACAAACTGCTATGGCTAAGATTGAATTAAGCAAGATGTTAAGGTCAGCAGATAATCCTTATCGTGCATTAGAGTCTATTGGTAATCCACGTGCAGGTGAAGTAGTGCGCAATAACTTATATACACAAGAGAAAGTTGTATTGTCTCGAGTCGTAGCACCCTTAGATCAGTTTATTAAAGAATTCAAGAAAGGTTCATTAACTGGTATGCGCTTTGGTGCGAAGAAGTTTAAGACACAAAAGCAAAAAGAAATGCTTGAGTTAATGAATGACACCATTAAAGAGATTTATGAAGAAGGTGTGACGGGTAACCAAACAGCACAAAAGCTTGCTAAAGCTTGGAGTGAAGCTGCTGAGTATGCTCGCTTACTTTACAATCAATCGGGTGGCGCTATTCGTTACAATAAGAAATGGGCTTTACCACAAGTACATCATACAGGCCGTATTATTCATGCTGGTGCAAAACAATGGAAACAAGATATAGCACCGCTACTTGATCGTGACTATATGCTCAATGAAGCTACTGGCTTAAAGATGACAGATGATGAACTAGATCGATTGCTAGATAGTGTCTATGAAACCATTAGAACAGATGGACGTAGTAAGCAAGAATCTAGCATTACAGGCAATCCATCAGGTACAGGTAAATCTATTGCTAAACGTCATTTAGAACATCGTGTATTACAATTTAAGAATGGTGAATCCTATCTTGCTTATCAGCGTATGTATGGTGAGAATGATATGTTTGATGTCATGATGAATCACTTACGCAGTATGTCTAAAGATATTTCATCTATGCAAGTCTTAGGTGCGAATCCAGAGTCTACAGTCAGATTCTTAAAACAAGAGATTCTAAAGATTGCAGATGAGCGTGGATTGAATGAAACGAATCGCGCACAAAAAGCAGCAAACTTACTAGATACAATGTGGAATATCCATAAAGGATTACCTGAATCACCCAATACTAAGATCTCTACTTTTATGAAGAACTATCGTGCATTGCTCATGGCAACACGTCTAGGATCTACACCATTGATTGCAGCACCTACTGATATGATGACCGTACGTAAGATGGCAAAAGTGAATGGTATGTCTCCATGGAGAGCAGCAACTGGATACATGAGAGAGTTGTTTAAGCTTGCACCTGCTGAGCGCAATCAACTTGCTGCTGAACTTGGATTGCTCAATGAATCTATGATGGATGGGACATCAGCTGCATTAGCTAGATACTTACATGAAGACAATGCAACACCATTCTTTCAGTTTGTTGTTGACTCATCTTTACGTTTAAACGGATTAACACACATCACACAGTCAGGTAGACATTGGGCTGGGATGATGATGATGAGTGAGTTTGCTAAAGTGACTAACAAATCATTTGGTGAACTCAATGAAGGGATGCGTAAAGGATTAGCTCGATACGGTATCAATGAAGATAAATGGGGTAAGATTAGACGCGCACAACTGTATGCAAAGAAATATGGTGGCGCTGAAGTTCAATACCTCAGAGCATCTGATATCTCTAAACTAGAAGGATTAGGGACAGGTGAAGCACAAGAGTTGGCTGATAACTATATGCGTATGATCTATGGTGAAGTAGAAGTCGCTGTGCCTACAGTTTCTTATTTAGAAAGAGCAAAGTTAACCGGGGTTTCTGCTCCAGGTACAATAGGTGGTGAGGTATTAAGATCATTTGCTATGTTTAAATCATGGCCATTTGCTTTCTATCATAACCACATACAACGTGCATGGATGGAAGCAGATACAACATTAAAGAAAGTTGGTGCAGTAGCAGACACTATGTTATTTATGACACTAGGTGGAGCTATGGGTGTACAACTCATGGAAGTGACTAAAGGCCGCAAGCCAATGGATACTGATCCAACCACAGAAGAAGGTCGTAGATTCTGGGGTAATGCCTTTGCAAGATCAGGTGGTGCAGGTCCAATCTTTGATGTGATGATGGGACTAGGTGATTATCGTCAAGGTCTATCTGGATATGTAGCAGGTCCAGTCATTGGTGCATTAGACGGTATTGGTTATGCTTTATTTGGATCTGCTAAAGATTATGTAGAAGGTAAAGATGATGTAGGTTCTAAGTTTAAAACACGGGTGATGAAAGAAGTGATTGGACATACACCGTATCAAAGCAACTGGATGATTAACTTATTCATGAAACGTATGTTATGGGAAAAGATTATGCTATGGAGTGATCCAGCATATCAAAAACAACTCAATCGTACGATAAGTAAAGATTATCGAGAAGGCAGAGAGTACTGGTGGATGCCAGGGGAGGAGCGTCCTAGAGAAAATCCATTCGATTAATGATGGACTTTTAGGGCTAAAAATGGTAATATACTTTAGAGGATTATTATGGCTGACTATGCAATCAACAATGTAACAAGACGTGTGGTATACACTGGTTCTGCGGGTGTAGGACCTTATGCGTTTACGTTCAACGTCTTAGATCAAACAGACGTAGCGGTATACTTTAACGACGTCTTACTCACATTAACGACAGATTATACTGTGACTGTAAGTGCCGTAGATGGTACTGGTTCTGTAACGATTGTCGTTGGCACCAATGTTCCTACCACACCAGATGCAGATGATCGTATTACGATTGTAGGTGCAAGAAGTATTGAGCGTGTCACTGACTTTGTGACAGGTGGCGATCTCTTTGCAAACACACTCAACGAAGAACTTGATAGCCAAACTATCTTTGTACAACAAGTGGCTGAAGATACAGCTCGTGCATTACGTGCGCCTGTAACAGATCCTACTTCTATTAACATGACACTGCCAATTAATACGGTACGTGCAAACAAAACATTAGCGTTTGATGCAAATGGTAACCCAACCATTGGTGAATTGATTGGTGAGTATCGTGGTGACTGGGCAGCAGGTACAGCCTATAACAAGCGTGACTTAATTAAAGATACAAGCAACAGTAACATTTATATCTGTATTGTTGCACATACATCCTCAGGTTCATTACCCATTACCTCTAATGCTGATGTAGCTAAATGGGATCTTGTGGTAGACGCAGCGACGGCAGCAGGTTATGTCACCGAAGCAGAAGACTGGGCAATCAAAACAGATGGCATTGTAGACTCCACAGACTACTCATCTAAAGCATGGTCTATTGGTGGCACAGGTGTAACCAATACAGCAAGCCGTGGTGCTGCTAAAGAATGGGCAACTAAAGCTGAAGACTCTACCGTTGATGGTACCGAATACTCTGCAAAACACTACAGTGCTAAAGCATCTACTAGCGCAACTAACGCACAAGCTTATGAACTCTCAGCAAATAACTGGGCAACGAAGACAGATGGTCCAGTAGCGGGTGGTGAATACTCAGCGAAGTATCATGCACAAGCTGCATCTACTTCTGCATCTGATGCAAGTGATGCACAGACCGCAGCAGAATCTGCACAAACAGCCGCAGAAGCAGCGAGAGACTCAGCACTTGCTGCATACGATAACTTTGATGATCGTTACCTTGGCGTTAAATCATCTGATCCAACATTAGACAATGATGGTGATGCTCTTGTTGCAGGTGCGCTGTATTACAATTCAACTGATGAAGCAATGAAGCTATATACAGGTTCTGCTTGGGTAGCTGCTTATGTAACAGGTGATGGATTCTTAGCAACAACAAACAATCTATCTGACGTTTCAAGCGCATCCGCTGCACGGACTAACTTAGGCTTAGAGATTGGTGTTGATGTACAAGCATACGATGCAACCATTGTGGTAGACGCAGACATTGGATCAACAGTCCAAGCCTACGATGCTGATACTGCAAAGACAGATACAGCACAAACCTATACTGCACCACAAAGAGGTACAGTGACATCAGACAATGACTTATCATTCGATCAATCTGCTACTAACAACTTCTCATGTACACCCACTGCTGGTGGTACATTGACATTTACTAATCACACAGCTGGACAATCAGGTTACGTCTTACTCGATAACAGTGGTGGTTATGCCATCACAGCCGCAGCAACAACTAAGATCACTGCAACCGATCTAACCACGATTAGTACCGCTGGAGTCTATTTAATCTCTTACTTCGATAATGGTACTAACGCATACTTGACTGTTAGTGCTAGCTACAGTTAAGGACATGCATGAGTTTATTACAAAACAGTAATGCCATATCTACAGGTGGTGATTATAACCTAGAATCTAGTCTACGCTTTCGTTCAAGTGCTAGTGCTTATTTAAGTAGAACACCTACTACAGCAAGCAATCAAAAAACTTGGACATTATCAATGTGGATTAAAAGAGGTTCTTCAATAGGAACTTCTTATAGTAATATATTTTCTGCTAGAACTACAACTAGCGGAACTTATA
>Ga0208644_1003538_pt1 | contig 12076 bp, 11 predicted proteins | sample VirMetDEL_Nov_18_FD_184517 | JGI IMG/M metagenome (GOLD analysis project Ga0208644, IMG submission 184517) | Aqueous microbial communities from the Delaware River and Bay under freshwater to marine salinity gradient to study organic matter... | ecosystem: Environmental > Aquatic > Marine >... | reverse complement strand
TAAAGTCATCCATCTTTTGGATGTCACGATCAGAATTATCTTCACTCACCATACTTCAAATCCTCCACTGTTTCTTACGAAGTTGATCCAAGTCTGCAATCTTTTGACATCTATGGTATACGCAGGAATCAAATTAGCAGGACAAGTAGGATCATCTATGAATGGGTTAAAGGTTTCAAGATCCTTAAATTCTTCATTATAAAGATCTTGCATTCTATCAGCACAAGCCTCAACAAGATGGCTAGGGATCCCCTCTCCATCATTATAACACATCTTTACATCCAATTCTTGCCCATATAAATCAGAACAAGCCATGCTCATGAAGGCATGGATTCCACGCCAGCCCCACACATTGGCTCTGAAGTAATGATTGTCGGGATCCTTTGGATTAACAGCAGTCACGTCCATTCCCATGCTCATTCCTTTCTTAATACAAGGTTATTGGGATCTTTATCACAACATGTGACAACATAAGCAGTTACGGATAACTTGAAGAGTTATAGTCAAGGAACTCTTCAAAGATATGTCTTCCACATTCCACATTGACAATTTCCAAATAGTCTTTATCATCGCTAAGTTTATATATTAGCCACCCTACCAAAGCAGGGATAAGTTCTAAAGGAAAGTTCTTTCCCAATGAAAAGTTATTGTCCATGAATCCATGGTCATTGAAAGCACCCCATTCTCCATGGCTCCAGTGCCTGAATGAAAGAATGGCAATTTCAACGCAACCCTCTGGGGAACTTGCACTTATGGCAGAAATTCCCCAGTGATTGTTGAATCTCCACCTAATGTTAGCATTGTAGTTGTTAAACATTGTGATTCCTTTTATAGGACCAGTGGGACTCGAACCCACACTATATGGATTTTAAGTCCACTGCCTCTGCCATTGGGCTATGGTCCCGTTGGGATTTGAACCCAAGACCAATTGGTTAAAAGCCAACTGCTCTACCGCTGAGCTACAGGACCGAGCGTTCCTGACTGGACTTGAACCAGTAGCCTACTGCTTAGAAGGCAGTTGCTCTATCCGATTGAGCTACAGGAACAGTAGATCAATAAGAATCGTACTTGACAACCTTGATCTTGTTCCACCGGAACCAATCCAAAACTTCAGCAATGGTAGCAGTGTTGATCAAGATGCCGCCCATAATGACAATCCCCCACATATCATTAAGGTTGAAGTACCAAGACAAAGCCAGTGATGCCGCAGCAGCGGCAACAATAACGCCAGCAAACCTAAGCAAATCAAACATGTCATATCCTTTCTTGGCTATTAGCCAATAGGCCGGGCAGGATTCGAACCTGCGTTCCTCAGATTATAAGTCCGAGTGCTTTAGACCGCTGAGCCACCAGCCCACATATCATTCTTCCATAGTGTTTGCTATTGCCACATCCACAATATCCTGAGGAATCCTTGGATCAGGGTCATCCACCCTGTCCTCACCATTCATGCAGAACACGGGAAGAAATTCCATGCTCTCCCAATTGACCACGAAACTCAACCTGTACTCAGGCATCTGAATATCTACCAATTCAATGCCCGTTCCAAACTGAAAAACAGATATCTTCATTGATATCTCCTTTCTGAAAAGACTACTGCATGCGCTAACATACAGTAGCCTATGCTCTGCACCATGCCTGATGCAGAGGTTTCATTGCCCTAACAATGAGACCAAGGAGACCTAGGCCGTTTGTTTCTTACCTTGGTTTTGCGAGGAACAGATATAGCGTACCGGTTTGCGTCACTGTATCGCAAGGGAAAGGAACCTAGGGTATTCCTACCCTAGGCTCGACTCCCGGTTTTATCCTACCGGGGAAGGAGGGAGATCAATCTGCTACAGCAAGCCCCCGCTTGACGCACTCCTCATTCAATGCTGCGATCTTCTCAGGATCCAGCATCTTGCCGTCCTCCACCATCTTGCACATGCCCAAGATGCCGTGGTTGTCCATCTTGGCATACCGCTGTGCCGCAGACTCCTTCTGAGTAAGATGCACAGTGTACCTGACACCGTTCACAACAAACGTAGTAGCCATGGGCTACCTCCTGTAGTTGCCTGCGACCCGCAGGCTGGGTTGCTTGGCTCCGGGGCACATGCCCCGACTGCCAATTCGCCCGGCAGCACCCGGGCTTACCACCGGGGGCTGCGGTTCGGGGTACACTCCGGGGTAGAAAAAAGCAGATACCCCCAAGTGTACCCCCATGTACCGAAAGTGTACGAAAGCGTACCAAAAGTACCCATTTCAGTAGAAAAAGTACACAAAAGCGTACCCAAGGTGTACTGTACGGTACGGTAAAGTAAGCGTACGGTACCTAGGGGGTACACCAAGGCGTACCGTAGGGTACAGTATGGTAAAGGTAGAGTACTGTAGGGTAGCGTAGGTAGCCTCCTTTCCTTTCCCCTTGCCTTTTATTCACTCATCACGCAGTCTTGTAGCCCTCCTTGCAGTAGAGGTGGGTGTGCCAGCCAGTGGCAGCAACCTCACCATTCCAACGATTCCAGAACATTGCCTTGGCATCTGCCAAGTTGGGGTTCTGGACCGAGACCGAAATGGTCTCACCGCTAACGTGCTTCGCCTTGACAGCGACCGTGAACAGTCCCTGAGCCTCAGTCACCGTGATGAACGAAGCCTCCCACTGGTTGGGAATGACATCGTACCCCTTCGCCTTCGCCAGCATCTTAGCAGGACCAAGGGGCATGCCCACCTTGATGGTGAGATCCCCGAGGTCTCCCTCGATGGAGGAGATGGTGAAGGACGCATCCACCTTGACCGAGATCAGGCGGGTGCGATCCTTGGACCAGATCAGGTGATGTCGCGATCCACGCATGGCAAACCTCCGGTGCTTAGCACCGATAGAGAAGTGAACGCCTAACCACATTGGTTAGGTAATGCCTCTGCCCCCATTTCTGGGAGCAGAGGTTCCATGTGTGCGAGTGTGATCTCAGCCCAAGTAGTGCCGAGCCTTGAGGAACCGATCAATGTCCGCACCCTCGTAAGGAAGCGGATCAACCTTGGACGGGATCAGGATGTTGGTGTTGACCCACTGGCGTGGGATCTTGTACACCATCACCGTCTTGAACGTAGCCCGAATCCAACGGGCACCACAGATGTGGGTACCGAAGGAGTCGTGGATCGGAGCAAGACGGTAACCATCCTCCATTGCCCGAACAGCAACAAAGTGGACAATGGAACCGTCCGCCGAATGGATCACATTCGGGGGAGCGGCGGCATCCGAAGAGCCCACAGCAATGGGCTGGAACGAAACACGATGCCTCTTGCCATCACCACCACGAAGGTTGATGAAGACAGGATCAGCCTCAAGGTCAATCGACAGTTGCCGATTGAACACCTTGCATCCACTGGGGGAGGTCCAGTTAAGGACACCACCAGACAGACGCATGGAGCGGGAAGCCCGCTTAAGGGAGACCATGGCAGGGCGAAGGCGGGTAGTCAAACCACCAACCGTCTTGCTGCCAAAGATGGCATTCTCGTATGCCCGTGCAACATCAGATGCCACACGGACAGCGAGAGACCAGCCCATGTCTGCCCATGTACCTGAGAAACGATCATTCAGGTTGTCCAAGGAGATTGCCTCAAGCGAACCGGGAAGATAGTTCCCGATGTTATCGATGAACTTGATCTTCTTGTTCTGCCCATCCTTGAGGATTGCTCCCCGAGTAAGGGACGGGTTCGCTGCCGAATAAACCATCGGCACAATGAATGTCTTGGCAGTCTTCCTCTCAATGAAGAGAGGATTACCACGGACCTGCATGGGCAGGAGATCTGCCCCATCCACCAACTGAGCAGCAGCCTTGTAGATGCACTGCTTGGTGATGGAGGGATAGAAGTTTGTGAGGCGACACAAGCCTTCGTCTCCCGTGAACCAGCCATACAAGGCTGGTCCCGAGGCAGTCTGGTCCTGCTGGAGGATGTAGCCAGAGACTCCATCCTCCTTCATCTCTCGGATTGCCTCAGCGGCGCGCAGTGCGCAGAACGGCTTCTTGCCAGTGAAGTCCTTGACGAACTGCACGGGATCTGAGAGGATCTCCCGATAGTTCTCTTCAGTCACGCCATACTCCTCGGCAATGACCTCCAAGAACACCTGAATGTCCTCGTCCTCCGCTGGCAAACGCTCAGCGAAGTCACAGATAGCACGATGGCAGTCACCACCCTGATAGGAGGCGATGCCTTGGCTGTCCGTGTAGATGCGGTAACGGAAGTCAGGGAACATGGGGAGATAGTACTCACCAGTCCCGAACTCCGCGAACTCCTGCAACATGAGGAGTTCCATCATGTTCTTCTTCGGGTGGAAATAACCCTCTGAAGCAAGGGCACGCATCGTTGACAAGATCAAGCCATTGGGCTTGAACTTGCCAGCCGAGAGGTAATTCACTGCCGTGGTGTAAACCAAGGACAGATCATTACCAATGATGTTGCCATCAGGGGCGATGGAGCGACGACGAATCTCTTCGTCACTCCTCTGAAGACGGGAGACCGTCTTTCCCTTGAAGTCAACGCATCCGTTCTTGACGAACAGACGCGCGTCCTCTCCCTCACCCACAGGGAAGAGGGAGAGAGACCCATCATCGAGGCCCATCTGCATGATGTCCCGCAAGTCATTGGGATCCGTGCAGCCGGTCTGTTCTGCGAGCCGCTGCATAAATGCAGACACTCGCAACACATGGTTCAACAGGTACCTGTACATAGACATGTACCCATCTCCTTTGTGACCCTGTTAGTGAAAGGTTTGTGGTCGGGTCAATTCACAAACCTTAGTTGCTGCAACAGTGCAGCCCTTGCTTTCTCACGAATGAGAAAACAAGGGTAGCACTGTATGGGGCGTTACCAAGGAAACTTGGAAGTCTGCCGTAATCAAACGGTGCCGTCGTAGACGGAATAGTGAACATCCATGTTCAATGACATGATTACCCTTGCATCTCTTTCTCCCCTGCCATCCGTGGCAGGTGGTAGATGCATGCCATTCCTTTCTGCTGCGACAGTGCAGCCATGGCTCCCCTCCCGTAGAAGGGGAGCCGAGGTTGTACTGTCAGTGTCTTTTATTTGAGGTCTTTAAAGAGCTCCTTCCAGTCTTCTGCTGTGAGTCCAGTCTTAATGAACTCACGGTCCTCGATGCTGAGATGCGAGAACACATTTTGGATGAGTTCCCCCTGCTCCCACCGATCAATCATATCCTGAGTGATCGGTAGGTGCCTAACATTTTCTCTCCCTGTTAGGGGAGAGCGGCGCGAGACTCTCATCAAGGAGAAATTAACCATTGGTCTCCTTGATGGCCGCCCTAATGAGGGCAGCAAGTTGCCCACACTTGGCGTCGTCCTCTTCGTGAGTTCGGATCGCCCACCGAAGAAGAGATTCACCGATCAAGTTGACCGGAGGATCAGCCTCCCAGATGGACTCTCCGTCCATGCGAATGACAAGCCGTTGCTTGTCCCGGACCAACACCTCAACAATCCTACCCTTGTGAGTAGAATAGCCGAGATGCGCTTCGCGCTTGCGAAGCTTCTCATCTTCAGCAGTCATTATTGACTCCTGTGCCCTACTTGGCTGGGCTAGCCTTGCTGCAACAGTGCAGCCTAAATGCTCCCCCATTGCTGGGGGAGCAAAAGGTAGCACTGTTCTGGATGTTACTGGATAATCGTGATGACCCTCCTGCATTCAAAATCGGAGTGGAGGTAAGCCTTGCGGAGAGTAAACGCCTCGCAGTCGTAAAGTCTTACGACTGTCACCACATCTGACGCAGTTACAAGTAAACTGCACCATGCGCCCTCGGCGTCCTTGTACTCCTTGAACGTGGTGGCTTCAGCCACTTCGCCGAGGCGATTGGTGGACTCTACAATGTAGCACATGTGCTACTCCTTTGCCCAATGCGAGAGGCTGGGCTAGCCTTTGCTGTAACAGTACAGCCATGGCTCCCCTCTTGTGAGGGGAGCCGAGGTCACACTGTCCACGGGTGGGTTGGGCAGAACGCCCAGCCTAGCAGCCATACGGCTACTAGGAGAAGCGTTGATCCAACTAACAAATAAAAAAAGAATCGTTCCATATTGCTCCTTAACTAGGGGGTAAGGGGGGTAACGCTACCTCCCAACTTCTTACTACCCCCTCGTAAATTCCTGACCCCCTAGTCGATTTATTTTAAATCGATTAGTCGATTTTTATTTTGCTGTTTTCTTGGATTCCCTGAATGCTTTTGCCGTAGGGGCACCCTTGGCTCCCGGCTTTCTCATCTTTTCTCCAGATCCAGCCTTGATTCTCTTTCGTTTGGCGTGTATGTTGTCGTAAAGACCCTTCTTCTTCATGTCAGCACTTCCACTTTCTTCTTGCCTTACATGCCCGTTTATCGGGAGTGGCTCGGCAATCAATGCTGAATTTCTTGATCTGCCCTAGGTTGCGGGCACAGAATGACTTCTTTCGTGGACCTCCTCCGGGCTGTGGTGGCTTTAGGTTTGATCCCGTCTTTCTGTTGATCATTGATCTTCCCTTGGCGGTAAGACCTCCGCTTGGATCCTTGCAGCCATTCTTTATGTTGCATCCTTTCATGTCGCCTTTGCTTTTTGCCATTGCATACTCTCCTTAAATATTGGGGGGTGTGGCTGGTGTTGTAGCCCTAGATCCAGATTGGGGAGGGGCTGGGGTCTGTTGTGGTTGATTTGCCGCAGGAGGCACGGAAATGCCCTGTGCTGGGCTTTGTGGTGCTGGGGGTGTCTGGGTAGCCTGAGGCTGAGCCGCTTGAACAGAGGGAATCTGAGCATCTAGGAAGGGTGGTATTGATGTTGTTAGGTTGTTATACCCTGTTGGAAACAGTTCCTTAAGTAGGTCTCTTATTAGTTTGTACTCATCCATGCTTTCCTGATCCATGATATGGTTTGCCACGGATACTGGGCTGAATGCAGATCCATTGGATTGAGACCTTGACTTCCCTTTCTTTCCGTAATTGGGATCTATTGATCGTGTTATGCCATATCGAACGGTAGGTCCGATGGCTGGGATTATCCTTAAAAAGAGATCCGCTAACGCTGCGGAATCAAAGTTGCCATCACCATTGATGGCATCATGCGTGATTCTTCCGGCTCTTGAGATCCCAGATGCTACAGCCATTCCTGCTGGAGGAATAGCTGCGGCTAGTATATTTGGATTTGTGAACTGATTCTTTCCTGTTGCAATGCTGCTTCCGCCAATGATGGCAAGTTGTGCGAGTGTTCCGGTCAACATTCTATTGGAAATGAGGGGGTTCCTTGCCACAACCGACAGAATTTTGGTAACATCATCTCCATTGATGTCTCCTTTTGCAATTCGTTCAAAATCATCATATGATATTGCTCCAGCAACAAGCATAAGTGCAAAGTTGTATAAGACATCCATAGCAGCAGCAATAATAAGGCGACCTGCCAGAAGCATAGGTGTTGTTCTTCCATAGGTCTCAAGTGCAAATTGCGTAACGAACAGTTTGGGGAAGGATCGATAAAGATTGAAGAGGAAGGATCTTGGGTCTCCCTTTGTGGGTCTATCCAATGTATTGCCTTCTACAATTGACTGCCTTGCATATGCCTTTTGGAATCTTCCTATTGCAGCCAACGCCTCATAAATATCATTTTTAATTAATCCATTGGACTCAGGAATTTCTTCCCACAACTTTCTCTTAAGTTCTGTTTCCATCTTGATTTGGATATTCCCAATATCAAGAAACTCTCGTCTTGTGAATCCTTGCTTAGATGTTCCAAATCTCTTGACTATATATTTGATAGCCTCAATGTTTTTTTTTGTCAACACACCAGACTCCCACATAAGTTGGAGCAGAACCTTTTCCGTCCCTGCAAAGTCTAAGATTCTTTCTGCTCCAAGTTCTCTTATGGCGTTTTCATACATCTCTTGGTTTTTTGGTCCCTCGTAATTCTCAATGAATTCAAGATAAGAGTCCATTTTCCCAAGTCTTTTGAGCAATTGCCTTTGACCTTGGCGCATAAGCGCAACTCTTAATGCCGGCTCTGCAATAAGATGTGAGTCTTTAAGTCTTTTCCAAAAATCTGAAATTCCAGAGTTAATGGGATTTTTTTGATTCATTCTTAGTCTTTCTCTAACATCAAATGGCATTTCATCATAATCGACAAGATGATGTTCCATGATGCCCTTTGTTGCGCTGTCTGTATCAAATAGTCCATCTACAGCCGTTAACCAAAAAGATGAGTTAAGGAGTCTATTTCCATATTTTCTACTGAAAACATTTATAAACAAACCAGCCATGCCAGTTAAAAGATCTTTGTAAAGCGAAATGGTGTTTCCTCCAAACATAACTGAGGTGGCTGCGCTTAGTGTTCCCTCATTGAGAAGAGTTGCAGCATTTCTGTTTCCTCCCCAAAGGGCAGTTGTGAATGCATCTGCCACCTTAACAGCCATGTTTTCCGTGCCCGAGCCTTCTCTTTCATCAATGACTGTAGCAGCACCAATAGCAAGATCATGTTTTCTCTTTACTTCTTTAAGTACAATATCCCAATCACTATCTGTTTTTGCCTTTGAAATTGCATTGATTAGCCAAGAGAAGGATACTCCTTCGACTCCAGTAAGGTCTTGGATTGCTTTATTGTTATATGCGGACCTTGCCATATTCCTTTCCATGCCTACAATGATGGATCTAAGGTCTATTGTAAAGCCTTCTCTTAGGATTCTTCCTTGCTCTGGGGTCAATCCATTGTTTTCTAAGAAAATGTCCTTTGCTGTAAGGTCTAATGAAGAGGAATCCGGCATAGTTGTGCTGTGACCTTGGGTCATAAGATGTTTTCTCGCATGCAATGAAGCCACGGAATAGCCCACTTGCTCTAAAGATCCACGCATATATGATGGTGGAGATGAAGATCCGGGGAAAACAGAGGGCAAGCGACCATCCAAAATGTCTGTTGCAAGACTGATTGATGTTCTATCGCTTGTGTCAATCCTGTTTTTCAACTCATTGATCACAATATCTAGTTTAGAAGACTCAAGTGACTTGAACACTTCCTTGTAAGTGGCGCCAGCCTTGGCTTTTCTTAGCAATCTTATTGCAGCATCTCTCAAATATGGTTCAACATCCTTGAAATCTGAACTATATGGTGAGTTTTTCAACTTAGCCTTGAAATTTGCCTTTGCTTGCTTGGCATTTGGTCTTTCTTCCGCCCAAAGTGTTGCAGCATATTCCTCAATCTCATCCAAAATCAATCGTTGACCTTGAGTAAGAACCTTTGATCCACCCATATTTTCATTTATTGTGTAATAAAATTGTTGGATTGAGGAAATGGTTCCCTTATCTGTTTGTATTTCACCCTCAATTTGGAACATCCCACCGCTAAGGTAAATGGAATAGGAATCTGCGGTTCCGTTTTGTCTCATGTTTGCCAAAATCTTGCTCTTATATGCTTTTGTCAAGGCATCTGTAAAGGTTGAGATTGTTTCTGCTGTTGTCTTTTCAAAATATGTGTTGTTTACTCTCAAGGCAAGCATGTCTTTTGGTGGAATTAGTGATTTTGTGTAAGTTCCATACTTCTGTGCCACATCCACAAAGTTTTGCATGTTTGCTGCATACAGTTCAGCGTGCTTCTTTGCTTCTTCAAACATCTGATCAGTTAGTTTGTGACCAAGAGGCAAGGATTCCTTTTTTTCTGGTCGATCATATAGAAGATAATCAAATGCACTTCTCTCAATTATGATAGCCTCTTTGTTTTTGTAGGTGTTTCTGATTCTGTCCGAGTTTCGTATCACAGCTCTTGACCATTGTTGAATATAGTTCAATCCTTGCAGTACTCCACCAACCGCGCCGCCATATACGTTTTGCCCCGATCCTTTTGTAGCATCTAGGATAAAACCAAGGGATGCTAGGATTGGTTCCGATGATGCATATGTTATGTTTGAACTGTTTCCTCCACCCATGCCATATACCCCGCCAATTCCAGCCTCTCCTATTTTTCTTGAAGACCCATAATACAAAAAGTCAGTGAGCCATTGCTTGACTCTTGTGCTTTTGTTTGGCATATCGCTGATGATCTTGGCAATGCTGGCAAGTTCACCGCCTCTCCTTCCTCTCAAAGTTGCAACCTTTTCAAGGACAAAGGTAGCCAATGCTATTTCTTGTGCCTTTGTTCTTGGTTGTCTGCTTACCTTTATGGTTCCCTCTTCCATTCCAATCATTTCATTCATATATTTTAAATAGTCTTCGGTTGGTTGTCCAAGAACAGTTCTTGATTTTGATCCTGAGATGTATTCTTCGGTTTCATCCACAAGCGAAGCAAGGGTTGCAATCTTATCTTCGCTCAAAGTTCCTCCGTTTTCAAGTTGTCTTCTAAGATCTATTTTGTAATGAAGTGTTTGAATGTCTCCCTCAGTCAACAACGAAGATCCCTTTGGAAGTTCCGTCAAAGGATACGAGAAAGATCTTGTGGATATTTCCGCAAGTGCCCTAGATTTGCTGTAGGTATTTCCAAAATTGAACATGACTTCAATCGCATCATCCATGAGTTTCATGGCTTCTGGGTTCTGGTTCCTAAAAACTTGCATTCTTTGGACAACCGTGGAAGCCATTCTCTTGATTCTGTTGAAGGCTCTTTCCCACCAACTTGCCGACTCGTCTGCAACAACATGCTTATCTCTTAGTTTTCTTATGTTGTTGATGACATTTTTGTTGTTGATTGTCTTGGAGATCAGAATGAATGATCCCCATTCGGCAAGGAACTCTTCTGGGTTTGAGGTGTAGTGTTCGATCAACAGACCGATTTCACTGCGATCACCGGCAAACATGGCTGACACCATATCGGTTATTGCGTTCTTGCCAGAGTTGGTTCTGAATGCAGTCAGGAATCCCTGATACACTTCGCCATCTGTCTCAAGGTGCTGCATTCTTGCAATGTGGGAGATTTCGTGTGCAAAGACATCTAGTGCTTCTAGCGATGCTCTCTTCTTAAGCAACTCTGGATTTAACTTGACTACAAATCTATCCCCAATCTGCAAAGATTTGCCTGCTCTTTCCATGTTTGGATCAAGGATTATGGATAGGTTGTTGGCAAACTCCTCATTATGCGTAAGGATGATTCCAAGCATTCCCTTGTATAGTTCAGCGGTTTCTTCTGATATTGCTCCTTGATTGACGAGATCCTGTATGACGATTTCAATTTTCTGTCCGTCAATTCCAAAGGCATTGGTCAATCCATCCTCTTCTGCCAAAGCAAGAACATCCTCATCCATAAGCCTGATATCTGGATTATATTGTTGATTGGCTCTGTCCAGTGCTTTCTTTGCCTTGGTCACTTCCTTTAGGTTGGTGATGTCGGTGACTCCAATGCTGCTAAGAACTCTGTTAAGAACATTGGGGATATCCGCAATTGGTCCGTTGAGTTCCACATATCTCTTGGCAGCATGGAAGTATGGGTTCCTTATCTCGTCTCGACTAACGGCTGACAGGTATGCTTCTGTGAATCCTCTGGCTGTTGAGTACAAGCTATTGAGTTCTTTGTCATCCATGATGTCTCCCACATATGCACGAAGCCTTTTCTTTGATGAGATGACATTCTGACCATCAACCTGTGCAAGAAGAATTACCGCAGGAACCATGTACTTGTCATCTAGGCTAAGAAGGGATCTAAGTTGAATCCCTTCTTCTTCAAGACCATACATGTCTGCAAGTTTAATTGCTTGATTAATCTTTGCTCCCCAAGCCATGTCAAATGCAGTTCCTCTAGGGTCTCCATCCTCACCGGCTACATAATATCTGGCATCGTACACTTCCAAGGGAAGACCATAGTCTCCACGCCTTTGTGTGTTGTTGGTTGTTCTTAACTTTGTTCCTGCTCTTTGGTGAAGCAAGGCAAGTATGTCCATTTCATCGGCATAGGCAAGCCTTTGCATCTCGTAAAACTTGCGTCTTTCCGCATTCATGAATTTCATGTTTTCATTGGTTGCAACACCGACCTCGGACCCAAGTGCTGCTGCAATTTCCGCATTGTTGAAGAACACTTGGTTCTGGATCTGGGTAAACATGTTTCTAATGTCTTCTGGAGTCAAGTGGTATACAGCATTGGCTTGTGTTCTTGATGTAAAAAAT
>Ga0208644_1003536_pt1 | contig 12087 bp, 16 predicted proteins | sample VirMetDEL_Nov_18_FD_184517 | JGI IMG/M metagenome (GOLD analysis project Ga0208644, IMG submission 184517) | Aqueous microbial communities from the Delaware River and Bay under freshwater to marine salinity gradient to study organic matter... | ecosystem: Environmental > Aquatic > Marine >... | reverse complement strand
AACCACTCGTATCACTATCAAAAGTACCATTGGTCACTAACTCTGGGCCATACGGTCTAACCGCTGTGGGAACGTAAGAGTCACCACGCTCAGGGTTGTTCACCATGCCGCCTAAGTCGCTGCGGTACAGGTGTGCGCCCCAGATGTAAATATTTGATGAGCCTGTGCCATCCAAAGATCCGTTTGTGTCAGATAAAAATATATTTACTCGGCCACCTGTTGATGCTGACACCATGTCAACAGAGATAGAGCACTTATAAAAACCGTCTCCTGCATCATTAATATTTGATGTTGGCGAAGAAATACCCGAGCCAATAAGTTGGTCAGAGCCAATAACCCCTTCCTGCAAATCAAACCAACATCTATAATAAGACGCAGAAGCTGCATCAAATAACTGAAGAACTAAAAATCTAGAGGTGCCTTGCTTTGCGTAAATAGAAGCGGTGTTTGATCCAGCAGATAACACAAGTGAAACTTGTCTAGCTTCAGAGGCTGATGTAGCGCCACAACTAAACAAGCTCGCTGTAATTTGTCCGTCAGGTGATGCTGCGCTATTAGGCGTTACATTAGCGGTTCCAGTCTTAGCCCAAGCCGCATTACTGAAGTCCTCAGAGTACGTCAGCAGGTTGTGTGGTGCCCACTTGATAGCTGGCATCTCGCGGACGCTGATGTTGTCTATTGAGCCAGCAAACGTAGTTGATGCCCATAGCCTTACTTCAGTGTTTCCGGTGTTAACAACTAAGTAATCTTTTTTGTAACCAGACGTAGTATGTGCAGAGCCAACAGAAGCGGTGCCTCCAATTAGCTGCGTTGTTACATTTCCAGATGTGACCGTAAGATCGTAAGATATTTCGTAAACACTACCAGCGACTAAAGCTATTACTTGGGATAGCCCACTCGTAGCTCCGGTATTTGTTCTATCTGCTTGGCCACCAGAGATAGTCCAGCCAGTTCCCTTAGTCCAATCACTGTCAGTGCTGAAGTCGCCATTAGTAACCAACTCAGGGCCAAAGCCATCCGTCATCGTGGCGTTACCGCTGCGGCTGTGGGTGAGGGCTTGGGATAGGGTCGTCGGCATGGTGCCGGTGCGGAGATAATAGCCCTTAAAGTCCGCAACAAACGCCGGGTCGTAGTCAGCCACAGCGTACTGGGAGAGTACGCTGATTTCCGTAACCGGCATAAGCACATTGACCACCACGGGGCCAGCCGTTGGTGTGACGAGACCTGCCGTGTGTAGCATTTTGCTTACCCTTTAGATTCGGTTTCGGGGATTACTGATCAACTGCCAGTTCCATTCGGGACTTGAGCTTGAGGACGCAGAGCCGCGTATCTCGACATCGTTGCCGAAGTAGGCGTTAATCATGTGGCTACCAGTGTACGACTGCTCTATCGTGCCGTCGTTGCCGCCATAGATAGAGCGCCAAACTCCGTCTGGCCCTTTAAACTGCCACGTCCATGTGCCGCCGCCAGATGAAAGGTGGGCTGTCATCGTGACAAACCCACTACATACAACGCCTTCAGTCTGACCGTTGGCGGTTACTTGTCCGCTTGCTTGGTGTCTTGACATTCTTCTGTCTCCACTTTCTTGGTAGCCTTCTTGGGCTTCGGCTCAACCTTGGGTTGAGAAGCCAGCTTTTCTAAGTGGGCTTTCGCCGCAGTCGAGACAGCCATTAGCTAAGAGCCTCAGTAACGATAGCAAGCCAAGCAGTGCCATTACTTACAACAAGAGCAAACTCGTCATTACCCGCACCGTTGTCGGTGATAGCACGAACTTGTCCGGTGTTAGCTGTAGAAGCGGCAGGTAGCTCTGAAGTCAGGCTAACAGGCAGATTGAAGCCATTGTCGGATACAACGGGTCCAGAAAAAGTTGTTGTTGCCATGTTTAATTCCTCTCATGCGAGTTGTGAGTGGCAGTCTGCATGTCGTCAGCCTAAGCTGTCTACCACCCAATAATAAAAAGCAGAGAGGGGCCGAAGCCCCCCTCTAAAGGACCGGATTATGAGGTTCCGGGTGAACCGTAGATGCCCAGAGGGTCGGATACGCCGAACGAGTAACGCTCACGCGCCTTGTAGCGCACGTTACCAGTGTCGAAATCGCCGTCCATAGACGTTTCCAGCGAGGTGCGCTGGAAGTGCTTCATGCCGTTCGGTACATCGGTGATGATAAAGAAGGCGTTGGTATCAGTCAGGAAGTGGTTGACTGAGTAGCCTTCTGGGATCGAACCGTTGTTGCGAAGGGCGTTGATGTCGTTGTCAGCCGTGCCAACCCGACCCTCTGTGTCCATAAGGCGAGTAGCCACGAACATGAGTGAAGGGGGAACGATCAACTTACGAGGACGCGCCGCGATCAAAAGACCACGCTCATCGGTGAATGCGGCAATGTTAATTACAGCATCTTCCAATGATGTTTCGTTCAGGTCAGCCGCAACAGTAGGCCGGTTGGCGTTTGTGCCGCCATTGACCAGTGGGTGGGCCGTGCTGAACAGGGTCACGCCATCACCAGAGTTGTAAGAGGTGAATCCGTTGTTAAGGGGATTCGCCGCCTTGACCTGCTTGGTGTGTGCCATAGCACGAGCAAGCGCCTTGGTATAACGAGCAGACAGAGAGTCATACAGGTTATCTTCCATAGCTTCTTCAGTAATGGAGAAGCCGAGAGCGATTGTCTCATGGCTGTAGCGAGCGGTGAATGACTCTTGCGCGGTGTCATAGGCGATGGCAGAACCTTCAGCCTTGACGGGTGCCGCACCGAAGCCAGACAGCTTCACCTCTTCCTCGAAAGAGCGCTCAGATGATTCAGTGTCATAAATCATCGTGTGCTCATCTTCATACTTCTCATACTCCAGACCGAACAGGGCGTTCAGGCCGGGGAGAAGCTCTTTCAGCATTTGTGCGCGTGAAATTGCCATTTTCTATTTCTCCTTAAACGCCGAGTGCCGTATCGTAAGCATGGCTTAGGGGCAACCAAGTAACGATGCAATCGGTGAACGAGTCACCTACAGCGCTTTCGGGCCCGTCAACAAAGTCAACGATTCGGAGTGGGAAGGTGTTGGTGGTAGCAATAGAGCTAGCATCCAACGCGTTTCTGCTTCGGCCAATGCTGGTTGAACCCGCAGTGTCAATAGCCTGCACGTTGTTACCAAGACCGGTTTGAGCAATTGTGCCATCACCCTGCATCTGGAAAACCAGCTTAGGGTCATCGGCAACATACGCGACAGCATCAGATGCTACCGTGCCTGCTGGCCAATATTGGCTGAAGGTTGGCTGATTGGTGTTTGGATCGGTGTAGGAACAACCTACAAAGACACCAACAATACCGCCGACTTTGGCAGTTGTTACTTGTGCCTTTTCTACCGTTCCAGCGGCAACCAGCTTAACGAAGTCGCCATAAAAGACTGCCGTGTTATAAGCGGACGCAATCTTGATGTGGCGTACTTTTCCGGTGAAAGAACCGGAGGCACTGAGAGTGCCTACAGGTTCTGCACCTGTGGGAGTAGCTGTACTAGCCATTTCTCATCTCCTTGATGAATAGCCACGAGGCCGCCCCCAAACGGGGGAGTTAGCCTCGACCAAAGGTTGTACGAGTGCTTCGCTCTGGGTTCAGAACAGGCATTCGCGGATCGTTTTCTCTCAAGAAGCTGTTGTCAACAGACTCCATCTGTTGAGACGCCATTCGCTCGAAGTATTCTTCTCGTTGCTTAACTTCAGACTCAGGAGACTTGCACAGCAATAAGCCGCCAACCTCTATGTTGCCTTCAAAACGAGAGTTGATGTCAGACATCACTTCAAGCTCCGGGTGATCTTCTGCTCGCACTGGAGTCCACCCTTCTCGAAACTTCTGCGACACGTTTGTGTTATCAGACTTTCCTAGGGTGCTGGTGCGTACCCAACGAAAAACCCAGCCGTCTTGCGGATCGGGAGTTGGCAGTACGGATGCGGGCTTCCAAGAATCACTCGGACGCTGTTCAGCTTCTCTGGCCTGTGAGGCCCTTTTTGTGCGCTGTTCTGCCATTTTATGACTCCTTAATGAGCTGGTTGGCATACTGTTCGGGGGTTAGCCCAAGTCTCTTTGCGAGAGAGAGTTGGGTGCGGCTCAACCTCACTTTGCGTGGCTTGGCGCCGTTATTCCTTGCGGAAGGGGCCACAACCACGGAGGGGCTTCGGGAGGTCGAGGAAGATGTGTTTCTATCTGAGCCACTGTCATCCTCACCGAAGTATTCTGGAAACTTAGACCGAATAGTACGGTCAATAGCTTCATAATATTCATCAGAGTTGGGGTCAAACCCCTCATCTTTAACCAAGCGCTCGTGAACACCGTAGGCCAGAGCGGTCATGTCTTTTTCTTTGCCGAACCAAGGGTTTTGCTCGGCCCATTCCGTCGCCCTTGGCGAGGGCTTCGGCGGCGCTTGAACGGCCTGTTGCTGGGGCTTTGGCTCCTGTCTCGGTTGCGGCGCCTCTCTTCGGCGCTTTACTTCGCCAAGCTGGTAATCTGCCGACTTTAACTCAGCCTGAGCACTCATCAACTGCTCTTGCGCCTCAAGGACTTTGTCCGTATTGCCCTCTTCGTAGGCCGAACGATACTTGTCTTTCGCCTGCTGTAAGGATAATTCGGCCCTAGCCCTTATCTGCTCGACAAGTGTTTGCTCGCCCCGAGAGATAATTTGCTGATACTGCCGGCTTTGCTCCGCATACTGCTGTGCAACACGAATTGCTTCTTCCCGCATCTTTTCAGCGGCTTCCCGCTGGCGGCGCTCTTCATGCTGTTGATAACGCAACTTGTTGATGCGTTTCTTGACCTTTTCGCTGTAGCCTTCCAGCTCGTCATCATCCTCTGTGGACTCAGACGCCTTCTTTTCCGGCTCTTTGCTTGGCGGTCGCCTGTCCTCTTCAGGACGGTCATCAACAACTTCTATGTCGATGTCAGAAGGCTTTTCTTCGGTTTTCCCAAAAGTTGCCTTTACGCCAAAAAACTTCTCTTCAGCGGAATGCTGTTCTTGCTGTTCTTCGCTCATACCTTTTCAATCCCCCTCGGATCATCTACAACCGCCTCAACGCTGTCGTCGTTTATGAGGCGGAACTCTTTGCCGTGTATCTTGAACCTTGTCCCGCTATAGGATCGCATGACGACCCAGTCCCCCTCTTTACAGTAGGGGCCGTTTGGGAATCTTGATGGATCTTGATAAGCGTCTGCCCCGACCTTTAAAACAAAACCGCAGATGGAACCAATTTCTTCAATGTCCATTGTTTGCTTTGATTTTAAGATGCCGCCCTCTGTTTTTTCATCGGGCTCCGGCAGAGCAATGAGTAGTTTGTAGCCCTTGGGCTCTGGTAGCTGACTAGCTGTCTTTTGCTCTTCTGTCATCACTTCTTCCTGCACCAGATGATGGCGTCTGGAGTCGCCGGCGCTACACCCTGTAGCGTGTTATTCCCGTTCTAGCCTCTCATTCATATCTAGAAGGGTGCGCTCTGCGTAGGCAAGTCCCTCAATGACCCCAACGCAACGCGAATATTCCTCCATGCTCTTGCATCCTCCGCAAGAAACATGGTCACTCAACTCGTTCATGTGCCTACGGTACTCCTCTTGGAGTGCCTTTAACAAGTTATTTGTAGCAGTTTTACTCATCAATCAGGTCTCTGACAAGGTTAAAACCTGCTTTGAATCCCTCTATCTCTTTCTGGGACTCATCGCTTTCTCTCTGACCCTGTAGTTTTGTGGCCAATCTCGCGCTCTCAATCCGCTCTTGTTGCTCCATCTTCTGAACGTCAATCATGGCTTTGCCGCGAGATTTTTCAAGATCCGCCTGTATCTTGGCCATTTCTGTCTGAGCCTTGGCCATTGCCGCCTGCTCTTTAAGCGCAAGCTCTCGCTGTTGCATCTGAACAATCGGATCTTCCTGCATTTCGGCCTGCTCTCTTGCCTGAGCTTCTTGCTGGGCCTTTCCGGTAACTTGTGCCGCCGCCGGGGCCGCTAACCTTGAGATGCGAAGCTCAATATCTTCCGGCATAGGCTCATTGGGTGGCGGAAGCTCTACGCCCAGTTCGCGCTCGATCTTTGCCCTGTACGCAAACGCAACGTGCTCCGCAACGTGAGCCGCCAGCGCCGCTTGAACAGCCCCTGCGTTTGGCGCCTGCTGTAAAAGCTCTTGCATCTGGGGGTTTTGCGCCGCCGCCATGTGGACCTGAATATGGGCTTCGTGGTCTTGGTAGATAAACGCCTTGACCGGCTCGCCATTGATCAGGTTCATGTTTTCGCTGACAGGGTCTGTCGGCTTCATGTCGTTCTCGGTCGGAACGATCTTGTCTGCGTCCTGAATGCCTAAGACATCAAGCATCTGGCGGTGCAACAACGGCATGTCGTACATCTGCGGTGCTTGTGCCGCAAGCTGTAGGGCCGCTTGATACTGCATGATTCGCTGGGCCATCGTGCCGGCGTTTGGATCACTAACCGGGATAATGTCAATTCGGTCGTCGAAATCCTGCTTGACGACGGGGTCTTCGTCTGGGTCGTAGGGGTAAACTTCCGGCCCATAATCCCTGACAAGCTCAGAGAGTATTTTAAGCTCTTTTGAAACAGAGGCGTGAACCCGGCTCTGGACCGCGCTCAAGACTTTCATCTCTCTTTCTAAAACTGCTAACGTGGTGCCAACCGGTGCTTCGCCGTTAATGTCTGAGGCTTTTACATCCGCCGCTGATGCGAACCTTCTGCCCTCTTGGACAATATCGCCAAGCAACTGATATAGGACGTTGCTTGGTTCCTTGTATGGAAGGAAGGTTATGTTATCGCGGATTGCACCACCCGGAACGTCTACATCGCGGAATTCTCCCGGCATAATCGGGGTATCATCCCCTTTTATGCGCAGTCCGCGAGATTTTAGACCCCCCGGTAGGTTGGCAAGCGTACCGGCGTCTACAAGCTGTCTCAGCAACGAGGTTGCCGACTTAGATAGACCGCCGATCATATGCACTAGCCCAAAACCATAAAACCCTAGTCCGGGCAGGTATTGGTAATGCACATAGTGTTCTCTTTTTAACTTCTTAGGGTCGTCTTCATACCAGTTGCGGCGAATCGACAAGATCGTTCTTGATGACTTGTCAATCGTGACAACATAGGGAAGAGCAATCCCTGTAGGCTGACCGTCCTGCTTGTCTTCAAACCCCGGCAGATCAATGTCAACATGCATCTCAAGCAGGACATGCCGGTTATCTATGTCGTAGTTTTCAGAGTCTCCCGTCAGGCGGTCGTACTTCTTTTGAATTTCAGAAATATCCGGAGATGGCGCCGGCAAATCAATGTCCGCATAAAACCCGGCAACTTGCAGTTTCCGGATTTCGTTCGGAGTGCGCTTCATTATGTGAGTAGCACGTTCGCAAGTCGTCAAGTCCGACGCGCCATAGCTCACCACAAAGTCTTCAGCGGGCACAAACATCGCGCAGGGACGACCCAAATTCGGGTCATAATACACCTTGCGGAACGCCGATCCTGCTATGGGAAGAGAGAACAGAAGCTTTTCAGTCTCTGTCCGATACTCGCTCATCCTCTGCGTGATCAGGTAATTCAGGTAGTTCTGAACCCGGTGAGCCTGCTTAGTCTTCTCTTCGTCTATCTTCCCAACGATAGAGGTCCTAACCGGGCCTTTGGCTGGGTAGATCTCTTGAATGGTTTGCGCCTGAAAACGAATTACCGCCTCGGACAGCATCGGGTGAAATACACCGCAGGCGCCCTCCCAAGGGGATGATCTGTCCTCAAACTTTAGACCAAGAAGGTCTAGACCCCTGACGTAGGAGTCCTCCCAGTCGGCGCGGCTCTGTCTGTCCGCATCAAACTGCTGTACCAGCTCTGATGACAACGAATGAAGCTCATCGTCGCCCATAAACTCGACAAGGTTCGAGTCGTGAGAATCGCCAAGAAGCCCAGATGAGTCGGGGTCAAAGTCAATGACCATCCCGCCCTCTTCGTCAAACAAGCCGACGGACTCCGGGTTCTCTATGACGATTTCAAGTTCGCTTCCCTCAACCTCTTCCGGGGTCATGGGTCTGCCGAGTTTATCAATGGCCATAATTAGCTCTTAGAGTAACGAGTTCCCTTGGTGGCCGCACCAGCGCCTTTGCACTTACCGCCGCCTTTCATCTTTCGTGCTCCAGCCATCTTGTTGCCCATCGCCTTATTGATGGCGGCTTTCTTCATCATCGCCTTTGGCGCGGCCTTCATGGGTTTCTTTTTCATCTCGCTCTCCTAGTAATAATCGGCTCTTCTGCCGTAATCTACAGGCTCTTCCTCTTCATCGGTGTGTAGAGGGAGGAACCCTCCCTGCCTGAACCGCAGTAATGCCTGAGTGGAAGAGTCAACTAAATCATCGTGTTCGCCAGCGGGAAATGAGGCAAACTCCTCAACAACTTCCTCGGCAAACCGCGTCTGTGGCGCCCAAACGACGCCAGACGCAAACAAGTCAGCTACAGCGTTAACGCGAGCTATCTTGTCATTGCCCCGAGATGGTGTGTATTCCGCTACCGGAATCCCCATTGCCCGAAGCTCAAAGATAAGTGGCATCCCTGCCGCCTTGGCCTCCACAATAAATGCGTCTGGTTGCATGTCAGACCAAAGCTCAAAAGCTTTTTTCTTTAGCTCAGGAAATTCCAGACGTTCCTTATATGCATCCAGTAGGATGATGTTGGGTTTAGTGACCCCCTCGTCATCTGGGCTGTAAAAAACACCCCATGTTGTGCAAGCGGAAAAGTCAGCCCGCTGGGTTTTTAAAAATGCTGTATCCCATGATTGGATAATAAACTCGCACGGCGGGGGTTGGTCACGTTCCCAGACCTGCCACCACTCGCGTTTAATAAGGGCGCCCTCTTCGGACGTTGGGTTTTGCTGATACTGCGCGTTCCACTTAGGGGACGGTAGTTCATTGCGTAGAGCCTCAAGCTCTGCGATAGACCAGAACTCAGGCCACAGGGCTTTCCCTGATGGCATGATCGCTGGAAACTCGATCACTTCCCACTCGTCGGTGCCTGCCCGCTGAGAAGAAGCCTTGATAATCTTGCCGGTTAGGTCTCGCATATGCCAGCGAGTCATCACAATGATGATGGCGCCCCCCGGCTGGAGACGCTGTCGAGGACCGGAAGTGTACCAGTCATAGGTGCGATCAAAGACGGACGGATCTCCCGACTGCCCCTCCTGTTCTGAGTGGGGGTCGTCAATGATCAATAGGTCGGCACCTTTACCGGTTACCGCACCGCCAACACCAATAGCGAAATATTCCCCGCCGTCGTTGGTGCTCCACCGGCCTGCGGCCTTTGAATCTGCCCGTAGCTGTAGTTTTGGGAAGACAGACTTAAAGTCCTCGGAGTCAACAAGGTTTCTCACCTTCCGGCCAAAACCGACCGACAATTCGGCGGTGTGCGCCGTCTGGATCACCTTCTTGCCCGGATATTGGCCTAAAAACCATGCCGGTAACAAGTAAGAGGCAAACTCAGACTTGGTGTGTCTGGGCGGCATATTGATGATCAGGCGCTTGAGTTCGCCGCGAGCAATCTTCTCGAAGGCCTCTGCCATGATCTTGTGATGCCTGCCCTCAATAAAGGCGGGCCACATATGCCCAACAAACCCCATGAAGGTGGTTTGCGCTGACTCTATCTTTTTTTGCTCCTCGATTCGCTTGAGTTGCTCTGCAACTCGTAGCTTAACCTCTGGAGATGCGCCCTTTAGCTTTTTGGCTAACTGAGGCGTTATAAGATCGGACATTCATTTCATCCGTGCGGTTTTTGTCCTCGGAAACGATCTGTTCTTTGCTTTTGAAGACACCGATAGGTTTGACTTCTTGTTACTGCCGCCCTTGGCTAGTGGCTTCTTGTGGGCAACATCCTTGCCATCGCCCTTCGACACCTTACCTGATTTTGCCATCACAGATCTCGCGGCATTTCTTTTTGCGCGATTTTTTTTCTGCTTGGGCTTTGAGTGGTAGTTGTCGTACTCAGTGCGATAGTTTCGGGGCATTACATGGGTCCGGAACTCATGTATGCCATGCCGGGAGGTGCGGCGTTTGCGCCGCCCTTAGCGTGACCGCTACTCGGCGTGTAAGGCTGATAGGTTTGGCCGGAACTCATCATGTTAAAGGTGCCCATGTTGTTTTGACCACCTTTGCCAATCCCATAAGAGGGCCGGGCCATCCCGCCTTTGCCACCAAAACCGCCTGAGTAGGGGTTATTGAAGCCTCTGAAATAGGGGCTGGTGTAGGGCGTTCCGCCCGTGCCGATGGTGTAGGGGTTTGATGTTCGCCCCATTCCGTAGGCGCCGAATCCCGTTCCGCCGTATCCCGGTTGCCCATAGTCAAGAGTGCCACCGGTCTGAGCAACTGGCATAGTGCCGCCTGAAGGGTAGGCGCCGGGGTTCATCATGCTGTCAGGCTCGGACCGCAAGTAGCCAGACGGCATAACCGCGCTCGTCATTGGCTGATCAAGCCCGCCCATGTTGCTGTCCATCTGAGTGACCGGGGGCGCCATTTCATTGATTGGCTCAACCGATGGCATCACTGATGACGTTAGCGGCGGAGGCATCACTGCCGGATTTATCATGCCGCCTGAAGGAACTTGTTGAGCGGCTTGGTTTATCACAGCTTGATTCTGGTTTGGCATAACAGCCGCACCATAGTTGTACTGCCTAGGCGCCCCATAAAGGCTCGCGATACCAGAAAGCATGTTGTAGTAGGAATTATTTACATATGGATTATACATACGTCGCGCCTATCCTAGATAAATCTAGATGAATCTAAGCTAGGAATCTCCTAAGCCTAGAAGTTACAAGAGCCAGACCCTAATCAAAGGGGTCTGGCGATGACATACAAGAAGAGAAGATACATAAGCTAGAATATTCCTAGGCTAGAAGAGTCCTAGGTAGAGAATCCCCTCGGATTATAGAGATCCTACCCCCTTGACAGCCACATGTCTACAGTTTTATGCGTATGACATAGTGTTTTTTCGCATAAAAATCAGTGTTTTATGCATAAATGCCAAAAATTACCAGAATTAAATGCACCACTAGGAATCCTAGGGCCTTTTCTGCCAAAAAAAGGGCCAGAATTACTAGTATGACGGGTATGACATAGCGAAAAATAGGTGATTTTATGAGCAGATCCTTATGTATATAGATAGCAGGTACGTGCCTCGCTCAGGGGGGGTACGGGGGTCGGCATATCTCCCGGGTACTATCACGGAAAAGTCAGGCATTAGTGCAGAGGCTGATCGGTAGGTGCTGAGATGTCAGTGGTATCGTCATAATCACTGCCAATAGATTCGATCATGGCTTCCAGTTCTCCGATCAGATCCTCGGCAGTGGTGCTCTGCTGGGTTTCGACCACGTCTTTGAACAGGCCGACCGACTTGCCTAGTAGCTCCGCGGCTCTCAACTTGTTTCCGTCACTGGGCTCTGCGTTATCCAGCATATGCCGTAGCTTGCTCAGGACTCTTTCTCTGTCCGAGACCGCAGATGCCGCCATCCCCGCCTCTTTCTGCCGGATCAGATAGTCGACCCGTGCTCGAACCATGGGGTTCGACATCAGCCTGCTAGCCGCCTGCTGTTGCGTTTCCTTCAATGCGTCTGGCTTGCAATCGTATGCCTCTCGGTATGCCTGTGCCTGTGACATCCCGCTGGCCACGCAACGTGCAAAGTGGAGTTGCTTTGGGGTTAGCTTGTTACTCATGACTCGTTTGCCTCATTCTCTGATCTGTCGTGTTTGGATACCTGTAGCCTTTTGCTACATATACAAGGGGAGTGTATCACCCCGCGCAATAAAAAGAAAAAAAGTCTTGCCCCATCGCACCTAATGTGCATGGGCCAGATGCATAAATAAATTTATTTCTTGACAAATCGCACTTGCCGCTCAGAGGCCCTCAATCGCGTTCTAAGGGCCACTTTACGAAACCTATGCCAGCGTATGGGGTAGGGCCTTAAAATCGCACCACGGGCTTTTCCCTTGTAAATCAATGACTTAAATAGTGGATAAATGTACAGGAAAAGTATTTTCTCTAATGCAATCAAACACTTAGGTGCATTTTCAGAGTTTTCTGGCGCTGTCAACCCTTGACACTGATATAT
>Ga0208644_1003529_pt1 | contig 12096 bp, 16 predicted proteins | sample VirMetDEL_Nov_18_FD_184517 | JGI IMG/M metagenome (GOLD analysis project Ga0208644, IMG submission 184517) | Aqueous microbial communities from the Delaware River and Bay under freshwater to marine salinity gradient to study organic matter... | ecosystem: Environmental > Aquatic > Marine >... | reverse complement strand
ATACACAAAGGCATCATTGTCTACACCTTGTGCATCTTTTGCGTTCTTTTGTAGCACCTTGCGTTCTGCATACCATTGTTCTAGCAGTCCTGGTATGATGCCTTTTTTCTCATATGTAAAGATTGTGCCGTTTGCACTCAGTGTCCATGGTTGGTTGCTGTCAAATATCAGCCGCCATACATCATATGCACTGCATGTATCCTCACCGCCACTTTCCCAATCAATTGTGATCTCTGTACCACGTTCCATAGCCATAACAGCAAGATATTCTTTTGAACCAAACTGTCCTTCCCATGCATCAGCAAAACTTTTCTTTTGATCCATTAACTGCCGGATGCTGTTCTCAGTCATTGTGGGACGCAGTTGTCCTACCACAGTTTCTGGACCCATATTAAGTGCGCGAATCACACTAGGATACAGACTGTTCAAGTCCATTGAACCAATCCATTCATGCAGTCCTTTTTTAGGAAACGCAACATACGCACCAGCAGCCGCAGTATCGCCGTCGTGCTGTTTTCTGTTGGGTACCACAAAGCCTTGGTCATGCGCAAAGTTAATAATTGCTTGTTCTGTTAGTGCAACTGCACCCATTGTTGTGGGCAGTAGCACAGTGTTTTCGTGCGCCAACACATTAGCCAAATCAATAAACTTTAGTTTGTCATCCAGTTTCTTTAGCAGTGCAGTATCTTGTCTGTTGTAGTCGATAAACTTTTCAAAGTCTTGATTGTATAACTGATCCAATGTACCTTCATATGCAACCTTGCGTTCATCTAGTTCATACTCGCCAATAGCATCCAAACTGTAACTGTGACGCTCTTCATATGTGTACTTGCGATATAATTGCATATAGTCTAAATGCTGTCTGCCATGCAAGTCAAATGTGATGTTTTCTGCGCCAAAGCGTTCAAATGTACGCTTCTTTGGCAATTGTCCAAACAAGCAAAATTTGCGTGTATCATCTTTGCTCAGCACTCTTGTCACTCGATTTACAGTGTATGGAATATCATAACCTTCACTGTTCCAACCACTTAAAATGTCAGCATCTTCAATGATGTCCAAAAATACTTTAAGCATTTCCGCTTCGCTGTCAAACAAGTATGTGTTGTCAAATCTGGCACAGTGTTCTTTGGCAGTAGCCATGGTCATGCCGCTAGGTGGTACGGCCAATGTTACTAGTTGATCCATCCAATCCATGTATACACTGATTGCAGTGATAGCGTTAAACGGATCATCTGTTGGACTATAGCCTCGGATTTTGTCAAAGTCCACCTCAATATCAAAAAACGCTGTTTGCAGTTTAGGTGCTTCTGCACCTCTGTAGTTGTCTGCTAAACAACGAAAGATTGGATTGATATCACTTTCCCAAAGCCCATCCTTGCCTTGCATTTTAAGTTCCTTCTGGAACTCTTTGCCATTGCGTGTGCTGAATCTACTAACAGGATCACCATATATGCTTTTAAACTTGCCACGTGGGTCATTGTAGTAGAACACATAACTGGCAGGGTATTCGCGATACTCGCGCCGACCCTCAACACGTTCTACAACATGTATACGATCTTGTTGCCTGTCAAACCATGCGTCTACATAACTCATTTAATTAATCCTACAATGTATATTAATGTTAACAGAATGTTCATCCAAAGTAAACTATTTTCTCGCCACAAATAACCTACTAATATCCACAGTGCATTGGCTATTATAAAACCCCAATGATGCAAGTACAATTCAGGTACAAAACTTGCTAAACTTGCTGCAATGACAAGTGTTGCTGTTGCTAACCAGGCAAGCCATTGGTAAGGTTTTTTATCAACCATATACTCTGTTAACCTCTTTAAGAAACTCAGTTTCACTTCTCATTTGTGCTCTATACCAAGCATCGTGTATGACTTGTGCTTGCTGGTATCTATCTTCTAATTTAAAATATTCAGTTATCTGTTTATAGTAATCTATATCAAGCTCTGGACTAAACAACACAGTATTGTCTACAACTAGATTTTTACTTTTTATAGCATTGGCATTAAAATCTGCAACTTCTTTTCTAAAAAATTCTAATCCTCTTGTTGCTAAACTACTGTTTACTTTCAAATAGTTTTTGTATGCAACGTTGACATCAATGGTACACAATACTGCGTAATGCATTTCCGCAGTGTGTTCAATTTCAAAATTATATATAGACTTTCTGTACTGCCATTCTGTAGGTAACCAGTTATGCCATGTTCTATCTTGTGTGTAAATGTTATCAAGTATATATTGCACATGATCCTTTGGGTAAACATCAATATAGCGAAAATTTTCAATATCTTTTTTTACGTCTGGATCAGTAATATTGTCTAATTTGTCTATATCAGGCCAGTCTACTCCACGCACATTGTTATATTCTTCCTGTGTGAAAGACTTTTTTAGTATGTGACTTTTAAATTCTGGATGGATCCAAAGCAACCAAGTTGTGTGATTTGCAAATCCTCCAATTGGCGCACTCACTACCACCATTGTACAGCTACTCCATAACCAAACACATTTATCACAGCAAAATATGCAGTCAATAGCGTGACCCATGCCGCACCACGGCGCAGACTTGCATAGCACTGTGTTACACTGCCTACAAAAAATGCAGGATAAACAATGCTCATGTCTGGGTCATATGCATTGACTGCAAGTGTTAAACTTGCACCCACTGTGAAAATAAAACTAACAAGCTCAAAGTAAAATGCAATTTTATCACTTGCATAACTGTTGAACCAAAACAATTTTATATTTTGCAATTAGATTTTACCGACTGTAGCCAAGATGTTTTCTAGTGTAGCATAGTCGTCACTTGTGCGTTCAAAGTCTGCCTTGTATGCTGTACGCACTGCTTTCTTAAGCACTGCAGGTTTGATTTGCATTTCTTCTGCAATTGCTTTGATAGTATCATTTAGTCCATCACTGAGGTCATCAACTTCTTGCATAACTGTTAAACCTTCGTTGATTAGTTGTGTGAGTTTTGCTTTTTCCTCACTATTGAATACACGATCCATGTAGATCTCCTATTTTGATTATTTTTTATTATACTACTTTAAGCCTTGGCTGTCAATACTAAAGTCATAGGTCATGTAATCGCCATCGTTCTTTTCGCCACTGCGTTCGCTTTTGTATTTGCCTATCTGTTGGTTTATGCCTTTGTCGCTACGACCTTTGGCACGTTGCATTTGCTTTTTATTTTCAGCAGTTGCAGGAATACTATAGTTCTTTGGCATCATACGCTCTGGCTCTAGCACCCATACATAAAGTTCTGTGCCGTCACTGTTTTCAACATGATTTAGATACATGCTTTCTTCAGGGATAGTTTGCTTTACAGGGTAGCCTAGCATGGTAGTAATAGTGTTATATCCGCTGAACGCACAAAACAATGCTACAGGTATTACCACAAACATAACCAGTGCATTGCGATAAAAATGCACGCCTATGCCCAGTACTATAAGTGTTAGTACCAGCATGCTTGCAAAGAATGGCAGTAGGTTGAAATCAAACATTTAAAATTGTCCTCTGTTCATAGGGCTATAGTAAGGACTAAGTCCACTTTTGCCCTTGCGTGTTATAAAGTTGCTGGGGTTATTGTTGTGTCCAAGGTATGCATCATCTGCGCCAACACTAAATCTAACTAAACTTATACTCTGCCCTGTCTCTATGTAAGGGAATCGAGCAAAATATGTTTCCACATAAGGATTGATTTTAATAACTGTTATTTCTATTATTCCTGGCAAGTCCTGTCTTGCTGTGCCATCCCTCATGGTAAACTTTCGATTATACACATGTGCCATTACCTGGTATTCACCTTCTATGGTACCTCGTAATGTTAAAACTTCTCTGTTTAGATAGATTACTTTTTTTTGAGAGCCTTTGTCGATAATGTCGTTGCTGTGACCAAGATCATCTTTTTCCAAGTGCATAAGTCCCTTGCTTTTCTGCAAAAAACTTACAATGTTACCTGCAGGATCTTTGACCCACAAATCAATGTCATCATTGTAATCGTGATTCCATTCAATTGTAACCATGTATTCTGCTTTTTTAATCACATCACCTTTTTTAGCAACAGGGTTAATAAGGATAAATGCAATCACAAACAGATACACAAATCCAATCACAAGATTGAACAATAAATCTGTAAAGCCTATTCCGCTTTTGTATTTTAATCTATTATTTGGATTCGACATTGACCAACTGCACCTTAAGGATTTGGCTGCACACCATTCCTACCAGTGTAGTGTACAGTGCAGTACTCATGCCTATTGCCATGTCTGTGAGTGCAGTCTTAACACTACCAGTGTCAGCAATGTTCAAGTTTTCAAAACTGCCGCCCAGCATCATAATAAATCCAATAACTGTGCCAATCATGCCCAGTGCAAGTAGCAGTTCTGTTACAAACCAACCTACGTTTGTGCCTATTTTAACTACTGCACCCTTGGAGCGTTTGTATGTCAAATAGCCTACATACACACTGGTTAAAAAGAAAACTGCAAGGATAACAAAACTCAGTCGTGTGATGTCTTTGGCAAGTAATGCATCTACAAAACCAAAACTATAGGCGGTAAACAGTGCTGCACAACTGGTGCAAAACAGTAACCACCACCTTAAAAACATACTCATGTTGCTCTCCGTATAGTATTTATAGATGTTGAGTTATTTCAACTGTAAGGTCTGACTTGCCTTTAATAAGTCTGTGATATACTGCTTCAGGAATAAAATATTCTCTGCCAGGCACTAGTGCCATAGGTAAACTGTTGTCTAACTGTAGACTCCATCCTGCACCTTCTAACACACGAACTGTACGATCCTCAGCATCACGGTGCCAGCAAAGGTCACTGTTATCTGCGTCTTCTCGAAATGTTCTTTGTTTAATGTTAGGTGCGACTTGGGTTTCCTCGTAAGGTTTTACCACCATTGTCCGCCTTTAACTCCTAGGCTTTTGTAGCGTGGTGTACGACACGCCCAATAACCTGCTTTTGTTTTGTCTTTTTTGTTTTTGCAATCGTGACGTGCAACAAAACTTTTTACTGCGCCAGGGTTGTTTGCTTTGGTTTTAAGACCTGTTGTATCACCCCATGACACTTTGATCACATTGCCTTTTTTGTTTTTGGTGTACACATAATACTTTTTACTACCACCACGCTTTGGACTATTAAGTTTTACTTTGCGTCCTTGGTATTCTGCTTCCTTTAGACTCTCAAATAATTCATCTAATTGATCTATATAGAAAACACCATGTCTACCGCTGCGAGATTCAAACTCCCACTGTGATCCATCCCAATAACCATCCCAAACAGTATTTGAACTCATTTCATCCGCCGGTAGTTTTGCAACTACTTCATTTGGGTCTGTAATACTTTTCCATAGTTCGATACCGTCTTGTTTTTTTACAAGTTCTAATCCAGTTGTATTAAACTGTGCTTCGTTAATTTCTTCTTCTGTAAGATCCTCAATAGGAACATCCAATGGTACAACCTCGCCATCAATTTCAACACACTCACCAATGTCTGTGTCTAGCATTTCGCGATCAAACCAATCCATGTCAATGCTTTCACGCATTTCACGAACACCTCTGTAAAACATTGTAAATGCTTCACTGCCAGGACGGAACATGCATTCTGTAAAAGGAACACCACGTTTGATGTGTTCTGCAATTGCACGATCTACTGTTTCACTGATGTTAAATTCACTAAGTCTCATGGGTCTGCTCCTGTTAGTGTATTTATTTTGTTTCGACCTTATCCCAATGTGTATAAAAGGGTTGGTCTTCAAATGTAGGGCACATTCTGCATATGCTGTGGGGCTTTGCATAGTTGTTGATCCAAGCCTGTATATCACTGTCGCTGTCTTCAATGCCAACGCCACGGTAATCTAGGTATGGTTTCCAGTCTGCATCATCTAGTATAAAATGATCACCTAGCACTTGTGGTAGTAATGCAACACTGCTACACTTGTACAGTCTGCCATTGTACAGCAATGGACAATATGTTTGGCTACATTCTTTGTGTGCTTGTACAGGATTGTTGTCATACGGTTTCATGTCGTAGTAGTTTGTGCCACGCCATGATCTAGTGAATCTGTTGCAGCGATCTATTGTAAACATCAATTGGTAATCATCGTTTTTATACTGTTCGAAATCACTTTCTATTTGTACAGATTCCCATGCAATACTATCCATTACATTTTTTATGGCACTGTGTATGTATTCTTCGTTGGGTTGATGCACACTAAACTTTAAATGCACACTGCCCATGTCTTTAATGAAGTCTATAAAGTTGGGCCAACGATGCCACTGTGTGGCATTTGTGACCAGCATCACACTTTTTTGCAGTTTGACCTGTGTGCCACGCATGAATTTTTTTAGTTCAGGATTGATCATGGGTTCGCCGCCTATGAAACCCATACAGTCTATTTCTATACGTTCATTCCAAGCATCAAACACAGGCTCAAAGTCTGCGTAACGCAGACTGCCCTTCATGTTGTAGTCACTGTAGTTTGTACAGTTTTCACATGCCAATGTGCATGCATTAGAGATCATGGTCTCTAGATAGGGTAGAAATGGTTTTGTCATACTTTACTTGTATTTACGAGTGGTATTTGATACGTTTTTTGCTTTGCCCTTACGATTTTTGTTAGGGTCGTCTCTACGCTTCTTGTTAACTGCAGCCGCTATTGCTTTCTTGCCGCCTTTGGCACGAAGTGATGCTGCTCTTGATTTAGATAAACATTTGGGTTTGCCCTCGCCGGGCTTGGCATCGCCGCATTTGCCAATGCGTTCACCTTTGGTGTTGTAACGGTCCCAACCGCCACCTCCGGCTCCGCCTTTTTTGCCTTTGCCGAACCATGCACGGAGATCTTCGTGTAGTTCAACTATTTGCATTATTTTTTACTCTTGTTGCCCCAGTTTGCTGCACCAACTTTGCGACACTTTACAAGTGCGCCACTTGCGTATGCGCTGGGCCAAACTTTGTAACGGCTTTTTACTTTGTGATAGCAGGCATCTTTCTTGCCCGCAGCTTCGGCGAATTCTGCTTCAGTGATTGCCTTGGTTGCGAAATCCTTGGCTCTCATTGATCAGTCCTCGGTTTGTTCTAGTGCAATACCTAATGCATCACTGTGTGCGCGAGTCAATGCCTCACGAGCAACGTTTAGTGCTTGTGCTACTTCTTCCAATGCTGTAGCATCGCCACCTGCTTCGTTAATCTTTCGACCAAGCATGCCGCCCTCTGCAACCATACTGTTTAGCATGTCCATTGTTTCTGACATTTTTGTAAATGCACGATCAGCATACTCATATTCTGCTGTGCCTTCATCAATCATTGACTTCATTACATCAATGTCTGATCCTGCAGCACGTTCTGCTTTCATAAACTTTGCAAAACGATTCTGCATTGTTTCTTCAACGTCAATTTCTACTTCGTCTTTTTTTGCTTCAAAAATATTTTCTGATTTAACTTCAGCAACTGACTTTGGGGTAACTTCAATTGCATCTAGTTCACGAAGAATATTAGCAGTTTCCATAACCTCTTTGCGTTCTGGACTTACTTCAACAGTTGCACTTTCGTTTACTGTCGTAGGTTTTTCGTTTGCTTCAATTGCATGAAGTTTTTGTACTAGTGAAAAAAAGTCTGACATTATTTTTTACCCCAAAAGTCAAATGTTGTTTGTACATCTTCATGTACTTGTTCTTGTGTTTCTTCTACGCTTTCTTCAGGCATATCCATCTGCATAGGCTGTGGCTCTGCAGGTGCATTTGTAACAGCAATGGCAAGTTCAGCATCCTTCATTGCTTCACCTTCCATGTAGTGTTTAACACTGCCTAGATAGTCTGCTGCTTTGGTAATTTTTGCTGCCACCCAACCATCGATGCCTTCTAATTCACTTACATCTTTAAGCATCTTATGAATAGCAATAGCATATGATGCACTCTTAAAGCAATCACTTCGTGCCATTTGCACTTCATGATCCTTCTCAGCTTCATTTGCCATATCTCCTAGATGTCCTTCTGAGATTTGGTCCAGTTTTTTAATAGTATCGTGAATGTTACTCATTTCAAAAATTTCCTAAGCAAATATTATAGTATAAGTTATTTATCGTTTTAACATCGGACCACCAAAGACACTTGTGCCTTTCATGTCCAATGCATTGTCAGTTGGTTTTTGTTTCTTTGGTTTCTTTTTGGCACTACTATGTGCAAAAGGATTTGTGGTATGCGGGTTTGCTACTGTAGCAAAATTACCACTTACTGTTTCTGACACACCAAATGCTTTACCTTGCCATTCAGCACTTTCGCTTTCTTTTTCAATTGGGCCACCTTTTGCCCAAGTGTGACAACTACGAGCACTGTGACACTTGAAGTGATGCATCCAACAATAGCCTAGTTCGCCATCCTCATCAAATGTGTCACCGGGCATGCAGTCTTTCATGCGTTCGCTGATATCAAATGCCACACAATTACCGCAGTTACTGGCTTTTGCTGCTTCTTCTGAGGTGTTCCAATACTCGCCAATGTCTTTCCAGTAATCACCTGGAACATCTACATTAAGTGGACCATAGTTAAACTGCTTAATAGTTCTGTCTCTGTTTTCAGTGTTGACTTGCAAGTCTTGTGTTGCCACAGGACATGCTAATTTTTGTTCTACTATTTCACGCAATCTCATAGTTCAAAGTATCCGTTTGTGTGCTTTATTTCTTTGTTGTCTATATTTATTTTACCGAGCACTAGGTTACCATCGAAATTTTGCAACTTTATTGCATTACCACCTTGTGCTAAGTTACATGTGACATGTACAACTTGATGCTCATGACCATTGGGCAAGTTCCACGGACGCTCTAACATCAGTTCATCATTGATAAAAAGCCTGTAATCATTGTTATCATACTTGCCAACTTGACGTAACTCTATTTGTAGTTTATATTCTTGCATATTACTTCTTCATATTATATGCAAAACTCACTTGTCTTGCAAGTTGAATTCCTCTGTCACGTTCTGCTTTTTTGCTGCTCTTTTTCATCTTGTTTGCTTTTGCTCGCAAACGTTTGAGGTCTGTTTGACTTAGTTTATCGCCTGCACCTTTGCCAAGATACTGTGCTGCTTTGCGTTTTAGACTGCCAGGTCTACTGCCAGGTTTAGGGTCTTGTGTGAAATCTTCAACGATACGTTCCAATTCTTTGAGTCTTGTTTGTAATAATTCATCATAGTTCTCCTCGGTTATTACGCTTTCGTTTAGTTTCTGGCTGGTCATAGCTCAACCTCCCTGGTGTAGATTTTTTGACTTTTAGGGCACGGTGCGGCACAATGCTTGCAAAGTTTCCACTAGCAAATGGCACTACAATGCCGCCTCTCTCCACAGCAAACTCTCGATTGCTGGTTTTAAAATCTTTCTTACGCATTACAGTTTTTGCGATAAGATCTAATTCGCTGTTTTCGTCATCCCACTGTAGCATGAACGGAATGTTGATGTCTGTTTGTAGATCTTTCATAACTGCTTGTTGCTCTGGACCCATCTGTGCAATGGGCTTGCCATAGCGTTTGTATTCTTGTTTAAACAGTCTGGTTAATTCTGCAGGTGTGATGGGTTTACCATTGCGCTCATCATTTACACGATCCATAAAGTGACGGCCAAACTCAACATCAATGCCCACCTTTGCAAACATCTTGTCTGCAAAACGCTCCAGTTGATCAATGTCGACTTGCGACACTGCTTCTGCAAGCACTGCAACTTCGTCTGGAACTTCAAACTGCCATACAGTTGCCTTACCCTTCTCTGCCATCATTGCAGTAAGCCTTGTATTACCACCAATCAGTTCTTTGTATCCATCACTGTACACAGCAACAATAGGCATCTCAACTTCGTCTTTTTTGAGTTGTGCTAGAGCACGTTTTTGTTTTGCTGGTTCTAGTTGCTTAAAACTATCTGGATCTGCAGCGTCTGTGTTTTCGATATCACTGGCATCAGTTATAGTCACTGCCTTGCCTTTTTTAGCAAGTTTGATCCATGCCTCCTTGCCTATTGCTACAAACTCTGGATAGCGAGTTGCTTCGTCCCACTCTACATCAAATTGTGGTTCAACAAATGCTTCTGTAACTGCAATTGGATTTAACTTTAAGGCCTTGCGTACAGGATTCATTGCATCTATAACATTGCGTTGTGCTTCGCTGCCTGCAGGCAACTTCATGGCTTGGCGTGTGAGTTTGTAAAGTTTTGTTCTTAGTTCGCTTTCACGTTCTTTACGCTGTTTTGCTAACTGTGTATTGATTTGATCTACTGCTGTTTTAGGCGTAACATCTGTCTTTTTTTTAGCAAGCAGATTATCTAAAAAGCCTGCCATGTCTTCATCTAGTTCAGGTAAACTGTGTCCACCTTCCATTATGGCAATAGCCAATGGTGTGTATATTTCAGCAATGCCCAAGTTGAACAATGTGTTTGGATCACTGTTTTTTGCAGCAGTTTTGTGTAGCAGTTTTGGCTTGCCGCCCAATGCTAGTTTCTTACTTTGGCGTTCGGTCTCGCCCGGCTTTACATCTGCTGTGGTGTTTTGTTTGTTGATAATGCCAACACCAGCCATTTCATAAATGTCTTTGTATGTGGTTTTAGGAAAGTCTTTTACAAGTTGTAAAAGTTCTTTGCCTGCTTTGTTTACTCTATAAACAACAACATCACTGCCAGTGTTTAGTGCAGCCAGCCATCTGTGATGTCCATCAATGATATAGTCATCACTAGAAGCAATCACAGGCTTTTCAAGTTTGCGTTTACGCAATGCTTTCATCATGCCCTCATCACTAAATTCACCTTGGATTGCCTTTAAACTTTTTGCTGGCACTGTTTCTTTAGTAAAGCCTGCACCTGCATCTTTGAGATAGTCTATGAACTCAGGATAGTCTGATGTAGCAACTTGTGGCATTTTGTTTCTAGGTATGCCCATGGTGTCTGCAGCATCAGGCTTTTCAATTTTTAACTCGTTTACATCTGCTGTGAGTTTGTCTGGTGCAATATCACTGACTTTAGCACCACTCACTTTTTTACCACTCATGATGTTTGTAAACAATTCAATAAACTTACGCGGATTGTTGAGTGTTTTGTCTATGGCTTTTTGTACTTCAGGTTCTTTCTGATAGTACACATTCATAAACTTGCGAGCAATCTCTGGTGTCACATTAAACACTTCATCTGGTGTATCGCCAGTTTTAATTGGGAACGGTTTGTTATCTTTTCTACTAGCCAAGTTGTCCAACACACGCAAAGGAATACTTTGGAACACATATTCTGTTATAATATCTTCTGTTGTTTTCTTACGTCCAGCACAGTGCGCACGTTGTGAAAAGCCTTTAGGATTGTTGCAGTTGATACTGCGCTTGTACTTTGCACTCCATGCTTCGTGCATGTGTATAACACTGTCAAACACATTTTTTGGAATACCTTTGCTGCTTGCTCCGCCCTTGCGTCTGATGGTTTCTATTTCATCAAAAGCATTAGCAAGTGCATCCACCATCACACCAATGATGTTTGAATCCATTCTGTACTTGATGTCACGGAATGCAGTGGGTGTGCCTTTATCAGCTATTGCAGTAAGCTCTTTCATCTTTTCTAAGATGTTGCTCATTAATCCTCTGATGCTCATTGTGCCCACACCAGGCACAGCAACTATGCTGTCCATAGCATCATTTGGATCTAAATAGTCTAGTGTTTCCACAACTGGTATGCTGTTTATACGATCTACAATTTTGTTTGCTTGTTCTAACACATTAGCAGTGTCAAATTGCTTGTGTTCATATAATGTACTTAAATCAGCAAAAACACTTTCTGCAGCAATGATGTGTTGTGCATAAGCATCTGCATGTTCTTTGATTTTGTTGCGCATGATGTTGTGGATGTCTTCATCATATGCACCATACAGGTCAGTGATCATACGTTTTTGTGTTTCGTCATCCGCCTTTGCAAAGTTGCGACGAAGCTCTGTTGCACTACGCATAGGTTCACCTAACACAGTGAAGTCTAGTGTAGGCACAGTTGTGATGTAACCATGAGTGTCAAAACCTACCATTGTGCCCTCATCCTTGGGCATGGCTTGGAAATAACTCGGCGAACC
>Ga0208644_1003528_pt1 | contig 12109 bp, 12 predicted proteins | sample VirMetDEL_Nov_18_FD_184517 | JGI IMG/M metagenome (GOLD analysis project Ga0208644, IMG submission 184517) | Aqueous microbial communities from the Delaware River and Bay under freshwater to marine salinity gradient to study organic matter... | ecosystem: Environmental > Aquatic > Marine >... | reverse complement strand
GGTCTCCCCATTACCCAGACGATCACAGAGTTCCTCGATCTCGTAGAATGGTTGTGCTTTTCTGCCTGGGTCTTTTCGTGCTGGCATTTTAAATCTCAGTTCTATTTCCTTAATCAGAATATTTTTTATTATTTAAATTATTCCCATGGGAAAGATTTAATTTTTCCCACCCAATTTAGGAAAGATTCAAAACCTTCTATCCCAGATGTTTACTGGGTTCTATTTTGAAATAATAATAAAATTTCGAATTTTTCCCAATTTCCTACCCACTCTCTTTCTCCCCTATCTTTATTATTATTTTAGAATAAAAAGACTCACCCTCTTATATATGGGAAAAATTAAAAAAAATAATAATATATATAAATATATCCCAGTATTTATGCGGCCTAGAGAGTTTCTGAATCTTTCCCATGTCTATAGGAAAGATTTGGGAATAATTCCCATTCTGATTATTTTTATTTATTCGCATAAATTCTAGTAGTGGTATTTGTCTTCCCGTCAGTGACCCCAACTCTGACCAACTGAGCCTCAACCAACGTCTCCAAAATCTGATCTCGTTCCCACTTCTGCACCGTTCGGAAACGCCTAGAAACATCAGACAGAGAACGTCCATTGCTTCCAGCATGTCGGATGTAGTCAAGGATCTTTCCAGTGTACCCCTCATCGAGTTTACCAGTCCCAGCAGCAAAGTGCCGCAGCACCAGTTCAATCTGATCCTGAATCAATGCCCAGCATTGTTGAAGGATGTTCAAAGGCATCTCCCTGAGTCCAGCAGCAGTTGCCGTAACCAAAGCCAACTTCTGGGCATTCAAGGGACCACGGACCCACATTTGATAATAAGGAATCTGTTCCACCTGTTTCTGATAAGTTTCCAGAGAGATTTCCTTCCAAAACTCTTCAGTATCCTTGGCAAAGGGCAGCACAGCAGGTCGGACATTCAGAGAAGCAATCGCCTGCTGGCTGTTCACATTTGTGCTTCGTTCTCTCAGCTCAGTGAGTAGCCGAACGAACCGATCAGGAACAGCAGAGGAATCATCAGGATGAAAGTTAATTTCTGGAGCATGAGTGTGTGCCTCAAAAGGCAGCAAGCGATTCAGCAGGCCAGACTCTACATGCTCCTTTTCCAGTAGTTTGTAAAAACTGGTTGGTGTGGTCGTGCCGTAAAGAGAAAGGCAAGGCTGTTCAATCTGAAACCGTGGGTTTTCTTTCTCAGAGGCATATTCCTTTGATCGATACGCACGATTGGCAGAAGAGTAGAACTCCATCAGCACCTTTGAGATTTTGGCAACATGACTTTGTGTGTGAGCACCCAGAATCCCTTTCAGGATCTCACCAATTTCATCCATCATCACGAGAGAGGTTGGTTCTCGGAGAGTAGCCTTGATCAATGCCGTTTCAGAAGTGAAGTCATTGCCTGTGATGAGAGACTCCAGATTTGCAGACAACAGGATTCGATCCAGGCACTTGAGGATATGATCCTTGCCGCTTCCGGTTTCTCCCAGGCCCAGCACATAGAGGTTTGTCCGCGCATCAGTTGCGGAGGCAACTCTCTGACCCAGCACAGACCCCAGTAAGGCAAGGCTTCCGCCCAATGCCAGGATTGGTTGAGGACGGTCTGCCGTGAGGCAGATCCAATCAGCAAGTTCTCCGACAAGTCCAGGGAATTGATAGAGACGCAGATTGACTTCTGGAAGATCCTGCTGAACTTCCGGTTCCGGTTCCTGAACTTCGACCTGTCTGCGTTGCAGAATTTTTTCAATGCTTTCCTTAGTGGCCTTGTGTGATTCCGGTTCAAAGGGATCACCATATCCATCAAGGGCATCACCAAAGAATGCTTCCAGTTGCTGGTAGCTCAGATTTTCACAATGGTTGTGAAAGCAATGAAATCCATGTCGTCCAGACCCATCAAGATTGACATGAATATTGGCAGTGTTTGCATTGGGATTAGAATGCTGTGCTGCATTGGGACAGATCACCTCCAGGCGTTCTCCGTACTCTGCGACAACCTCTCCACGATCTCTGAAGAAATCACCCCAGCGCACAGATCCATAGACATACTGTGATTTCTTCGGGAATCGGTTGGGAGATCCCTTGGGTCTTCCTCGTTTTGCTTCCTGAGTAGGCGGGAAGAGTTCCAGCAATTCATCCGGCTGGATTTGATAGATGTTGAAAAAAGAACCGGAGATGAGCTGATAGGGCATTCCAGAAGGATGGATGCTTGGAGGAACAACAACCTGTGCGCCATTGGATCGAACTTCTCCTGACTTCTGTCCGTTCATCTGCCAGATGTAGGTCTTGGTCTGTTCAGGGCACAGCATCCAGATGTGCAACCCTTTTCCGGTTTTGACCACAGGAGTCTGTTCAAGGATCTTTTGCGCCAGAGGTTGTGATTTCCATGCCTCCACATTGGCATCGATGTCTCCGCAGATCACCCCATGACTGGATGATCCACAGATCCCCCCAATGTTACATTTGGATCGACCTCGGAATCGGTTCAGAGTCTCTTCCAGGGATGCAAACGGCAAGGAGTCCCATTTCTTAATCACAGGTTCCTTCCCCTTACTTTTCAAGGGCATCACATTGATCTGTGCCCTATGATACTCCTCAATGACCTTACGCAGAGATTCGGGCACGTTTTGACTCATCTTCAGTCTCAAAAATTTTGTCCACAATGCTGAAGTATTTCCCATTCTTGCGGACAATCAGAAAAGCAGGATGCTGAAAGGGAGAGATCTTCTGGTTATACATTTCATGCCAGGCCACCGAGTTGGTGCCGTTTGTCAGACCATGCTTGATCATGTCTGTCCAACCTTTCACAGTGATCTTATCAAAGCGTTTGTGTTTCAAGAGCCAGGATTCACAGATTTTGGTTGCCCCATACTTAGGACTGACAAAAGGCAGGAACTCCTCAATCTTTTTTGAGAACAGACCCCCAAGGTTGGAGTCTTTGCAGTAGTAGGTGACACGCAGGACAGGATGCTCTGACTTCAATGCCTTGTGATAAGTCCAATCCCAAGATTTGACTTCCAGAGTTTCGATTGGAATCTTCAACGGATCTCGACCTGCTGCGTCAACGGTTGCTCCTTTGCGTTCAGGTGGATCAAACTCAAATCCACACTCTGGACATTCCAGCAATGCGGCATGGCAGAAGAACTCGCATTGCGGACAAGTCTTTCCTGGTGCAGTTCCATCCCCTTTTGACTGTTTTTCTCGGTGCCCTCGGATCTCAGGAATCGTCCCATGTCTTTCCAGATTTCCTCCGAAATCCAACAGCAGGCAATTCTGCTTGTCTTCACAGATCCGCATACCTCGGCCTGCCATCTGGACAAAAAGTCCAGCCGACTGGGTAGCCCGTAGAATGGCAACAAGATCTATGTGTGGAGCATCAAACCCTTCTGTCAGCACAGAGCAATTGACCAGGCATTCCAGTTGTCCGTTCTTGAACAACTCGATGGCACGGTCACGTTCTGACTTCGGTTGCTGTGAATGCACAACTGCTGTCTGAATACCTCGACGCAGTAGTTCCTTGCAGACCAGCTCGGCATGAGCAATCCCACAGCAAAAGACTACCCAGTGCCTGCGATCTCCTGCCTTCTCCACCATCGAGGCACAGTGTGTTGGAACCAGAGGAACAAAACGGTCCTCCAGCTCTCCTGCCACATATTCCCTGTTTTGTATTCGGACCCCTGTCAGATCCGGTTGATCCTGTTTGGCATAGGAAACCAGATCTGAAAGAAATCCTTCTTCAACCAATTTGCGGATAGGTGCTTCATAGATCAGTTTCTCAAAGAATCGGTCCTTGCCATAGACCTTGCCAGACTGCAGGCGGAACGGAGTGGCAGAGAGTCCAATCACAGGGACTCCATGCCCTCTCTCCTGCATACATCGCAGATCCTGCTCTTCAAGAAAACGATGGTATAGTCCTTTTTCCTTTGCTGGAATTCGGTGACACTCATCGACAATAATCAGCGAAAAACGATGAGGAATCTGGTCCGACTTCCCACTGATCGACTGTATGGAGGCACTGATGACCGAATGATGCAGTTCCTTCTTTCGGAGTCCTGCACAGTATCTTCCGACAGAAGGAAGGAATCGGGAAAGAGTCTGAGCATTCTGCTCCACCAGTTCCTTGGTGTGGGTCAGCACACAGACCCGCACATGCTCTCCAAAAGTGCAGGCCCATTGGCTCAGTTCTGCCAGGACTACACTCTTGCCTGAACCAGTGGGCAACACGATCACCCCACGTTCCTTATTCTTGAGTGCATCCTGTGCGGCTTCCACGGCATCCTTTTGATACCATCGGAGATCCATCACCACGGAACGTCTTCCTCAACAACAGTTTCTTTCTTGTCAAATTTGCGTTTTCCAATAGTAGGCTGATCCCGATCAAAGTCTGATTCAGGACCCCATGCCTTGATTTTGTTCGAGGGTCCATACTCCCCATCCCCTTGTTCAACAATCACAGTGATGGTCAGAGGGATGTTGTGCAACTCTTCGGTATCATCAAACCTTGGCTTGCCAACAGCCTTTGCTGTGTATCCAAGATCTTGTTTGCCGATCTCAACAGCCTTTTCAGATTTATTTTCCAGGTTGTAGTTGTGCCAAACCCTACGACCCTTGGCAGGATTCAACATTTCAAAAGTCATGGAGAGCATGGTTCCACCTGATCGAGTTGCCTTGATCTCAGATTCAATGATCTCCGCGAGGTACTTACCAGGTTCCAGCAAATTTCTTGAAGGAGTTTCAAATTCGTCTGCATTAAAATTTAGTCGTGCCATAGGGAATCTCTCATGGAACTGTTTTTCAGGAATGTAGTCGGTGCCATCCCACCAATGCCAACCATCAATGGGACACCAGACCGTCTTTAAACGTGGTCTATCCACGCAACCATTGAATAAAAGGTTGAAATGTTTCCGCAGTAGGATTTGCGGCAACCACCCCCTGCATCTCAGTGCATCGGGTTTTGCTGATCTCCATCAGGACCTTGCCATTCTGGTTATTGAAATTGCAGACGAGGTCAAACTCATATTCGACTCCCTCCCGTTGCTCTGGGGCGAGTCCTATTTTCTGCATCTTCAGCTTCCCACGATCATCTTGACTGGTTTCATAGGCAGTCTTGCTTCTCATGGTGCAGATGACATGGAAAGGAGCACGGACAATGACACCCAACTCTTGTTGGTGCATCGCATTGCCTTCCTTCCATGCCTTCATTGAATTACCCTTGTATCGGGAATCGGTCAGCACATCGACCTGTTCCAATATCCCGTTGGGTCCTTTCCAGAAATGGGTCAGACTATCGACAACCAGGACGGGGTATCCTGCATCTCTTGCAGCACCAAACACTGCAAAGAAATTTGCAGGTTTGAAGTCGTCCACCTCCACAACATCAAAGACAAACTGATCACTGTACTTCGCTGCAGACCCTGCTTCGGTATCAAGAACAGCAAAAGGTTTCCCCTCTGCCAACTCGGTTGCCAACATCAGGGAACTCCAGGTTTTGCCAGACCCTGAAGTGCCTGTCAGAGCAATCCGTGCTCTGGCTTCTTTCTTTGTCGCTTTTTGGAACATGCGTCCTCATTTGTTTGATGGGTTTCAAAACTAGAATGTCGGTTGTAGGTCCTGCGCCAGTGAACCATCTTGTGGCACCCAGTGCAGAGGGTCTGCAGGTTCTCAGGGTCATCACTGCCTCCATGCTGAACCTCCAGAACATGATGGATCTCCAGAGTGTCTGGCAGCACCAGATCCTCTTTCATGCTGAGACACATCTCGCAGTAGTCTTTGCAGAAACGATTGCGGAGATCCGCCTGACCCTTGCGTGACTTCTTCTCCTTCGGTTTGCCTTCCCACTTGATGAATCTCCTGCATTTCGCACAGGTCACTTTGCAGTAGTGCCCACCAGGATGAGGTCCGTAGTCACGATCCAATTCCTCATGGTCACAGGGAACAATCCGAAATCTCTCAAAATCAATTAACTTCTCAGACATCCATTTCTCCTTAAAACAGAGACCAGCACCTTCTCAATAAGTCCGAGTATCGATCATCAGTTTGGACTGCAGAACCTCTGGAAACCTTCATGTCAGTAACCGATTTCCTGCGATGACAGCACGATGCTGGAGAGACCTGATAGCGTGGATGCGTCTCTCGATTTGCAGTCTTTTCACTGGTCTCTACCAGTCGCACGACATGCGACTGATGCAGATCAGTGGGTTGGGAGGTGCTGACATCGTAGGGGGAGAAAACGCAAAGACCCCATATTGATTTGATAGCCATGAATGCAGCGGAAATTAGTTTAGGGAGGACTTCCGCCAACCATCTTACCCAGCACCGTTAAATTTCTAATTCCAGTAACTCCTCTTCCTCCTCATTGATGGTCGATCCAACTGCCCAAATCGGGTGCAGGTATTTAGTGATCGACTTGCCCTTCTTTAGATAGGCCCAGATCTCCTGCTTAAATGCCGAATCTGCAGGACAATCTCGGATCTGAATCGATGAGTCGTCCCACTTACGTTGCAGCTCAACCTGGTTCTTCTGTTCCTTCTCCAGTTCATCAATCTTCTCCTGCCGCTTCCCGACCTGATACCCTCCTCGGCAAGCATGGCTGCAGAACTTTGCCATCGACTTGCGGGTCTTTGGCATGAACTCCTCCTTACAGTGCAGGCACTTCTTTGGTCGGATGGGTGAGTTCTGAGTTGCCAGTCGTCCACGTTCTCGCTGGGCATCCGAATTACAACTTGCGGAACAATAAACGTGGCGGGAGTGCTTCTGTTCAAAATGGAAATTGCAGGACTTGCACTTCACAACTTTCTTTTTCGGTTCCCCTCTTACTTTCCAATTATTCCACTGTGCTCTCTGTCTTTTTGCCTCATCAAAACAGTCAGCACTGCAGTATTTCTGGTGACTGTTAATCTTCGTGTATTCCTCCCCACAATGCAGACAGGCCACGATCTGAGCAGGTTTTCTGGGGTTCGATTCCCAGCATCTCCGTCCACAGAATCGATGGGATAGAGTCTTCGGTTTGAACAACTCCCCACAGGTCTCGCAGGGTTTCGGTGGTCGGTCTGTTTGGTATAGACCGAGTCGTGCTCTCTCCAACTTCGACTGATAACTGCACTCAGCACTGCAGGAGATAGATCGAGGACTGCCATAGAATTCCTTCTTGCAGACGACACAATTCTTGGGTGGATACTTCCTCCCAATCCTTCTGTTCCGCCATTTGCGACTACATTCCTCACTGCAGGTTTTTGCTCGTCGATCTGCCTGGAAGATTTTTTTGCAGACGATGCACGGTTTCGGGCTGACCGACCGATACTTCAGTTTTTCTTGCTCTAGTTTGTATTCCCTGCTGCACGTCTCACCGCAGGTTTTCTGTCGTGCCACCAAGGGAATGTATTTCAGTCCGCACATCACACAGATCCGAGGGTCCTTCCAATGACTCACTCTTTTTTCTCCGTCCTTCCTTCGTCCCATTCCCAAAATCCGCAGGAGTGCAAGGGTGCTTCATCTGCCCCAGTGACTCCACACATTCCCCATATATAGGAAGAGGGAAGTCGGAAGTTCCCCGCAGTTCTGTAGTGTCTGCAGTTTCTACAGAGACGATTCCCAGTGTGCGGGTAACTCATCGAATCCTTTCGCAGTGACGACACTTTGATCTGCCTGGTTTCCAGTACGGCATCTTGTTCGGTTTGTGTGTTTGGCATTGCTTGCAGAACAGGAGAGCAGGTTTGGCATCCAGTTTCTCCAACCTCTCTCTCAACCGTTCACTCAATGGTCGCCTCGTAGTCCCATGTAGCGTCATTAAATACATCGTCCCTCCTAGACAGTTTCTCTTCCATTGATGGATCGACAGGCCGGAGATCCCTGCACTGGTGGCTATGCTCGGCAGGTCGGAACAGGCCACAGACCGGACATTCATGCACAGGGGTATAGGACTGCCGGATCTCCTTTGACCTTTGTTCTGCACGATGAACTGAGGCCCAGTACCCTCGACCCATCCGTGCAGTCTCTTGCTTGAATGCCTTAAATCGGGCATTCAGTTTTTCTTCTGTCGTAGTTTCCATTTCAAGGTGATCCACTTGAGTCTGATCCACCAATAGGCACGACGGAACAGCAGTTGATGGGAGGGACGGAGAATGCGGGACTTACGATCTGCAATCTGCAGATCAAACAGATACTCAACACGAGACATTGGAAACTCCATGTATTGGGTTGGCTCATCCAATGGGATGCAGATGAAATGAGAAAAACCGCTTTCATCTCACTTCAAAGAACTCTGTCAATGAGTCCAATTTTTCTGCATCCCAGTGGAAGCCCAGTTTTAGACCTGTGTAGGCGGGACCACGACAGCACACAGATCACGGCACTGGGAAGCCGGTGAGGTCTATGGGAAAATGAAAGAACCTTCTATCCAACGTTTTAAGACCGGCTCTTTACCAAGTCTGTAGCGAGTTGTTAGTTTGGCTTCCTGCAAATATTTGTGGAGATATTTGGCTTCTTCATCTGTTAAAGCCCATAATGTCTCGCGGACTCGTTCCTTGTCTTTTTCAGTCATGCGTCCTCTTTGTGGTTAGTCCGCCAGTTCTGACATCTGACGGATCTGTTGGTTAATTCGACTCTCCTCCAATTTACGGAGAGCGCGAACGGCAGCAACCTCAGTGTCTGCTGCAACCTGTTTGGAGATGATCTGCATCATCTCCTTGATTTCCTTTAAATCTGTCTTGATCTCATCAAGTTCAATGTCGGTCATAAACTTTCTTGAATTTTAGTAAATTCCTGTTGCGTATATAGGACTGGGGCATGTTTGTGCACTTGGTATCCAGAAGGGATTTTCCCAGCCTTGCGAAGTCTGCGGAGTTTATCCACAGATACCCCAGTTTTTTTTGAAATTTCGTCTAAACTTATGTTGATTTGCATAGTCAATCTGTTAAACTGTTGATCAGTTTTTGGCGACACATAAAACGATACTTAAAAGTTAAGAACTGTTCAACACTTTTTTTATGGTTTCTTGTGAAAACATCCGCAAAACCTAGATTTTTCAGAAAAGAAACTTTTTGGGCCACAACCTTAAAAGACGGTTACAGATGAAAAAACTTATTGAAATTACTAAGAAAAAACTTGGATTTAAATATGACAGGGAAATCGCTCAAGCCCTTAACATGACTAAATCAGGGTTTAGCCAGAAGATTTCGCGTGGTGATTTCCCATTTTTAGAAATTCGCGAGTTGCTTTCTGAACGAGGGTTAGAAAGCGATTGGCTCAATTCCTACGAACAGGAAATGGATAGAACTGAATCCCCAAATCAATTGCTTTCTGAAGTGCAACTTCTGAAGGAAAAAGAGAGAGTCATTACGATCCAGCAGTCCTACATTGAACGATTGGAGAAAATGATAGAGAGGCTGGAAGAAGACAAAAAAAAATGGGTTCCGACAAACGTACCGGAACTCATCAACCATCCTCACAATTGGGTGAATCCGTAGATTTAAACCCCCAAAAATTAGGTGAATCCTAGAACACCTCTTGTTTGTACATATCGTTACAAAAGAGTTACACCCCCCCCCATGTTTGTGTAATTCGATATTTGTTTAATCAAACATGATCCGCAAAGATATAGTCTACGACAGAGCCAACCGTGTTTTTACTGCGAACTTCCGTTTAAACGGGAAACGCCACAGACCTACTCTGATCTCAAAAGAGGACTACGACCAGCTCACCGAGGAAGAGAGACAGCAGGTAGTTGGGACCCTCTGGAGGAAAGCAAAGGATCGATTTGACCGACTGGTTGAGGAGGGAGAACGACACGGACAGTATCTAGAACCCTTATTAGAAGAATGGTTGTCCTCCGTTGCATCTGCACGGGACTCCAAGACCGTCGATCACTACCGACTAGACCTTCAAAGATTCCTTCACGTTGCTCCACCGAGAACAGGACAGCTCTCCTCCAAAGTTCAAGAACCCTTCTACGACCATCTCCGCAGTTTGGGTCTATCTGACAGCTCAATCAATTCTGCAGTGCGATCCGTGCGGGTATTCGTCAAGTGGTTGGCAGAACGTGAACTGCTGAAGCATCCAGTGAGCTTGAAGGCGTTGAGGACCGTGAAGAAGAGACCACAGTTCTACAATGCAGAACAGATCAAGCAGATGCTGGACTACTGCAGGGAGACTGCAGGACGCAGATACCACTTATTGTATAGGTGTATCTGGATCTTGAGTCAGACAGGCATGAGGGGAGGGGAACTGTTGAATCTGAAATGGTCAGAGGTCGAGGAGAAACGGATCAAGATTGTCAGCACGGAGACTTGGCTGGTCAAATCACGACGAGATGCCTGGGTGCCGATCAGTCCGAAACTGCGGGAGGAGTTTGATCAGTGGAATCGAGAGGGAGAGACCTGGGTGCTGGATAAAGGAGATGGGAAGAGATACTGGGCACATCTGAACGAACTGACTGCCAGCATGAGGTTCGTGCAAACAAAATGCGACTGCCGAGGTCCAAAACCTCTACACGGATTTAGGGCTGGAGTTGCTACGGAATTATTAAGACAGGGAGCGAGTCCGGTTCATGTTCAACGGTTGTTGCGACATGAGGATTTGAGTACGACCATGGGGTACCTCGATCCAGATGCGTTGGAGATTGAAAATTTAGTGAGAAACCTATGATGCGAATAGGGAGTTATCGACAAATCAAAAATCCCCGCAAATGGTGCGCCCATCAGGACTTGAACCTGAAACCTACTGATTAGAAGTCATATAGAAAACTGGTTTTACTCTGCAATATCAGTGGTTTGCAAGATTGAGGATGGTCAGTCTGCCCATGTTCCTAGTCCAGAAGTCCTGCTCCGAACCGACCTCCAACACTTCCAAGAACCATGTTCCGTCTAGCCCGTTCTTGAGCCATTTGGTTCTGAAGTGCTGTGTAATTTTGCAGGTCTCTGAACTGCTGTTCTATGGCATCTTCACCTTGTGCTGTCATCCGTGGACCTAACTGTTCCGACATCTGCCGCATGTTGTTGCGCTTGAAATAGTTGGACAACAGATCCGCACCTTTCGCTGCCATATCCACAGGGCCTGCTCTCATTGCACTGATGGCTTCCTGGTTGGTCATCCCTCCGAGTTCATCCTGAGATGCTAATCGTTCTGCAGTTCGGCTGTTCCCCAGTACATACCCTGCAGATTCGCTCATCCTCCGTTCTGCATCTATCTCTCGCTGGAACTGTGCATACTTCTCAGGGGTAGGAAATAGGATCTCAATACGTCTTTGCATGTTGGGAGAGGACCAATCTCTTGTCCGATCTCCGGCAATGGCAGTCTTCTCGTTCATCTGGTCCTTCAGTTTCTGGACAAACCCTGACCGCATTGCATTCATTTCTGCCTCAGTTCGACCCTCTACAAAATTCTGCAATCGTTCTGGAGGCATTCGGGGAATCTCTGTGTATCCCTTCAGATTCAGTTCTTGCATCAGTCGAGTGTCATATCCCGCTCGTCGCAACTGCTGGTAATCAGGGCTGTCAACATCTGCAGCATCCATCATCTGCGAGTAGTTCTTAGACAAGGATCGACGTTCTGCGCCAGACACATATCCAGACTCCACAGGTCTACGGTCAATCATATCTCCCACACCTTGCCGAGTATCCTCAATCTCTCTCAGTGTGTAGGGACCAGGTCGGATGCTGCCTTGATCTGTTCTGATTGGGCCTGTTGTTGGTTCTCCAGCCCGTCCATAGTTTTGCTGAATGGATTCTTGAGCCTGTGAGAATCTGGGGTCTCTCTCATAGATTTGCTGATAGACCGGACTCCGCATCAAGTCGTTCTGGATTGCCTGGTATCTTGGAGACAGTGCATCTCTGGTTTCCTTCATCTGTTGCGCAAACAGTTCGGGATCTGCTCCGACTCCCATCCCTTTTTCTGCACTACCAATCATGCGATCCCGTTGACCTGCCTGACGTTCAAACAAAGCATCACTGACCTGTGTTGCTGCAGGCCCAGGTGTCGTAACCAAAGAATCTGCAGTTTTCAACAGGTTGCGTCTGCCTTGATCCAGCAGCATGGCATCCTGCCCTCGTCCTGCACTGACAAACCTGTCCTGCATGTTCTGTCGTGCAGCTTCGACTGCGGCATC
>Ga0208644_1003526_pt1 | contig 12114 bp, 13 predicted proteins | sample VirMetDEL_Nov_18_FD_184517 | JGI IMG/M metagenome (GOLD analysis project Ga0208644, IMG submission 184517) | Aqueous microbial communities from the Delaware River and Bay under freshwater to marine salinity gradient to study organic matter... | ecosystem: Environmental > Aquatic > Marine >... | reverse complement strand
CGGGCGGTCGACGTCGGCGCCCCACCAGGGCTCGCCGGTGTCGTTGCATTCGCCGCGGCGCTGGTAGCCGCGCTCGAGGCACGAGGCCACGGGATCCGCGCGCGCCTCCTTGCCGCTGGTCGACACCGGGGTCCGGACCATCACGCGCGACTCGGCTTCGGTGAGCGGCGAGCGCGGGCGCGCGCCGACGACCCGGAACCCCTCGGCCTTGAGCCGCTTCGCGAGCGCCTCGAACTGGGCGGGCCCGCCGGAGCCGCCCTCGATCTCGAGGCCGACGATCGTGTGCCGGCCGTCGAGGTGCGCCTGCCGGCAGATGGCCGCGTCGCGCTTGCCGGGCGTCGCGCGGAACGCCACCGCGTGCACGACAATGCGCGCCCCGCTCCGGAGCCGCGCCATCAGGACCCCAGCGGTTCTCGCGGCGTCCTCGCGCTCGCTGGCCGCGAGGTCCCACCAGCGGATCTGCACGGCCTCGCCGCGCGGGATCTCGTCGTGCTCGGGGTCGAGCATCGGCCCGAACCACTCGACGCGGAAGTAGTCGCCGGGCTCGCGCGCCGACCAGTCGCCGGCGAGGAGCTGCTGCCGGACCGTCGGGTGCAGCCGCATCAGGGCGCGTCGGTAGGACGTCTGGTCGAGGTGCGGATTGTCGTCGAGGCGCGCGGGGACGTATAGGTGCTGGGGCTCGACGACGCGCCCGGTGCCCACGTCGACGCCGCCGACGAACCGGTTCCGCACCCAGGTATGCCCAGGGCCGCCCGGGTTGCTCGCGGACAGCGCGCGGAGCGGCAGCCTCGAGCCGTCGGGCCGGCGCAGGCGGGACAGGCTGATCCACTCGTAGGCGGTCGCGTCCGGCCAGTGCGTAAGCTCGTCCCAGGCCGCGAGCTGGTACTCCGTCGACTGGAACTGCAGGTCGTCTCGAGGATGCCCGTGGTACGCCATCTTCACGCGCGCGCCGTTCGGGAAGGTGAAGAGCTTGTCGGTGCCGTTCCAGTCGACGCCGGCCTTGAGCCACCAGCGCATCGCGCGGTCCATCAAGGCGCCCGGCTGCGCGAGCTCGGCGTAGGACCGGCGCAAGCAGACGCCGGCGAACTCCGGGTGCTTCCACGCGTACTGCGCGGCCGACATCAGCAGCGCGTCCGACTTGCCGCCGCCGGCGGCGCCGCCGTACAGGGCCTCGAAGACGTTCGTCGGGTCGGCACCGCTTGTGACGTGCGATCCGAGGAACTTCGCCTGCGGGCCGGTCGGCCAGTGCGGGATATACGGGTTGCCGGCGATGTGCGGGCAGAGCGCCTCGAAGACCTCGAGCACGTCCTTCCGGGCCGCGGCCTCGCGCTCGTGGATCACCGGAACAGGTCCTCCTCGGCGGCCTTCGCGCGCGCGGCGTCGTCGGCCTCGCGGCGCAGCTCGCCGACCAGGCCGCCGAGCCGCTCCATGTAGTCCGCGAGCGCGATCGACTTCGGCACCGGCGGGCCGGCGTCCGGCTCGCCCTCGAGGTCCCCGCCGCCCTCGCCGGCCTTGGCGCGCGCCGCCGGCGCCGGCTCGTCCTCGCGGGCGAAGTACTGGAGCACGAGCTTCGCGGCCGCCGTGTCGCCCTGGGCGGCGCGCACGAGCATCGCCTTGCAGACCTGCCAGAGCGCCTCCTCGAAGTCGACGCCTTCCGCCTCGGAGTACCGGTAGGCGAGCTGCACGAGCACGAGCCGCCCCCGCTTGACGCGCGCGACGCGGATAGCGTCCGGCCGGAACACGCGGAACCGTCCCGTCTCCGGGTCGCGGAACCGTTCGCCCGGGACGTATCCGGGCGGGATAGGGTCGGTCGCCATTAGCTTTCCTCGCGGCGCCAGAAGTCTACCAGGGCGCCGATGCGGTCCGCGCCGAGCTCGCCGCGCTCGGCGCGGTGCAGCCAGCTCACCGCGAGCCCCAGCCGCGCGGACAGGGCCTCGAGGGTCCAGCCGGCTCGGCGCCGGCGCAGCCAGCACCACTCGTGCGGCTCGAGCTCGAGGTCGGCCATGTTCGGCTGGTCGACGCGGCGTAGGTCGCGTTCCCACAAGCGGACGCGGTGCACGGTGACGCCCACGAGGCCGGCGTACTGCTGCTGGGTGACACCGAGCCGCCGGCGGTGCAGCTCGAGGCGCTCTCCGGGGCTCAGGACGGGGTCGATGGTCAGGTCGGGCATGAGTTGGTCCATGTGAGGGTGATCTCGCAACCAGCGGCTTCCTGCGCGTTGCAGTAGGCCTTCTGGACGGTGAGCACGACGACCTGGCTGTCGTCGGCCCAGAGGAGGCTAGGCAAGCCCTGCCAGGCGCCGAGGGCGTCAAGCACGGCCTTCGCCAGGTTGTCGAGGTCGGGCCTCGAGGTCTTCGCGACCGGCGCGCTCGAGCGCACCGACGCACCGTTCCGGCCCGTGCCGAAGTGGCTCGCCGGCCGCGCGAACCGGAACTCGAGGTGCACCCCGAACGCGCGGTCCGGCACCGGGGCCTGCAGCCGCGCCCACTTCGCGAGCACGGCCTCGACCGCCGCGGCGCGCACCGCGTGCTTCCAGTCGTGGGCGTCCGAGGGGACGTAGATCCGCCCCGTCCGGGACGCGCGCGGGCGCGGCTCGGGACGCGGTTCACCGGGGCAGAAGAAGGCCAGAAACGGCTCGTCCGGAGTTGGTCCGGGAGCTGCTCGTCCACCTCGTCCACCCCTATAAGGTGTGGACGAGCGGACGAGCTGCGTCCCCAAGGACGGCTCGTCCAGCTCGTCCAACCTCGTCCACTTCGCGTGGACGAGCCGATCTCGTTTGTTCTCAGGTACTTCCATCACTTTTCCTTCCAGCTCGTCCAACCTCGTCCACTCACTTTTTTCCAGCAAAAACCTCGTCCAGCGACATCAGGTTACAAGCAACCTCGCGGACGAGGTTTCCGGGCATTTTGCCGTGGCAAAATAGGTCGACTTTTTTCCACGCGGAGCCGCTTCGACCTCGATCCAGCCGCACCCCTGAAGGCGCTCGAGGGCGGTGCGGAACGCCCTCCCGTCGCCCGAGAACCCAGCCGCCTTCGCGAGCTCAAGGCGCGCGGTCGGCTCGCCCCCGGTGTCGACGATGGCGTCGATGAGCCGCCGCACGACGTCCGGGTCGAGGTCATCGAACACCTCGCCGGCCGCCGCGGCCGGGATGGTGTCTGCCAGGCTGACCGCGGTGACCGGGCGCCCCTTCCGGTCGACGCCGACTTCGGCCACGCGCAGTTGCCCGACGAGCGGTGCCGGGTCGGCCCAGTTCTTCGACTTCTTGGCGGTGGCGGTGACCGTCTGGCCTTCGCGCACGACCTCGTAGCTGGCGTCCAGCGCGCCGAACATGACGCTCGACCCGCGGCCCCGATCCTTGTTCATGTGGCCCGTATGGTGCACCAGGACGACCAGAGCCCCGAGCTGGTCGGCCAGCGTCTGGCAGTGGTGCACGAAAGCCGCCATGTCCTCGGAAGCGTTCTCGTTGCCGCCGCCGAAGTTCCGGCTCTGGGTATCGACCACGAGGAGCGCGATGCCGTCCGGGCAGAGCTCGAGGATCGCCCGGTGCCACGTCGCCACGTCGGCGGCGTCCGTCAGATTGCCCGGGCGGGCCGTAAAGTAGAGCGGCAGGTCCGAGCCGAGCTCGTGGGCCCCCAGCTCGGCCTGCAGGCGGTTCCGGATGCCAGTCTTGTCCTCGCCGATCATGTAGACCACCGGGCCGTGGCGGTCGACCTCGTGACCGAACCACGTCTTCCGCCCGCCCGCGACGTGCACGGCCAGCGACAGCGCGAACGGTGTCTTCCCGCAGCCGGGGTCGCCGAAGAACTGGGCGAGCCCGCACCGCGGCAGCACCCCGTAGACCAGAAACAGATCGAGCGCGAGCCGCTCGAGGAAGGTCCGGGTGTCGATCAGGAGGCCCGCAGTAGGCTTCTGCGGCCGCGCAGGCGGCTGCCAGCCCTCCGGGTCGAAGTCCCCGAAGACCTCGCCGGCATCGGCCGGCAGGGCCTTCTGGGCAACGCGCGCGAGGTCCTTCGCCACCCAGCTCGGCCGGGTGTACTTCGACGGGTCGGCCGACTCCTCGATCTCACCGCGCCCCCACGCCGTCTCGTGCAGCAGGAACTGCAGCGCGACGGCGCCGTGCCCTCGAGCTGCCCGCAGGACGTGCTGGACGAGCCGGTAGTAGACGTCCGAGGCCGTCTGGTCGTGGTCGCCCTCGCCGAGCGCCTCGCGCCACCGGCCCTCGACGAGCGCGTCGCCCTTCGGCACCGCGGCCATCCGCTCGCGGACCTCGGCGATCGACGGCGGCGCCCCGGTGCCGACCGGGAGCCCCCGCGCCGGCTCGGCGGCGCCGGCCTCGAGGCCGTGGCGGCTGATGAGCCACCGGAGGTCCGGCACCTCGTCGATCGTGCTCGAGGTCCCCGGCAGATGGCGCCCGGAGACCGTGACGAACTGGGGCACCCCGTAGCCGAACACCTGCAGCTCGACCGACTTGTGCGACGGCACGTTCGGCGCGGCCGGATACTGTAGCTTCACCTTGGCGCGCCGCAGGAACGGCGGCGGGACGCGCACGCGCACCCACTGCCGGAGCCCGGTGCCGGACGGCGTGACCTCGGTGTAGCTGCGCGCGTGCTGCTCGAGGATCTCGCGGGCCCATTCCTCGATCGCACCGGTGAGCGGGTCCCGGCAGCCGTCCAGGTCGAAGGCGTAGAGCCGGCAGCCCTCGAGGTCGACGCCGGCGGTGAACACGAACCCCGGGCCCTGCAGCTCGGAGGGCTCGACCTCGAGGAGCACCTCGTCGAGGGTGCGCCAGGCGTTCGGGTCTTTGGTGCTGCAGTCAGGCCGCTTCGTCGGGCGCCCCTGCTCGTTCGGCGTGTTGCGCCATGTGACCCAGCGCCGCATCTGCGCGAGGGCGTCCGGGATGGTGGCTTGTGCTAGGTGGACCATCAGCTATCCTGCCGCGGGGTAGATCCGCCGACTTTGGCGAGAGGTCGGCCGCCCGCGGCTCTTCATGCAGACTCGGAGCCGCGGGCCTTTTTCTCTTGACAGTAGAGCCCGCACGACGCGGACCCGATGCGCCCCTGCTACCGGACGCAGGCCTCGAGCGCAACGGCCGAGCGCAAAAAAGGCGAGAAACCTGTTGCACTGTCGCCAGCAGTCGCTAGCGTCCCTCGTCTCCGGTCATTCTCTTCCCCTCGTTTTCCAGGTCGTCATGCCGCAGCAGTTGTATCCGCACCAGAAGCAGGCCGCCGAGTGGCTTGCCGGCGAGCCGCGCGCGGCGCTGTTCGACGAGCAGGGCCTCGGGAAGACGGTGACGGCGATCGTCGCGGCCGACGCCGCGAAGGCCCGCACGATGCTTGTGGTCGCGCCGTCGGTCGTGTTGTGGAACTGGGCGCGCGAGATCGAGGCGTGGTCGCCCTGGCGCAACGTCCAAGTGATCGAGACCGGCGCCGACAAGATCCGCGACGACGCCGACGCGGTGATTGTGAGCCACGCGCTGATCCTGCGCGAGGAGATCCGCGGCCAGTTGCTCGAGCGGTTCTGGGGCGCGATCGTGCTGGACGAGGCGCACTTTTTCCGCACTCCTTCCGCGAAGCGGACCCAGGTCTTCTACGGCGTGTTCGGTGTCGAGTCGTTCCCGTCGCTGGTCTCGCGCGGGGCGTTCGTGTGGGCCTTGACGGGGACGCCGACACCGAACCACGTCGCGGAGTTGTGGACCCTGTTGTGGGGGCTCTGGCCGTCGCTGGTGCCCTACAGCTACCCGGAGTTCGTCGAGCGGTTTTGCCAGACGGTCTGGACCAAGTACGGCGACGGCATCAAGATCGTCGGCAACAAGAACGTCGCCGAGGTGAAGGCGCTGCTGGCTGGCCGCACGCTGCGGCGCAAGAAGACCGAGGTCCTCGACCTGCCGCCGGTGCGGCACGAGATCGTGACCCTCGCGGCACCGGGGTCGCTGGGCGAGTTGCGCGCGCTCGAGCGCGAGCTCGGCCCGGAGCTGCGCGAGGCGCTCGCCGGCGCCGACCCGGCTGCCGGCCTTGAGCTGCTGCGCGACGAGGCGTTCGCGCGGTGGCGCCGGTTGTGCGGGCTTGCAAAGGCCGAGGCCTGCGCCGAACTGCTGGCGCTTGAGCTGGGCGACGGCGCGCTTGACAAGGTCGTCGTGTTCGCGCACCACGCCGACGTCGTGGCGCTTCTGGTCGAGCGCCTGGCCGAGTTCGGCGCCCTGTCGATCACCGGTGCCACGAGCCCCGAGGACCGGCAGACGGCGATCACGCGCTTCCAGGCCGAGCCCGAGGTCCGGGTGATGGTCGCGAACCTGCTCGCCGGCGGCACGGGCGCCACGCTCACTGCCGCGAGCGAGGTCGTGTTCGTGGAGATGAGCTTCGTGCCGGGCGAGAACGCCCAGGCCGCCGACCGGGTGCACCGGATCGGCCAGACGAATCCTTGCCGGGTGCGCTTCCTTGCACTCGCCGGCACGGTCGACGAGCCGCTGGTCGCGGTTCTACGCAACAAGACCCGGATGATCCGGGAGGTCATGCAGTAGCAGAGGAGAACCCCATGTTCGCAACAGTCACTGTCTCGATCACTGTCAACACCGCGGACGACGTCGACGTCGTGAGCCGCATCCTGCGCGCCGGCCTCGGCAGCGCCACCGAGATCCGCGTCGAGCCCGCCGCCGCGCCGGCGCCGGTTGTGGCTGCGCCCGCGCCTGTCGAGCCGCCCGTAGACACCTCGAAGCTCCCGCGCAAGAAGGCCAAGCCCGCGGTGACGGTCGAGCCCGCGACGCCGGCGCCCGAGCCCGCGACGCCGGCGCCCGAGCCCGTCGTCGAGGTCGCCCCGGAGCCCGTGGCCGTCGAGGCCGTAAAGCCCGAGCCCGCGAAGCCGGCGCCGGCGCTCAACCAGGTCTCCCTTGACGACGTCAAGGGAGCCGTCCGCGCGCGCATCGAGGCCAAGGGCATCGAGGACGTGAAGAGGATCTTCGAGGCCCACGGTGGCGCCAAGCTGTCCGACTTCGCGGTCGACGCCTACTGGTCGCTCGTGACGGACCTGCGGGAGGGCCTGTGAGCCACGCCAAGCTTGCGCCGAGCTCGGCGCACCGTTGGATGGCGTGCCCGGGGTCCGTCGCGCTGTGCGAGGGCCTGCCGGACCAGACGAGCGAATACGCGGCCGAGGGCACCGTCGCCCACGAGGTCGCGGCGCGATGCCTGGAGTCCGGCGGGGACGCCGCCGAGTACCTCGACGCGGTGCTCGACGGGCACCGTGTCACCGACGAGATGGCGCAGGCGGTCCAATACTACGTCGACGCGGTGCGCGGCCAGATCCTCATGGAGGCCGACGCCGAGCTGCTCGTCGAGCAGAAGGTGACGGTGACCTCGACCCTGTACGGCACCGCCGATGCGCTGCTGTTCGGCTCGCGGACGCTGCACGTCTTCGACCTCAAGTTCGGCTCCGGCGTGTTCGTCGACGTCGAGGACAACCTGCAGCTCCAAATCTACGCGATCGGCGCGCTGCTCACGTTTGCGTCGAAGTGCGTCAACATCACCCAGGTCGCCTTGCATATCGTGCAGCCGCGCTACTACGGCGGCGAGGCGCCTTGGCGGACGAAGGTCTACCAGCGCGAGGACCTCGAGGCCCTGTACGGCCAGCTCGTCGAGGCCGCCCGCGCCACTGAGGCAAAGGACGCGCCCCTCAACTCCGGCGAGCACTGCCGCTGGTGCCGAGCGAAGACCATCTGCCCGCGCCTCCGCAAGGACGCCGTCGAGGCTGCCCAGCACGTCTTCGAGGCCCCGGCGGCGCCGGTCGAGCCCCCACGCGCCGAGCTGCTCGCGCCGGCAGACCTCGCGCGACTGCTGCCGCTGTTTGACCGGGTCGAGGAGTGGATGACCGCCGTCCGCAAGGAAGCCTTCGAGCGCGCCCAGCGGGGCGAGCAGGTCGACGGGTACAAGCTGGTCCAGAAGATCGGGCTTCGCCGGTGGACCGACCAGGACGCCGCGCGCCTGCTGCTCGAGGCCCACGGCGTGGAGCCCTATGCGGCACCGTCGCTGGTGTCGCCGGCGCAGGCCGAGAAGGCGCTCGCCAAAGTGAACAAGAAGCTCCGGGAGCTCGTGGAGCCCCTGACCTTCAAGCCGGCGACGGGCACGGTGCTCGTCCCGGAGACTGACAAGCGTCCGGCACTTTCGCCGGGCGCCGTTTTTGCCCCCATCGAGGAGTCTTAGCCATGGCTGTTGTTCTGCCTGACACGGAAATTGTTACCGATCCCTGCCGCGTTGCCTACCCCGCCGTCTTCGACAAGAAGCCCAAGTTCCAAGGGTCACCGGTCGAGGTCTACTCGGCGGTGATCTTGATCCCGCCGGAGATGGACCTGTCGCCTTTTCACGCGGTGATGAAGGCGGCCATGTTGAAGCAGTGGAACAAGCTCGTGAAGGTCGAGGGCCGCTCGAACCCGCTGCGGAAGTGCGAAGAGACGCCCAGCTTGGCCAACCTCGCAGGCTGGCACGCCATCAACGCAAGCCATCAAGTGCAGCCGCAGGTCGTCGACCAGCGCGCGCAGGAGGTGTTCCAGTCGGACCGTCTCTACGGCGGCATGTGGTGCCGGTTCCATCTGCGGTGCTGGGCTTGGGACAACAAGTTCGGAAAGGGCTTGTCGTTCCAGTTGAACTCTCTGCAGCTCATCAAGGACGATGCCCGTCTCGACGGCCGCGTCGCCGCGAAGAACATCTTCGCACCGGTTGCCGGTGACGGCGGTGCCTTGGCGGATGCGCCCACCACCGAAGGCGGCGACGAGGAGCTCTTCGGCTGATAGCACTGGCGCCGCGGGCGACTGCGGCGCCTACTTCCAACCATGACACACCGCACCGGGTCGCCGTCCAACTGCAGGCTCTCTCCTAGTTGCAGGCGATCTTGCCCGCCGGCTGCTTCGGCGGGCCCTTCTCTGACCGGAAGCGTTCGCGCACCCTTCCGGCGACCCGGTGCATCTTCTTCCTGCGCCCGTGTGTTGCGGGCGCCTTACCGCCCGGCCAAAAGAATGTGTACGGATTTGGCGGCCGGGCGGTTTGTTTTCTGATGGACGCGCACACTGGCATCCTCGGGGTCGACATTGAAACGGCCAGCGCCGCCGATATCGGGCACGGCGCTTGGGCGTATTCGCTGCACCCCTCGACGCGGGTGTATGTCATTGTCTTCGCATACGCGACCAAGTCGGGGCCATACGAGTTCCGCCGTTGGACGCCTGGGCAGATCCTCGACCCGACGGTCGTCGACTACATCCGCGCCGGCGGCGCCGTGCTGGCGCACAACACCAGCTTCGAGAAGGCCATCTGGGCGAACATCCTGGAGCCGTTTTACAAGTTCCCGCCGATCGAGCTCGACCAGTGGCGCGACACGCTCGCGGCCGCGGCGCTGCTGAACCTGCCCGTCTCGCTCGCCGGCCTGTCGGCCGCGCTCAACTGCAAGACCCGGAAGGATGAGGAAGGCCAGAAGCTCATGCGCCGTATGGCGGTGGCGGAAGGCCCCGAGGACGGACCGTGGGCGTATCCGTTGGCGACGACCGACAACCTCGAGCGACTCACGCTCTACTGCGAGCGCGACGTCGCGGCCATGCTCGACTGCTGGTTCCGGTTGCCACCGTTCCCGGTGACCGAGCTGCGCGTCTGGCGGCTCGACCAGCGCGTGAACGCCCGCGGGGTGTACCTCGACCGCCCCTTCGCCGAGAAGCTCCGGCGCATGGCCGCGGCGCGCACCGTCGAGCTCTCCGACGAGACCTTCCGCGCCACGCTGGGCGAGCTCGCGAACAGCACGAGCGCGCCGGCGTTGAAGCGGTGGCTCGGTGAGCAGGGCGTGACCCTGCCGGCCGTCGCGCGGAAGCGCGGCGAGGGCGAGTACGCCGAGACGGAGACGGCCTCCCGGGAGGCCGTGAAGCGCCTCCTCGAGGACCCCGCGCTGCCCGAACTGGTGCGCGACGTGCTCGAGAACCGCGTCGAGGCCAACAAGGCCACAAGCCTCGCGAAGCTGCAGCGGGTCGCGCCCATGTGCGGCCACGACGGCCGACTGCGGAACGCGCTCTTCTACTGCGGGGCGCACACCGGGCGCTGGACGAGCTCGGGATTGCAGGTGCACAACTTGCCGAAGTCGAAGCTCTCCGACGAGGCCGCCGACCTCGCCCGGCTGCTGGTCGACCGCGAGGACCTCGAGGCCCTGAAGATGGTCGAGGCCCGGCCGCTCGAGGTGCTGTCCCAGTCGCTGCGCTCGGTGATCTCGGCGCCACCGGGCCGCGAGCTGATCGCCGCGGACTACAGCGCCATCGAGGCCCGCGTCTGCGCTTGGCTTGCCGGCCAGGAGGACGTCGTCGACTTCTTCGCGACGTTCGACCGCGAGAAGCGGGCGGGCCGCAAGGCGATGGATTTCTACGTCTACACCGCCCAGAGCATCGGCAGCGAGTCGCGCTCGCTGGGCAAGGTGGCCGCGCTCGCCCTGCAGTACGGCATGGGGGACCTGAAGTTTGCCACGACCGCGGCGGCGTGGGGCGTGCCGCTCGAGCTCGCCGAAGCGCGCGCGGTGAAGCAGGCCTGGCGGACGGCGAACACCGCCATCGTCGACTTCTGGCGGCAGGCCGAGGACGCTGCCCGAAAAGCGATCCTGACCCGAGGCAAGATGTTCTCCGCCGGCCGGGTGACCTTCTTCGCTCGCGAGCACTGCCTGTTCCTGATCCTGCCGAGCGGCCGAGCCATCCGGTACTGGCGCCCGCGCCTCGAGCACGTCACCAAGCTCGCCCAGGTCGTCGACGACACCGGTGCCGTGGTCGAGAAGGAGTACGACACCGACGAGATCCAGTTCTTCACCGTGGGCCCCGACAAGACGCGGATGGTCGTCGAGTCGACGTATGGCGGGAAGCTCGTCGAGAACGCCACCCAAGCCGTCGCGCGCGACCTGCTCGCCGAGGCCCTGCTGCGCGTCGAGGCCCACGGTGCCTACGAGATCGTCATGCACGTCCACGACTCGGTGGCGGCCGAGGTGCCCGCCGGCAAGGGCGACGTGCGCGAGTTCTGCGAGCTGCTCACCACGTCGCCGACGTGGGCGGCGGGGTGCCCGATCGCCGCCGAGGGCTACCGGGACACCCGGTTCCGCGGCTAGGCCCCGTCGTCCTCGTCGCCGAGGTTCACCTCGCGCTCACGCAGGAGGTTGTCGGCCTCGCGGTCGATCCCGCGCAGGCGCAGATGCATCTGCACCCACGCCACGAACGCCCAGCCGGCGACGTCGACGAGCTCCTGCAGGATCTCCTCGGCGGTGCCTGGCTTGTAGAACGAGCGGTCCCCGTACTCCTTGGCGCCGGCCTCGAGGCGCGCGGAGAGCTGGTCGAGGAACTGCTTGCGAAGACTTGACGAGTCGATGACACGACGGGACACTAGTGGCCTCCTGTTGACAAATGGCAAAGCCCCACCAAGTATCGTTCCGGGAGCTCGTGGACAAGATCGCGCAGCAGAATCGCGCCGCCACCGAGCCTCCGATCCCCTACACCAAGCTCGCCCAGCGGTGCCGCATCTCCCGGCAGTACTTCCACCGGCTGCTCTCGGGCGCCCAGGTTGCGAGCCCATGGGTCGTCCAGCGCATTGCTGCGGGCCTGCGCGTGCCGGCCGACGAGGTCGCGGCCGCCCTCGAGCAGACGTACCAGGGGGCGACGTGACGGCGCCGACGGACCCGCGGCTTGTGCGCGTACTCAAATACGCCGAGGAGTACGCCGAGGGCGACGAGGCCGCGCTCGCCGGGCTGCAGGACGTCGTCGCGAATCTCGACGCCGAGTTCGCGGCACCGAGCAGCCCGTACCAGAAGGTCGAGGCCGCGGTGCGGCTGCTGATGCGCGCCGGCTCGCGTGAGTTCGACGACCGCCCGGCCAAGAATGCGCCCGGGCACCGGCACAAGGCCGCGCCCTACTGGGACCTCGACGGCCGGCGTTGCGACTGGTGCCATGCCTGGAACGAGCTATACCTTGCGCTGCGGGCGCTCGACCGGTGAGCGAGCTGCACCCGGTGACGCGAGGGCTATTCGCCACCGCGGTCGCGATGTTCGGCTGCTTCCTGCTCGCCGTGTGGCGCCGGCGGAGCCGTCGTGGGTGAGCTCGGGACCCTGCTGGCCGTCGTGGCCGTC
>Ga0208644_1003524_pt1 | contig 12117 bp, 17 predicted proteins | sample VirMetDEL_Nov_18_FD_184517 | JGI IMG/M metagenome (GOLD analysis project Ga0208644, IMG submission 184517) | Aqueous microbial communities from the Delaware River and Bay under freshwater to marine salinity gradient to study organic matter... | ecosystem: Environmental > Aquatic > Marine >... | reverse complement strand
AATGTGTAGCGCGATTTCCTCCAGTGGTTCACCTGCCACGGCGGCAGCGTCTCCCACCATTTCAAGTCCTTCACCAGTCGCAAGAACTGATCCCCCAAGCGTCTGCAAAAGCTTCGACGCTTTCATGACTTCCGCCGGCTCAAATGGAGTGCGGACAGAGAACGCTTCTAACTCCTTCATTCGATCTGCGGCGGCACCAGCACTGCCCAAAAGCTGCTCAAAAGCAGTTCCAAGCATCTCCAACGATGCTGCCTCGGCACTGGCATTTTTTAAGATCGAGATACCTGCACCGATTCCAATGATCGGAGCCATGATCGCCATCAGCTTCACGAACGGGGCGAGCATCGCTCTCCCAGCGTTCGCAAAACCGCGAGTCATGCCTTTGAATCCTGCGCTGATCTTTTTAAAACCAGCGTGGACGGCGGTGGCTGAAAAGCCGACTACAATTTGTGCCCCGATTGCCATTGTTCTTTGATGCGTTCAAATGCCTTCGTCAGCTCCGTGTCCTCGTCGTAGTGCGCCCATTCCATGACGACACCTTGAGAGACTAGATGAGCGTGGAGGATCTGGTTGATTTCATAAAGTGGAGTTTCGTATTTGATCTCGTAAGGAGTATATCCGACCTGTCCTAAGACGTAAACTGCGAGAGCGGCGAACGATGGATTCACGCCACCCTCGCCTTGGCTTTTCCCCTTGGCTTAGCCTCGCTGCTCCTCGTTTTTGCAATTTCGTTTTCGGTGTGTTGCTGGATCTGACTGATCTTCTCTTCATCGAGAGTCGCGGCGAATCGAATGATTTCCTTGCGCCAATCTTCATCGGCAATCGCAAGGATCGTTTCAATGTCGTGAGTCATCACGAACATCAGCTCGTTGACCTCGGACATTTTCGGCGTAAAGCTTCCGCCCTTTGCATAGCGGTTCCCTTTCTCCTCAAGCACCTGGCCAATAGCCAAGGTGAATGGCTGGAGCGTGATTCCGTTCTTTTCTTTCGGCATGGAATACATGCCCTCGTCTAGTTGCGTTTCTCGGTTCATATCGTTTATCCGTTGAGTCGTGAAATTAGTTCGTTGGCAATGCGTTTCGGTGTCGAAGAGTTCACTTTCGTCACTGCCTTGCCTTTTGTCATGAGAATGTCGGGAGACTTCGCTGCCTCCAGATAGTCCAGCCAGCAGGTGTCGCGGTTGTAGGCAAACGCGAAGATATAACCTGCCAAGTCGTCAGTGTGACGAGCGACAAAAGCCGGAATATCCTCAATCTTGCGCGGTGCATCGGGTGGACGCTGCGACAATCGACCTAGCCACACATGCGCGTAGTCAAGCCAGTCAGTAGCCTTGTGGCATCCACCAGGCGCGTCCTTGATGAATGCCATCACGGCTTTCATCGGGTGTCCGCTAGGTGCCTTCTCCGGCCTCGTCCAATACCCCATGAGAACGCTCGTGTCGTATCGTCCATCGGTGCTTTTTGCGAGCAGGTGGAAGCTTGCATACTGCGTCCCATCCTCCTTGAGAATGAGGTCAACAGGACGTTGAGGATGCGGAGGCACCCCCATCGTCTTGAGAGTCGCAGCCAGCTTGATGTCACCCGTAGCGTGTGACCTTTGGCCGATTAGATTTGAGCGTTTCATGAGTGTTCAGCTTTTAGCTGAGCGGGACAAGTGGCAGGTAGAGCAGAGTCAGAGACCCAGTTTCAAAGTCGCTGTTGCTACGTTCAAGCGATCCGCCAGTCACCACGGTTCCAGCGGTTCCGGTCGGAGTGACGGAAAGGTTTTGGTCGTTTAGACTGAGTGATCCGTCTGACTCGTTGGCAAGCGTCAAAACGTCAGCAATGGCAACAGCCATCCCCGTCGTCTTGTCAGCGACAACGCCAGATGCGGAGACTTCGGTAGACTCCTCAAAGATGGCAAGGGCAACAGATTCCCCTTGATGGTTCTTCCCTCGTGCTTGCTCGGAAGAATAGGTGTAGGACAGGCTTGCGATGTGCAAGTCGGTGGCGGCTGTGTCATCGACAGCTCCAAATCGGGCGGTTCCAAATACGGTGGCAGACATAATAAAAAATGGTTATTCGTTGCAGCAGGTTATTCTCATTTCGACAGTCGAAGACCTGCGGCCGTCCTCGGTGCCAGTTGTTCCAGTGTTTCCTTTTGATTCCCAAACGCTGATCCCTAGCAACCCGTCCATGAACGCGACGGCGTTGTAATCGGCAGCGATCTCGTAAAGTGCTTCAGCGTAGGAGTTGTGAGTCGTTCCCGTGGTCGCCAAGTCGTCATCCCCCGTTGCGCATGGAGTCGTTTCGATTTTCAACTCAATCGTCAGCGGGTGCATGACACCGCGCAAAACCGGATGCTCTTCAGCTCCGGTGCAGCTAATCGTCAAAAGCGGGTAGCTTTTCACCGAGTCCTCAGTCGGAGTAACAATCGTCCACTCGTCCACGACAGGGTAAGACGAATTGCGAGATGCAACCCATGCCTTGACTGCTTCTATGGCTCGGTCGGTGATCATTTCAGTGCTTTCCTGACTGCCATCTTGTATTCGTTGAGAACCTTTTTCGCTGCCCAATAGTAGTTTTTCCGAATCTCGGAAACCGAAAGGACGTTCTTATCAGACGAATATCGAAGTCGGTTTGTGAGTGTGATGGTGGGGTTGAAATCGTTCCCGCTCTTTTTAGCTGTGCCAAAATGAGAGTGCTTTTTCGCGTAGCTCAACAGGTTTTTGCCAGTTGCTTTGACACCAGGAGCAAAAGCGGCAGCGGCATCGGCGGCACCCAGCCAAGCACCTTTTGCCATACCTGCTTTTTTGTTCTTTATGACAAGTGCAGCTTTGAAAGTTCTAGCAGAGCAGCACGCAAGCTCTGATATATGAGTTCCCTTTGGCGTCCTTCCCCTTCTGCGTGTCCTGCGAACTTCCACCCAGTCAATCACATCTTGAGGAGTTGATAGAAACCTTGAGACAGGCATGGATATGATTTTTCCCTTGGACCTAAGTTTCCCGTCAACAGCCATCCCGACGACTGTTTTTCGAGTCTTCTTGATTCCAACCAAGGGGATGACCACGTTCCGCATGTCCGCTTGGATTGCGAGCATCTGAGCCTTCTTAGGAGGATTCTCAGGCTTAGGCCGAACTTTGTTGCTTTGACCTCCGTATGCCTGAGTTGACACGGCATTTTCCCTCCCTAGCTGAACAGCTAGTGCAGCAACAGCTTGACGCGTCGTGTGGCCGAAACGCTTCGATGCCTTCTCGATGTCCCGAGAAAGCTTCGCTTCGTCAATACCAAGTCGAATCACGCGTTAAGGAAAGCCTTAACGCAAAGCAATTGCAAGTGTAAATAAATTGCGTTATTGATTCGGTCGATCCGTGTCTTCAACCAGCCTTTTGACTTTTACCACATCTCCGCAGCGTCCGGGGCGGTATTTTGAACTAGGACGGCGAATCACTGCGCCTTCTCCTCCATTTGATACGATCTCAAGTTCAAACGTGTTTAGGTCATCGTTACCAGTGCAAACTAAATGCTTCACCTTTTCTACGTGACTAGGGAAATCAATACTTTCAATCAGAGCAATTCTGTCCTCAACGATCATACGGTGATCGGCTACGTCGAAAACCATAAATTTAACGCCGCTCCAGTCGCCCCGCTTGCTTCTCGTTACCGAGACCAGTTCGTTGAATGTCCCGCGCCCCATCCACAGTTCGCCATCCAGTCGGATGTTCGGCATCTTTGCCTTGAACCACTTTGGAGCATTGAAAAGCTTTCCTTGGCGACTGATGAACTCTTCACCATTCCAAATGCAGCGAAACCCGTCAAACTTCTCTGACATTAGCCATCCAGTAGGATCGGCTGGGATCTCGGTGGTCAGAAGTGCTGCGCTCATGCGGTGAAGCTATTCACACCCCAGCCAGCAATCAAGCACTTTCCGTAGTAGAAATTAAATTTATTGTGACAGCATGCTGCCCCTTGCTGATGCGGTCGATGCGGTAGGTTTTGCCTCTCACCGTGGCTACCTTGCCTTGGTAAGTCTTCGGATCGGCTGGGTAGGAGGCGAGGAAATCAGAGGCTCGGACGACAACCGAAATTGCCTCAGATACTTCAAACCCTCCGACCTCGTAATCCCGGTCCAGTTCCAACTCACCAACGACGCCAGAAACAGCGTCACCAGTTCCAATCGCAATCGTCTCGCCTCCAATCACCGTCTTTGCAGCGAGGAATTGAGAATCAGCGAATGTGGTGAGCAGTGACATATCCTTAAAAAAACACCCCGCCGCCTAGGAGACGGCGGGGTGAACCCATGCAATGACCAGCAGTTAGTCGGAAGAGTTAGAAGTGGTTTTCTTGGCGGCTTTCTTGGCAGGCTTCACGAACTTACGGCTGCGAGTCCGTCCGTTTCCTGTCTCGATAACCTCAAGCTGATCGAAGCCCATGCCATCGCTGGCCTTGAACTCCTTACGAATCTCACGAGGATCACCATCGAGGACAAGCTCGCGCTTGTCTCCTTTGGTGCCGATAAGTAGTGCGTATCCAGCCATTTTCTCAGAGTGCTAAGATTAGGCAGACACGAGGCGTTTGATTCCGGCAGCAAGTCCGGTTTCGTAGCCGTAAACGCATTCCATGACAGTGCGGCGATTGCCGTAGTCTTCAGAATACCAGTCGCGGAGACCAAGGGTGATTCCACCTTCGCCAACGACAGCTTCAGCACGCTCATACTTGTTGCCAGCTTGGGGCATCAGGTAGCGGAAGGCTGCGGCGATTCCCGATCCATCGGTTGCAAATCCAACCAGGTTCTCACCGTTGGCTGGGATGATGTTCGATGGGATGATCGAGAATCCGTGGAGCATTGGAATATTACCGCTCATGATGGCATTGTAGCCATATCCAGAGGTGTCCTTGATCGCTCCCGTCTTGCGAAGTGCGGTGATGTAAGCGTTGCTCAGAACAAGGTAGCGTCCATCGGTCGGCATGTCGGCATCATCGCAAGCATCGGCGATGTCAGCAACGTCGTCTTCATCGAAGGTAGAAGCGGCTCCGGTAAAGGCAGCAGCACCAAAGTTTGCATTGGTGATCTCGCTGAAGATGTCTTGAACGACAGTCTTTGCAAGAAGGTTGCCCTTGCGGACTCCATAACGCTCAAGAACGAGCGCGGAGCTGTTTGCGACTTCGATGTCGTCAGCGCCCATCGAGACATACTTGTGCTTGTTCAGCACGATCTCAACGGCATCAGAGTCGATGTCTTGGATGGTGTAAGCGCCACCAACGGCCTTGTCAGCAGCGGCATCGAGAGCCGATGCGAGGCGAGGAACGGAGACGCGATCACCCTTGCGAGCAGCGTCGTCAGAGAAAAGAGTATTGAGAGCCGCCATCGGTGCGATTGCAGCGGTGAACCCTTGAATGACACCACGCGAGATGATGTCGTCTTGAATACCAGTAGTGGAATTAGCCATAATTCAGTTTGATTGAAGATTACTTGCCGCTCTTGATTTCGTCGGAGTATTTGTCCCAGAACGCTGCGGCGGCGCGTGGGTTGGTGCTTTGAAGGTTCCGATACTCCTCATATCGTGAAGTTTGCGGTTCGTCGCTGGAGTTGTCCTCAATCGGAGGATGACCTGCAGTGGCGAGTTGAGCGGTAACGAGCTTGTTGATCGCTTCTGGAGTCGTCTTGGCTTGCTCGGCAACGAGAAGATCCTTGGCCTCGTTGAGCGCCTTGGTTTCTGCTTCCAGCTTGCCAGTAATCTCAGCCAATTCGGTCTTGGCGTTTTCTATCTCGGCTTTCAGTCCGGTGATTTCCTCGGCAGCATTGGTGACAAGGCTTTTCGCCTCCTCAAGTTCTGCTGTCAAAGTGGCGGCATCCGATTCTGCAAGCTCAAGCTTTGCGACTAAATCGGCATCAGGGCGAAGTTTGTCTAAGAGACTCATAATGCAGTTGGATTGCTTTTGCACTAAATTTGCGTTATCGTCAACAGAATTATTTCCGGCGCGATTTCCGATCATCCGTTCAAGGATGCTTGGGTTGCGCTCTTTCTTCGGTGCATCGTAGACTTCATCAACGAATCCGTAGCGCAAAGCTGTAGCGGCATTCATCACAAGCTCTTTGCGCATGCAGGTGCGGATTGCGTCTTTGTCCTGACCAGTCTTCATCGCGTAGATGCTAGCCAGCTCGTCCGAAACCTGTTCAAGATCGTTCATGACTTGCCGGAATCGGTCGGCATCACCCTTCACGGATGCTTGCGCGTCGTGGATCATGAACGTCCCTCCATCGACCATACGAACCTTGTCGGCGGCCATGGCAATGACTGATCCCATGCTGGCAGCAGTTTGGGTGATATTTGCGACAACCTGCACCCCACGCTCCCGGAGAGCCATGAGTGTTTTGTAGAGTCGATAGCCTTCAGCTACGCTCCCGCCTACGCTGTCAATTTCCAGTTCAAGCGTCTCAAGAGCGTCGGTGGCAGTTGCCACAATCTCCCCGTTTGTCCACTCGTTACGAACTGCATCGTCACCGTAAAGCGTGGCAATCTTGTCGATGAGTGGATCAATCAGTCCCTTTGTCACCACATCATCAAGGCGAACCTTGGCGGATCGGTTTTCAATTTGGATTAGGCTCATTTGTCGAAGTTTGTTGGTTGGTTTGGCTCATTTCGTTCGCCGTGAGCATCACAATTTCGCGTGATTCGATTGGAGCGGCTCCGAGTGCTTCCAGTTCCTTGTTTGCCTCCATCACGGCTATCTTCTGCCGTTTGAGTGTGGCAATACGGTCCTTCAAATGTTGCTCCTCGGTTTTGCCTTCGGCCTCAAGGATTGTTCCAAGGTTGATCGAACCAAGGCGGAAACCTTCAGCCATTGCCTTAGACTCTCTCCCATCATCGACTGATAGGCGCGGCGGTTTCGTGAACCTCCATGAAAGAGGGGCGTTGAGCCGTGGCACATCACCCTTCTCGATGCCGTAGGCAATCGCGTAGGTAGTCGTGCGCTTGGCAAGGTAGTCGAGGAGCTTCTGGCGAGCCTCGATGGCGCGTCGTGCGCGGATGATCTCGCCACGTTCGGCGGTTCCTTGTCCGGTCGGTTTCCAGACGAGCGAGTAAGACCACCCGACACCGATTACAGCCTCACGAATCATCCGGTCGTGGAAGGATTCCCAAACTTCCCCAGGTGAGTCATGTTTGATCTGCTCCAGCTTCTCGCCTTGGTTCGCCGTCAGGTAGTAAATGCCCTGTTGGTTCTCGTAAACTCCCTTGGTGCCGTTGCAGTCGGTTTCGCCACCGAGCGCGTAGGCTGGATCATTCAAATCCGGCCCTCCCATCTCGTTGGTGACGATCAACCCGAGGCCGGAAAGGATTGCCTGACGCCTCCGCTCGTCCTCGGTGGACTGGAGGCAGTGCTTCAGATCCTCAAGAGCATGAGTGAACGCTGGCAAACCTCTCCCTTGATCCTGATAGCGAGGGTTGAAAAGGTGGATCAGCGACGATGCAGGGATGTCCTCGTAGTTTTCCCGGTCGGAATAGACTCGGTAAGCAATCGGTCGGTTGCGGCGGTTGTAGATGATGCCGTCATGGAGTCGCGCACCTTTGAACTTGCCGCTTTCCACGGTTGTTTCATTGGATTCTGAGCGAATCTTGTGACCTGCGATGACCTGGATGAGAGGGAATCCGGTCTCGTTCGACTCGGTGAGCAAAACGAACGTCTCGCCTTCGCGGTCGATGGCAATCGAGGCGAGGATCAGTAATTGATTCCAGTCGTAAACACCACCGCGAACGTCGCAGTTCGGATACCAGACGTTAGAAAGCCATGATTCGGCCTCGTCGCCGGCGGCAACGTCTGAACCGCCGTATTCTGGCAGGTAGGCACTCCCAACGGAGTATTCTGCCTTTTGGTCAATCGCAGCTCGTGGCACCCCTTTGTTGGTGTATAGCCGCTGGGACAGCGAAACCAACGTGAGTCGGTCGGATGGCGGAATCAGTTCGTCAATCGAGCACGAGCGCGTCCAGTATTGAGGACCACGAACCCGTGATCGGTCGGATGCATGGGCGAACTTCTGCGCGATGGTGACGGGTTGCCCGAATTCGTTGAGGATAGCCATGGTCAGAAGATCGGGGTTGTCGTGCTGGAAACCCTAGCGTCGGCATCGAGCATGGAGATGAGGCACCCCAGCATGTTGAGCCTCTCGCGCTTCGTGGTGCTGCGTGATCCTCCATAAGTCTGCCCGTTGACCGTCGCGCTCGTCAGGTCGAATCCGAAATCGTCCGTTGTCAGCGATGCCACGACAAGCGACTTGTGCTCAGTCCTAATCTGAGCCACAACCGCCGGATCGTCCTTGATGGCGATATACGCTCGTCTCGCTTCGGAAAACGCTCCCATGCCGCAAATAGATTACAAATGCAACCGAATTGCAAGAGTAGAATTTTTGCAACAAAAAAGCCCGACTCCGGGGGGTGGAGTCGGGCGGGGGGATGGGGGAAATCAGCCTACGCTTTTCCGGCCATTTCAAGCCTGATAAGCTTATTGCATGCGCGAGTCACCGCCTCCTCTTTCGTCTTACCGATGCCGTGTAGGTGGAAAACCTGAATCTCATCACCATCTCTATGGTGTGAAACCTTCTTTGTCACTTGGTTGTAAACCGGAATCCTCATTGGACGGTTCCGGTATTGCCCGACTTGAAAAGCTAGCGCAGTGTTCCGTGTTCTCAGCACGTGGCGAACTACGAGTCCCGATTGGTCGGTGTATTCCTCGTAAATATGAGCGCCGTCTTCTAGTTTGTTTTGGTTGATGGTCATTGTCTTGGTTGTTTTGGTATTGTTTGTTTGTCTGGAAATTGCGCCCCGATTTCCGACTCGGGGCCACGTCGGTAGTTTGGACCTTACTACAGGGTCAGCCGATCACGGACTTGTCGGACTCGCAACTAGGTTTTAACGACTAACGCTGTCGTGAGGCATTGGACTCGACGCCTGTTTCAGTCGTCTAAACGCCTTACCTCAAACCAACCCCCGGCCATGTCGCTCACGCACTCTCGATACCGGAGGTTGAACTGGCGTGCCCTTACTGCGGAGGCTGGTTTGAAGTCACATACTTTAACCGGCATGTTAGCGGCTGAAATTGAACCCCCACAGGCGGCGGGTTGGCTAGGGCGTCCCCATCGTCGCCAACCTCCGGGCATGGAGCCCGTTAACCGCCTGCGGAGGAAAGTAGCGGGGGATTGAACCCCGATTGAAAAGTTAGGCGAATCCGATCCAGAATCCGTCTTCGTAAAAAGGGTTAAAGTGTTCCCCACGTTGCCAGCTAGGCTGACGACCGTTTTTCTTGGCAGCCTTGCCTTCAAGGATACCAAACTTGAAGCTGCGCGAATTAGCTTCCTGTTGGGTTTCACCTTCGATACGACGCGCTTGGAAAGGCTGTGTCGTTTGGCCTGTAGCAGTTGTTGCTGACATGCACGAGAGATACGGGACGGAACGGGATTACGCAAGAATAAATTTAATTATTTTCATTCACCCTCCTTTTCACCCCTCGCCTAGTCGCGTAAATCACCGTCCCTTCCCATCTGACGCCACCTTTCCCGCCGCCTAGAGTCGCAACGTGGAATCCGTGGCACGCCTCGCAACGATAGACTCCTAGGCGGCACTTGTAAGCCTTAGCCCTAGCCTCCGCTGCTTCCTTGAATCGCGGACCTAGGTCATCTTTTCCGTGGCAACTGGCATTCACTTTTCTGGTGGGTCAACGCTTTCGCTTCCCTCAAACAAGTGGAACATTAAGGCTGCTGCTACTTGGTATACTTCCCCGTCCCAGAGATGATTGGCCTTGTGCTTCCGGTTCGTCCACTTGTATTTGGTTCTCGTCGATCCCGCCGTTTTGAACGGTTCTCGGACCTCGGCTTTCATGTGCGCGTGATACGCCTTGCTCGCATCCGGCAGCACTTCAAACGGCATCCCTTGCCTGTTCACGAGTCGCCACAAAATGTCGCGCACTGGGTTTGCCGCAATGCCGATCCAGCGGTTCTGTCCTCCTCTTGACGCCTGGGACTTCCGGTTGACTCGTGAATAGAGACGCTCGCTTGCCTTAGTGTTGCCTTTCTGGTCCCACGCGAAGAAGTCTCGGTCTTCGCCACGGATTCCGGTCCAGTCGTTGTCAGAGCAAAGCTGGAGCGTTTCCGGCATCTCGAAGGAAACGTCCATGAATACATGCGCGTCGAGCACTCCAAACTTCTCCTGTATCGCTCGGATTTCCGGCTCTTTGCCTCCCTTGCCGGGAATGTATCCCTCCCAAAGCATCGTGGACCACTGCCCTTTCGACCATGCGCGAATGACAGCCCAAAAGTGATCTCCTCCCTTGTCAATCGTCATGAATCGGTGGGTCTCACCTGGAAGTTTCGCCTTCGGATTCTTCTCGATTTCCTCCTTCGTCCTTTGAGATTTCAGCACCGACTTCCGCTCAATCGCCATGTTCTCGTCCCAAGGTCGAGCGTCTCGCTTTTGTGTGAGCTGCCTCCATCGGGTAACGTCTCCGGCTTGTAGCTGAGCCTTGGCTTGCAACTCCTCCAGCACATACTCACGCCACGGAATCCACCAGATGGCAAACGCATGAACGTGGAACCCTCGATACCCGTTTAGCCCACCTCCCGCTGAAATGTATTTCGCGGAGTTGGTCAGCGTTCGGCGGTTCAAAGGATTGTCGGGGTATTCATGCTCGCAGCTCGGACAGACTAGGCGCGTGGTGTCCGCGCTGGCTTGCTGGTCGATGGCACCATCCTCTCCCTTGATTCTATCGTATTTCCGCTGACTCCGGTCGTATGCGTGGAACTCGTGGCATTCCTGACACTGCCATGACCACTCGGCGCGGTCGGTTTTGGCGAACTCCTGACTCAGTTCATCGCCCTCGTAACCGCCTTGGCTGACAAGGTAAAACCTCCGGTTCCATCGGTTGTGATGCCGCCCAAGGAACTCCCGCACAAGGCCGGGATTCCACGCCCACACCTCATCACCGTAGCCCCAGCGAATCGACTTCTCTTGGAAGTTCGACATGTTCGCGCCGCCGAAAAGCATCGGCATGTGCGGCCAGATGATTTCCGTCTTCCGCGCCTTGCTTCGGTCTTGCGGCCAAAGATGCTTCAGAGCCTCGCAACTCTTCATCGCCGGCATTGCTCGAGACTCCACCCAAAACTTAGCGTCAGGGTCGGTCTGCGATGCGTAGAGGAACGGGCCAGGATCTTCCGCCACGATGTAGGGACAAAGACCCTCGGCAATCGTGGACTTCCCTGATCCGGTCGGAGCCATCACCACTATCTCATGCACCGAGTTGTCCGCCGCCAGTTCAAGCGGCTCACGCCACCATGGAGTCTGCTCGATGTCGAAGAATGCTGACCTCTCCGAGTTTGAAATCCTCACGTTCTTCGCCATCCACTCAGGAGGCGTCAGTTTTGACGGAGGCCGATAAGCGGCACGATACCATTCACTCATAATTCTGCTCCTGTGAATGGATCAAACTTCCATTTCTTACCGTCCATCAAACCAAGCGAAAATCTGATGATCATTTGCATTTCTGGTGTGTCTTTCCAGAACTCACTCAGAGCGTCAGCGGTCATCTCCATATTGTTGCGCAATACTGGTCTGAATGCTTTTTGCATATCGGCCTCGTCTAGACCCACTCCTTTCGGCGGAAGATCGTTCTCAAGCTTGATAAAAGCAGCCCTATCCGCGTTTGCTATCCGAATGTCCCGCTCTGCAACTTCGTGTCTCGATATCAGCTCACTTCGCTCCTGCCGAAACTTCAAACCCTCGCGCAACCCGCTGATCTGGATCTTCCGCATCTGAGCAATCTGCGGAGTAGGTGCCGACGATAGCTCGACCTCCAGTTGCTCCAACGTCAGAGGCTTCCCCTCCGAGTCTTCCGCCGTCGGGACTGTCTGGCTGTTCGCCTTCGAGTCGTTCTTCTTCCGCCGAGCCGCAACCCACTTCGACATCTCCGCATCGTTGAAAGGATTCACCCCCTCAGCCTTCGCGTAGTCGCATATTGCTCGCGTGATATTGTGGATTCCGCAGATCTCTTTGTATGTTCGTTTTGGCATTTCGTTGGTGCTGAGTAGGTCTCTAATCCCGATGCGTCCTTATTGCAAGATTGAAACGCTCGTTTTAACCGAGCGACGAAG
>Ga0208644_1003523_pt1 | contig 12119 bp, 17 predicted proteins | sample VirMetDEL_Nov_18_FD_184517 | JGI IMG/M metagenome (GOLD analysis project Ga0208644, IMG submission 184517) | Aqueous microbial communities from the Delaware River and Bay under freshwater to marine salinity gradient to study organic matter... | ecosystem: Environmental > Aquatic > Marine >... | reverse complement strand
TTTCAGAATTAGTTCAAGATGTGCAGTTAGTAAAATCAACTGTGATGCGTCAGTTATTAGATAATATGTATCTAACAAATAATAACAGAGTCGCAATTATGGATGGCATGGTAAACCTTGATGACCTCTTAACATCAAGACCAGGTGGAGTCGTAAGAACAAAACAACCACCTAATCAAGTCATGATGCCAATGCAATCTCAAACGATTTCGCAACAGGCATTTCCATTATTAGAATACTTAGATACAGTTAGAGAAACAAGAACTGGTATCACAAGATATACGCAAGGCTTAGACGCAGACGCATTAAATAAAACTGCGACTGGCGTAAACACATTAATGAACCAAACGCAAATGCGTTTAGAATTAATCGCTAGAATTTTTGCAGAAACTGGTGTTAAAGATTTATTTAAAAGAATATTTGAATTATCTGTTAAGTATCAAGACAAAGAAAGAATTGTAAGATTAAATAATAGATACATTCCTGTAAGACCGACTGAATGGAAAGACAGATATAATGTTACAATCACTGTTGGTATTGGTTCAGGTTCAAAAGAACAACAATTAGTATTACTTAATCAAATTTTAGAAAGACAACTTCAAGCGTTCCAACTACAAGGTGGTAGAGAATATCCAATGGTCGCTTTAAAAAATATTTATAATACGCTTTCTAAGATGATTGAAAATGCAGGATTAAGAAATGTAGAAAACTATTTTGTCAATCCTGATATGGGTCAGAAGATGGTACAACCACCTCCACCTCCACCTGTAACACCAATTGAAAAAATTGAATTTACTAGAATTGATTCTGAGAATAAACGTAAACAAGCTGAACTTGAACTTAGAATTAAAGAGTTACAATCTGATAATGCTAAAGCATTGTTAGAATTTGAAACGAAGATAAAAGAATTAGAATTAAAATACAATTCTCAAATTGATTCTGCTGCAATTAAAGCAGAGGCAGATTTAAATAAAGCAATTTTATCATCTCAAGGTAAAGCATTTACGCAATCACAACAAGCAGCGATGAATTTACAGCAACAAATTCAAGGATTAAATGAACAGAGAAGAACAAGACAAGTTGAACCAGGAAGTGAGCAGATCACACAAGGCGAAACAGATACTGGAGAACCCAATATTTAAAGAGTCTTTAGAAGAATTAAAAAAATTATATACAACAAGTTTATTTAACACTGGAGCAAAAGAACAAGATACCAGAGAAAAACTTTGGTTAGCGTATAATGTGGTTGGAAAAGTAGAACAACACATTCAACAAGTTTTAGATACAGGCAAACTAGCAACAAAACAGCTAGAAGATTTTAGAAAAGAAGAAAAATCTAAGAAATTCTAACAGCAGTTAGGATAGGCTAACTCCAAATGGAGAGCTTTAATCATAACAAAGAGGTAAATATGTCAGACAATCAAGCCAACCCTGTAGAGGGAGCTGAAACTGATTTGCAAAATGCTGCAAAATCAATAGAAGGTTTATTGGTCGGAAACCAAGAACCGAAAAAACAAGAACAGGTTTCTCCTGAACCACAAAAAGAGGAATTATCGCAAGATAGTCAACCTCAGGAACAGGAAAAAATGGAAGCTGAAACAGAAGCTCCGGCTGAAGAAGAAGTTTCCGAAGAAGTATCTCAAGATGAAAACTCTGAGAATCAAATACAGGAACAGGATTCCACCTACAAGGTCAAAGTTGCAGGTCAAGAATTTGATGTTACCCTTGATGAGCTAAGAGCAGGTTATTCAAGAGATGCGGACTACCGAAGAAAGACTGAAGAACTTTCAACTGAAAGAAAAAGTTTTCAGTCCGAAGCGGAACAACAAAGGCAAGACTATTCTCAACGCTTAAATGAGTTGAATCAGTTAATGGCTTTGACACAACAACAGCTTAATTCTGAGTTTAAAGACTTAGATTTAGAGAGGTTGTACGAAGAAGACCCAACAGAAGCTGCTAGGCTTGAACATAAGATGAAAAAGAAGCAGGAAAAACTTTCTGAGTCTATTCAAAAAGTAAGAGCAGAGCAACAAAAGCAATTTCAGAATATTGTTTCTGAACAACAAAAGATTTTGGTAAATAAAATACCAGAATTTAATGATTCAGATAAAGCAAGTAAGCTGAAATCCGATATGAGGTCATATTTACAATCTTATGGTTTTAAAGATCAAGAGATTGGACAAATTTATGATCATCGTATTGTTATGTTGGTGAATGATGCCATGAAGTACAGAAATTTTCAGAAAGCTAAACCCAATTTAGCTTCTAAAATGCAAAAACCTGGAAAAGTGTTATCAAGCGGTGTCAAAAAATCAAAAACTGATGAAAACTTTGCTAAGAGGAGAGAAAAGTTGGGTCGTCTAAAGAAAACTGGTAGCATCCATGATGCACAAAGTATTTTTTTAGACATGATAACAAAAAAATAAACAATAGGAGAAAAAACTATGGCACAAGTAAGTGGTACTTTTAGTACTTATGATGCTGTTGGTGAAAGAGAAGACCTATCGGATGTTATCTACAATATCTCCCCAACTGATACGCCTTTCATGTCTGCAATCGCTAAAACAAAAGCGACTGCTGTTAATCATGAATGGCAATTAGACTCATTAGCTGCGGCTAGTGGAGCTAATGCTCAGATTGAGGGTGATGAAGTAGGTTTCTCAGCACCAGCTTCAACAACTAGAAAAGGTAACCAATGTCAGATTTCAACTAAATCTGTATTGGTAACTGGAACATTAGATGCAGTGAACAAAGCAGGAAGAAATTCTGAACTTGCTTACCAAATCTCAAAAAGATCAAAAGAACTTAAGAGAGATATGGAAAGTTCATTAACTGCTAACAATGCACCAGTAACAGGAAATGATTCTACAGCTAGAGAATTAGCAGGATTAGGCTCTTGGTTAAAAACAAACCAATCAGCAGGAGCATCTGGTGCTGCACCAGCGACTTCTGGAACTAATGCTAGAACAGATGGAACTCAAAGAGCTTTCACTGAAGCACAATTGAAAGACGTTATTAAGTCTGTATGGGACAATGGTGGCGATCCTTCAATGATTATGGTTGGTTCATTCAACAAGCAAAAACTATCTGGTTTCACTGGTGGTTCAACTAGATTTGACCCAGCAGAAAACAAAAGATTAGTTGCTGCCGTTGATGTTTACGAATCTGACTTCGGAGCAATGCAAGTTACTCCAAACAGATTCCAAAGAGCTAGAGATGCTTTCGTAGTAACTCCTGATCTTTTTGCGACAGCTTTCTTAAGAGATTTCTCTTTAGAAGACTTAGCAAAAACAGGTGATGCTCAAAAGCAATTCATGGTTGTTGAGTACACATTAGAGTCAAGAAATGAAGCTGGATCAGGTATTATTGCCGATCTTACAACTTCATAATCTTTGATTATAAATAGTGGGGGAGTAATCCCCCACTTACAATTAACCTTTCGTTTGGTCTTTGAAGTCAAAAGGCGGAACGAAGCAAACTAAAGGAAATAACAATGAGAACATTAAACGACTACTTTTTAACAGCTAAAGTTACTGATATTTCTACTGCCGGTTCTTCTTTCGTAGCAGTACCAGATGGTGGAAAAATCATTAAAATTTTAACATCAATTAAAAATGCAATCACTACAGCAGATGCTGCGATTACTTTTGAAATTGGTGGAACTGCGGTTACTGGAGGAGATATAACAATAACTCAATCTGGTTCAGCAGCAGGTGATGTAGATTCATCTGAGCCAACTGCGGCTAATTCTGTAGAAGAAGGTGATGCAATTGAAATTATTTCAGATGGTGGTTCTTCAACTGCTTGTGAAATGATTGTTACTTTCGTAATCAGAAGATAATTAAATTAGGGGGTGGAAACACCCCCAAAAAATGAGTATAGATTAAATCAAAATAGGAGAAAAAATTATGGCTGGAAATTCAACTGACCCACTATTCGCTGTCGTATCAACTGAAAAATTATCATACACTGGTACAGCAGATCAAAGTGCAGCTTTTGCAAGTGGCGTTCACCATATTAGAATTGTAGCAACATCAGATTGTCATTATGCAATTGGTGCAAACCCAACTGCAACTGCAAATGATACTTATTTACCTGCTGACACAATTGAAAAAATTAGAGTCAATCAAGGTGAAAAAATTTCTGTTGTTCAAAATTCTGCTGGTGGAGATGCTTTTATAACTTCTTTGTCTAAGTAATGGCTAAGAAGGCAAAAGGTTTTGGCGTAGATACTTACGAAAAAAAGAAAAAGAAAAAACGTAAAGGTAAAAATGCCAAAAGACCTAATAAAAAATACACTAGAAAAAAGAGTAGAGGTCAAGGAAAACCATGAGTAAAAGATTTGAAGAAAAAGATGGTTTAGTAAAAACAACATACCATTCAGATGACATGAATAAACAAGTCGTCATTGAACGAAATGTTGATTACAAACCTATTATTAATCATAATAAAAAAATGTACACTCAAAATGATGGTTACTCAAAATCAAGAGATTTAAAAAGAGTAGCATCCATTCCTACTTTAGTTTTAGAATTATGGACTAAGGAATATAATGGAACAGGAAATTGGTTTGCTTTACCAAAAGAAGTACAACAAAAAATTTTAAAAACAAAACTTAATTCTAATGAGTTTCAATATTTTAGAACAGCACCAGGAAGATTATAATGGCATTAAATAATTATACAGCATTAAAAACAAGTGTAGCAAATTGGTTAAATAGAACTGATCTTACAAATGAGATTGTTGATTTCATTGCATTAACCGAAGCAGACTTTAATTCTAAATTAAGAATTAGAAAAATGATTAATGAAGAAGATGTTACCATTAATGCTGAAACAGTAAGTTTACCCACTGGCTTTTTACAAATAAGAAACTTTTTTATTTTATCAGGTTCAACTAAATTACCTTTACGATACATGACACCATCACAAATGGATTCTATCAAAGGAACATCTACGACAGGAACTCCAGAAGTTTATACGATTGTTGGAGATAATTTAAGATTTGCACCTAAACCAGATGCTTCTTACACCGGTAAACTTAATTTTTATAAAAAGTTTGATGCACTTTCTACATCCAATACATCTAATTTTATTTTAACAGATCACCCAGCAATTTATTTATATGGTGCTTTATATCATGCTACTAACTTTTTAGGTGGTATAGATAAAATGTTAGTTCAAAAGTGGCAACAAATGTATGCGACTGCAATGGAAAGATTAGAAAGAAACGATAGAGAAGATCAATTCTCTGGTTCACCATTACAAGTTAGATCAGAAGATACCATAAGTTCTAATTTCGGAGGTAGGTAATGCAGTTAAAGTTTGGTGAATGGCTACCAGATCAACCTGAACATTTAAATCCAGGTGCGAATGTTGCAACCAATGTATATTTTGCAAGAGATAGTTATAAAAGATTTCCTTCTTTAGTAAATTACAGCACTAATAATATTGGAGCTGATTGCAGAGGTGGAGGTTCATTTAGAGATAATGCAGGTAACGTCTATAACTTTGTTGCAAAAAATACTGACATCTATCAATTAGATGGTGGAACATTTACATCAAGAAAAGGTTCACTCACTGGAACAAATACAGACTATTGGACATTCACTCAATTTGGTAATTATGTTATTGCAAGTAATGGAGTAGATGCACCTCAATATTATTTGATGGGTACATCAACGAACTTTGCTAATCTATCTGCTATTGCTTCTGATGGAACGCCTCCAACATTTAAAGTATCAGGTGTTATAAGAGATTTTTTAGTTACAGGTAACCAATCATCAAATCAAAACAGAGTTCAATGGTCAGGTATTAATGATATTACAACTTGGACACCAGGCTCTAAACTTGCAGACTCTCAAGACTTACCAGGTTCTGGTGGAGAGATTGTAGCAATTACATCTGGTGAATTAGGTTATGTATTTAGACAAAACCAAATAGTTCGTATGGACTTTGTTGGTGGTGCGACTACATTTAGATTTTCTGTGGTATCTCCAAACAGAGGTGCAGTCTATGGTAAAACAGTTTGCCAAGATAATAGAAGGGTGTTCTTTTATGCAGACGATGGTTTTTTTGAAATTAATGGTGATACGATAAAAGCTATTGGTGCAGAAAAAGTAAATAGATTTTTTGATTTAGATTTAAACAAAGCATTTAGTGATAGAATATGTGCAGCAGTTGATCCATTTAATCAATTAGCTTTATGGTTATATCCATCTGCTTCTAATACTACAAATACAACAGGTGTTTGTGATAGATTAATTATTTATAACTATGCAACTGAAAAATGGTCATTAGCAGAAGCTAACGCATCATTTATATTTTCACAGTTTGTGGGTGCATATACTGTAGAACTTATGGATATTATATCTCAAAACTTAGAGAATATTAATATTGCTTTAGATACAGACTTTTGGTCAGGTGGTCAGTTATTATTAGGTGCAATTGATTCAGATTTCAAAGCAGCTATTTTTTCAGGTACTGGTAATGAAGTTGAAGTAGAAACTTCAGAGGTAGAATTATATCCAGGTTTTAGATCAAATATTGAGGGAGTAAGACCAATTGTAGATGCTACAGCAACTGTATCAGTAAAGACTAGAGATAGACTTGCTGATAATCCTACTGCAACAGATTACGCTGATATGCAATCTGATGGTTTAAATAATATAAGAACTTCAGGAAGATATATTAGAGCTAATGTTAAAGTGGCTTCAGGTACGACTTTTACAAATGCTCAAGGCGTTGATTTTATTAGTTCACAAGGGAGTCAAAGATAATGGCAGATGTTATTGAAAAAGATATAGATAATGTTAGGTATTCATTTGAAACACAAGAGTTTTTTCAAAGACAACTTGAAGAATCTGTGAATAGCCTTATAAACAAAAATAACGTAGAAACAGATAAAGTTTTTACATGGTTCATGAGTTAGGAGTGATATGGCAGGTATAAAAGATTATTCAACAACAGCAGCAAGTAACACTTCAGTAGGTGGTATTAGTATTGCAGAAGGTATGTTACCTTCAAATATTAATAACGCATTTAGAGGTTTATTAGTTGATATTAGAGAATGGTATAATGATGGACAATGGGTTATCTATGGTGATGGTGATGCTTCATTTACTATATCTTATGCTTCATCAACTTCATTCACTATTGCTGGTCAAGATGTAACAAGTTTTTATCATGCTAATCGTAGAGTTAAAGCAATAGGAACTTCTACTGGCACAATCTATGGAACAATATCAAGCTCATCATTTTCAACTGATACTACAGTTAATGTTACTTGGGACTCAACAGGATTACAAAACGAAACGATTACTGTTCATGTTGCTATTTTATCTGCAACAAATGATTCTATTCCAGCAGATGTTATTGATGGAACTAAAATTGCAGACGATGCAATAGACTCAGAACATTATACCGATGGAAGTATTGATACAGCTCATATTGCAGACTCACAAATTACAACTGCAAAAATAGCAGCAGATGCTGTAACCAATGCTAAGATTGCAGATGATAGTATAGATTCAGAACATTATGTTGATGGTTCAATTGATACTGCACATATTGGAGATAGCCAGGTTACTTTAGCAAAACTTGCAAGTGATTCTGTAAACTCAGCAAAAATTGTAGATGGCTCAATCGTTAATGCTGATATTAATGCAAGTGCAGCAATAGATGCAACTAAAATACATGATGGCACAATTTCAAATACAGAGTTTGGATATTTAAATGGTGTATCAAGTGCAATACAAACTCAAATAGATGCTAAACAAAATACAGATGCAGAACTTACTGCTATTGCAGGATTAACTTCTGCTGCTGATAAAGGTATTCAATTTACAGGTTCAGGTACTGCTGCAACCTATGACTTAACTTCTGCTGGTAAAGCATTATTAGATGATGCAGATGCTTCAGCACAAAGAACAACTTTAGGTCTAGGTACAATTGCAACTCAAAATGCAAACAACGTATCTATCTCTGGTGGTTCTGTTACTGGACTTGGTGATCCTTCATCAACTTCAGATGCAGCAACTAAAAATTATGTTGATCAAGCTGTTGCAGGACTTAGAACTAGAATTGTTGCAGAAGCAGCAACGACTGCAAATATTTCATTAACGACTGATTTACAAAATGGCGATACCATTGATGGAGTTACTTTAGTAACTGGTGATAGAGTATTAGTTAAAGATCAATCTACTGCAAGTGAAAATGGTTTATATACTGTTGTTGCAAGTGGTGCAGCATCAAGAGATACTGAGTACGATACTATTACAGAATTATCTGGTCAAATGGTTGTTGTGAATCAAGGAACTTCAAATGATAATAAAATCTTTTTATGTACAACAAATACAACAGCAACTTTAGATACAGATGATATTACATTCTCACAAGTTACTCCATCAAATGTTGGAACAGTAACAAGTGTAGCTGTAGCTGACTCTGGTTCTTCAGAATTTACTGTAACTGGTTCGCCTGTAACTTCTTCAGGAACTATTAGTCTTGAAGTTGCTACAATTGCAAATACAAAAATTTCAGGGTTAGGCACAGCTTCAACTCAAGATGTTGGAACTTCAGCTAATAATGTAGTACAATTAAATGGTTCAGCACAACTACCTGCTGTGGATGGTAGTAACTTAACAAACTTAAACGCAGCTACTAATGGTTTCGCTATTGCTATGGCAATCGCATTATAATATAGGAGATAAATATGGCACAAAACTTTAGAAGATATACAAGCAATGATGTAGGCGCAAGTGCTGCAACATTATTTACTGCTGATAGCTATGACACTGTTGTAGGTATTTCAGTTGCTAATGTTACAGGTTCAAGTGTTATTGCATCTGTTTATATCAATGATGGTGCAAATGATATTTACCTAGTTAAAGATGCTCCAATCCCAAGTGGTTCATCACTTCAAGTTCTTGATGGTGGTGCTAAATTTGTGGTTCAATCTGGAGATGCTTTAAAGGTAATATCTGACACAGCTTCATCATTAGATGTTTGGGTATCTACAGTAGATGCAATTAGTTCATAAGGAGAATAATGGCTTATATAGGAAATAAATTAGCAGACGCTTACACAAGTTTTGCTAAACAGGATTTTACAACAAGTGCGACTACATCTTACACACTTGACTATCCTGTAGCCAATGCAAATGAGATTGCATTATTCATTAACTTTGTAAGACAAGAACCAACTACAGCTTATTCTGCATCAGGCACAAGTTTAACTTTAACTTCTGCTACATCTGCAAGTGATGATATGTATTGTGTGTTTTTAGGAAAAGCATTACAAACTGTAAATCCACCTGCTGGTTCTGTTGGAACATCACAATTACAAGATGGTGCAGTTACAAGTGCTAAGTTAGCATCAGGTGCAGTATCTAATGCACCAGCTATTATTGGAACTTTATCAGCAGATATTTCAGCAACTAATAATGCAGATACAAAAATTACTTTTAATACAAGAACTTTAGACACAGATAACTGTTTAGATATAACAACCAATACAGGAAGATTTACTCCTACTGTTGCTGGTTACTATTTTTTTAACGCTAAAGTTGGATATGACATAAATGCTGATACTGAAAAAGTACAGATATTAGTTAGAAAAAATGGAAGTGAATTTTTAAGACATAGAAGAAAACATGATTTTGATACCTCTAACCAACAACAAACAATTTCAGTACAAGGTTTAGGACAAGCAAATGGTTCGTCAGATTATTTTGAAGTTATATTTTATCAAAATAGCGGAGGTAGCATAACTGTAAAACAAGAACCTGAAAGAACAAGATTTGACGCTTTTAGGTTAATAGGAGTTTAATTATGGCAATAACAAAATTAGTAGCAGATAGTATTACAAGCGGTGCGATAGCGAATACTCCAGCTTTTAGAGCATACATGAGTTCTAATCAATCAATTACTTCAGCAACAACTACTAAAGTTAATTTAGACAGCGTAACTTTTGATACCAATAGTGCTTTTGATACATCTAATTATAAATTTGTTGTTCCTTCAGGACAAGCTGGAAAATACTTTTTTTATTCTCAAATGAGAAAAGGTGTTAGTGCATCAAGTTTAACTTTAATATATTTTTATGTAAATGGTTCAGCTAAAGGATATGTAAGATTAACTTCAAGTAATCAAGAAAGCAATCAAATATCAGGTACATTTGATTTATCAGTTGGAGATTATGTTGAAGTTTATTTTTATGACAATGGAACTTCACCATCTATATTGTCCAATGCTGACCAATATTCATATTTTACTGGATACAAATTAATAGGAGTTTAATAAATTAAGAAGGAAAAACTATGGCACAATTATCAAACAAAATAAAAGAATACGCAAAAGCAAATGGTGTTGCTGAAGTGGATTTTTTAAATGATGTATTGTTACAAGATGATGGTCAAGGTGCTTACATCAAAGAGTGGAATTTAGCGATTGCACAACCTACTGATGAGCAACTAGCATCATACGAAGCTACTGCGAATACTGCTGAAGCAAATGCTCAAGTAGATGCAACAAGAAAAGCTGCGTATGGTGATATTGGTGAACAGTTAGATGAGATTTACCATGACATGGATGCTTGGAAAGCAAGAATACAACAAATTAAAACAGATAACCCAAAGAGTTAGTAAATGGCATATATAGGCAGAGGAACAGATAAGTTAAGCAACATTGAAAAGTTAGATACCATAACTTTTGATGGAAGCTCATCTTACACACTACAAAAGAACAGCGTTAACTTTACACCTAACTCTGCTAACTCATTACAAGTATCTATTGATGGTGTGGTACAAGCTGGTAACTTTACAGTATCAGGTTCAACCATAGACTTTGGTGTAGCAATTCCTTCAACTTCTACAAATGACTTTATCTTTCATTATGGAACAGGATTAATTACTACTCCAGCAGATGGAACAGTAGATGCTGGAACATTAAGCACAGATGCAATTACTGGTCAAACTGAAGATACAACTCCAGCAGATGATGATTTAATTTTAACTTATGACACTTCAGCTAGTGCATTAAAAAAAGTTCAGAAAAGTAATTTAGCAACAGCACCAGATGTTATAAAATTAGCAAGTGGTTCTGTTTCTTCAGCAGTGGCAACTGTAAGTATAGATGGATATTATACATCTGATTATAATTCTTATAAATTAATTTTACAAAATATAGACACTTCTACAACAAGTGGAAATAATTTAAAAATGAGATTTAATCAAAGTGGTTCTGCGTTAACAGCATCAAATTATGCTTGGAGTAATTTTTATTCTGCTGTAACAAGTGCAAGTTCTACAGCAAGTGCTAATCAAGGTTCTTGGAGTTCGGATCATTTAAAAGTGACATCAGATTTAAATACTACTGATAGTCAATCTGGTTTTGCAGAAATAATTTTATATGATCCATTATCTACAACAAGGTACAAACATTTTAACGGATTAAGTTCTAATATTTATCAAAATGGTAATGGAAGATGGACACAATATTTAGGTGGTCACTATAGAGGAAGTACTGGTGCTATGTCAGGTGTAACTTTATTTTTAGCTTCAGGTAATATTACAGGATTAGATTGGAAACTTTACGGATATAAATAGGAGATAATATGAAAAAATTAATTATTACACCAAAAAACCCAAATGGAAAAATTGTAGATTTATCTGCTGAAGAAATAACACAAAGAAACAATGATATTGCTAAAGATACAGAAATAAAAAATGCAGAACAAACAGCTAAAACAAACACAGAAACTAGAAAAGCATCTGGTAAACAAAAACTATTAGACTTGGGTTTAACCGAAGAAGAAGTTAAAGCATTGATAGGAGTTTAATCCTATGTCTTTGACCAAAATCTCAAACAACTCTCTATCAGCAATATCATCTTTACCTGCTTCAATACCGACAGGAGCATTAACCTTACTCTCTACTCAAACAGCTAGTAGCAGTGCATCAATAAGTTTTACATCAGGAATAGATAGTACATACGATAGCTATGTTTTTAAATTTATAGATATACACCCAGCTACAGATGATGTTATATTTGGATTTAATTTAAGCATTGATAACGGAAGTAATTATAATGTTACAAAAACCACAACATCTTTTAGAGCACA
>Ga0208644_1003520_pt1 | contig 12128 bp, 9 predicted proteins | sample VirMetDEL_Nov_18_FD_184517 | JGI IMG/M metagenome (GOLD analysis project Ga0208644, IMG submission 184517) | Aqueous microbial communities from the Delaware River and Bay under freshwater to marine salinity gradient to study organic matter... | ecosystem: Environmental > Aquatic > Marine >... | reverse complement strand
CGGTGGACGTCCCCATCAATCAAGCCATGAGTGGACTATCTCAGAGGCTTGAGCAATCTACAGGGCGCCAGCTCACAGTTGTGAGGACTGAGCTTGCCAAGTATGGGCGAACCATCACGGCCAAAGCGGCTGAGGTCTATGACCTCGACCTTTACCTATACACAGGCCCCAAGGATGGAATCACTCGCGGCTTCTGTCGCGCTCTGATTAACTTGGTAGTTGATGAGAGACAGATGAGGCGGCTCAACAATGGTCAAGGGCTGCCTGTCAAAACAAGCGGCGGCGGTTATAACTGCCGACACTCTTGGAGCCCTGTGACTCAGGGCTTTGTGGACGCCGCGAACCTCACTAGAGCAAGAGCTCAAGACATAACCAAAGCCAACGGAGCCGCGCCATGATCAAAGCTGTCACAGGTCAGTCAAAAGTCTTTGAGTGGGTAGCGCCTGGGCCATTGAGCGCAGCGCCTAGCTTGACGGTGGGGAGCTCCTCACCTGTGACCCTCACTCAGACAAGAGCAGACGCAACCGTCAGCGCCATTGGCAACGACAGGAGGACGCTCACCGTCAACTCACAGGCGAGCGCGCTCCAAGCTGATCAGCTCAAGGCTTATCTCGTCACCGATGGGGATAGCATCTACAGCGTGACCGTGGTGAGGATGGTTGGGACAACCGCCATCCTAGCTGAGCCGCTCCCCCGTGAGATCGACCTCAGCGTGAGCGCCTCGCTTGTCTTTGGGATGTACTATGGGACGATCCCCACAGCCATCACCAACGTCACAAGCTACTATCCGTGGACGGTGAGCTATTCCCATGACCTCGGTCAGCAGACCGCGCCAAAGCTTGAGAAGGGGCTCCTCAAGGTCACGCCTCGACCCTTTGACACGGGGCTGAGTCATGATGAGCTTGTCAGTCAATTCCCTCAGCTTGCCGACATGGTTCCACGCCGTCAGAGCTCCTTCTCTCCTCAGATTGAGGCCGCGCTCCAAGAACTCATCCTTGTCATCCGTGACCATCTCAAAGATGAGCCTGACGTGACAGAGGATGAGGTGTTTAACGCTCAAAGCTTCCAGAATGCCCACGCCTACTGCACAGCGGCGCGGGTCTATGAGATGATCAATCAGCTCGACACCGCCGCCGCTATGCGTGAGCGCTGCATGGAGCTCATGGACATTAGCTTGAGGAGCTTGGCCCTAGACCGCGATGGGGACAACGTGGTGGATGAGGGTGAGCTGGACATAGCCAAGAAGGGCGGGAGCTATCGCGACCTCAGAGCCTCTTGGCGCTCTTACTCCAAGACTCAATATGATCAGAGCTTCACCCCAACGAGAGGCATGAGGCACTAATCATGGGCGCCAAGGTCAAGCTTAATCTCCCCTCATCTCTGTGGACTGCTAAGGACTCGGCGCGCTTGGCTGCTGACACCTTAGCGGCGATCAAGTTGAGGACGAGCAAGGGCATTGACGCCAACGGATCGCCCTTTATCGACTACTCAACGCGGCCTTTATATGTTTCTTATCGAGGCGCCAGGTTGAAGCCAAAGGGCGGGCGAGTGTCGAGGACAGGGCTGAGCGTTTATTACAAGGACGGCTACAAGCAATATAAGATTGAGAGCCGCCGCATGGGTCGAGGCTCCAGCGCGCTTGTTGATCTCGTCCTTAGCGGAACGCTCATGAACAATCTTGTCATCCTCCACGCTGACGCTCAGCGCTTTATCATTGGGCTCACTCAACACGTTCGCCACTATGGCTATGAGGTCAACAATGATCGTGAGTTCCTTGGCCTATCTCAGCGTGATGTGAATGTGTTAGTCTCAGCGGTACAGCAAAACATAGCCCGCAAGATTCAAGGAGGGCGCTCATGAGCCAAGGCATCTTCTCAGCGCTCGACTATCTAGAAGGCCAGATTGAGGCCACCCTCCCCAAGACTGACAGTCATCATGGCTTCGTCAGTATCAACAGCTCAGGGAGAGTGGGGCCGCTTGAGGCCCATCAGCACACCACACGATTCTTTGAGCTCCGCTTGGACACCTTTGGCATTGATGATGGGGAGGCGGGGATCAGCGGGAGGCGCCGCGCCACCGTGACCCTTCGCGTCAGATATGACATTGGTGAGGTTCACTTCATGGAGCGCATGATCGCAGAGGACGCTGCGGCCCTCCTCGTCACCTTGAAGGGGCCTCAATACGACTTGGTGAATACAGGGATCGTCAGCTTGATCCCAGGTGATCCCACCACGGAGCCAATCCTTGACCCCACAACTGAGGCGCTCGCCTTGGTTCTTTCATTCCCCTTTGATCTGCTTTACTTGGAGGCATTATGAGCGTCACTCATAGAACTCTCAGCGTGGCGGTGGAGTCATCATTTGGCTCACTCAGCGCTTCAACAGGGCTGCCTGATAACAGTGGCCTCACCTTCACCTCTATCCCCTGCGAGCGTGACCCAATCATCATCTATGGTGACGTGGTTGTCTCAGAGCGTAATGACGCCCGCGATGGGACGTATGGGAACGCCCCTGAGCCTGACACGGTTTGGAGTGGTGGCTCGCGTGTTCGCCGCCGCACAGGTCAGGTGAATCTCCGTGTTGACCTCACCACCATTGGGACGGGCTCAACCAACTACAGCAACAACTACCTTGGTTATCTGCTGGGTGGTGGCTTCCTCCGTCAGTTGGCGGGGATCAATAGTGACACCGTGGCCACAGCCATTGACGTCAACACCTTCACGCCCACAGCGACAAGCACAGACTACTCTGTGGGGAGCTTGATTGGTGTTGGGCCTCTCAATGGGCGCGCTGAGTATAGCGCGGTGACTGATGATGACGTGAGCGGGAACGTGACCGTGAGCCCCGCCTTCTCAAGTGACACGAGCGGCCAGCTTGTCTACCTCTTGGAGAATTGGTTCCCCGCTCAGCGTGGAGACATGGGCTCAACTGCTCACTCGCTCAGCTTCCGTGTTGATGGCGTTGACTTCCGCTCATACGCTTATGGCTGCCGCCTTGAGACAATGTCTCTGACCCTCGACAATGGGCGCGTCATGGCTGATCTCACCTATCAAGCGGCGCTCATCCAAGATGATCACGGGAACGCCGTTGGGCCTGTCGAGCCAGTCTACAACTCAGGAGCTCCCTGCTTCTTCCGTGGGAGCTATGCAGTCATCTCAAGCGGCTCACCGACCTCGACCACGGACGCCTCTACAGGTGACACCTTGGGACGGATCGCCCTTGACGTGGATGAGTTCACCCTCACCGTCACCAACACGCTCACACCAAAGGGTCACAGCAATAGCATCCTAGCCATGAGTGACATGGAGGTGAGTGACGTGGACGTGGAGCTCAGCCTCACGCTCTCCAATGTCAATACCACGATCAACAATGACTTCTTCAATCGGACGCTCCGCCAGGTGCTGATTGGCTTTGGCCCATTGGCTGAGGGTCAAGGAGGCGCCTTCATGCTCCCCGCTGCCTACCTCACCGCTGATCCATCCAAGTATGATCCAAGCGGGAATGATATTGTCCGTCAGCAGCTCACCTACAAACAAGCGCGCTTTGGTGGTGATATTGCTGACACAGGCAAGGCATACAATACGCCGTTCCGCTTGGCTCTTGGCAAAGGATTCTAATCATGGCGCTCTCATTCCTCCCAGATGCTGACTTGACCCTTGACGTGGTTGTCACCTGTGACCCTGCGGTGGTCGCGACTGATGAACAGGCTCAAGCCTACCTCCTCAGCGGTGACATGAATGACTTGGGGGGATATGAGGGGGCCACGATCTTCACCTTGAAGGCGCTCTCACCTAGCGACCGCGAGGCGGCTGAGGTCAAGGCGGGGGCTTACACTCGCTCTGAGCTTGGTCGGATGCTTTGGGTGGAAGCACCTGAGGAGCCAAAGACCAAGGCGCGCTGGCATCATGAGCTCGCTGAGGATGAGCGTGAGGCGCTCGCCCTATATCAGAGCTATCTCAACAAGGTCTTTGTGGAGATGGTCAACGTGGCGCTGATCAAGATTGATGGCGAGGAGGCCAAGGGCAAGGTCGATCTGATCAAGCCTGAGTCTCACCGCCTTCAGGTCATCAGCGAACTCGTCCAGCATATCCAACGGATGAGCCTCTTAGGCCAAGCGGGAAAATAGCGCTCGCCTCCTCTGTCTGGCTCGCCAACAGTGGAGGCCGAGGATGGAGCTGTGACCAATGCAAGGCGCGCCCTGCATTGAGGCGGCAGCGTGGGAACTGTGGCGGCCCCTTCCGCGAGGGGCTCCCCCTCGCTCAGCGAGATGAGCGGGGGCTCTTTGTGCCAGGCTATCGAGTTGCGCCCAACTGTGGCGGGAGCTTCTCTGACCTTGAGGTGAGGCGCTGCCCTATTGCTGACGCCAACCGCTTGGCCTCATTGATTGATGTATATCACCGACATAGGCAAGGGCTCAGCTCCATTGAATCTAGCTATCCGCGCCCAACCTGTGCAATCATTGAAGCGCTTGACGTGCTACATCACAACACTGAGGAGCTGTTGATGAGGCAAAGAGAGCAAGCAATACAGGAGGCCCAACATGGCTGAGAATACCATTGAGATTGAAGTTGAACTCAAAGGCCAAAAGGACGTCACCAAACAGCTCGACCAAATCAAGAAGGGCGCCAAGGACGTAGGCGAGGGCTTTAAGGGTGTCACCTCTATCATGGACAAGAGCTCATCACAGATTGGTGAGGGCCTCTCCACCATGAGTGATTCTGTCGAGTCCTCGATTGACGCCTTCTCAAGCCTCAAGGAAGGGGTGGCCAATTTTGGCAAGAACGGGGTAGCCAGCTTCACTAGCTTATTGAGCCCTATTGGGCTTGTCACAACTGCGGTCGCTGGGCTTTGGGAAGGCTATCGGATGCTCAGCGGGGCGGCGGCTGAGGCTGAGGCGCGCCAAGAGGCTATGGCGGCTGCTTCCGCTGATCTCACCTCTAAGCTTGAGGCGCTCGCTGAGGGTGGAGTCATCCCCACCACCAAGGCGCTCCTTGACTTCAGCAAGGTCACGCTCCAGAGCCAAGTGAGCAAGGAGCTTCTCCAGCGAGCGGTTGAGAAGGCTCGGCCTCAGATGGAAGCCTACACGACCGCGATGGAGGCACAGGCCAAAGCTCAGCGAGAGATGAACGCTCTTGAGGCCAAGGGCTTGAAGCTCACAGATGAGGGCTTGGCGGCGCGTCAGCGGCTCACTAGAGCTGAGGGCGAGCTCATCAAGGCTCAAGGCGCTTATGAGGAGCGCCTTAGGAAACTAGAGGGGCCACTCCAACAGAACCTCAAGCTAATCGCTGCGGCAGCGGAGCAAGAGAAGAAGCTTGAGGAGAACACCACCGACAACCTCAAGGCCAAGGTCAAGGAGCAAGCTGAGCGCCTCAAGGTCTTACAGATCGCTGAGGAAGAGCTCTATAACAGGGATCAGCTCGCCCTCTCCTTCGCTAAGGAGCAGATTGAGCTTCAGGCGGCTCAGGTGGCCCGCAAGTCTGAGAACATGAGCCGCCAAGAGCTCATCAAGACCGTCAACGATCAACGCGAGGCGATCCGCCTTTTGGACTTAGAGGACTATGAGAGCAGAGCGCGCTCAGCCAAGGCGCGGCGGGCCTTTGCTGACGCTGATAAGAAGCTGGCTGAGGAGGAGCTCAAGCGGGGCCAAGCAATCGCCCGCGCTCGCGAGCAAGCTCAACGCGCTGAGGCTTCACGCCAAATGATGCTCGACTCACAGCTCCGTCAGCTCAATATTAAGCTCACCAAGGAAGGGGATGACGAGCTCCTCGCCTTGGCTCGCGAGCGCTATGAGACAGGGCTCCAGCTCGCCAAGGATAACTTCACAGCGCGGGCCATTGTTGAGAAGCAGTATCAGCTTGAAACAGCCGCCATCATGGACGCCGCTGAGGAGAAGGAGATGGCGCGCCTTGACCGCTTGGACAAGGAGAGGATGGAGCGTCTCAAGAAGCAGGTGGCAGATGAGCAAGCGCTGAGGGACAAGGCGCTGATGGAACAGCAAGAGCTCATTGAGACGATCAGCGATTCGATTGAGAAATATGGAGAGGGTCTAGCTCAAGCGGGCGTGGCCTCCCTCCTCTTTGGCGAGGGCTTCAAGAAGGCTGCGGGTGAGGTGCTCAAAGGCTTGGCGATTGAGTCAGGGGTGCGGGCGCTCATGATGACCGCTGATGGCCTCGCCAAGTTGTTTATCAATCCCGCTGACGCCGCCGCATCCTTCAAGAGCGCGGGGCTATATGCTGCGGCTGCGGGGGCGGCTCGCGCTGGAGCTGGAGCGCTTGGCGTTGGTGGCGGTGGAGGTGGAGGTGGTGGGACTACAGCATCACCAAGCGGAGCTCCTCAAGTGGCCTCGACCCCTGAGAGGGAGAGCGCAACGGCTGAGGCGATGGTGTTCAACATTAACTTCGGCGGTGCGGTGATCTATGACACTAGGCGAGCGGCTGAGGTGGCGCTTGCAGACAGGATCACACGCCTACAGAATGCAGGGCGGCGCGGCGCGCCAATGAGGAGAAACTGAGATGCCTTACAACACACCCGCTCCGAACTTCGCTCTCTTGGCCGCCTTTGACGCTCGCGACTGGGCAGGGGTGAACGTGGTGACCTATGCAGGGATCAACGTGAGCCTCCCCTCATACGCTACAGGCGCGGGGGTCTATGAGGATGGGCTCTACTTCCTCAATGGTCGTGGCGTGGGTGATACCTCTCCCACCTTTGCGCCAGGCACCCTCAGCGATGCGCTCAGCTCTGTGGCTACCTTCAACACCACATGGAGCGTGAGCCTCACCGCTGATGATAAGATCAAGATCACTTCTGACGGCATCTTCAGAGTGACCAATTTAGGCGCTGATGAGCTGGGCTTGGGGGTGGCCACGGCGGTGGTAGATGGAGCTAACTATAGCGTCACCGCCTCTAATGACTGGATTCGGGGAGTCTTCCTCAGTCCAGAGTATCGCTTTGATAACTTGTTCGGGACGAACTTTGATGCCTTCAGAGTGAGTAACGATCAATGGCCCGCTCAAGACGTGGTTTGTGCTTTACGCCAGCGCGGCTCTGCTGACCTCGATGACCTCGCTCCCGCTGATTGCCTTGAGGAGCTCATCAGAGATCAGAGCGGCCAAGAGATCAGGATCATCCTCAATGATGAGGGTCATGTTGATGTCTTCTATGAGGGGAGCTTCACTTGGCTCTCCTCAAGCTTCCGCGACCGCTTAGGCTTCTCAGGTGATGAGGTGCCAGACACCACCACTTATGGCGGGAACGTCAAGAGGCTCACCGCTGATTATCCTCTCCCTGGCGCACTGTTCCCAACACGGCCCTATCAGAATCACCATTACGCTGTGGATAGCGTGACGGAGGCGCGGCGCAAGATTGGCGGCGGTTATACAGCCAATCTCATTGGCACATACACCACGAGCGCGCTGAGCTTCGACCTTGACGCCCTCCTCGATCAGCGTGATCTCTATCGTCACTTCACGGATGCCTTCATCCCATACGCTCCCAACGGTGAGCGGGTGAACTTCTACCAAGGGTGGGGTGACTCAAGGCGCTCGCTGAGGTCAGCCTTGGTGACGAGCTCCCAAGCGGCCTATGATCTCATCTACACCTCAGAGGACAATGGTGACCAAGGGCGGCTCCGTTGCTCGATTGTCACCGCTGCCTATGACCTCGCCTTTGGCAACCTCAAGCGGCGCGTCCCCGTCCAAATGAGATTGGAGCACCTATGAGCAACAGCTTCACATCACCGCCCACGCTCGCTGATGAGACAACGGTGGTGGCGGGTCAGCCTATAGGTGAGGGCGCTGTGACTCTCATGAGCCAGACCGCCAATTATCTTTGGTCAACGGGTGGAACTCACAACTGCTTGAGCCAAGCGTGGGCTGAGGGTCAATTCAATCAGAAGGGGCTCACCTATCAGCCAATGGTTGAGTATGTCATCCCCATCTTGAGCCGCGACCACTATGACCTCCACATTCACTTCATCGCGCTCGGCCCAGGTGGGGTTAGGTCAACGCTGACCATTGGGGCGAGCTCCTATACAGATGAGGTGTTGAGCACAGGCGCGGGGCCTCACGTTATTGAGAGCACAATCACCGTCACCTCAACGCCCTCTCAGTCTTATGGGGTGCTCTCGATTGAGGTGAAGCACACCTCAGGAACGCCCAACCACCATGAGATCAGAAGCTTAGCAGCGCATTGGGTCGCTAAGGCTTCGCCTGTCAGCACAGGCGCTCAAGCTGACGGGCTCCTCAACACCTTCACGCCCTTTGGGATCAATCGCGTGGGGAATGACTACCCGCTGAGCTCGCGGTGGGGCGTCAACATGTTGGAGAACATTGAGACGCTGAGGCGGCGCCCAATGATCTACGCCTCATGGAGTGGTGTGGACAACCTCAACGCCGCGCCAACAAGCGACACAGACCCAGCGCCCGCTCTTTATGTGGGGGTGGGTGATATGGAGGTTCTTTACTCCCCTGTATATATCCCTCATGAGGCGTTTGAGGGTGGCAACTTCTACACCATCAAGGTCTGGCTCAACGTGGTGAACATTGGCCTAGTGGATAGCTCAGTCACCTATGTCATCATGGGTCAAGAGATCACCGTGACCGCTAACGGGTGGAGCTCCTATGATATTGAGGTGAGGCCCGACCAAGATGAGGACATGAGCCAAGCCTTCAACCTTAGCATCTATCGAGCGGGCTTTGAGAATGATCAAGAGAATTGGCTGAGCTTAGTGAGTATCTCACGGAACGCCACCAATGCTCCGTTGCTGCCTTACGTCAAGGGCTTCGTGATGTGGGGGATTTAACATGGCCACACCTACCAATTTTCAACCGCTTCCCTCAGCTCGCTCAGCCTACAATGGCGTGGTGACCTTGGGAGCTCCTGTGGCTCAAATGGCGATGGCGCTCAAGCAGCTCAATCAGGTCAAGTTTAGGTCAGCGGGCTTCTATCATGTGGGCCATTCGACTTGGACAGATTACAGCCTCTTGAACTACACCAAGGGCGCCTATGAGAAGAACTGGATTGGCTCGCCTAGCAAGGGCGCGACTGAGGAATATGATTTGTTCTACTTCAGCCAACCCACCTCCCAATGGATTGGGGTTGAGGTGCTGTATGGCTTACGCACGGCCAACACCTCAGACCTTAGTAGTCCAGGCATCTTGTTAGAGCTTTATGAGATCAGCGGCGGCGCGGTGGGGACGAAGATTGATGAGGGCTGCCAATTCATCTATCCAACGCATCTCCAAGCCTCAGCTCGCGGGGACGCTGTGCAGGTCAACCGCTCCAATACTGGCGCTAGGCTCTACACCTTCCCAAGCGGCGGGCTGTCAGCGCCTACTCCACCTCGCCCGCTCTATATCCCGCCAGCCAATCGCGGTGATGAGCTCGTCCTCAGAGTGACCGCTGAGGAGGTGGTGATCTATGCGGTGCATCTCTTTGACCTATTCGTGGAGGCATAATGAGCATCACAGACGATAGAGCGCGGCGCGTCTTTGCGCTTGAGGTGGCGGGGCTCCCCGTTCGTTATGTCTCAGGCTCATTCAACGCGAGCTCCTCCAACCTCGCCTCAGAGATCGTGAGCGGGATCAGCTATGAGGACGTTGAGGGGATTTACAGCGTGGGCGCTTATGCTGCCAACCTCGACCCAAGCGGAGGGGTGGCGAGCTACTCACCCATCTCAATCACGCTCTACAGCGACAGGGTGAGAGGGGGAGCCAATGACCCCTCAGTCATCTTTGGGCGCTGTGGCGCTAGGGCATCAGCTCCCTTTAGGGCTCAGATCACTTCTGAGCTGGAGTATGTGACCGACAGCGGGACGCTCGACATTGACACCACGGTCAGCGGTGTCACCTATCCCGCGCTCTTTCACATTGGCGCTGAGACGCTCAAGGTGACAGGCGTGACCGCTATAGCGGGAGGGGATCGCCTCACGGTGAGTGATAGGGCGGTGGGGAGCTCCCAACGTCAAGCCCACCTCATCACCCAAGGTGGAACCAACGTCCCTGAGGTCAGCACAGCCATCACCACCTTTAGAGGGCGGCGCGCTTCGCTGTGGGTAGCCCAAGAGCTCCCTGGCGGGACGCTCACCGACTTCACCCAGATCGTCAATGGTTTCATTGATAGCTCACCCATCGTGGAGGAGGGTGGCACAGTCAGCCTCAGCCTCACCCCAATCATCGCGCTCTTGGATGGAGAGATAACAGAGCGGGGCCGCAACTCCACCAAGCTCCTCCAAGACTTCCATTATTACACAGGGCGCGAGGGCTCATATCTAGAGTGGGCCACCTATCTCAAAGATGGCGGCTCAGACTACTATATTGAGCGCGCTTCAATCACCGCCAACACCTTTCAGATGAGCTTCAATCAGCCTGATGAGCTGGATCACTTTTGGATTCAAGGCCCCAATGGCGTGGAGCCCATCGCTGAGCGCAATCATCCACGTTATCCCCGCCTTGAGGGGCGCTATGAGAACTCCACGGAACAGGTGTTTTATCCTGTCAGCAAGAGTGGAACCTTCGTCAATTATGACTCCACGATCAGCAGCTACAACACATCAGGAACCTCCACCTATATCCCCGTGAGGACTAACTCACAGGCTGAGGTGAAGCAGGTCGAGCTTGGCTCAGGTGAGGTCAAACAATGGCCTGAGGTGGTAGTTGAGGAGCTCAACAACCAAAGCCCATACATCACGGGCTATGATGGCTCATGGGTGAGGTGGCAGATTGGAGACAATAACACCATCATCATCACCTCCAATGGCGATCCTGGAGGCGTGAGGCCAAGGGTGCTCCTCACTCAAGGCTCTTACAGCGGCTTGACGTGGGATGATGGCGCCGCCTTTGGTGCGCTCCATTGGACTGCTGACGGGCCACGGAATCCGCTGTGGCTTCGGTATCGCCTTTGGTATCCCATTGATATTCGCCCTGTGGATAGCGAGGCCCTGTTCCCTGAAGATCCACGCACAGGTCAGCGGCGCGCTTCTTTTCAGCGCATCTTCAGCTGCTCCGACAATCAGAGCCAGCGCCCCATTGGCTACAACTTCCGAGGCATCGCCCGCAGCTATTATCAATGGCGGGAGCTCGTCATGTTGGTCGAGGACTCCCTTGGCCTTCCTGCGACCGCCACAGCGGGCGAGAGCTATGACATACAAATCAAGTATGTAGACCGCCGCGATGAGGAGACCAAGTTCCAATGGATCAAGGCTACTCACCAAACGAGCGCCACCTATGACGGCTCAACGGTGGGCTATGTGATCCACCTCGACCCCGCTCAAGATTGGGACTTGGTGAGCAGCTTTGGCGATTGGCCCGACCTTGACCGCGCTGAGATATATGGGGGCGCGATCTTTGACCGTGAGCGCCCAGGTCAGATCATGCTCAAGCTCTTACAGAGCGGCGGCGGCGATGCCAAGCTTGGAACCTATGATGTGTACTCCATAGGCTTGGCGATCCCCTCGACAGAGATTGATGAGGCGAGCTTCCTCACCTATGACGCCGCGAGCGCCTTCACCTTCTCAGGAGCCATCAGCGGTGATGGGGTGAAGGTTCGTGACGTGATTGATTCCATGCTCAAGGCGATGAGCTGCGCTCTGATCATGAAGCGTGACATGAATGGGCGCTCCCTCATCACGCTCCAACCGCTTGGCGCTGAGCGCTCCGCTGACGTGACCGCCAGCATCAGCGCGGGTGATTGGTTGGCTGATCAGCCGCCAACGTGGAGCATCTATGAGGACGTGGTAACTCAGACCGTGGTGAGGTTCAATTGGGACACGGAGGAGGGGAGCTTCGGCTCAGAGGCCACCTTCAACAATCAAGAGGCGATCAACCGCTATGGCGGCGAGCGCTCCAAGACCACCCTTGACCTATATGGGCTCACCACTCGCGACCTTGGAGACAGCGTGGGAGATACGCTGGGCTATTTCCTCCCCGTGGTGGCTCGTCAATGGAACCTCCTCAGCAATCCATTGAGATTGTGGCGGGGCTCGATTGGTACAGGTCAGAGCCTCCTCCTTGACGTGGGCGCTTATGTCGAGGTGAGCTCCCCGCTGCTCAAAGGTTATGGGGATGAGTGGGGCGTGACGGGTGAGGTGGGGATGATCCAAGCCATGACTCAGGAGCTCATGGGTGAGGGCGC
>Ga0208644_1003518_pt1 | contig 12130 bp, 3 predicted proteins | sample VirMetDEL_Nov_18_FD_184517 | JGI IMG/M metagenome (GOLD analysis project Ga0208644, IMG submission 184517) | Aqueous microbial communities from the Delaware River and Bay under freshwater to marine salinity gradient to study organic matter... | ecosystem: Environmental > Aquatic > Marine >... | reverse complement strand
ACAACACCAGAGACACCCCCTCAAATTTTTACAAAAGAAAATGGGGACACACTTAAAATATCAAAGCCTGCAACAGTAGCACTTAATACTTTTAAAGATTTAGGAGAAAACTTAGGTATAAATGTACCAGAGGGAGATATGGAGAGTGATATTGCGACAATGTTTGATAACTTAATAGGCGAAGGTAATCGAAAGTCTTTTTGGGAGAACGGTAAAAAAGCAGCAGGTGGAGATCCTGTACCTTCATGGTGTGCAGCGTTTGTAGGTAATTTAATACTGCAAAATTCGCCAGAGGAGTTAACTATAGGTAATGAAGATAAGTTTGATAAGGTACGAGCTAAAAAATATGCAGAACTTGGAACAGAAACCACAATGGATAACGCAGAAATAGGTAATATAATAGTACTTAAGGCCCCAGAAGGATATCACGTAGGTATATACGCTGGACTTAATACTGAAGGCGATCCTATAGTGTTTGGAGGAAATCAAGGCGACTCTTTATCTGTAGTACCTTTTCCAAAATCTTATGTAACAGATGTAAGAAAGCTCAAAGTTAATACCCTAACAAAAGAACAAGTAGAAGAATTAAGTAAATTCATAGACAAAGACCTTCTTGTAGAAGGAACAAAAGTAATATAATATGAACGGAAAAAAGTTAACGCAAGAGCAGTTAGATATACTTAATGCCAAGGCTGAACAAATGTATATGGATGGGTATTCTGACGAAGATATTCAATCAATGGCTGATGTATACTTGGAAGAGTTTGGAAGTAGCATGGAGGGCGAACCTGTAAATTTTACCAACGGCTCGCAAGGGCCACAAGATCAGCAATCACAGCCTTCAGGGCAGAGTGGAGTTCCGTTCGTAGATAACACCCCAGAGTATTTAAAGTCTCCTGAGACTGTTAAGGCAGAAGAACAGCGAGGGTTTTCTTTACCTGAAATGTCTGAGGAAGAGCGACAAAATATGCCGCAGTCTGTGGTAGGTGCTATAGAGTCTGGGCAAATGTATCAGGACATATATGCTAAAAATTTAGAAGAGTACGCATCAAACGCAGACCAAGAGATTCCAAAATTAGATTTGCAAATATCAGAGTTGCAAAGGCGATTAGGCACCTCTAAAGAGGATGCACCAACACTCAGAAAAATTGAAGAGCTTGCTGCTAAAAGGTCTGCATACCTACTATCTAGAAAGGCGGACTCAGAGAGTATTGATGACTACGCGGATATTGTAAATACATACGAGGAACTAGCTCCAGAAGACAAGAAAGCATTTCAGCCAAAGGTAGATGCCTACCAAAAGAAGATGGAGCCTATTATACAGGAGGCTATTGACAGACAGATTCCAGAGTACAACTATGAAAATATGGTTGTGATGGATGAAGCAGGTGAAATGGTTCCAGATACAAAATCTGCCGATAACTACTCAAAGGCTGTAGCCAAAGACTTGGGTATAGAGGATAAAAAAGTTACTAGGCTTATTGCTAAGAGAATAGAGGCAATGGCGGAGGATGTTACCTTCAATAAGAGAGTCTCGGAAAAGATGGATACTTACGGCAAAGTGCCAGCAGAGTTGAAGGATAAACTAGACGACTTTAGGACATTTACACTAAACCCTATAGTAACCCAAAAGGACAAGCAAATACAGCAGGTATTTGAAACATCTTTAAAATCTGCCGCAGAAATAAACGCAGAGTATAATGCTAAGATATCTGAGGCAAGGGGACAGGTGCAGATGGAAATCACGAGAGCAAAAGCTAACGGAGAGATACCTAATGAAAAGGCAAAAGACATACTGACTAGAAGGCAGGATCAGGTAACTAAGAATTTACAAGACGAGAGGCAAGCACTACTTGACAGAATAAATGAGAATTATTCTAATACCATCCTAGAGTTAGAGGCCTCAGCAATACAGCAGCAAATATCAGAGCAGTTGAAGTTCTCTAAGGAGAATAATGTAGACGAAGTAGTTGCCAAGTTCATGAACGACAATTACAGAAAGGCGGTAGAAAATGTTTCAGCGGAGATTGCTTCTAACAGAAGAGAGTCGGAGGGCTACAACAATAATATATTTCAGACTAACTACATGAATAGTCTGTTCAATTCGCTATCTGGGACTGCACAGTCTATGGGATTCGAAGAGTATGTACCATACTTTGATCAAGTAGCTTACCTAAACACCCCTGCACAAAGGGAGTACGGAGATGGTGATGACATTGGAAAATTCTTAGCCTCATCTGCTAACCTAGCAGGAAGCATGACTACACAGATACCTGTACAGATAGCGGTAAGCGCACTTACTGGTGGTATGGGCACTATCCCTCAACTTCTTGCAACAGGTGCAGTTGGTTGGGGTATGGAGACGGCTACAATGACTGGTAATATGTACAACCAAACCCTAAAAGAGGGTGGAAGTATTACACAAGCTAGGAACAACGCTAACGAGATGTATGACGCACAGGTGTCTAATATGTACTTGTACACATTGGATGGACTTCCATTTGTAGGTAAGACACTTAGCAGAATCGGACTCAGTTCTAAGTTAGCCACAGGCGCAACTAGACTAGTTATAGGAGGAGCAATAGAGACGGCAACAGAGACAGCTCAAGAAATTACGCAGGGTGCTCAGGAGCAGGCTATTTTAACTGGAGGGCAGTATGAAAACTACTCCGACTTCATTACCCCAGACTACGCCATGAAGACATTTTTAGAGGTTGCACCTACATTCCTTTTAGGAGGAGGTGGTCAACTAATGTCAATGTCTAGGGAGTCTAAGCTTGGTAAAAGAGCAGCTAAGGAGTTTACAAAGGAAGAGGTTAACGACTACATAAAGGCAAGCATTGGACTATCTAATGCGGCCCCAGACGTAGTGAAGCAGGTCATATACAACACGTACCTAGAGGAAGGGTATACGTTCACTGCTGCAATGATAGAGGGCTTAAAGGCTAACGGAACCATAACATCAGAAAGGGCCACAGAGCTTGGGGGTATGTTAAAGGATCAGATGAATATGTCTAGCACAACCAAGTCCTTAGGGTTAACTCCTATTGAAGGTCTTACGTACTACGCAATATCTGACAAGTACCGACAACTTAAGGAGCAGGCAGACGCTATAGAAAACGATGACATAGCCAAGGGGGTAATAATGGACAGGGCTAACAAGTTTAAGCAGTCAGCCTCTGACTTCTTAGCTGACCCTAAGAATGGTGGATCGTACGTAACCGTAACAACCCCAAACAGACCAGACGCATTCCTATCAGCAGCGGAGTTCAAATTATTTGTAGAGCAGGACGGAGTGGCTGAGATGATTGAGGACGGTAAGATTACCTACCAATCCAGAAATGTAGATGGAGTTGACAACGTTGTAAACGACCAACTGGAAAAGGTTGCACAAAGTAAAGGTAAAAAAGCCAATCAACCTCAACAACAAGCAGAACCTCAAGTCACTACCAAAGAAGGTGTCCAAGAAGAAGTAATACCAGTAAACGAAATAGGAGAAAGGAGAAAGAAGGCAGAGTCACAAATAAAAAGACGAGACCTTTTTGATGGTGTTGGATCTTTCTCTAGAGAGCTTGGCGGAAGCAAAGTTGATGCTGTTCCCGTATCTTATTCAGAAATAAATGGAATAGAATTTGTTCAATATGCAAATCCTCAAACTGGATCCGTAGATGTTATTGTTACTGGAACTTCCAATAATGATTTTGTCGGATTTTATAGATTATACGAAAACGGAAAGCCAACCAATAAGTGGAGTTCTAAGTTTGAAAATCAATCAAGAAATAAAGAGAACTTCAAGACAATGATTTCTGGAGTTCAATCTTTATTACCACAAGATCATCAGTACACAGAAAAAACATCCATATCAACAGATGGATTGAGGGTGTGGGGTCAACAATTAGATCGTGGATATGAGTTGCAGTTTGATGAAAATGGGGAGATTATAACAAACGAGGTAGCGATAAATGGAGATGCTATAGTAAATGAGTTAGGTATTGATGTAAATGTTGGTCAATTTGACAACATAATAGTGTCTACGAAGGCGGAGTTTGATAAGGTAAAGGCCGCTTTATTGCCATACCTTTCAAAGTTTGGATTAGGGGAGAACAATATAAGATGGGATGGTAGAAATGTTAAAATTGATTTACCTATCCTAAAAACACAAAGAGAAAATGCCGTTCAAGAGCAAACAACAAGTGAAGTACCTGTACAGTCAGAAGCCGAAACTGGCGGAAAAGTGGACGAAAAAGTACAAGCAGAACCTCAAGTCACTACCCAAGAAGGTCAAGAAAAAGTAGCCCCTAAAACGGCTAAGGAAAAGCTAAAGGAAAGGTCTAGAAAGCAGACTATATTAAAGCAAATAGACAACGCCAAAAAAGCGATAGCTAGGGTTGCTAAGGGTGTAGAGATTATCGTAGCAACAACCCCCGAACACTTTGAAATACTAGGTGGTGACAAGGGGGCTTACGTAAACGGTAAGATTTATATAAACCTAGACAAGGCAGACTTCACAACAGTAGCACACGAGGTGTTCCACGGACTATTACTACACAAAGGTATGTCTGACGCTAAGGCTAGGAGGCTAACCGAAAATATGCTTAATACCATACGTAAGACGGCCTCACAAGATCTATTAGCAAGACTAGACGAGTTTGCTAGTATGTACGTGGGTGAAGCTGCACAGTTTCGAAGCGAGGAGTCTATGGCTCAACTTTTCGGAATAATTGCCGAGAGTTATGCGGAGATGGATGGCGGTGCTAAGTCTGCTGTAAGACAGTGGTTAGACGGCTTGATTAAAATGTTAGGTTTGGAGGGAATGTTCCCAAAGGACATGAGCCCATTGACAGCATCAGACAAGGAGGTTCTCAACTTCCTTAACACCGTAGCGAGGAAGGTAGCCACAGGAGAAGAGGTAACCGATCAGGATGTTGCTGTGTTAAAAGGGCAAGAAGATGATAGAGTTTTTGTAAAGCCAACAAGAAGGGCTCAAGTTGTAGGAGCATTTAGCGGACAGCTAGAAAAGATGGGTATATCCGTTGGCACAACCAACGAAAAGACAGGTAAAACAAAAGTTACAAACTTTGACATTGCATCAGCCTTGAATGAATACTACAATAAAACATACGGCAAAATAGCCCCAAATGATTTTTCTAAAAAAGCAGTAGATGCAGTATCTGAATACGCAACAACAGAAATACTTTTTGCGCTATCAGAGTTTGGAGAAAACTCAGGTAAGGGTTGGTATACAGAGGATTACTCAAAGGCACTAGAAACCTTATCTTCTCTAGATAAATCTATAAAAAATGACCCAAAAATAAAAGAAGTAGCAACAGCAATTATAGCTGTGGCATCAAACTCTAGTGATGTATATACAAACTTGACAAGATTAATATACGGGCTTGATGGTTTTAAATCTAACAAGTCTGTACCACTTGATGTTGGAACAGGTAAAGGGGCTTCTTCGATAGCGGCTGGAATAAAAAGGTACAACCAGCTTTTAGAAAAGTTTGAAAACGACCCGTTAAAAGTTGCTGAATTTATGCAGCAAATAGATACCATATCTAACCTTAAAAAGAAATTATTATCTGAATTTAAACTAGGCAGTTACGCGCAAGCACTAAATGAAAACCTAGCAACCAATCCAGAATGGAACGAAAACGAAACTCTTCCGATGTCTGTATTGATTTTTGGGCCAAAGATTGGTGCATTTTACTCAAACCTTTCTGGATTAGACGGAACCCCAACTATTGATAGATGGTGTATAAGAACTATATATAGATACAAAGGAGATATGAGGGCTAAAGTTTCATCTAAAGAGATGAACGCTTTCATGAGGGATAACAAAATAGAAGGAGTATCAGAGTCTGAGGCCCTTGCTTTGGCTCAAGAACACGCAAAATTATTCAATGCGATACTTACTGGTAGGGGAGAGTACAAAGGACTAGAGAAGTCTAAAAGAAATGAAATGTTAAAACCATATAGAAAAGGTAGTCAAATATGGTCAAAAGCAGAAGGCGTTGTAAACGATATAGCTGAAGGTGCAGATGATACTGTAAGCAACAAGTCACAATACGGGAAAGACTTTAGAAGCTTTACCAAGCAAGTGTTTGAGAAGGCTAGAGATATGGTCGAAGAAAAGTCTGGAGTTAAACTATCAGTTTCTGACGTTCAAGCTATTCTGTGGATATATGAAAAGAATCTTTTTGGACATTTAGGTGTTAAGCAAAGAGAAGACTCTACGTATTCATCATCTGCAAACTCATTGGTTTCAAAGGTTAATTCAGGTGCATTAACGATAGACGCACTAAAAAGCGGAGACCTAAAGGCCCTGTCAGTCCCTGACATAGAAACAGAAGGGCCTATGGGCGATAAATTTGGATCTGACGTTAAGTCTTTCAAGGATGGAATAGACGGTAGACAAAAAAGATCACAAGAGGGCATAGAAGTAAAAAGCACAAAACGCCCTCAAGTTACACAAGCCCGCAAGCAAAGAGATGCTAAATGGGAACAAGAGGCAAAAGACAATCTACCAGACTCAAACATTAAAAGTAAGTTTTTATTTGAGGATAAGATAAAGTCAGGTAAGTGGGCAATGTTAACGGGAGAAAATCCTAACGCAAAGCCAGCAACAGAGGAGGAAAATAAAAAGTTTAACGAGGATGCTGTTAAGTGGCTTAAGAAGTTAGGTAAGAACCCTATTCCAATTTTTGGTAAGTATGGTGGTGCAGAAAACTCATTCTTTGTAGAGGATCTTAGGAGTGACGATGCAGCAGCATTTGCCAGAGAATTTAAGCAGGAGAGTGTAGCAACAAACGAGGGGCTTATTTTACCAAATGGTGACAGGTATCCAAGATTAAAAGGGGAGGAAGAATTTAATTCCGAAGAGGATGACTACTACTCTGTAATAAATATAAAGGGGGAGAAGATTCCATTTAAGGTTGGGTACGATGTAGAGAATCTTGAGACAGCCCTACCAGAAAAAATTAAAGAAAAATTAACAGATGATGGTAAAGGCAATTACGTATTTTACCATTACTCTTCAGAGAAGAGGGACGTACTTAAACCCTTTGCAGGAGATGCCGCTAGAAACTTTACAAGTAAAGAGGAAGCATCAGCACTATCCTCGGTAGGAGGTGTTGTAATGTTCTACACAGACCCTAACACAAAGGAAGCTGGCGTAGGTAATGTAAAGCATACCATAACTATACCTAAAGATAAGGTGTATTACTTTCAGACAGATAGAGCGGGACTGTACTTAAAAGCTAAAGAACTGTTTAATGAAGCTAGACCTAATCAAGCATTTTCTCCAAACTATCAAGCGGCTTGGATATCTAAGATTATGGACGAAGCTGGCTATGAGATTTTAGTTTCGGATTGGAAAGAGGGAAAATTAAGAGCACAAACCACAAAGGAGGTTATTGTTGACGAATCTGCAAGAAACAAGGCAAGAGAGGAGAAAGCTAAACAAACAACCCGCAAGCAAAAAGTAGCAGCTGACGTAATTAAGAAGGGGGAAGAAATATCAGACGCTAACGAGTTCTTAAACTGTGAATTTTTCTGTAACAAGATGATTGGAGCTAAGTCATTTAAGGAAACATTTACAAAACTAGACAGTAAACTATTAAGAGTAGGAGTACCTTACCCAATGGGTAAAATAGAAGAGCTTAGGTCAGTACTTATGGCTGGAGACATCCTTGCATTTGGTGACAAAACTAACCCTAGACATTACTCTGTTTATATAGAGGGAGACAGTACTTACGAGGTTGAGAAGTGGGGAGATAGTCCTAGAATCTACTCGTTGTCAAACACTCTCCGTGAGTATGAAAGTATAGCTGCTGTGTATAGGGAACAAACTCCCCGCAAGCAGAAGCCTTCTATACAAGAGATGATAGACTTTGCAAAGGAGGAGGGAATATCTAAGAAGGACTTAAGGGAGTTCCTTAAGGAGGAGGGTTACAGTGAGGCTGCTATAAAGGCGGCACTACCAAGACCACAAGTTAGACCCCCGTCAGCAAGAAGAATTACAGGTCAGCCTAAGCCTAAGAAGGTTACCGTACAGGAAATGGCTGCACTAAAGGATCAGATAAGACTAGAGGCAAGGGCCGCAAGAGGGGCTGTTTCCTTCATAAACAAGATTCGTAGGGATATACAGTCGGCAATCGAAGGCTTACAGAAGGTAGGAAAGCTTTCTACAAAGCAAGTTAACTCGATAACTAACAAGCTTAACAAGGTAAACCTACTTAACCCTATAATGCGTGAGAGATTCATCGACTACATGGAGAAGGTCTACAACAACGCAGAGTACGCAGCTAAACTTTCACAGGCTAGGGCTACAAGGGCTAAGGTAAAAAAGAAGATTAAGTCTGAGGGTACTGACGCTGTGCTTGGATCGGCTGCTAAGGTGTTTGCTAAGGTTGACCCTTCAATGGTTGACGACATTGACGCATACAACGAGGTAGCTGACAAGGTTCTTAGTGGACTATCGTCTAGCAGAGTTGGCGGCAATTTTAGGTCAGCGTTTGACATTGACGGTGTGCTAGAGTACGCCAACAAAAAAATAGAGGAGCAGGATAAGGCAATCCTTAACAAGCTAAAGGAAACGTTTGAGGAGATTACGGGCACTGACCCTAAGGACATGACGTACGCTGAGATGATGTCGTTGTTGGAGGTTGCCGAGGACGATAACGCTTTGGATGACAAGAATAAGCAGGTAAGGGCTGTAGCTGACGCGTACTTTGACTTGTACTCGAAAAGTGTTAGCAGTATGATATCTGAAAAGGTTGATCCATTTACTGGTGAGGACATTGAAGTAGACCCGTACCAAGCTGAGTTAATGAAGAGGTTAATGAGCCTTGACAGAAATAACTTCACCACAAAGGAGCTTGTGCAAGCGGTTGACATCCTCAATAACTTCGTTGTTAACGGAAAGGTTGGGGGAGTTGAAAAGATTGTGATGGGCAAGGAAGGATTGCAGAGTGCCCAAGGATTAAAGGGGCTAACTCAAAGAGTTTTCAGATTCTTTTCTAAGAAGGCAGGTAGGATTGAGATGAGTGGAATTACCTCCCTCTCTTTACTATTTGAGAGAAAGTTTGGAGGGTTTAGTGCGGGGCAGAAGGTTATGAAGGCAATGGGCCTACAAGACCTTATAAAGGCTGCCAGTACTGTAATGAAGACTGTAGATGTTGCGATAGTGAACTACTACGACAAGTTCGGTAAGACTAAGCCAAACGGAGAGGAATTTAACTCTGTGTATAATAACGCTGAAAGGGGTCTGTACGCAAGCCTAAAGAGGACTGTTAACGGAACCGCTGAGGAGCAGGCCGCTGAGTTCAAGAGGATGAAGAACCTTTGGAAGGAGTCAATAGAGTACCACAAAAACGGCACTGAAAAGGAGAAGGTTATAGGCGAGAAGATGCAGAAGGCTTACGCAAAGATTGCGGCATCCTCTAACAGTATTGCTGAGGTAGAGTCTAAGATGGACGCAACCAATAAGAAGGCTACCGAGTACTGGATGGACAAGTTCAAGGGGATAAAGCCAAGCCTAGATCAGGTATCGTTGAGTATGTACAACACAGTGCTAGAGGATGACCTGTTCTACACCCCAATTACAACCAAGAGAAAGGTTGGAGAGGACGGGATAGTTGACGATAACGTAGGAAGCTTCTCCGCACTTACAGGTAACAGTGTAGTAGCCCCAGGAAAGGCAGGACAGCTTAAGCAGATTAATAGACCTGCCACACTTAGCGCAAGGTACTTGAGTCCAGACTTCGACACCAACATGGCTAACGCCTACAACGCAGCCTTAATGGACATTTCAACGGCCCCGTACATCAGTAAGATAAAGGGCTTCATGAACTCAAAGGAGGGCAAGGCTTTGTTCGGTTCTCAGGAGGACTACAAGGTGATAGTTAAGAGGGTACAGGACTACATAAACGCAAAGAGGGGACAGAAGAGATTCTCAACCAACAAAGACTTTGACAGGGTGATAGACCTAATATCTAAGCTTGGTGCTGCGAGAGCACTTGGAAGTATAACACAGCCAGTAAAACAGACAATACCTGTAGCAATAAACGCTATGATTGCGTCTAATCCAGCTAACTTCCTTACCGCTAGTAGCTTAATTTCAGGCAACAAGGACGCTATGAAGTTTCTGGAGGAATCTGGTTACGCAATTGCAATACGTGGAGCGTCTGCAAGGGCGTCTATCGACAGCATGGATCAGCAAGTAAGTAAGCTGTTGTCAAAGACAAATGGCAATGTTGGGAAGGCGATGGAATTAGTATCAGGGGAGTGGTTGCTTAACAACGTACTTGTTAAACCTGACGTGTTTGTTGCTAAGGTTTCTTGGATGTCTTTCTACTTACAGAGCCTTAACAAGCAAGGTGTAAAAACTGGTAACATAGACTGGGCAACACACAAGATAAATACGGAGGCAGCGGAGTACGCGCAGGGCATGGTAGACAGGTCGCAGAACGTGTCTGACTCAGACTTACAAGGTAGCTACTTTACAGACCCAAGCACGTCAATGAAGTTTGTTAGGGGTATGTTCCCCTTCATGACCTTCATCCTTAACCAAAAGGAAAGAATGTACTCCGACATTATTACAATCTCATCCCTTACATCCTCTAAGGAGGACAAGGAGATAGCGTTTAGGTCTTTGATTGGAACGTTGTCTGAGATAGCGTCATTCAGTTATATAAGCTACTACGTAAGTGCAGCTACATTTAGTATAGCCGCTGCAATGATTGGGTACGATGAGCCAGAAGAAGAAAAGAAGAAGAGGTTGGCAAACCTTTGGAAGGGTAAGGTAACAAGCTTTACGTCTGACATACTTTCTCCATTCCCTCCAATATCAGACTACGCTATTATGGCTACTATTAATGCTGCGGCTAACGCCACTTATGGTGAGGATGTAGTTTACGAGCCTAGGGATAAGAGTTTACCTGAGCAGTTGGGAGTGTTTGGTATTACCGCAAGTAAGGCACTAGACCTTAAAAAACTACTAGACATGGCTTACGATGGGAAGTTCATGAAGGAAAGTTTTGGGAAAGAGACTGAAAAAACTCTTACACAAGGTCAGCAAGACTCAGCTAAACTAGCTTCAGCACTTCTTATGATGCACCTACTAGGAGCACCATCAGACTTGGGGAATGTAAGTGGTTACATTCGTAAAACAATAGAGAAGAACAGCTCATCAGCTTCTTCAAAGGCTAAGTCTAGCAAGGGGTCAACCAAGAAAAAAATAAAGATTCCTACATTTAACCGAAGGAGATTATCTAAATAAGCATAACAGTAATTTTCAGTAACTTTGTAAAAGATTTAAAAAAGATGAAGCTAAGCGTATATACAACAAAAGACACAGCACCAGCCTCGGTTGCATTCGCACCTACAGCAACAACAGTAGGCAACCAGATGACACTTTCTACTGCAAGTACAGCCCTTATCGTGGGAGACTACATCGTAGACCTTTCCCAGAACGAGGTTAAGAAGGTGGTGTACAAGTCTGACGATACTAACTACAGACTAGACAGTGCATTTACCGTAGACTTAACTGCTGCTACCGTAAAAAGAGTGCCAAGGAATAGTGCCAAGTACGGCATGATCAGTATAGCTGCGGACAAGGGTGGGGACATCAGTGTAGCGGGCATTACCATCTCAAGTGGAAGCTCAATCAAGTTGTCTGTGTCAGAACTTGACAGAGCTACGGGGTCTAAGCACGTAACGCCAGTCGTAGTAGACGGCAGCACTAATAATGCTACAGTACTTGTACAGTAAGGCTTTATGGAACTACTAAAGAGCGTACTAGAGCTAGTACAGGAGTACGGAGTATCGACAGTGATATTCTTTGGTTTAATTATCTTCGGATATTTTAAGCGAGATTGGCTTATGAGTACCTTACAGGCAGCAGCCATTGTGAGACAGCACGAGGAAACCATTGCAGAACTTCGTAAAGAAATTCAAGAACTACGAGAAAAATTAGAGGAGTACAATAAGCTACTACTAGAGCAAACCGCCACAATAGCCAGACTAGAAGAAAGGATATTACACGCTGCTAAGTCAAGGGTTGCATCAAGAAAACCAAAAACAGAGTAACCATGGCATTTTGGGATATATTCAATAATAGAAATAAGTA
>Ga0208644_1003515_pt1 | contig 12146 bp, 10 predicted proteins | sample VirMetDEL_Nov_18_FD_184517 | JGI IMG/M metagenome (GOLD analysis project Ga0208644, IMG submission 184517) | Aqueous microbial communities from the Delaware River and Bay under freshwater to marine salinity gradient to study organic matter... | ecosystem: Environmental > Aquatic > Marine >... | reverse complement strand
CGTATCAGCCACCCTCGCCGGGCAACCCCGCCACGACTGGGCACGCTACGAAGCCGAACGAACCGGCATCCACCAAGCATGGGAAAAACGCCAGAACCAACCCGGCTCCGACCTTGTGGCCCGGTTCAGAAATCAAGATGGGGGGCGGCTCGGACATCACTCAAACGCCACCGAAACCGAGTCGCCCCCCATCGACGAACACACGAACTGGGCGCACCTACTCCCAGACGAGTTCTGGAAGCAACGCCCCCACCTCGAACACATCCGCAGCGCCGCACTCCACCGGCTGATCTCACCCGACGCAGTGCTAGCATCCGTGCTCGCCAGAGTGGTTGCGTCGACACACCACCGGTGGGCGCTTCCACCGATCCTGGGGCGAGTCGCCGGCCTCGAACTCATCGTCGGCATCGTCGGCTCCCCAGGGCTCGGCAAGGGCGCAGCGATGGACCTCGCCAAAACCCTGCTGCAAACCAACAAAACGTTCAACCATCTCCAGGCGGCGCCGCTTATCGACGCACCCGCCGGATCCGGTGAAGGCATGGTGAAGGCGTTCTTCGGGATGGTCACCGCACCGAACCCCGAAACCAACAAACCGGAACGCACCCAACAACGCACCGCCTGGAACGCACTGTTCCGAATCGACGAAATCGACACCCTCGCCAAGCTCGCCAAACGGCAAGACCAAACCACGATGGATTTCCTTCGTCGGGCTTGGTCCCGCGAGCAGCTCGGCGCCCGCTACTCCGATCAGGACAAAGACCGGCAGCTCGACCCGGGCACGTACCGGATCGCTGTCGTCATCGGAGCTCAACCCGAGCACACCCGGTTCATCTTCGACGAAACATCCGGCGGCACCCCCCAACGGTTCATCTGGGCAAGCGCCCACCACCATCTCAACGGGCACGAAACCGCAAACGAGGTCGGACCGCTGAACTGGAAACCACCTCAGCCACCAAAACCGACCACGGACAACGAACCCGCGTACCTCGAGGTAGCCGAACCCATCCGAGTGCACCTCCGCCAACAGCACTACGCCACCGTTACCAGCCAGGAAGCAGACCCCCACCGAGCGCACAGCGGACTCCGGCGACTCAAAGTCGCCGCCGCCCTAGCCGTACTCGACGGGCGCCCCAACATCCGCACAGACGATTGGGAACTGGCCGGCTACATCACCGACGCATCGGATCGCGTCGCTGCCCAGCTTCAGGCAACCAACCGGCGGCTCGATCTCCAGGCCGCAGCCGCTGCCGCTCACAAAGCAGGAGAAGTACGCAAAGCGCAACTACGGGTCGAGGACGAAGCGCGAGACAAGGCCATCCAGCTCGCGTGCGCACGCATCGTGACCTATTTGAGCAAGGGTCCACAGAAGCGGGCGGAAATCAACCGCAACCTCGGCTCGAAATACAAGTCCGAGGTGAAGAGATCGGCGCTCGACGAGCTCGCCGCTGAGGGCTACGTGAGCGAGCTCGACGGGTTGTGGTCGTACACCGGGAAGCAGGTGCCCAATGAGTGGAGGTAGGCCCGGTAGGCCCGGTAGGCCCGAGGGCGCACCACCCCGTAGAGCCCGTACGTAGGGGTTCTTTTCTCTCTCTCTTATTTATGCAGGTCAGGGGCGGTTTTGGTGAACAGCGAGGGTCGGCGCCACACCCTCCCTCTCCGCGCCCCAGTACCGGGCCTACCGGGCCTACGGGCCTACTTGCGGCCCAGCGCCTCCCCTACCCCTGGTCACCGGAGCTCTATCCGGCAACCGGGCTCGGGTGCCCCGGGGGTGGGGGGCACCCCTCGAGCGGGTTTCACAGGGGTCCACAGACCCCACCCACGCCGTCTTTTTCAGCCCCGGCGAAAACAAACGGAGACACCGATGATCGAACGATGTCGATATTGCGCGGCGGAAATTCTCGGGACCGACGAGGAGGCGGACCACACCCGCTGTAGCGCGCTGTACGCACAAGCGTGATTACGAACCTACGCACCGCTCGAGCTCCCTGACCCGCACGCTGAGCCGTCGTCAGTCTGAGCCGTTGTCGGTTGGGCGACGCGCGATCGAGGCAACCCAGACCGTGGTCGCCGAGATCCAGCTTCGGGTCGAACTCATGGCTGCGGCGGCGCTGGTTCACGACGCGAACGCAGCCGCCTTCCGTGACGGGCGCATGTGGCACGTGGCGGGTCCTCTCGGCCGATGATGAGGCAGACCTTGACCTTGTTCACGGGCTCGGACAATTCGTACTCGTCCCCGACCAGGACTGGTCAGAATCAGAGGACGAAACGTTACGGCCCTGTGAAGCGGTACACCCGAACATGCCCAGCCTCGTTACCGGCGCCGTCGTTCCCGTAGGCGCCGATCGCAACTGTCGCGCCGTCCGCCGACAACGACACCGACCCTCCCGAATAGTCGTATCGAGCTTCGCCGTCGATATCGGCACCCAACTGAACCCAAGCGGAGGCCCCCGAGTCGAACCGGTACACCCGAACATGCCCCGCATATGAACCGGCGCCGTCGTTTTCGTTGGCGCCGATCGCAACCGTCCCACCATCCGCCGACAACGACACCGAACGACCCGAATAGTCGTCTGCGGCTTCGCCGTCGATATCGGCACCCAACTGAACCCACCTAGAACGCGGCTCGAACCGGAACACCCGAACATGCCCCGCCTCATCACCGGCGCCGTCGTTCCAGGGGGCGCCGATCGCAACAGTTCCACCATCCGCCGACAACGACACCGAAGATCCCGAAAACTCCCATGGGCCTACGCCGTCAATATCGGCACCCAACTGAACCCAAGACCCCGACTCGAACCGGAACACCCGAACATGCCCCGCCTCATCACCGGCGCCGTCGTTCCCGTCGAAGCCGATCGCAACTGTCGCGCCGTCCGCCGACAACGACACCGACACCGACGTCCCCCGATTGTCTTCTAGGGCTTCGCCCTCGATATCGGCACCCAACTGAACCCAAGACCCCGACTCGAACCGGAACACCCGAACATGCCCCGCACCCTCATCGCCCCATTTGTCCTCGGAGGCGCCGATCGCGACGACGCCGCCGTCCGCCGACAAAGACACCGACCATCCCGAATAGTCGCCTGCGGTTTCGCCGTCGATATCGGCACCCAACTGAACCCACGCAGAGGCCCCCGAGTCGAACCGGAACACCCGAACATGCCCCGCACCACAACAACGGGCCCCGTCGTTCCATGGCGCGCCGATCGCCACAGTCCCACCATCTGCCGACAACGACACCTGGAGACCCGAATAGTCGCCTGCGGCTTCGCCGTCGATATCGGCACCCAACTGAACCCAAGATCCCGACTCGAACCGGAACACCCGAACATGCCCAGCCCTGTCACCGGCACCGTCGTTAAATGGCGCGCCGATCGCAACTGTCGCTCCGTCCGCCGACAACGACACCGAACGACCCGAATAGTCGCCTGCGGCTTCGCCGTCGATATCGGCACCCAACTGGGTCCACGACACCGGGCCGCACCCATCGATCTGGGTTGACGCCCACCCAACCGACCCCGAAGCCGACAACGACGCAGACGTCATCTCCACCAACGGCGAAACCTCCGCGTCACCGGACACACCAAAAGCCGGCAACCACCCGGTCTCAGATGCGCTGAACCGGCGCGTCAACGTCACCTGCCCACCCTCAGCCACCTCACCCAGACCCGACCACTCGGGCTCCACCCACCGATGCACACCACCCACCGGCACATCCGCCGACACCGCCCCCACAACCGTGTCCCCAGGCCCGCTGTTGGTCACCGTCACCGACACCAACCCCACATCGCTCACCGCCGGGTCCGCCAGCCCGTCACAGTTCACAACCGTGTCCAGGACCCCATCACCATCATGATCAACATCCACCGAAACCCCAACCGACACCGACCTCCCAGGCACCGAACACCCCTCCGACAACTCAAACCCAGGCGCCAGCGCCAACAGCCGTAACTCCAGCCCACAATCCGCGGTCTGACGGCCCGTCGACCACGACACCACCTCGGACAGACGCGGACAGCTGTCAAGCACACCCACCGTCAACCGAGTCAACGCCCCAGACCGCCTGTTCCTACACGCCGACAACACCGTCGTCGCATCCCACCCCGGAAACGCGCAATACCCCGACATCACCGAACCAAACGCCGGCTCCACCGCCACAATCCGCTTCTCCAACCCACAATTCGGCGCACCATTCGGCCCCGTCGCCAACCACGACACCGGCGCCTGCGTCCGCAGATACCTCGCAAAACACTTCGGCGGATCACCCAACGTCACCCGACCCAAACGCCCCGCCTGACCATCACGCACCCGAGCACACGCCCGGAACACCCGCGGCTCCTCAGGCAGCCCAACCCCAGCACACTCAGGCGAACTGAACCCACTCAACACTCCACCCAACGAAGCCACGTGAGCAATCCGCGCCTCGAGACCGCAATCGTTGAACGTCTCAGCACCACCAAACCACGACACCAGCTGCCTCGGGGCACAGTTCGGGGCCTCACCCGATACGAAGCTTCGCACCCGCCCGTTGCGGATGTCCTCGCACCCATAGAAGACCGTGTCGGTGACATCTTCAGCTTCGGCCCGCCCACCAAAATTGATCACACTCGCGAACACCGCAGAGGCAACCACCCACAGGAGTACTTTCCTCACAAAACGCCCCCGAACACAACCCAGCGTGGTCACCCTACGACCAACCACCAAATACAGCAAGGAAAAACAGCTCCACCCACAACAAACAAACCGTGCCAAAACCCCAATCGAACAAGCAAATGAAGCGCCCCGGGTTTCGTAGAGGCTCAGTTGGTTGAGTCCTCGCCCTCGTGGGCGGGGACGGGTTGGTGATGGTAGGCGGCTTCGAACGCGGCCGGCGTGGTGTAGCCGGGGCCGGGTTCGATCTGGCCGTGCAGGCGCCGGTTGTTGAACCAGTCGACGTAAGTGAGCGTCGCGAACTCGACGTCCTCGAGGCCCTGCCAGGGGCCCTTCGGGTAGATCAGCTCCCACTTGTAGAGCCCGTTGAACGACTCGGCCATGGCGTTATCGAAGCTGTCGCCTTTCGAGCCGACCGAGGCAACGATCTCGTTCTCGGCGAGCCGATCGCTGTAGCGCACGGAGAGGTATTGCACGCCGCGGTCGCTGTGATGGATCAGCTCAGACAGGTCATCGCCAGCTCGGCGCCGGTTGAACACGGCCATCTCGAGCGCGTCGATCGCGAGATCGGACCGCAGCGATCGTGAGGCCTGCCAGCCAACGACCATGCGGGAGAACACGTCGATGATGAACGCGACGTACACCCACCGGCTGTGGGTCTTGACGTAGGTCAGGTCCGCGACCCACAGCCGGTTGGGTGCCGGCGCCCGGAACTTGCGTTCGACGAGGTCCGCGGGCCGGTCGAGACGGTCGTCGCCTTCGGTGGTGCGAACCCAGATCCGGCCACGGCGACAGCCCTGCAAGCCCATGTCGGCCATCAGCCGCTCGACAGTGCAACGGGCAACCCTGATGTCGTCCTTGTTGAGCTGGTCCCAGACCTTGTCCGCCCCATACACCGACAGGTTCTGCTCCCACACCCGCAAGATCTCGGGCTTGAGCTCGGCGTCACGCATCGACCGCGCCGACGGCGGCCGGGTCTTCGCAGCGTGATAGGTCGATGGGGCGATGCCAAGAGTCTTGGCGATCGGCTCGATTCCCCACCGCAGGCCGCCGCTGCGCTGGTCCTTGTGTTCGTCGATGAACCGGATCACTTCTTGGACTGGCGGTCGAGCTCCGCCCCGAAGAAATGGGCGGCTGCCTTCAAGATGTCGTTCGCTCGTCGCAGCTCGGCGTTCTCCCGCTTCAGACGCTTCAGCTCCGCCAGCTCCTCGGTCGTTGCCCCAGGCCGGCGACCGGAGTCACGTTCGGCCTGACGAACCCACAACCGGACCGTCTCAGGCTTCGGCCCCAGCTTCTCAGCGACCGAGCAGATCGCTTCCCACTGCGACCCGTACTCGTGCCCGTGATCCAGCACCATCCGAACCGCACGCTCACGCAGCTCGTCCGGGTACTTCCCATGATTCGGCATTGCTCCATCCTCTCAAGAGATGGAGCCTCCACCAGACCCGGGGCGATTCAAAACCCACCCAAGCCAGCACCCACCCACCAAACACCAAGCCCAACCCCACCACGACCCGCCCTGGGCCTGATGAAGACTCAGGCGTTTGGTTTTCCAGCCCCGGGCGGGGTGGTCTGATGGTCAGCGCAGAACGCACACTCGAACTCTGCGAATGGGACGTCATGGCAGTGCCCGTGTAGACGCTGCCCGCTGAACCAGAAGACCCAAGCGAGGATCTACAACACGAGCTGGCCGACGTCGTCCCACACGCCGGGCGCGTCGGGGAGCTCGGTGCGGGTAGACGGCTCTTCGGACTCCTTGGCCGCCTACCCGCACCGACAAGGCTCAAGCGCCCAGAAAACGAATCGCCCTCATGGAGACAGCAAAACGGCAACGGCTCGAGCTCACCGACGGTGCGGATCTACGCGGCGTCGACGGCGAAATCCGCATAGACCACCCAGCCGCGGTGTTCGCCACAGATCCACGCGCAAGCAGCATCGACTACGACATCACCGGCACAATTTTTCACCGGTGCCGTCTCGACGGAGCGACTCTGACCGGACGCATCCGCCGGGTGACGTTCATCGAGTGCACCCTGCGCGGAACAACGTTCGATCAACTCGACGATTTCTGGTCGAACAGTTGGGCTGATTGCCACACCGCGGGCATGTACCTACCCGTCAAGTTCGATAACCAGGATGACCGGATGGTGAACCGCAACGCTCTCGCCAACCTGAAAACGTTCGTCCCATTCCAGCGAACCGCGTAGAGAGCCACCACCCGGTCCGTGCATCGTGGACCTAACAGACATCAGCCAGCTGGATGAGGTGCCGTTCTGTGGCTGTCAGCGCCCAAAACGTGCTGAACTAACAGCCATGAGGACACTCACCGCCGTTCTCCTGACCGCAGCCCTGACCCTCACCGCCTGCGGAGGTTCGGAGTCAGGTTCGGAACGAGTCAATCTTGCCGACTATTGCGAACCCGAAAACACAATTCGCTGGAACTGCCAGGGCGCCAACTTGTCGGGCGCCAACCTGTCCGGCGTCGACCTGCGAAAATATGACCTGTCCAACGCCAACCTACGCAACGCCGACCTGTCCGGTGCCCTGGTGCTCGTTGCGAACGGCGCCAACTTAGCGGGCGCCAACTTGTCCGGAGCCAGACTGTTCGAGGCCAACGATGCCGACCTGAGAGATGCCGACCTGAGAGATGCCGACCTGAGTGAAGGCTACCTGGAACGCGCCAACCTGTCCGGCGCCGATCTGTCGGGCGCCAACCTGAGACTCACGGTCCTAAACGATGCCGACCTGTCCAACGCCAACCTGTCCGGCGCCAACCTGGAAACCGTCTTCCTGTTCCGTGCCGTCCTGTCCGGCGCCAACCTGTCCGGCGCCAACCTGGACTACGCCAGCCTGTCCGGATGTACTGGTCACGAAATTTGCAGGTAGGAGCAAAAGTGACACGCCGACCGGGTTCTCAGTCCTCTATCTAAAACAACACCCACGATTCGACGAGATAAGAGCGCTTCTGGACCCCTCGACGTGTCGCACGTCGCACCAGAGGACCATGCCGAGCTGCTCCGCATGATCGAGGCCGAGTTGGTCCGGCGCGACGCCATCGACGTCTGCTGAACTAACAGCCATGAGAACACTCGCCGCCGCTGTCCTGACCGCAGCCCTGACCCTCACCGCCTGCGGAGGAGGCACCGCCGATCTTGCCGACTACTGCGCACGTGATGGCGGCACATGGAATTGCGAGAACGGAGACCTGTCCGGCTTGAACCTGTCCGGCTTGAACCTGAAAGACGCCAACCTGTCCGACGCCACCCTGTCCGGCGCCGACCTGTCCGGCGCCAACCTGCAAAGCGCCAACCTGAACGGCGCCGTCGGGATTGACGTGGACCTGTCAGGCGCCAACCTGGTCTTCGCTACTTTTGTGTTTGCCCAACTGTTCGAGGCCGACCTGTCCGGCGCCAACCTGCGCGGCGCCCACCTGGGCAGCTCCGACCTGTCAGACGCCAACCTGTCAGGCGCCGACCTGTCAGGCGCCAACATGGACACAGGCGTCAACCTGTCCGGCGCCAACCTGTCCGGCGCCAACCTGGACGGCGTCAACCTGCTCCGCGTCAACCTGTCCGGCGCCGACCTGTCCGGCTGTACGGGTAGCCCCCGTTGCGAATGAAGTAGGTCTGACCGGGGCCATGCACGACGCCATCGACATCTGCTGAACTAACAGCCATGAGAACACTCACCGCCGCTCTCCTAACCGCAGCCCTGACCCTCACCGCCTGCGGAGGCACCGCCGATCTTGCCGAATACTGCGCACGCGATGGCGGCACCTGGAACTGCGAGAACGGAGACCTGTCCGGCTTGAACCTGTCCGGCTTGAGCCTGCAAGGCGCCAACCTGTACTACACCACCCTGTCCGGCACCGACCTGTCCGGCGCCAACCTTGATGGCGCCAACTTCCAGAGGGCCTTCGGGACTGACGTAGACCTGTCCGGCGCCGACCTGGTGTTCGCTAGCTTTTTGAATGCCCAACTGTTCGACGCCGACCTGTCCGGCGCCAACCTGACCCGCGCCGACCTGCGCAGCGCCAACCTGACCCGCGCCGACCTGTCCGGCGCCAACCTGACCGACGCCAACCTGACCGGCGCCAACCTGTCCGGCGCCAACCTGACCGGCTGTACGGGTGACCCCCGTTGCAAATGAAGTTGATCTGACCGGGGCCATGCGCGACGCCTCGACGTCAAGGGACAGCCGGCTATAGCACGACAGGCCTAGGTGCGAGCGAGGACCCTGGCAACGGTCTGCGGGTGCCAGCGGCCGCCACGCTTCGACGGCAGACCTGCTCCGGCGGCTCGAGCGCAGACCGCCCGGGCCGGCACAACCCCAAATCCCCCACCCGTGAGTGGCCGAGCAAGGCCAGATCGCAGCTGCAAGGGCCTCAAACTCTGTGTATAACTTGCGCGCTCCGCTCACACGCAAACCCCGAAACCAATGGGTTTCAGGCCGCTAGCACAGCGCTAGCGAGCCCGTGCTGTGCAAGGAACACGTGTTGATCGACAACCGGTAACAGGCCAACATGGCCACCAAAGCCCCATTCCATTGGGTTTGGGCGGCATAAGCCGCACACGCAATGGCAAGCACAACGCTGACTCTGGTGATAAGTTTCCGCCTGTGGATGGCGCTCACCTCACGCTCGAGGATCTAATCGGACCGTGGGGTCGGACCCTTCGCGCGGACGGGAAATCTCCGAACACGATTCGCCGCTACCTCGGAACCGTCGAGATGCTCGCCGAGTTCCTACCGTCGGACCTCGCCGTGAACGACATCACCCGTCAGCACCTGCGCGACTGGGTCGGTGACCTTCGCGACCAGGGTCGCGCTGACAACTCCCTCGCTACCTACTTTCGTTCGGTCCAACAGTTCTTCCGGTGGGCGGTCGAGGACGAGTACCTCGTCGCCAACCCAATGGACGGGCTCAAAGCACCCAAGATCGCAGAGAAGCAGCTGCTGCTCCTGACTGACGCCGACATCACGTCGCTGCTTCGGGTCACCGAAGGGCGGGACTTCGCATCACGGCGCGATCACGCAATCATTCGTGTCCTTCTCGACACTGGCATCCGGCGAGGGGAGCTCGTCGGGCTCACCGTCGGTGACCTCGATCTGCCTGATGGCCGGCGAGGCGCAACAGCGTGGGGCACGCTGCTCATTCGGACCGAGATCTCCAAGAGCGACCGCGACCGGGCCGTACCCCTCGGCAACCGAACCATGCGCGCCCTCGACCGGTACCTGCCCCTGCGAGCAGCACACGGCCCCGCAGCCCTCAGCGACCGGTTGTTCCTATCGCAGCGCGGGCCACTGCACCCCAACGGCGCAGGTGACCTCATCCGGCGAATCGGCAAGAGGGCCGGCATCGAGGGTCTCCACCCTCACCGATTCCGGCACACCTTCGCGCACCGGTTCCTCCTCGAGGGCGGGAACGAACACGACCTCATGATGTTGGCAGGGTGGCGAGCACCTCAGATGGTCGCCCGGTACGGCGCGTCCGGGCGGCAAGAGCGCGCCTTCCGCAATTTTCGGTCACTAGCGGACCAGTTCTAAAACCAGTGGCTGAAGCTTCCCGACAACAACAGGCAGCACAGCACGACCGACGCCTCGAAGAACTCGGCAAGGTGTCTGATCTTCCTGACATCCTCGACGAACGCAACCCCGTCCTTTGCGGGGGCAACGGCGGCAGATGTGAGACGATCGTCGGCGCGGTCCTCGATTCCGACTACGGCCCGGTGCTGTGGATGTTGGCGTACTCGCCGCGGGACCGCCGGTGGCAGCAGTTGGACGAACTCACGAACGGGCGGGGACCGGCGGGCAGAAGCAGCGCTGAAGTGGTGGCGCGAATTCTGACATTCCCACACCCCTACCCGGTCGTTGCAGCCGGTTGTTGGCGTCATGCGCTACAACATGGAGGGAACCGGCGCGGCATCAAATGTGACGAGCTTTGGCGACTCGTTTCGGGCGCGAAGCCGGGGGCGAAGATCCAGTTGCCGGTGCAACGAATCGAGCACCATGAATGGTATCGAGCTCCCAAAAGATCAGAGTGACCCACAAAAGCCGGGTCAGTTGAGTAATGTGCGCAGTGCTAACTAAGCGCCGGTCCCGAGATTGGGAGGACACCTCGGTGGCGACGAGGCCAAGCAGAGAGCTTGACCTCCCATGTCCACACCCGCCTTTGGCCTGACGCCCGAACAACGGCGTCTCCGAGCTCAACTGGCCGCCCATACTCGCTGGGCGGCGGAGTCTGACCGTTCCGCAGCGACACGAAAGGCGCGCGAAAAGTTCAGCGAGCGCTTTGAGAACGAAGTCGACCCCGAGCGCACGCTTGCCCCGGCAGAACGCGCACGCAGAGCCGAGCATGCCCGACGGGCCTATTTCACGAGACTGGCTCTGTTGAGCTCGATTGCCCGCTCCCGGGCTGCGGAGCCGACGCCATGAATAGCAACGACCCCCGTGTGGGGGCCGCCGCTGAGCCAACCCCAAATCTACTCGACGTGGCACGCCTTCTCGTCGCTAGCGGCGTGAGCGTCATCCCAATAAAGACCAATAAAACGCCGGCCATAGCTTGGAAGCCGTTCCAAGACCGGCTCCCAACCGGGGCAGAGCTCGAGCAATGGTTCACGGGTCAGCACGCGAAGCACGGGATCGCGGTCATCTGCGGTGAAGTGTCCGGCGGGCTCGAAATGCTCGAACTCGAGGGGCGTTTCGGCGACCCCGCCAGGTTCTGCGATGCGGTCCGCGACACCGACCCCGAACTTCACGAACTGCTCGAAACGGCACCGTCGACACGGTCACCGAGCGGAGGCATCCACTGGTATTACCGGAGGCAAGCCCCGATGATCGGGAACACCAAACTGGCTGCGAACGCCGACGGTGAAGTTCTCATCGAAACCCGAGCCAACGGCGGATACGCCGTAACCGCCCCATCCGCGGGGTCATGTCACCCGACGGGGCTCGCGTGGACAGAGGCAGCGCCGCTGGAACGGTGGTCGAACATTCCGACGTTGACCCTCGAGCAAGCGAACACGCTGCACGACATCGCCCGCACCTTCACCGCACCCACCCCCACCGCACCCACCCAGACCGTCCCTACGGCCCCCACAAGCCAGCTGACGGACTCCTGGTACGAGGAGCTCATCGGGCATTTACACGGCCAGGGAGGGATAGGGGCGGTACTCGAGACCAACGGATGGACCTACGTCTACACCGACCGCGAAGGCCGGCAGCACTGGCGGCGACCAGACAAAACAGACGGCACCTCAGCGACCATCACACGCGACGGCCAAATCCTCTACGTGTTCTCCAGCAACACACCATTCGAGCAGGAAACCGCGCTCGACGTAATCGACGTATCAGCCACCCTCGCCGGGCAAACCCGCCACGACTGGGCACGCTACGAAGCCGAACGAACCGGCATCCACCAAGCATGGGAAAAACGCCAGAACCAACCCGGCTCCGACCTTGTGGCCCGGTTCAGAAATCAAGATGGGGGGCGGCTAGGA
>Ga0208644_1003514_pt1 | contig 12147 bp, 29 predicted proteins | sample VirMetDEL_Nov_18_FD_184517 | JGI IMG/M metagenome (GOLD analysis project Ga0208644, IMG submission 184517) | Aqueous microbial communities from the Delaware River and Bay under freshwater to marine salinity gradient to study organic matter... | ecosystem: Environmental > Aquatic > Marine >... | reverse complement strand
CAAACCGAAGACCAAACCGAAGACCAAACCGAAGACCAAACCGAAGACCAAACCGAAGACCAAACCGAAGACCAAACAGCGCCAGCAAACGCCATAGTGCGCGAGAACTTGCGGTTTGGGCGGACGGCCGCAGATAAATCTCCATCTGAGTACCTAAAGTCCCTTATTAGGCGCCATGAGCAGCACCCTGTGGGGGATTTGTTTTCTGCGATTTATGGTGATTCGGCTCCTGAAGGAACGTGGGGCAACCGGCACGAGCAGGATATTTCTGTTTGCTATAGCACGAAAGACAAAGACCGTAATGGTGGCATCGAATACATCAACATGGTAAAGGACTACGTCGATGTCAATATCTTTGCTGAGAGCGGCTGGCTGGCGCTAGTTCCGGGAATGCGTAGTGAACTTGCGGATGGGCCTTGGTTCTGTGCCGTCATCTACCTAGTAGGTTAGGCCGCCCTAATGGCTTTGCGGGATGCCGTTTGGTGGCGCTTCCACGGCCTACGCCCTTCAAGCGTCGTATACATTAGTGATTTCTACTCGCTAGGCCGCGCGCCCAGTAGTTTTCGCGCCGCACTGGGCGCGCCTTCATTACCACCACGAAATTGCGCCTTCGTGAGTCACATTTTGCTGTCAGAGGCAACCAATGAAGATTAGTAGGGGAGCTAAAGGGTATTGGGGTGATTTCGGTTTTTCTTGGCCGGAATTAGACGCAGATGCCGCCCTGGCCGCCGGCTGGGACTGGCAAATCCAGGCGTGCACCTCTTTGATTTTGGATTGGGAGGATTAGTATGGGAATTTTGAACAGCGCCCACGCCGCCAAAATCATGGCGGGACAACTTCCTGGAGACCTTCCTGACCTTGAAGCGGTAGTAAGCACACCATTTACCCTGCAATTGGTAATTCCTCCGCAGGAAAGTTTCGCGGATGGCAATGTGCGTCTTGTCGCAAAGAGTGAGATTGTCGGGACGGAAGTAAAAATTGCGGGGACAGATGGTTCCATCTTGCGCCTCTCTAGGCCTGCGGTGTTTAGGTTTGAATACCTACCTGTAGGTCATGCCCAGAAACCCGATTGGCTGGTTTCAGTACTAGTCAACGGCCAAGAGCAACCTTACGCGGAAGAGTGGACGGTTCCTAAGGGTGCGCTATTGCCGAGCGGTTATAAGTCTAATTTCCGACTCTCATCGCACAACAATTTCCTCTTTTACTGGAACCCTAAATAGTGTCCCGTCCAGAGCCAACCCTGCATATACCCAATTGCAAGGGCGAAATCAACGTTCTTTTCGACCACACACTTTCGCGCGCCTGGCTGCCAAGTGCGGTTGTTCGGCCTTTGCTGCCTTGGGTTAGCGCCACACTGATTCAAATGCGGAAGAGGGAACTTGAGCGTGAAAATCAGTGAAATCGCCAAGTCTAAGGGCCTTTCCTTTATGGGCTGGGGTGTAGCGTTCCCTGGTGCCTCGGCCGCCCTACCAATCTACGAAAATGGCGCCTCTGACCTGGCTTGGGAAGAAGTCAAAGCGCTATGCGAGTAGCTAGAGTGTTTACTCGGCACTATGTGCCGTTTCCAGGCCGGTATTTCACTGCGTTTTCCGGTCGCGGTTACCACTCTCTTGGCTTGTTTTGGATTCGCCGCACTATCAGACTAATGCAAGATGAAACGCAAATTTCCCTTGCAGGTGAGACGAACAATGACTAATATGCGGCCAATGCGAGCGCAAAGCGAAATTAAATACCTGCTTGACTTCTGGTTTACTCGTTTGGTACCTGGGATTGGGAGAATCCCGCGCCCGTGGCTGTAACAAGTTGGCAGCAGTGTTTTCCACAACCACTGCTTGGTCTCATAACTCGTTCTTTCGCCGTCCCTTACGTCAACAATCAACCTTGTTTTGACTACTGATCCTGTCTTTTCAACCAACCCCTAATAGGAGTTTTCCATGGCTGAGATTGAGCGTCCTGACTGTTCCCGTATCACCCCCATCGCCGAGGAGCACAAGCCCCTGGCGCATCAGGTTCTCGATGAGTGGATCGAGAACTACCACCGGACTGATCGTGCCCAGCGGTCGGTGGCTGAGGAAGGCGTCATTGGCTGCTATACGAAGGGCCTTTGCACTCCCCCGAAGACCATCACCTGGCACGAGTCGCCCAAGAGTGCCCTGCTCTACGTTGCGCAGAAGTACTTCAATACCGACAAGCTGACTACCAAGATCGTTGACGAGACGTTCGCCGGTGTCTGCTACGGGCCTGAGGATGTGGTCTGGCTGGCCGCTTTCGATTTCTTCTCGCGCATCGGGCAATTCGACCTGAATCAGATTGAGTGCATTTACCAGATTGCTCGCAACGGGCACATCTGGTTTGCCCTTGAGGATGAGGCGCTTATGATCGAGCGCCCCACCCGGATCGTCACTGATCGGACGACGCTGCGGGCCCACGCGACTGACGGGCCAGTGCTCGCCTACTCGGACGGTTTCGAGGTTTATGCCCTTGAGAACATCCGGGTGCCTAAGAAGGTCGTAATGGATCCTCAAAACCTTACGGTGGAAGAGGTTACGGCGGAAAGCAACGCTGAGGTTCGCCGGCTGATGATTCAGCAGATGGGCCTTAAGAAGTTCCTGACCCTCTCCAAGGCGAAGACCCTGGACTATGACGGCGGTCCGGTTGGTGAGGGCGGCGCGCCTCGGGCGCTTGTTGAGGACTTGTTCGGCCAGCGGTGGATGATCGGCACCGATGGCAGCACTGAGCGTGTCTACTACATTCCGGTTCACCGGGATGCGAAGACTTGCCGGGAGGCCCATGAGCGCATTTCCGGTATCTCCGAGGCCAACCTGATCGCGGAGTGCTAAACCGCTGACAAGCAAATAGGGATAGGTGGGCGTAAAATCCTGCCTATCCCCTATTTGCGTTGGAGGTATTTAGGTGATTGCTAAGTGTACATGCTCTGTCCGTGCGGCTGCGGCTACTATCGGCCTACGGGTCTGCAAGATGCTATTTGGCGCCTAACTGCCCTAGAAGACGACGATGACAATCCCTTTTGATTCGCCTAGATTCCCTTACGGTGAAACAGAGCCTAACGGAGCGCACCGCGGGTTATTGCCGTATCCATTTAATCCATTGCACGTAATGCAAGATGAGATCGCTGGTGAGTGCGCTCGGGCGTGGGCATGGGAGTGGGAATGGGAGGAGGAATGACTAGGGTTAGAGTGCGGTTTCAAGCTTATGACTTTTTAGGTCTTCCACACGCTTGGCAGTTATTTGCGCAACTTAGGACGACGCGATTCCCCAGGATACTCTCGCTTAGGAGTCAAATTAATGAGGACATTACGCATAAGACGCATTAAGTGGTGCCCATGGGGAGTTTTAGTACTGCCCAGCCAGTTTGGCTCCCGCCGAGATTCCATATTCTCGGCGCGCGTGGACGACGCGATAGATAACAAATACGTGCCAGTTGCGTTCATGCGCATCGAATTGAGACGGAACCACACCAATAAATAAGGACTTACAACGGCACGCCGCTCGCATTGGGTGGCGCGGAGGTAACAACAATGGACGATCTTGAACTCGATATCTCGCAACTGGAGGCCACGCTCATCAACTGCCGCCGGGCGTTCCAGCGGATCTTTGAGCACGTCGGCCGCAATGAACTGCCCCAGGAGATCTTCCTGTATGGCAAGCAGACTTCCGACGAAATCCTGCAAGTGCTTGAAGGTGAAGCACTTAAGTTGGCTCGGACGGTTTAAGTGGAGACTGTAACCTGCATTGCTAAGCGCGTTAGGGCCTGGACAGAGGCCAAGGCTTCCAAATATGGCTACGCTGCCAATCTACAAGGATTGTGCGGCATTGCCAGCCGGAAACTCTTTCGTGAACTTAAGCGCGCCGGTTACTCTCCGACTATTGGTTACGCGAGGAATTACTTTTACGGTGGTCATGCCTTTGTGGTGCTCAACGGGCGCATTGTCGATGTGACTGCTACGCAATTCCGATGCCGCCAGAAGGTGGTTGTTAGCAAGCTCGGCGTTTCTAAACGTTGGTATTGGAAGCCGGCTAAGCACTACTCCTCTGATCGCGCTTTCCTCAACTACCAGCAGCAGTCAGGATGGAGTGGCGAACAGGTGCAGTGGCAGTGGCGCCCGTTGTGGGAGGAGGTGGAATGAAGGTAGTTAGAGTACTTAACTTTTGGAACGCCACTAACAACCTTTCTTGGTCGGTTGAGGCTACGTTTGTAGACGATTCAGAGCGCGCCAGTGCTGTCTATGACAACAGCTATTTTGCTACTTGGGCCTCCCGTGGCGCCCTTGTAAGGTCTAGGACAATCCAATGACTCCTAAGGTGTTCTGCGTCCTATCCGAAAACAAAATGCAGCAGAAGTCGCGGGACGGGTTTACAACCTATGCCCTTGAGAGTTCTCGCGGCGACTCGATTTCGGCCGTAGTGACCCACGATAGTAAGCCTAAATTGGTGCTTAATCTCCGAGTCTCACCAGAAGGTCTTGTGAGCATTGAACTTACAGAGTATGAGGGCGGGAAAAGTTCCACCCTCGTGCAATTTCAGCGGGAGTTGCCATGAGCACGCATTTGGGCCTTAAAATCACTTGGCTTGACGGATCGGTAAGCTACGAAACGCTAGCTGACGGCTACACAAAGAGTTGCAGCGAGTGTCTGCCCGGTAAGCCAGACAACGCTTTCTGCATTTACTGCCGGGTAATTCGCGGGATGAAGTCCGAAGAGGCAATTGACACGATTTGCGTTCAGGACCATCTTGGGCGCGCGGTATTTATCAATGCCTGCCAGGTGCGCCAAATCAAGATCCTAACCCTCGAATTGCGGCCAAAGGCGCCTACAAATCCGCTCAATTTGGAAGTCAACTACGATAACCCTCTGAACTAAAAGGCTTTATGAACACTGTTATCGGAATTCCATACGTCACTGGGCGGCTTAAGGCGGAAATGGTGATTGCCAGTTGCCGCCTGAGGAAACTAGAGGCCGCTGGCGTCGCTCAGGAGCAAATCAAACTTCTTAGGGAGACTGTGGCCGCCCTTTCAGCAACCCTGGAAATGGCTGAAGCGGCCCTGGCCGGCCAAGTGACGTTTGAACGCAATTCAAATGGTGGAATCATCGAGGTTTGGGCGTGAACGAGGATTTTCGGTTGCTAAGGAAGTGGCAGAATTTCGCATTTGCGCAACGTGTAAATCTCATGTATATGCCCCTTGCGGCAACTGATGCTTTTGATTTTGTGTCCCGTTCTCGCGGCCTTCCGTGGCTTCTTGGTGTGGCTGAGAAGCTGGAATTGGAGATTAGACATGCGTGTGAATGAACGGCTCCAGTGCGCGGTCAGTTTGTTTTTTGTGGAAACATTTTGGCCCGCGGCATTTGAGGAGCTTTCAGATACTAGAAACTTGGTAGCTGATTGGGGAGCTTCGGTCCTACAATTGCGCCGGGAGTTGAAATATGAAGTGGCTTAACGCAATTATCGGCGTCGGCCTAGTAATTGGCGTCGGTTGTTACCTTGGCGGCTTGGCCGCCATTGGAGCGGCAACGGCCTTCTTTTGTGGCGCCAGTTTTGCCTTTGATATGACTACCGCCACAGTGGAGGAATCATTTGATCTAGCCAAGGAAAGCAGCGAGCAGTGTTTCGCGTTCCAGGCCGCACTAGAAGCCCGGGCGAAACACTTGGCCGCCTGGCAAGAATCACTAAATGACTTGAGCAAGGCCGTAAATGCCCACGCTGTTGCGCAATTGCAACTGTCTGGCACGAAACGGCACCAAAACGAAACCAACTAACCAAAGAATAAGGACTTAGGGCGGCATAGTTGCTGCTTTAGGGCTATCAGGAGGAAGAAAGTGCTTAATTCACGTGCCATGGCTACTTCGGTAGATTTCAAGAATTACAATCAGTTCACCTGCCAGGGTTGTAAGACGCCAAGTCTCTGCCCCACAGTGACTTGCGGAGTAAGCGGAAAGGTGATTCCGCGGGTCGTCTGTCAGGACTGCTTGCTAGACGCCAATATCAAGGCGCTAAACAAGCAGCGGAGTAACCCTAGCCGCGTGGAGGCTTTGGTGGCCGCCACTAAGGCGTCTGTGGCCCACGATGCCGAAATCTACGCCTACCAAAAGGCGCGGCATGAGCAGCTAACGGCGGAATGGCGCGATGTCGTTAACAGTCGGCGGCAAAAGGCGGCGCTGGTATGAAGCCGCTGGAGATTTCGTATTTTGCCCAGACGGACTTTGAGGGCGTTTCCTTTTCTCAACTGGAGATGGGGGAGGCGTTTCGGCTGCACAGTGCGGTTGAGGTCGAAAGTGTAGCTATCTATATCAAAACTGCAAGCCGTGGGGCAATGCTCGTTGCTGACGAGAACCCTCGCCGCAATACCTGGCCCGACGGCTTCCGTCCCGGTTACTTTGAGCCGGAAGATAGGGTGGTGCGGGTGAAACTCCAAATTGAAGGGCGTGACGAGTAACCTCTAACAGAACATAAGTGCCTATAACTCAATTGGTTAGAGTGCCACTCTTATAAGGTGGAAGTTCTAGGTTCAATCCCTAGTAGGCACACAAAATCAACCGGAGAATACCAATGCAAATTGAATTGGCCGTCAATGATCGCGCTTTCTTGGTCGATATCGTAGTTACTGACCCTGGACGCCCTGGCACGTATTTCTTGGCGCCTGAGGCTCCTGAAACGGAAATCCTTGGCGTGCTTGAAGTTACAGACGAGCCAAAGGCCGTCCAGTTGGAGCAATTACCCACTGACATTGCCGACAAACTAGAGGAAGAGGCGTCCAAGTTGGCTATTGACGCCTACTTGGACGCTGAGGCTGAGCGTTACCTTGACAACGAGGTGCGAGATGACTAGTATCATGCCGAACAGCCCTGATCCACGCCGAGTATTGGCGGTTTACGCCGCGTTCATGTGGATTTTGGTGGGGCTGGTTTTGAGCGCCGGTTGTCTGCCGACGCATAACCATAGCCGCCAAGATATTAACGTGGCGCCTATTTCTACCCAAAGGTGGTTCTAATGGCCGTGGACAAGCTAGTAGTGGGCCGGAAATACAAACTGGGTAAGTTTGCTCCCACCCCCACGCTAGATTGGCATCCGGCGATGGAAGCGTACGTAGGCACCATCCAAACCTGTATTATGGGCTGGGGTGTAGCGTTCCCTGAGCCTGGCGCCTTGGCCGCTTTGACACGCCAGAAGGCCCAGGACGAGGCTAATGCGGCCAAGCGGAAAGCCCGTGAAGAGCTAGAAAACGCGGCCATGGAAACCCTAAACCGGCGCATTGAAATGGCAAGGAAGGCCCTATGAGCCGAGACGATTGGGACGCATTGGCCGAAAAGGTGCGTATTCGGCGCGAATCGGATGAGGAGCGCGCACGTAAAGCCTTTTGCCGCATGGCACTAGCGGTTTTTGGTTTCATGGTCTTTGCGTTGCTTTGGGTTTAGAGGGAGTTGCCGATGCGGGAGTTTTGGGAGGATTTGCGGGATGTGGCTAGGGTAGCTGCCCTAATGGCGCTGCTTATGCTGCCTGGTTGCGGTCCTGCGTTGGTGGCCGGCGGCGTGCTTCTCGTGGTCGGCCTGCTAATTAAGCACTGTTAGAAAGGAACCGTCGTGATTGCATATTGGAAGGCGGAAGCACTGGCTGAACTTCAGAATATTGAGTGGACTAAATGGGGTGTTCGCTACAATTTGCTGCTAAAGCTACCACTGCGGCTAAGGCAAGAGTTTGCAATCATTTGCGCCGAAAAGGCACTTCCGGCATGGGAGGCGGCCTATCCGCAAGATGGGCGCCCAAAGGCGGCAATTGCGGCTGCCAAGGCATTTCTACGCGGCGAAATCAGCGCAGAGGAGTGCAGAGAAGCGGCCCAGGCGGCTAGCGCTGCCGCCAGGGCCGCTTACTATGGCGCCTCTGTCGCCTATGCCGCCAGGGCCGCCTCTGTCGCCTATGCCGCCAGGGCCGCCCTGGCCGCCGATGCCGCCTATGCCGCCGGCCACGCTTCAATTGGTGGATGGGACTGGCAAGTGCCACTGCTAACCGACCTAATTACCAATTGGGAGGATTGAAACCACCCCGATGCGGATAAAGCCGCCTAATCCTATTGCGGTCCATGGGTAACGCTTCGGATTAGCTAGGTGCAATTCCTAGGTTGGGGGTCACCATCAACCCCGGTGTATGCCGGATTTAGGAGTGTTGTTAATGTCTGCTGTTATGGATGAAGTGACTGTTGCGCCGTCTCGTGCGCTAGCCCTGATTACGCGCTTTAACCGCCTGCGGGCGCAAGGCGCTAGTTTGGACTATGACCGGGCGACGCTGGCCCTAGAGATCCGGGAGGAGTTCCCGCCCGGTGAGAACGGCGGCGATCAATTCCGCCGTTGGGTTACTGAAAACCTGAAGGTCCGTGGGAAGGCAGTTGTTCGGCTCGAAAACCTGGCTGCTGCCCTGAAACTGTTCCCTGACAGGCAGGACTGGGCCGATTTCGGCGGTGCTACGGTGCTCATCTTCCTCACCGGGCTTACTGTTAGCGCCCGTAATCGCCTTGTGGGGCGCCTACGGAAGCGGGTAGCCAAGGGTAAGGGTACGCTCACCCCTTCAACGGTGCGTAAGGAAGCCAAGGCGCTCGGTATCCTCACTACTCGCCGTGAGGGCGGCGCTGGCGGCAATTCGTACAAGGTGCGCTTCAACGCCTTGGCGGATTTTGTGCGCAACCTTAAGGGCGTTACGCTGCCTCGTAATATCTCCCGTCTCCTCACTAACTAGTTCCACCTAAAGGACTTACCATGACTGTCCGCGGCGAAGACGAGCTTGAGGTGCTTAATGCCCTTGAAATCCTGCGCACCCAAACCGAGCACAAGTTGCTTTCGGCGCGCGGGTTTGAACTCAAAGACGGCAAGGCTATCCGTGGTGATCTAGTTTTGCTGCCTGCTCAGGCCGTTGGACAGTCTCGGGGGGAGATTCAAGCAGAGAAGGCCGAATATTACATTTCGCATGTGATTCCCGGCCTTCTCTGCGATTCTTTGTCGGTTCCTGGTGTTACTTTGGAGCCTAAGAACAAAGAAAAGGTGGCTAGTGCGGCTAGAAAGTTGTCTGGTAAGCAGCAAAAGCAGCCCGTCGCGCGTCCGGCTAAATACCACCACAACGGCCGGCAGGAAGCGCTCCTCGCGGCTATCGCTGCAATGGCGCCAGACGAGGAATTCACATCCCTTAGCCTCTCTAAACAAGTAAATATGCCGCGTGAATATGTTGGCCCCTACTTGTCAGTGTTCAAGCAGCAAGGCGCCATTAAGCAGGTAGGGCGCAAACTCCACAACGGTAAGCACGTTAACGTTTACCTCCGAGGAGATAATACACAGGCGGCCGGTTCTAACGCCCAAAAGGCGGAATCCAATTTGGAGGCGGCCCTAATCGAGTTTACTGGCCGTGAATTCCTAGCGCGCGACTTGGCCGCCAAACTCAACATTTCGCAGCGGCACGCGCAAATCAAACTCAGGACGCTTATTGCTGCCAAGCGCATTAATCGGCTGCCACGAGAGCACGCTTCTCATCCTCGGCGCTATGTCATTGCCACGCAACGAGTTAGTTGATTTTGTGCTCCTCGCCGCAACTGAAGACACTGGCGATAAGTGCTTTTGTTGCAACGAGCTAATAACTTTTTGGCACTGTTGGAACGCCAAATGCTCCTCATCTCGACATTGGGCAATTAAAGAACTCAATAACCAACATCCCGGCGCCTATGCCGAGATTTGGAAGCTAGCAAAGGATTTGTGGGTATGAAACTGCCTTGCCCTGTTTGTGAAACCGGAGTGATTTACTCCTCGTTTAATATTCCAGCCTGCAAAGACTGCCAGAAGATGTTTGACGGGCTGCCTATGCTGCCTACTCCTGCGGAGACTAGCAAGTGGGAGAGGGCCCACGCCAAGCTCAATAAACCGGTTTGGGTCCCCCGAGGCCGCCAGTGAAGCCGCATACCGTTTGCGGGCTAGTTGTCGCTAGTTTTGGAGTTTGCTCCCTTGCATCGGGCGATCTATTAGTTGCCGCCTGTTTGCTGCTAGTGGCCGCCTGGATTGCATTTGCTGACCCGGAGGCAGAGGTATGAACGAGGACAGGAGGACTAATGGCTATTCGGAACTTTGAACTCGATAAGTGGTACCTACTCAAATCAGCGGTTGATCCATTTGAATGGCACCACGTCTGGGGCGGCTGGTCCCACGAAAAGAACGAAAAGTGGGTAGGAACGCCTGGAAAGTGTGTAGACAGCGGAATCAACGGGGAACTTCAGGCTGTTACCGGAGAACGTGAATTCCTATCTCCGACTTGGGATGTCAAAGAGGTGCCGGTATACGAGGCTAAGTGCGCCACTGGCGCCACAATTCCACTAATTGAGGGTTTGAAATACACAGTGGTCGGCGAAACTGTTGCCACTGTCACCGGTAAACTCACCGGGCTAGCTAAATCCAATAACCCAAAAGACCCAATTATGTGTCAGTTGGTTCTCACGTCGAGTGGTATTGACGGGTGGTGGCCGGTAACTAAATTGCAACCTGCCTGGGAACCCATTAGAGCCCCTGTGGCCGTTTGCAAATGCCCTATGAGTGTTGGATGCTCTTGTGGGGTGTTTGCGGCTGAACAGGCGGCGCTAGGCCGCGTATATGACCCAATCCTTAGGTTTTGGAGGAAGCCATGAATCTACTTAAGTTCATCGACCCGCCAGTGACCCCGCGGGCCGTCACGATCCACTGCACTTGCGGGAAGGCAACTATCGCCCGCAAGGCGTATTGCACCGATTGCATCGAGAAAATGCCGTATGCCGTCAAGTTGAAGCAGGAAATGCGGGATCGAGACAAGGCGCTAACTCGCGGCAAGGTAACAACTTCTCTACTAAACGATTGCCAGGCGGTGATTATGGACCGGGAGGACCAAACCGCCTCTTTTCAGCGGATTCGGCGAGACCTGTCCAAATTCGGACAGACTATGCCGGATGAATTGCTCTGGAAGGTAATTAGGCGCCTCAAGCGGGAAGGTAAGTTGGTGCAAGTAGGTGAGCGCAAAGGCATTAAGGCTCAGTTCCAATTGGTGCTGTAATGCTCCGACTTCCGCGCTTTGAGTTGTTTGATGGGCAGTGCCCACTCAACCAAATGGTCAACATCTTTTGGTGGAATGGGTATGTGATAAATCACAGCATCGCTACCATTCAGCATCGAATCGCAACCGGCACGTATTTGGAGATTAGAGACGCAATTGAACGGATGAACCATGGCCGGCTCCCAGAAGTTAGGGTTATGGCGGCCTGGCAATTGCTCATGCGGTCATAGGAGGTTCAAATGATCGACGTGTCTTTCTTTGACGTGACCAAGGTAGAAGTGCTTGCTGTACAACACTTTCCGGCCACTGCCGAGCGAGATTGGGAGTTTTGGTCGCAAACGCTGCGGATCACCGAAAGCGGTGGAAAGGTGCATCAGGTGAAGTTCATGTGTGTTGAAGATCCGACCCGGATCAGTTTGGTAATGCCGTGAAGTGCGCCGTCTGCCCCAGTTATTTGCGCCTGAAATCGGAAATTCTGGTGCTGTTTACTGGCGGGTCAAATGATCTAGGCGACGCCATGAACTCACTTGTTAAAGGCAGAGAGGCGTCGGAGGACATAGTAGGGCGCCTAACTAACCTGGTGGCGGCTGAAGCGGAGTTTGGAGCAAGTGAAAGCCCAGTTTGATCTCGCTTATGTGGTGTTTCGGTTCTTCGTCTCAACAAAAGAATCCCCCGCGCGGCACTTTGGTCCCACCCAGTTCAATTCTCACACATCCAATATGGCATCCGAACTAATCCAAGAGGAGCTTACTCGTGGCAAAGATTAAGGACGAAACTGGACTTGAGGTAGTGGCCTGGGTAGTCATGGTTCTAAGCGGCCTGATGAGTTTTGGTTGGGCATCCCTAGCCATGAATTACCTACCAAATGGCGCCGCGTTCGTGGTAGGCGCATTTTCTTTCATTCCCAACTGCTGGATTCTCCTATGGCTAGTCAATAATCTGCCCGATCCAGAGGCGTCGGAAACCGTATATCTACTGTTTTCAGACCATGACACCGCGTTGGCGGTAGCAGGTAGTGTTGCGGTGGCGGATCAAATGCTAGCAGAGCATATTGCCGCCGCTGAAACCGCCGATGAGCAGGAA
>Ga0208644_1003513_pt1 | contig 12149 bp, 15 predicted proteins | sample VirMetDEL_Nov_18_FD_184517 | JGI IMG/M metagenome (GOLD analysis project Ga0208644, IMG submission 184517) | Aqueous microbial communities from the Delaware River and Bay under freshwater to marine salinity gradient to study organic matter... | ecosystem: Environmental > Aquatic > Marine >... | reverse complement strand
TATAAGTATTATCAATAAATTGGAAATAACCTAAAGAAAGTTTGTATTGTCCAACTTTCTGAACCAGTTCCGTAACTATTCATTCTTAAGTGAGCATTTCCTTCATTTAGAATAAAATCAAAAGCAATATCTGTAGTATCTCCTATTGAGGCATGAGAAACATCTGTAAATGCAATTTGATTGCTACCCGACCCTAACCAAGATGCCATTATGATTCCCTGTCTTACGCTACCACTTCTCCATGCTCTATAATCAACATTACATCCAGAAAAGGAACTGGTTGGCATAGCGGGAGATAACATTTTTGTTTCACTAAAAATTCCACTCTCTACTGATCCAGAAATAACAATTGAACCAGTTGGAATTGGTATATGTAATTCTTTTATTACGCTAGTAGAACCAGTAACATAAGAAGCAGTTACTGCGGTTGTAGCGTAAGAAGCTGTTTCAACCGTTCCTTGAGAAAAATAAGAAGCACTAACAGCATATGTAGCATAGCTAGCAGATTGTGCAGAATCAACAAATACACTTGTAGCTCTTGTAGTTACAGGGGTACTCAATACAACAGTATGATATTCATCTACTGGTTGTATTTTTACCACATACTCTGACCGTGGTGTTATACTTACTCTTAAATCTGGTATGTCAAGAGTGATTCCATCTGGTAATGATGCCATTTAAATTACCTCGTAACAGATGGACGTACAATAAATTTTCCTTCTATGATTCTACGAGTGACCGATTCACTGGTCATCAAAACATCATACACATAATCTTGTGCAGTTAATGTAGCAGTAACAGCGGGTGCCATACTAATGTAAAGAGAACCAGAACTATTTGGAGTTATCTTTTCAAATGAAAAATTAGCAGATGCATCTTCTGAACTATATGTCTCTCTAACCGACCCACTAAAATTTTGATCCGCTAAATCAATAGCCGCACCAGTTTGGTCAGAAATTGATACCAAAATTTTAAAAGTTTCACCCTGCCCGACTGTCAAATTTGTGCTTTGTGCCATAATGATACTCTAATTAAAATGTCTTACTATAAGTATTTTTGAATATAACAAAAAAACCTCCCCGAAACAACTTCGGGGAGGTTGCTCAGGTTAGAGCATTTGTATTTTTCTTTTATTAGAAGTTTAGGATACAATAATCTGGTTGTAATGTTAGTGTAATATTGATTGGATCATCGGTATCCCACGCTAATTCACCAAAATTAGCTTCTTGAATCTGACAACCTTTTAGAATCCATTCTTCTACCTTATCTCCTACTGGTCCAAGGACATTGATTGTTAAATCTTTCTTGTAGAAGTCAGCATAACCATCACGACCAGTTACAGATTCATGGTGGAGACGAACCCATTCCATAACAGATTGTGCAGCAGATGGAACGATTGGGTCATGCAATGTCATTTGGACGGTTCCCCAAACAGAACGACCTTTTACATATCTCTGAACATTGATATGATTAATGGCTTTTGTTTCTTGTGTTAATGTAGGTCTGGTTACACCCTTGATGACATACGATGGAACACCATCCATTTCCATAATAAATCTGTTTGCCATCTTAGGCTCAAAAGCCTTAAAAAATAGCTCCTGTTCTTCTACCAAATTGGCCATATTTTGTCTCCAAAAATAATTCTTTTAATATAAATATCACTTACCACTAATTTACATAACCTTTTATAGTATCTTATTCAGGGAATGTTGCGCCTGTTGGTAAGATGTTGAAGTCAAGGATAATGAACTCGGCAGTTCTGGTTGGTTGTAGATAAATCTGACCGACCAATTGATTTCTATCAATGACATCTGGTGTATTATTACTTTCATCCATGACCACACGGAATGCGTATAGTCCCTGTCTTTCCTGAACACTGGATAGGTAAGGATTGACCAAGTTTAGGAATCTGTTACGAGTTGCTTCTGTGTTTTGTTCAAACAAGAGGTATCTTGAACTTGATGCAATATACTTCTTAAGAGTGATCAAGAGACGACGGACGTTGATTCTATCAAGAGCACTTGAACGTGTCTGCAGTGTCTTCTGACCGAAGGCAACAATTCCCTGACCGGGGAACTGTGCGATTGGGTTAACCTTGTTCTCGTATAGTTCATCACGGTTTGTTCTACTTAGTCTTGTCTTAACACCACTTGCTCCTGCGATACCACCTCTGTTTAGACCAGCAGGTGCGAACCACTCAGCAGACACACTATCACTATAAGCGAATGTCTCTGGTAGAACAACCGAAGGTGGTGCCCAGATAAACTTGTTTGTATTGGTGTTTAGAACTCTCACCCAAGGATACCAACCGGCGGCGTAACTTGTGTCAATTAAGGCAGCAGTTGCGGTAGCGGTTGCGATACTAGCTCCGTAACTTGCTAAGTCCATAATGTAGAATGTATCTTGTCTGTCTTCACAAATGTCAATAGCATATTGACAGACATATGGATGTTGTTCGTAGTTAACACCGGGGATGACCAGTAGGTTCATGTCATAGGCTTCTGGATTCTTGAGTGAGTCAAGAGCTTTCTTGAACGCTCTCCCACCTTCTGCCTGTGAAGTACTGATGTCAAACCCTTGGGTGTTTGTTGATGAAATATCAGCACCCATCTTTCTTTCTCTGTTAGGTTCAAACCCATCAAATCCACCCTGTAGAGGAATGGTGAACTTACGATATGTGATGTGAGCACTTGCGCTTACATTCAAACTAGTCCCCTCAACTTCACCAGTAGCAACATTTTCTAGTGAGAACTCTGTTGAATTGGTATTTGAACCACTGGTTGCGACATATCCTACTGTAGCGGCTCCATCTGGTAGTGGGTTTAAGAAACCCCAGTTTGTGTAATTTGTTTCAGTATAGTCAAATCCGTAGAACTTTCTAGCATCTCTGACAGCGGATGTCTTGTATCCACTAATAACTGAAGCAGATGTCCAAGCTGTAGTTACAACTTGTGCTCTTACGGAAGTTTCGTCACCCTCAATCTTGAATGGTGCGTATAGAGCACCGAATCCGTATGGGACTGTTGTTTCTGGAACTGTTCCGGCAGCGAGGTCATCACTTAATTGAACTCTAATGAACTGACTCTTGTTTGGAAAATCACCGACATATAGATATTCTTGAGAAACAGAATCATATGTTGAAACACTGTTACCAATTCTTCTTCCAATATAGTCTGAACTATTTGGATCTAATGTTAGGTTATCAAACTGTTCAAGAATCTCTGACTTTGCATCTGTATCGGTTGCTTTTCTGACCAATAATGAGAATGTTCCGAACTGACCTTCAACTGTTCTGTATTTAATACCTTGAATTGAAATCTTGATATCACGATTACTATTTGACCCATCAGTGAGAGTATGGACTTTGAATAGGTCATATTTTGAACCACCGATTGTTTGTGATCTAACCCAAGGAGTTGACGCGTTTGAATATTCCTTAGTAGCAGCGGTGCTAAAATCTAAGAATACAGAAGAAGTTACTAATGCAACTTCAGTTAAAGTTACACCACCCTTAGTTGGATCAACGGCGGATGGGAAGTAAGCGTAGGTGTATGCTGGAGCAGATCCACTTGTTAATGCAGAAGTTCCAATACTATTGATAATATTATCGGAACTAGATCCACTTGGTGAAACTGAAGAATATGACACACTTCCGTTAGATCCGGTTAAACCAATTGTTAATGAATTTGTTCCACTAACATTAGCACCAGTTAATTTAACACCGGCAACAGTTGGGTGGAAAATAGCAAGAACTTTTTCTCCTTCAGAACCACTAGCAACTAATCTAGCCGAAGTAAAAGTTCCACCGCTATATCCGTCTAAACCAAGAACACGAACAACGGTTGCTGAACCAGCTTCTTGTAAGTAATTCTGGACTGTATATCCTAAATAGCTGTATTCATCCGCGGTTCCAAATCTGTTCTCAAACTCTTGTTGACTACGAACCATCACTGGAACGAACGCTGGTCCCTTCTGGGCTACTCCAACAAACGCACCACCAATGTCAGCCACACCTTGAGCTAAGAAAGATTGATCTCTCTCACGGGTAAATACGCCTGGGCTAACTACGCGCTCTGCCATACTCTATTCTCCATTAGGTAGTTTTTATTTCACCTGTTTCAATATCAAGTAACCCTTCACCATATTTAGTATTCAAACTTTGTAAATAATTTGATTCTGTGTTGACCGACTCTAAGAATGTTCTTTTAGCGTCACCAACCAAACTTTCCAAAACTGTTTGTTGTAAAACGAAATCACTTAATTGTTGTGAATTTGTGAGAACCTGTTCACGATTTTGTTTTACTTTTTGTAATTCTTCATCACTAATTTTTGTCATAACCTAACCTATATACTAAAGTCCTTTGTATTATAAATATATGATAAATTTGTCAAAATCATTTCTATTCAATGATTTTTTCTTGAATAACCAACTTTCTATTTGTAAATCTAGTTTGATTCATATTCATTGGTCTTCCGTATCTATCTACAGTATTTTCTGGTAATAGATATGCTTTCACGGTCATTGTAAATTCTGATCTGACCAACCTGTCTTTTCTTTCTGGCAATTCTACTGTATTTTTATATTCTTTTATTGATGTCTTAAACTTATACTTGTCTCGTTCACCCCAATAACTTTCGGCTTCAAATGAAATCTGTTCTATTAAGTGATTCATTTGTGCCATATATTCGGTCCAAACTACACATTGATATGTTAAATCATAATAATCTGGATACATTACAGATACATACTTTTTACTTTCTTGTATCCCATTTAGCACAGCGAATCTGTCATACTTGTTTCTTGGATTCCATTGAGTGGAATAAAAATCCAATTCGTGGTATTTTTTAATAGGACTATTCATTTGATTTTTGACCAACCCCGTTCTGGTAACTACAAGCAAAGGTATTTGTAATTTGCCACGAACATCTCGTAATACACCATCTTGTCTTATGTTCTTCCAACGTTCTGGGTTACCATACATAATAGGAACTTCTATCTTGTCACCATCTTGAACAACGTGTGGTTTGATGATTTTTTGCATATACTCAATAATAGTGGTATCAATATCAATAAGACCGACCGAGATTTCGTTTGTCTCTTCGGTTTTGGTATCAAGACCACGATTTTGATACTGTTCGTCGTTCTGTGCGTTCTTAACTAAATTGGTTACTTTACTCATACCTGTCTAGACTCAATTTGAATGTTACTACGCCTTGTAAGGTGTGTAGAACATATGATTGATTGGTTATAACCTACTCTACCTGCTATAAGTTGAACTTCTTGGACATTATCAATCTCATAGAAAGCATCATTGTATCCTATAACATCACCAATCTCTGGATATACGTGTCTTTCTTGTAAAATTCTACGAACAAATCTAAATTCGGCTTCTTGTGTAGAATCTATACCAAATCCACTGTCGGTGATGACCTCATTTCCTTTGTAATCTACAAATGCAGTTAATTCCACACCATCGTATGCAATTTTCTCTACAGATTCACCGTAAATGTTTGTATTCACATAGTTTAAATTTAGTTTATACAAAATTACGGGTGTGTCTACGATTTCCGCACTCAATTCACGGTTTACGTGTTGAAAAAATTCAAAATCACGGTTTCCTACGAACTTTGCCATATTACTTTACATATATTGGAAGGGGAACCTTATTCATTATTGTTACTTGATGTTCTACTGACTCCGCTTGTAACTTCATTTGTTCGTGATACCCGGCTTTGGTCAATGTTTCTTGTAATTCTTTGACCAATATTTCTTTTTCTTGTTGTGCTTCTCGTCTTAAGATATCACCATCCATTTTAATATCACTATTTGGGATTGGCACTCTCTCATACTTAGAACGAATGGTTCCTAACAACTCTTTAGCGAGCGCTAATGTGTATTTATAAATCCAAACTTTACCAATTGAGTTAATATTATTGTATGGTAAATGTTCTAGTGGAACATTTGACAAGTCACTAACAAATTGATTTTGACTTCCTGACTGAATTAATGTTGCTGACTTCTCACTAGTAACATAATAATCAAAATATAGTTTAAATGATGTTTGTGGAATTGGTGATAGTCTTAAAATATTGTTAGAAATCGTAAATGTATGAATACTCTTTCTAATTTGGTCGTTGATTTCAATAGCTTGAACCCTCAACATATCCTCATACGCAGGCATCATAACAAAGGTGATGGCCGGTGAGTATCCGTCAAACCCAAACTCTGCAAATAGATTGGTAATACCAAGTCCAGTGGCGGCAAATGGGTCATAATATCTAGCAAGAGCGGGTGTTGCTTCGTGGTAAATCTTTCTAATCTCTAAACTTTGACCACTTTCACTAACATCACCCCATAATGATTTGATATCATATGTAGCCACACTACTAGATGTAATAATATGTCCACGTTTTAACTCAACATCACCACCAGCAAGAGCTTCAGTTCCGTAGTCTTTTGCTAATTTTACGATTTGTGTTAGTGGGGCACCAATAATATTCTTTTGTGTAATGTCGGTGGATGTAGAACTACCGAGAATATTATACATATAATCTCTAGCTCTAAACTGATTGACTTGTTTTCCATACTCAATTGTAGCTTCTTCAAAACAGGCATAGATTTGTAGGTCTTGAAGTTCCACATCAAGGATTGGATAACCCAATCTGGTAGCGACAAAGTTAGCTACTTTTGGTCCATCGGTTTGAAATGTTGATTCTGTATCAAAAATACCGAAAGGAGTTAGTCCATTTGGGTTTGCCGGGTTACCATCATAGGAAAAATATTCGGGTGTTGTTGCCATTAATATTCTCAGTAGAAATTATCCTGAATATAAATAGTGGTTATAACCAGTAGACCAACCTGTTTATGTAACAATTAAAAAAAATCGGGGTGGGTCCGAAGACCCACCCCTCTTTTTTATCCATCAACTTCAGATGTTATTAAACGAACTCAAGTCCGTTAATAACGACCTTACCGAAGAACTCTGGGCGAACGACCTTCTTAGCATAGCGGGTCATTACACCTCTTCTTGGTGTGAAGTTATCTGGGTCGTACACTAGAGGTGTCATTAGGAGCGGAATGTATGGGGCATACACAGCACCTGTCTCTAGGAAGTTTGCTCCACGGAAGCCCATGAGGACGATATTCTCTGTCATATATGGGTTCTTGTAGATTTGGAAACGGTTCTGGAATGAACCGACCTGTGAAACACCGGCGGCAAACTCCATCTTGTCACCATTTGTACCAGCCATGAAGCCTGGGATGGTTTCAAGAATTGTTGCAACTGTTGGTGAAACAACTGCGAAGTTTGCACCACCACGGAGTGTGAGTTGGTGAATCTTGTTGGAAACTCTCTGCATCTTCTGACCGAGAGTTTGGAACCATGTCATGTTTGTCCAAGCGGTTCCTGTGTTAACGTCTGTAAACGAAGAACCATTCCAAACTTCACCAATCTTGGCTGACCAGTAGTCAGTTGTTGTTGCGTTAACAACCAACATGTCAAGAATCTCAAGATCAATTTCAAGTGAAATGTGATCACTGAGCATTGCGGTCAACTCAGCCTCAGCATCAATGCTGTGGTAAGCATTAAGATCCTGAGCGAGTTCTGGTGACCAGACAGCCTTCAACTTACGTGTCTTAGCTGCGATTGTCTCGCTACGTAGTTGAATGTTGATCTCTGGAATGTTGAGGTTTGTTCCGTCAGGACTTGAACCACCCTGAATTGGATCTCTATCTTCGAAATCACCACGATTGGTTTCGACTGGTTGTTGTGAATAATTAACAGTCTGTAGAGTTTCTGCAGCTGAACCAGTTGGTGCAACAAACTCAATTGTATCATTTGTTGTAGAAACTGTTACTAGTCTTGTGAACTGTGGTAATGCTTGACTAAAGTCCTCACCAGAACCAGAAACTGTGAAAGAACGAATTCCTTCTAAATCTGGTCTTGTAAGACTTGAAACTGAAACTCTATAAACAGCATATGTTGTTGATGAAGAAGTTGTTTCATAGTCAAGATCGGCTGGTAGAGCAACACGATTTGATTTGATTGTCTGACCAGTTAGTTGTTGTTGGTTAACTGAATAACCGAAGCGACCTGCACCATAGAAACCATCTCTTGGTAGAGTACCACTACCACTTGTAACTCCATAGATGGACTCACCAACCGCACGATCACCACGTGCGTTGTTGTACTGGAAGTCCATGAAGAAGACTAATCCAGCTGGTAGATTCATTGGTTGAACAGAAACGAAGTTCTTTGCAGCAATTTGACCAAGAACCTTTCTGACCAATGGAAGAGCAACACCAGCCCAGCTCTCAAGGCCGGCTGTTGTTTGTGTTGCTGATGCTTCGTTAAGAAGCTGACCTGCTTGGTTCTCAAGAAGAACAGCCATGCTGTTTCTCTCATGTCCCTCAAGGCCTTCTAGAAGACCACTCTTTTCCCACTTATCAGCCATTTTACGTGCTTCATTTGATAGCTTTTGGTGAGCAGATGCGGCTTCGTTTAGAAAACTTGTTACATCACTCATGTTTCAATCTCCGAAATTAAATGTTAAATTAAAGTACTTTGACACCAGCCAACTGTTGCATTCTTCTACGGAAGTCGGCGTTTGTGTCTTCTGTGATAACTTCTTTCTTTGGAGCAGTTGACCCAACAACTCCAGATGCGATACTTTCTGTAACGACCTGTTGTGTTGAAACCTGCTTCCTAGTTGTCTTGCCAGGAATTGTTGCTTCACTTAATGTAGCATAAAGCAACTTGACCTCACGAAGAGTAGTAGCAAGATCAAATGTCTCAACGACATGAATCTTCTGTTCTTTTGTGAGTTCTCTGTTCTTGAACAACTTGTTTGTAAAGAGTAACTTAGCATTAAGAAGATTGACTTCATTGAGCTTACCACGAAGTATTTCTACAGCCTTACGATATTCGGCTAGCTCAGATTGTAGTCTTGCATTTGCCTCAGCCATTGTGTTATCTTCCTCTTCAGAAAGTTCGGCTTCGATCTCGCGAAGAATTTCCTCAATATCAAGGTCATCTTCCTCGTCCTCTTCATCACCCATATCTGGTGCGACATCATCTTCTGGTTCGTCACCAAGATCTAGGTCTTCTTCATCATCCCCTTCATCATCCATATCCATATCCATATCTAGTTCATCATCTTCTTCATCAAGAGCGCCACCAGCAAGTTCTTCAACTTCTGCTTGTAGTTCACGGATGATGGCTTCTAGATCTAGAATACCTTCATTGACTTCTTCTGCATCCTCATCAATTTCTTCTTCTTCTTTCATTTGTTGAGGAGTTTCAGCACCTTCTGCTCCAGTGTGGAACTTCTCAAACTCCTGACTGCCCTTACCTACTCCAGAAGACTTACTGGATGCTGGTGAAGGAGCCTTGTTGTCACTACCACCGATTCCAGATGTAGCATCGTTAGCTATCTCGTCTACGGACTCGCCTTCAGACTCAACAGACTCACCGACTTCACCAAAATCGTTGGCTTGTGCACCCCTGTGTGGGTTTGCAGCTTCAGTAAGAGCTTTTGTCAACTCTTTCTTGATAGCTGGTGCGATTGATTCCTCAAGTTGTAGCTTTGCATTTGCGATAGCGGTTTCACGAACACGTTCTGCATCAGCAATTGCTTCCTTAAGAAGATCGTTAGTAATACTAGCCATATTGACCTCTCGTATTGAAAGATTATTGAAATCTTTAATGGGTATACAATAAAAAATATCACCTTAAAAAAGGTGTAATCTTATAATAAGTATTACACTGAATGTGAAAACATTAATTATTATTATATTTTCTTCGGTTTTGTTCTTTCTTGTCTTCACGAATACGACGACGGATTGCTTCTTCCTTCTTTAACTTCTTTTTGACCGAAGGTTTTACGTATTCACGACGATCATATACCTCTTGAATGATTCCGGCTTCTTTGACTTTCTTGTTGAAAATACGAATTGCTCTTTGTACATCCGCATCTGTGTTACCTGTAACTTTTACATACATAACTTATTCCTTTACCAAGGTGGACTCATTATTCCAGCTGTGGGGTTTAATTGATTGTATAATGAACTACTCAAATTTGTAATAATATTATCATATTGTTCTTGACCCATAGATTCGGTTAACCAACCAAATACTTGATCGCGTGTTAGACTATCATAATCTGTAAATGAGGCAGAATCCGCGGGCCCTAAACCTTGTGTTCCAATGTTTCTTGCATACCAAGAACCACTGACACCAAGACTTGATGTAGCTTCTGTTGTAGCACTTACTTGCCAGTGAACATTGTTTACAACATTTTGTAAACTTGCTGACTCATAAGTCACATTTAATGGATCAAAAGTCCAAGTATATGTAATTGACATAATTTCTCCTTGTGATTAACTAATCACTGTTTGTCGCCTCAGCCGCCTTGTTTCTTTTTAGCTTCACCGAGTTGTTTATCTGTTGATTTTATAAGTAGGTCATTCATTTTGTTTAATAACTCCGTTCTACGTAGAACTTTGAATGCTAAATTTTCGGTTGAGAACTCACCATCTTTTTGTAAACCACTGGTTCTCATCTTTTGTATTTTTTGTTTTGTTTTTTCTATACTTTGGATAACCTCATCATACTCACCTTTATTAAATTTACCGAGTAGGATTTTGTATAGGTCAAAAAAGTATTTAGCCTTGACCATAATGTCTTTTTCATCATAATCAGCATCGGTTGGTTTTGGTTCTTTTAACCACTTGTTGTCTTTTACACTAAAAAGACCAGTTGCTGTATGGTCTTCACTTTCATCTTCTACATATACTTCTATTTCATATGGACCAACTTTAATATCGTGTTGTTTGTTCCAATTATATTTGGCAAACGAAAAAAACCTATCCACTAAATTTGTATCTTTATTCACTTCATCAAAATCTACGATAACGTGAAGGTCAATGTCTGAGAATTTTGACCAATTATAGTTAGCAAGACTTCCTGTAAATCTAATGTCTTTGATTTTGGGTGGGTTTTTAAGTTTCCAACCTTCTATAAAATTAGCAGCGACACGCATCAATACTTTTCTAACCCTTGGGTCTAATTTATCGTTTTTCCATATCTTGGGTTCAAGTGTCTTTTGTGGTTTAAAAGACTTGATGACCTGTCTGGCGTCCAACTTAGAACTCCGTGCGTGATGCTAATTTATAAGCGATTGCTACGATTTCGTTGGTAGGTCTTTTAAGAAGAGATTTCTTTTGTTCGTAGGTTAATTTATTTAATACACTGGACACCATATAAGCAGAGAACCCATCAATCATTTGACCGTTGATTTCACCAGATACTCTGTTTTCTGCCATCTTGTGAAGTTGTTGTTCTAAGACTTCAAACTCCTGAAGTTGTTTGTGGGTGTCAAAGAAAGTTTTGACATTGAAGTCCGGGTTACTAGCAATGTATTCTGCTAGACTATCCATAATTCTATCACCTAACTTATCTAGAATCTTTCTAGTATAAGACCCTTCATTCAGGGTGTTAAGGCGAGAAAGGACTTCATTTTTAGTCATCTTACTTCTGATAAGAAATCGTGGATAAGGGAATCAATGTTCATAAGAACTTGTAGTTGGCTGGGAGTTACTGATTCGTTGATGAATGCACCGTGTGTAGACGGATTGGAAACAACATCAAAACAAATAAGGTTAAAATCATCTTGAACTTCTAATGTATTCTCGTCCATATTCTTGACCGAACCAACACCACGACTACTTACACCAAGGCGAATATTGTTCTTGACCAACTCACGAACAATGTTTCCGGCGGGTGTTGAAAGAATCTGCATATCACCAACCACATCGTCACCTCTGGTATCAATACGGGTAACATTGGCACATACATTTCTTAGATTAACTACTGGACTTTCTGGATGGTCAAGTTCACCAAGTGCTCTATTCTGTTCAACAAACTCTTGTCTGTAACGGCCAACTTCTTTCATTAAGATTTCTCTGGGGTATACACGACCATTTTGATTTTTAGCATTAGCCCGTTGTAAAACCACATTACGCAAAACAAGAGGCTTTGATACATCATGAGCCTCTTTAATGATATTGCTATCATAATGAATAAAATTTCTTTCTACTAAAAGTTGACTCATGATTTTAACTCCCTAAGGCGTTGAGAAATTTTTAATAC
>Ga0208644_1003509_pt1 | contig 12157 bp, 16 predicted proteins | sample VirMetDEL_Nov_18_FD_184517 | JGI IMG/M metagenome (GOLD analysis project Ga0208644, IMG submission 184517) | Aqueous microbial communities from the Delaware River and Bay under freshwater to marine salinity gradient to study organic matter... | ecosystem: Environmental > Aquatic > Marine >... | reverse complement strand
AGATTTGTATCTGAAAATAAGGTACATAAAACGGTGAAAAATATAGGGGAATTAATTATCGATTAAATTCCTATCGCTTTTCTCGGGCCGCGGAACGTGGATCGGTTTTAAGGGCCGTAGAGCTGTCAAGTTTTTTATTTTAACTCAGCTTTCGTTTTGGGTATTAAAATGCTCTGTAGGGCTCTTATATGGGAAAATATGGTACTGTATAACATGGTTTAGAAAATAGGGGAAAAATAAAAACGGTTTTAAGCGCCGTAGAGATAGGTTGTTTGGATCTCTCTGTATGATTAAGTATGATATTTTATGGTACATCTCTACGGTTAAAAAATGTGGGTTAAAACGGTTTGTTCCACATTGTGGAACACCAGGGATTTGTTGGTATTCTGTTCGTTTTTATCGGTTCGTGGCCCGCGGATCGTGGAACAGTGGAACGGTACTAGAAGTTTTTTGAAAAATTTTGAAAGAAAAAATATTTTTTTTAAAAAAGAAGTGTGGCACTGTTCCATTCTTCTAGAATAGTTGAAAAATATAGCAAAACCTGTCCACAGTTCTATTTTGACAAGTGTGGACAGTGTTCCATCTTCCCTTGGGCATTAGGCTGTTTTTAGATAAAATTTTATTTTTAAATATAATTTTGGAAAAACTTCTAGTAACGATTGGTATAGTTGATTTGTTCCACAATATGAAATAGTGTAACGGTGTAATTATGGCTGGGCCGGAAAAAAATTTATATAAAATGGTCAAAGAAAAATTAGAAGATTTTAATCCAATTCGTATTGAAACTACTACAGTTAACGGTTTTCCGGATTTAATTTTATTTAACAAAAACAAAGAGGTTTTGTTTATTGAGTGCAAGGTCTGTGAGCGAGATAAATTGTTACAAAATCTGAGGCCGCATCAGAAAGCTTTTCACCACAAATATTCTAAAATTTTTGATGGGCTTTATATCTTGCAGAGGGTCCTCTCTTCGAGAGAAGTTTTTCTGTATGGATCAAAAAATTTTGATTTTTTGGACGGTGCGAGCACTTTTGAACCCTGCGCGCGCGCCAGTGATCGTGAAAATTGGAACGCGATCCGAGAAAAATTGAACGCGAGGCATACTATATCTAGTAGTGTTGCCCAAATGGGGAAATAAAATGCGAAAAACGTTGAAAAATATAGAGTTTGTGAGATTGATAATATATATTATGCAACAAATCCGCGGTGACCGGTTCGCGGGCCTAGGTACTTGGGCTAAATTGAACAGAATACGAACAAAATTTACCCCCACCCCCCGAAAAATGGCCCGTGCTTTTACAGGCGATGGCAATGGTGAGCAGCATTTTCACAGTCATAGGGAGGAATTTGTATATGGACTATAAACACCTGGACGCAAACCAATTAAAAGCAATGGTTTTGCTTCGTCAAAAAATAGAACAAGAAGGTGCGCGCACTAATTTCATGAGATTTGTTAAGGCAGTATGGCCGGAGTTTGTAGAAGGACCACATCATTTAAAAACTTCTGAAAAATTTCAAAAATTTTCTACAGAAAAAGCTTGTCGCCTAATCATTAACATGCCGCCTAGACACACAAAATCAGAATTTGCTAGTTATTTGTTTCCGGCATGGATGATGGGACTCAATCCTAGATTAAAAATTATTCAAGCTACCCACACAGGCGAACTCGCAGTTAGATTTGGTAGAAAAATTCGTAATTTAATGAATACTAAAGAATATAAACGAATATTCCCTGGTGTAACCTTAAGAACTGACAACCAAGCTGCTGGTAGATGGGAAACAAACCACGGGGGAGAGTATTTTGCCGCCGGTGTTGGTGGAGCTATCACTGGTCGTGGTGCAGATTTATTAATTATTGACGATCCCCATTCAGAACAAGATGCATTATCAGAAACTGCAATGGATAATGCTTACGAATGGTATACCTCTGGTCCTCGACAGCGTTTACAACCTGGAGGATCTATAGCAATTGTGATGACGCGTTGGTCGCAAAAGGATTTAACTGCACAACTAGTTAAGAAGATGGGAGATCTTAAAGCAGATAAATGGGATGTAGTAGAATTCCCAGCTATCTTAGATGATGATGACGAAGAAAAACGAAAACCTATTTGGCCACAGTATTGGAAGCTTGAAGAACTAGATAAAGTTAAAGCATCTCTTGTTCCTAGTAAGTGGAATGCACAGTGGCAACAAAATCCAACCTATGATGGCACAAGTATTATTAAACGCGAATGGTGGAAAGTGTGGAAAAGCTCTGTTCCACCTCAATGTTATTTTAAAATTCAAACATACGACACAGCATTTTCAAAAAAAGAGACTGCTGACTATTCTGCAATTACAACTTGGGGGATATTCTATCCAAACGAAGGAAACGAGCCCCATATAATTTTGTTAGATGTAGAAAAAGGTCGTTGGGATTTTCCTGAGTTGAAAAGAGTGGCTATGGAAAACTTAAGACACTGGGACCCTGAACTAGTTATCATAGAAGCGAAAGCTACAGGTATGCCCTTGATCCACGAGCTGCGGCGCGCGGGCATCCATGCAACAGCCTACTCCCCGAACCGAGGTCAAGATAAATATGTTCGTGTTAATACAGTCGCTCCTATATTCGAAGCGGGCCACGTTTGGCGGTCCGATGACGACTGGGCGATTGACATGATGGAAGAATGCGCTTCATTCCCTTTTGGAGAGCATGATGATTTAGTTGACGCCATGACTTTGGCCTTGTTAAGATATCGACAAGGTAACTTGGTCGAATTAAGGGATGACGAAAAAGACACTTATATACCAAGGAGTAAAAGAAAATATGTCTACTACAATGGTTAAAAAAATAAATCCGGAAGATCGAAGGCTGAAACAAAAGCTAACGCCTAAGCAAATGCTTTTTGTTACGAACTATGTCCAAGGAACGCTGACCGGGAAAATTTCGGCAAGCGAGGCGGCCCGCAAGGCAGGATATAACGAAAATAGAGCAAGACAAACGGCTTATGAATTATTAAATCCTAAAATGAACCCTTATGTGGTGGAAGCGATCCAAGAGATGAAACAAGATCTCTATGAAACATCCGGCGTATCCATGGCTTCTCATTTAACAGCACTGAAAGAAATGCGGGACGAAGCGCGGTCCGATAAACACTATTCGGCGGCGATTAACGCGGAGGTCGCAAGAGGAAGAGTGGCAGGCTTTTATGATTTGAAGAACAAAGCGGAAGAGTCTATGGATCAGTTATCGAAAGAAGAGTTAATTGAAATCTTGGAAAAATACGATTCACAAGGTATAACCCATGATAGAGGTCTGATCGTAGATGATGATAAGAGATCATTGACTAGCGAACCGCGGACCGTGGAAGAGGATTAGATGGTAAAAAAAATAATACACATTAACCAACATAAGATTAGAGCTAACAAGAAAAACGGAACAGAAGATCCGGTGATTACTTGTAAGACTTCGAAGTCTAATAACTATGCTAAGAATGTAGAAATTTTTGACAAGAATAATAATGTAGTTGCTAAAGTTATTTACAGTCCTAGCAAACCTTTATCTTGCGGTGCAAGAGTTTGGATAGAGACAAATGAAAAAATAGTTTTGGACAACGGATTATGTTTGGATAAGTAATGCTAGGAGCCTTTTTAAATTTAGCAAGACCTTTAGCTATTAAGGCTTTACAGAATCCCAATGTCCTCGGAACGCTGCTCGTGGGTGCTGTAGGAGCTCAACAAGCTAGTGAAATTGAAAATCAATTATCTACAGGAAATATTTCTCTTGATGATGTTTATGATACTATAGTTAATTTTACAGCTTCACCTGTGGTAGGGGCTATCAATGAAATGCAGACAACTCCTTCGGGAGAAGTTTATGCTCCTAAAGAATCTGAGATTGAAGCAGAGAGAAAATTTAACGAAGAGTTAAATAGAAAAATTTTTCTTCCACCTGAAATGACTGTTCCGGATATAGTCAGCACACCCGAAGCTCCCCCTATATCAGAACCCTTAATTACTCCGGATGTTCCTGAAGAAAAAACTAAAGTGGAGGATGTTGGATTTACAGCTGTTCCTGAACAAAAATTTTCTGATTTAATTATGACTCTTGACGAACCTACAGATGTAAGTGGACAAGGAATTTCTTTTCCTAAAGAGAAAACAGATAACAATATAAGATTACATACTGATCGATTAAAAAAATTGGAAGAAGGAAAAATAACTACTTACCCTGGTGGGCCTCAAAACGAGAGAATTGTTTTAGAAGCTCCTGCCGGAACTGCTTTACCGGATATTGCAATTGGTAATATTACTTTTGATGACTGGAGAGAAAGAGTTGAAAATAGTATGTCAGAAAAAGATATTATGAAGGCAGCTAATTGGTATAAAAAAATATATTCAGAATTTGATCGAGTAGGGGCAAAAGATGAAAAAGAAAGAAACAAACTAGTCAATGCGTGGTTATCAGGACAAATTAATGAGTCGCCTACAAATGCTTTAACGAATGTTTTGTATATATACGAACAATACAAACAAGGAGTTCCTTTTGAGGAAGTCAAAGGAAAATCTTTACCAGATCCTACTAACAATATTAAAAATATTATTTATGGAAAAGTATCCGATAGAGGCATAGGAGCAAAAATTTCAGACTTTATTGATGCAGGTACAGGGAAGACTACTAGATCATTTATGGGTAATGACGAAGCGGGAGGAATGCCTTTTGTAGTAGACGTACACACAGCTAGAGACACAGGATTAGTTGATGAAACGTATTTAAACAAGTTAAGAAAATTAGGTTATGAAATTCCTGATAATGTCAAAATAGATTTTGGTCAAGGAGGAATTACTGGAACCAAATATGAGAACAGAGCGGTGTTTGGTAATGAGTTAACCAAACATTTAAATGAGATAAATTGGTTAGGTAAATCTGATTGGCTTCCCGCAGAGATCCAAGCGATTGGATGGATGAACTTAACAGATTTGTATGGTGACTTAGGTACTAGTGGAGATATTACAATGGCCTTAGAAAGAAACTTAAGAAGACTTTCGATGGAAGTAGCCCCTGGTGAGGGATCTCCATGGGCTACTCAATTTGGAGAAGCTTATGAAAATTTAGATACATTTGAAAAAGAAAAAATAAATAACATAGTAACAGAAAGAGCCATTGAAATGGTGAATGAAACCTTTGGAACAGATTTTTCTGGTGTTGTTCACGGCACAGGTGGATGGGAACTTTATCAAAATCCTTCCACTGTCCAACAAACTTTTGCTTCTAAAGAAAATGCTAAAAAAGCAGGAGCGATGTTGGGTTATCTTTTAAATCAAACAGAGGTGTGGGTAAACAGCAGTAAAGAATTGACAAAGAACCCTAAGAACTATGGTGTGGATCTTTTTGAAGAGGGAACGGATAATCTAAGAGACAGTGATACTTTAAAACAATTTTTTGAGTTTTTTGTTCAAAATGATGCTAATGGACTTTTTAGAGGATATCAGCCAATAGTAGATTTAGATGGAAATGTAGGTATTAGAATTATTATAGACAAAGATGCTATTAGTCAGGCTGTTAAAGAAAAAAAGATAAAAAAAATTGACGTATTACCTTATATGCAAGATTTTTTAACAAATCAATTTTCTGAGTTTACTAAAGATCTTGATTTTACTGTACAACCGTATATAACAGAAGTAGAATTAGAGAAATTAAGAAACGATTGGAGCAAAGATAAAAATGGTGAAAGTTTTAAAACCTATTTTAGTGACGAAGCCGGAACAGTTACGCCGCTTAAAAGCTGGTCCGATATCAATAATTACCTCAAAGAACTTACGGACCTCTTCGGATCGCAAATCGGAAAAGCAAGAGGACAAGAAGTAACTTCTAAAAAACGTGGAGGGGTTATTTCTTTGCCTGAAATACCTTCACTTGTAAATGGTGGATTAGTTGATATAAATTACTTAACGAGACCTTTAAACAATGGCAGATAATATAGACAAAGGATTATATCAAACAGGTAAACCTGAGTTGGAAATAATCAAATCGGAAACTGAAGTCGAAATCGATGGTCAGCCAATTCCTACTCCTGAAGGTTTAGAAATTGAAATGGATGAAGAGGGAGGAGCAATCCTTGATTTTGATCCAAGAGAAGCTTTACCTGAAATTGAATTTTATTCTAACTTAGCAGAAGTTATTGACGAGAGAGATCTAATGGAACTTTCTGATGAGTTAATGGCAGACTTTGAAAATGACAAATCTTCTAGAAAAGAATGGGAAGACTCTTACATTAAAGGTTTAGGATTACTTGGTATCAAATACGAAGAGAGAACAAACCCGTTCCGCGGAGCGAGTTCCGCGACACACCCTCTACTAGCAGAGAGTGCAACACAATTCCAAGCTACAGCGTTTAAAGAGTTACTACCCGCAGGTGGTCCTGTCAGAACTATTGTTATGGGAAATGAAACTCCGGAGAAGTATGCAAGAGCAGGACGTGTTCAAGAGTTTATGAATTTTCAGTTAATGAATAAAATGGAAGATTATACTCCTGAGTATGATCAAATGTTATTTTATTTACCTTTAGCAGGATCAACATTTAAAAAAGTTTATTACGATGAGTTGATGGACAGACCTGTATCCAAGTTTGTACCAGCAGAAGAATTAGTCGTTAACTATATGGCCACTGATCTAGATAACTGTGAACGTATCTGTCATGTGATCAATATGAGTTACAATGATTTTAGAAAAAAACAAGTTTCTGGATTTTATAAAGATATAGATATCTTACCTCAAGAGATTAAAGATAATGAAGTACAGAAAAAGTACGACTCACTTGATGGAGTAAAACCTGGATACGCAGATAAGGTAGTGAAGCTTTATGAGTTCCATACTTCTATCGATTTAAGAGATTTTGAAGACAAAGATGAGTCCGGTGAAATGACAGGAATTAAAATTCCTTATATCGTAACTATTGAAGAAGGATCTAGTCAGATCGTAGGTATTAGAAGAAACTATGACAAAGATGACCCGAAGAAAATAAAGAAACAATATTTTGTTCAGTACAAATTTTTACCAGGTTTAGGTTTTTATGGTTTTGGTTTAATTCATTTAATTGGTGGATTATCTAGAACTGCTACAGATATCTTAAGACAGTTATTAGACGCAGGTACTTTATCCAACTTACCAGCAGGATTTAAATCTCGTGGAATTAGAATGAGAGATGATGCTGATCCTTTACAACCAGGAGAGTTTAGAGATATTGATGCACCGAATGGTGATCTTAGAAATTCTTTTATGCCTCTTCCTTACAAAGAGCCATCACAAACTCTTTACAGTCTTTTAGGTTTTGTTGTCCAAGCCGGTCAGCGATTCGCGAGCATCGCAGATATGCAAGTGGGCGATGCAAATCAAAACGCTCCTGTAGGAACAACGATCGCTTTATTGGAGCGTGGTTCAAGAATCATGTCAGCAATTCATAAGCGTTGTTATTATTCTCAGAAAAAAGAATTTAAATTACTTTACAAAGTATTTGCCGATTACTTACCCGAAACATATCCATATTCTGTGGAAGGTGCTGATCGTACAATTAAAGCAGAAGACTTTGATCAAAGTTTAGATGTTTTACCAGTATCTGATCCAAACATATTCTCTACCGCACAAAGAGTTACTTTAGCTCAAACAGAATTACAACTAGCACAAAGTGCTCCTGACTTGCATAACATGAAAGAAGCTTATCGAAGAATGTATGAAGCTTTAGGGGTTAAAGATATTGATGAGATTTTAAGAAAAGATACTCCAGTAGAGCCAAAAGATCCGGCTATGGAACATGCAGATTTATTAGATGGAAATTTAATGAGAGCTTATGAAGGACAAGATCATGATGCCCATATCCAAAACCATTTAATTTTTGGAACTAATCAAATGATTCTGGCTAATCCTCCCATGGCAATGAAATTACAAAAACACATTTTAGAACATGTATCTTTAAAAGCAAAAGAACAAGCAGCTTTCTTAGTAGATCAAGGACAAGTACAAGAAGAACAGGTCCCACAGGTTGTAGCAAGATTAGAAGCACAGTTTATGGGAGAGTTAAAACAAGTTTCTCAACAGATGTCTGGTGCAGGTCAACCTGACCCTGTAGTACAATTAAAGCAACAAGAGTTACAACAAGCTGCAATGAAAGATCAAATGGATTCTCAAATGGACCAGGCTCGCATACAGTTAGATGCAGAAAAGTTAAGACAGAAAACTGCTATCGATCAAGCAAGAATACAAAAGGATTATGACATTGCAGATAAACGTGCAGAAGTTCAGTACGACAAAATGACAACATCGACATTAAACCAAAGGAGTAGAGATGCCATTAACAGACAAAGGTAAAAAGATCATGAAGTCTATGAAGAAGGAATACGGAAAGAAAAAAGGAGAGCAAGTATTCTATGCTTCTAAGAACAAAGGTACAATTAAAAATGTCGAAAAGAAAAGTAGTAAAAAGAAGTAATCCATACTACATTATAGATATGATCGATAAAAAAACAGAGTTAAGAGTCCAAAAGATTATAGATGAAACAAGAAACTTTATTCAAGAACAAGCTGAAAGAGGAGTTGATTTAGTAGAATTAGCTCAAGTCATGCTTTCCATGAGCCGCGAAACAATGGTCGATGCTTATGGTGAATATATTGCTGATACATACATTACTAATCAAATATCTAGGTTGCAAAAACCTCAGAATAGTCTAACATTACACTAATGGCTAAACGACTAACAAAAACAATACCACCCAAAAAGGGACCTGTATCTCAAGGATACGATTTACCTTATGGTAAAGAAGTAAAAATTACTTCTGTTCCGGAAGATAAGAAGCGAAAAAAAGGCTATGGTATAGCTTCTAAAGGTCTTAAATTCGAAGGAGTTCTCTAATGAAAAAAATATGGGACTGGACATTTGGTTTATGGAATAAACTAAATACACACGCAAAATGGATAGTTGCTATCGTAGCAGCTGTTGCAGTCTACCAATGGTGGATTGCATAATTAATCAATAAATGCTTTCAAACTTATTAGGCGGATCTTTAGTGGATACTGTCGGTAAAATTATCGACAGTGTTCACACATCCGAAGAAGAAAAAGGTCAAATTAAAATTAAACTTCAGGAACTTGAAAATGAAATTAATTCTAAACAAATGGAGGTTAATTTAGCTGATGCTAAGTCTACAGCTACCGATATTTCAGGTATCTTGCAGCGTTCTTGGAGACCTCTTATTGGGTTCAGTGCCGCTTTGGGGATATTCTTTGAATATGTCCTTAAGCCTTTTATCGTGTTCTTTTTAGGTTTATTTCAAATAGAAGTAGGACCTTTACCTCAAATGAACATGGAACAATTAATGCCTCTGGTCATGGCCTTGCTCGGGATGGCCAGCCTCCGCACTTTTGAAAAGTCTAAGAATATTACAAAATAGTGGAACAGTTCGACTATAAAGTAAAAAAACTAATTCAACAAAAGATAGAAGAAAAGAAAGAAGATATTACATCGAGAAACTTCAAGACTTTTGACGAATATCAGTACAACCTTGGTAGACTTCATTCTCTCGAAGAGTTTTTGTTAGATTACCAAGACTTATATAAAAAGGTGATGAAAGATGACTAGCTTAATATTACCCGAAGGTTATAAAAAGAAACCTTCTGTCAAAAAAGAAGAAAAGAAAGAAGATAAAGGACCTGCATTAGAAAGAATCCCACAAGCGACAGGATGGAGAATAGTTGTCCTACCTTATAAAGGTGTTGAAAGAACAAAAGGAGGACTATATCTTACAGACAAGGCTGTTGAAGAACAGCAACTGACAACTAATGTCGGTTTAATTTTAAGCATGGGCTCAGACGCTTACGCTGATAAGGAAAAATTTCCTAATGGTCCATGGTGTAAAAAAGGGGATTGGATAGTTTTCGCTAGATATGCCGGTTCAAGAGTTAAAATTGAAGGCGGCGAAATTCGTATTCTTAATGATGACGAAGTACTAGCAAAATTAAAAGATCCTAAAGACGTACTAACCCTTTATTAAAGGAGAAAAAAAAATGACTGAAGAAAAAATGGTAGACCTTGACACCACAGGAGAGGGTCAAGAGGTTGAACTTCAAGAAGAAGCATCTACTAAAGTAAATAAAGTCGAAGAAGAAAAAGTAGAGACTTCCGCTGAAGAAAAAGATGTTCAATCATCTGAGGATGATTCAAAAGATGATGGCTTAGATAAGTATTCTAAAAAAGTTCAAAGAAGAATTAAAAATCTTTTGGACAGATTAGAAAAAACTGAGCAACGCGAACAAGAAGCTCTTCGTTTTGCAGAAACTGCAAAGAAAAAATACGAAGACTATGAAAACAAAATAAAGTCTCTCGATGAAAATTATATTAGCGAATATGAGAACAGAGTAAAATCTCAAATTGAACAAGCTAAAAAAGCTTATCAAGATGCTTTATACAACAACGATGTTAACGCTCAAGTAGACGCACAAAGAGCATTAACTAGACTTGCTATTGAAGAGGAAAGAGCTCTTGCTTCAAAACAACAGAGAGAGAATCTTCAAAAACAACAAGAAGGTTTGATGGCAGAAAGACAATCTCAGCCACAACAACCTGTTCAAAGGCAACCAGATCCAAGAGCAGAGCAATGGGCTTCTGAAAATACTTGGTTTGGAAAAGACGAAGCAATGACTTTTACTGCTCTAGCTCATCATAAAAACCTTTTAAGAGAAGGTTATGATCCTAAAAGCGATGAATACTATGATGAAATTAATTCTTATATGAGAGAACAATTTCCTCATAAATTTAAAGAAGATAAGGTAGAAGAAGTAAGAGAAACAAGAGAAAAAGCACCACAATTAGTGGCTTCTGCTTCTCGTTCACAAAAAACATTCGGTTCTAGAAAAGTGAAACTTACTCCTAGTCAAGTTGCAATTGCAAAAAAATTAGGTGTACCACTTGAAGAATACGCAAAATATGTATAGATTGGAGATAATATGGTAGATAAAACGCTAAGATCTAGTGACACTAGGGAAAAGACAGCTCGTAAAAAAGGTTGGACTAGACCTTCATCATTAGACGCACCCCCGGCACCTGATGGGTATAAACATCGATGGATTAGGGAATCAGTCAGAGGTTATGACGATTATAAAAACGTCTCTGGAAAATTACGAGAAGGCTGGGAATTAGTCCGAGCTGACGAGTATCCTGATTGGGAACTTCCAACCATTGAAGACGGTAAACATGCTGGTGTTATAGGGGTAGGTGGGTTGCTGTTAGCTCGTATGCCAATAGAGTTAATTGAAGAACGCAACGCTTATTATAGAGGATTGACCGAAGGCCAAAAAGAGGCCATGGACAGTGACCTATTGAAAATCGAGGATCCACGGATGCCGATCAGCAAACCCCAAAGGCGAACCAATATAACATTTGGTAAAGGAAACAAGTCGTAAGTCGGCACGGTTTGTTAAACGACCAAAACTAACAACGTATTACAAAGGAGTAATATTATGGCAAACTTAGACGCACCGTTCGGGTTCAAACCCGTACAAAAGGTGGGTGGTGGAGTATCAAACCAAGGGCAAACAGAATATGCTATTGCCAATAACTATGGTACCGCTATCTTCCAGGGTGACCCAGTTTCATTTGCGAACACTGGTACACTCGTTCTCGCTAATGCTGCTGGTAGTACTATTGTTGGTGTTTTTAATGGTTGTTTCTATACAGACCCAACAACACAAAAACCAACTTTTAGTAACTACTATCCAGGAAGCATTGTTGCTACTGACATTGTAGCTAACGTAATTGATGATCCAAATCAATTATTTGAAGTTCAATGTAATGGCACAGTAACAGCTGCTAACGTAGGTGAAAACGCAGAAACATCTTACACTGCTGGCAGCACAAAGTCTGGTATTTCAAAAGCTGAAGTAGATACTTTCGCAGCAAACGCTAGCTCAACATGGATTGTCGTAGGTCTTTCAAAAGATCCTGATAACGATGATACATCTGCTGCTAACGGTAACTTGATTGTGAAACCAAACCTTCACTACTACACAGGCGGAAAGGCAGGGGTATAATCCATGGCTATTTCAAGAAGTCAACTCGTTAAAGAGTTAGAACCAGGTCTAAACGCTCTGTTTGGAATGGAATACAAAAGATATGAGCAAGAGCACAAA
>Ga0208644_1003508_pt1 | contig 12160 bp, 10 predicted proteins | sample VirMetDEL_Nov_18_FD_184517 | JGI IMG/M metagenome (GOLD analysis project Ga0208644, IMG submission 184517) | Aqueous microbial communities from the Delaware River and Bay under freshwater to marine salinity gradient to study organic matter... | ecosystem: Environmental > Aquatic > Marine >... | reverse complement strand
AAGCGCTTCAGCTTTGTTCGCGCTCTGAACTACCTGGCCAACCCTGGTGATGCTTCGGCTCGCCGTGCGGCTGAGTTTGAGATCGAAGTCGGCGAGGCCGCCGCTAAGAAGTACGAGCGCTCCAGCAACGGCATCGTGGTGCCCAACGAGGTGCTGCGTCGTGACCTGACCGTCGGCACCGCAAGCGCCGGTGGCAACCTGGTTGCCGATGAGCTGCTGTCCGGCTCCTTCATCGACCTGCTCCGCAATCGTCTCGCTCTGGCTCAAGCCGGCGTGACAATGCTGACCGGTCTGCAGGGCAACATCTCTATCCCCCGTCAGACGAGCGCCTCGACCGCTTACTGGGTCGGGGAAAACGCTGCTCCCACCGAGAGCCAGCAAGCCATCGACCAGGTCAACATGACCCCCAAAACGGTGGGTGCATTCGTTGACTACAGCCGTCGCCTGCTGCTCCAGTCCTCCATCGACGTCGAGGGCATGGTCCGCAACGACCTGACCCGCGTGATCGCTCTGGAACTGGACCGCGCTGCCATCTACGGCACCGGCTCCTCCAACCAGCCCCTGGGCCTGACCAACGTCAGCGGCATCGGTTCCCAGACCATCACCACCTTCGGAACCTTCGCCGAGTACATCGGCATGGAGACCGATGTTGCTGCTGCTAACGCCGACGCTGGCTCCCTGCGTTACATCGTGAACGCTTCTGCCCGCGGCGCCCTGAAGAGCACCGAGAAGGCAACTGGCACCGCCCAGTTCGTGTACGAGAACGACCAGATCAACGGCTACCCCGTGATCGTGTCGAACCAGCTGCAGAACAACGACGCTCTGTTCGGCGACTTCTCCATGATGATCATGGGCATGTGGTCCGGCCTGGATCTGACCGTCGATCCCTACGCCGGTGCAACCGCTGGCACCGTCCGCATCATCGCCCTCCAGGACGTCGATGTGGCCGTCAAGCAGCCTGGCGCCTTCTGCCTGGGCACCTGATCTCTAGGTGAGATCTGACCACCGCGGAGTAACTCATGCGAGTTGAAATCCTGCGGCCGGTAATGATCTCGGGGGAGCCTGCTTCGGTGGGCTCCTTTGCCGAGGTCAGTCTGGCCGACGCCCAAATGCTTATCGGACTCGGCAAGGCCCGCAAGGCTGAAGAGCCCGAAGCGCCCAAGTCTGAGCCCGAGCCCAAAGCGGAGGCAAAGCCCAAGCGCACTCGTTCCACTGCCCCCAAGGAGTGAGCCATGGCCCTTCTTTCCCAAACTCTCGACAAGCTCAGCCACCTGGCCTTTGCGCCTACGGCTGCCCGCACCGCTGATCTCGACGGCACTGCCGTTGACCTCAACGACTACGAAGGCGACATCGTCGTGATCCTCGACGTTGAGAACGGTGGTACTTCCACCCTCGACGTCAAGTTCCAGTCCGCCGACACTTCCGGCGGCACCTACAGCGACATCACCGCTGTGTTTGCACTCGACGGCACCGAGCAAGCCTCTGGCACCGTTGCTTTCGCCCAGGTGAGCACCTCTGCTTCCAAGCAGTACATCGCCTTCCCTAAGTCCAGCGCTAAGCGTTGGGTGAAGGCTGTGTCCACCACCTCCACTTCTACCCACACTTACAGCCTCAACGCTGTGGCTGCCAAGAAGTACGCCTAAGCTGCTTAAGCGAAGGACATGGCGCCTAGGCCTTCGGGTCTGGGCGCTTTTTGTATGTAGGCTGTATCTATGGCATTCACCGAAGACTTAGACGTTTTCTTCTCTACCGCCGGCTTCGGCGTGAGTGTCACTAAGGGCGACGATACCGGGGTTGGCATTTTGGACATGCCAAACGAGATTGTTGCCGACGGAGTTGTTTTGACCACGGACTACAAGCTTTTGGTCAAGACAGCCGATTTCACGTCGATAACAAGGGGGGACGCCATCACAGTTGATGGCACGGACTACACGGTCCGTGAACCCATGCTTATGGACGACGGCAAGATCACTCAAATTTTCTTGATGAGGGACTGATGCCTGAGATTTACGGAAGCTGGGCCTCGCGTCGCGAAAACATCGTGACGCTTGGCACGCTCACCAGCCTTGCAGCCACGGATGCTGTTGAAGTCAGCGGAATCAATTTTGTCTTTGTTCACGATGTGACTGGCGGCAACGTCACTGTCGTGGATGAGGGCAGCTTGGATGGCGACACTTGGTTCTCTTTAGACGAGGCAAGAGCGCACAGCCAAGCGGGCGTTGACGCTCACTTCTATCCCAACCGAGTGGTCCGATTCGTCCGCACACGCACCACTGCTATCGGCGCAGGCGAGTCTGTGACAATCTCAATGGCTTGCGATTAAAGCCATCTGCCTCGTTTATGCCCATAATGCGGACATGGATAAGCACACCCGTGAAAACTGGGTAAAGGTTTTAGAGGCTCTTGAGGCAGCCGGTAAGACAGATTGTCATATCTACAGACGTGCGCAGGCCATAGTTAATGGGAGACCTGACCCTGGTCCGTTTGGCTCCTTGTACGCAAAACCATGACCACTAAGCGCGAAGACATCCTTTCAGCAATACGAACTGCCCTTACGGATACGACAGGGGTTGGCACGCGCATTTACAGAAGCCGGGTCGAACCGATGTCTCGCGGTGAATCGCCAGCGCTAGTGGTCGAGCCCCTTACGGATACCCCGGTTCAGAACACAGCACTGCCGACGCTGGATTGGACCCTTAGGGTGCGAATCAGCGTGATTGTGCGCGCAACGGTGCCGGACCAAAGCGCCGACGAGATTATCGAAAGTCTGCACGCAAAAGTGATGGCAGATCTGACTTTGGGCGGCAAAGCGATCGACATACAACCGGCCCAGACCTCGTTTAATTTCTTTGAGGCTGACCAACCAGCCGGCATTGTTTTCTGTGAGTACGAGATCCGTTACCGCACGGAAGTTGATGATCTGACCCAATAAAACATCGGGCTTAAACTTGGGCCTAACAAGTCACTCGACTTACCATGACTGATGAACACCGTGGTGAAGGCGGGAGCTACCTGCTGGACCCGGAAACGGGCGAGCGCAAGTTAATCAAGCGCACGTCTCCCCCAACACCATTCGAGGTAACCACCGATGGCTCTGCTCCTGCGGAAACGCCTAATCCTGATCGAAACGGAGTCGACGTACGGGACGGATCCGACTCCGACCGGAACCGACGCCGTTCTCGTAAGGGATCTGAACATCACCCCTCAGCAGAGTGATGTTGTCAACCGCGACGTTGTTCGCCCCTACCTCGGTGCCTCCGAGCAGCTCCTGGCAAACACCCGCGTTGAATGCACCTTCAGCGTCGAACTGACCGGTTCCGGCGCCGCTGGCACGGCTCCTGCCTACGGCAAGGCCCTTCAGGCTTGCGGTCTTGACGAAACCGTCGTCGCTTCCACCAGCGTCACCTACGCCCCCGTCAGCGCCAGTTTCTCCAGCGTCACCATCTACTACAACATTGATGGTCTGCGTCACAAGGTGACTGGCTGCCGTGGCACGTTTGCGATCAACGCCAACGTCGGCGAGATCCCCACGATCGACTTCACCTTCACCGGCGTTTACAACGCCCCTGACGACAGCGCACTGCCCTCTGCGACCTTCGCGAACCAGGCAACTCCGCTGATCTTCAAGAACGGCAACACCAGCAGCTTCCAGCTCCTTTCTTTCGCTGGCTGCCTGCAGTCCTTCAGCTTCGACATTGGCAACACCCTGGTGTACCGCGAACTGATCGGTTGCGACAAAGAAGTCATCCTGACCGACCGCGCTGCTACTGGCTCGACCACCATCGAAGCCGTGAGCATCGCCTCGAAGGATTACTTTGCTGCTGCTCTGACTGACACCAGCCTGGGCAACCTGGACTTCACTCACGGCACTACCGCCGGCAACATCGTGGACTTCGCTTCCACCCGTGTTGACATCGGCGACGTGTCCTACGGAGATCAGGACGGTATTGCCATGTTCAACATTCCCTATACCTGCGTGCCTAGCACCAGCGGGAATGATGAATTTGAGCTTCAGTTCACCTAAGCTGCGCTCAATCACACCAACCTTGGGGCCGCTGATGCGGCCCTTTTTTATGCCTGTAAGATAGAGCCGAACTTCTACTCAGCCTTATGGCGTTCGTTCGCAAAAAGGTAAAAACCTTCAAGTGGCCCGTAAGCATTGAGGAACCTGCAGACGGCGGTGCATTTGAAACCACCACTTTCGACGCAGTTTTCAAGCGGGTCGGCCGCAAGGATTTTGTCAAGCTAAGCGACAAGAGCGAGTTTGACCTGCTTAAAGCAGTGCTTACCGGTTGGGACGGCATTGACGATGAGGACGGCAAGCCCGTGCCTTTTTCTGTTGAAGCTTTGCGCGATCTCAGCGACGACCCTTACTGGATTCGCGGTGTCCTCAAGGCTTATACCGACACGTTTGAAGGCGCCAAGTCGGGAAACTAAAGGACGCTGCGATCTATTGGGCAAGCGGCGGTAAGCGCGTCGAGGACCACTCGCAGGATGATGCCAAGGCTCTTGGCATTGTCCTGCCTAAGCCCAAAGAAGAAAGCAGCGACGACTTTGAGGTTTGGGACGATAACTGGGACATCGTGGTGATGTTCCTCAGAATGCAGACCCAGTGGACAACCAGCATGGCTGGTTACGTGGGCCTGAAGTATGAGGTGCTGCTTAGTTCTGGAGGGCTATTTGACCTCTACAATGTCGACAACCGCCGCGACATGCTTGAGGGACTCCAGGTAATGGAGTCCGCAGCACTGAGCGAACTCAGCAAGAAGAGCTCCGATGGCCAAAACCGTTAAGCCATTTGAACTGCGCCTTAAGGTTCTTGGCGATGAGGCGGTAAAGAAGCTCGGCTCTAGTTTTCGCGACTTAGATAAAGCGCTTAATATAAGCAATAATGAGATAAAAAAGCTTCGAAAAGAAGTACTTGGCTACAACAAGGAAGGGCAGCAAAGCGAGCAGCTGATCAAAGGGCAAATTACTGCCCTAAAAGCACTGCAGGGCCAGGTTGAAGTAAACGGCAGACTTTATCAAAAATTAGGAAACAATGTCGCTGACTTAAAGGCCAAACTTCTTGGTACGACTGCATCTGTTCAGGCGCAGCGCGAGGCAATCCTAAAGAATGTAAACGCACAAAAATTAAGCTCCGCGACTGCAGGTAAGTACGTTGCTCAGCTTAAAAAGCTGCAAAATCAGACCGTTAAAAATTCACAAGCGTCCAAGGAATTTGAGCAGGACATCGCATCTTTGACTCAAAAGATGCGTGAGCTTAAGCGCCAAGAACTTGGGCAGCTTGGCAAAGGCACGGTTGAATTTTCAAAAGGCGCCACGACCAACCTCGGTCGATTGATCAATCGCTTAGGTGATTTAGGTCGTGCAAGCAAAACAGCACTAGGTGCATGGACGCGCACCGTTGAAGGCATTGGCGCACTTGGTGTGGTCGGTGCGGGCGCGAAAGGCATAACCGGCGCTGGCTTGATGGCTACCGGCGCGGCCCAGGGCGCGACTGGAGGCCTGGCCAATTACCTGGCTTCAGCGAAGGAAGCACTTTCTAATCTTCCTGTGCTTGGTGACAGGCTTTCAGGCCTGGTTCCCGATGCAGCGATCAGCAAGGTTGCTGAGCTGACCAGCAGCATTGCCCAGCTGGACAGCCAGCTTGACGTTGTCAATCAAAGTGCCTCTGCAATTACTTCAACCCTGGGCCAGTTTGGTCCAGAGGCGGCTGCGGCAGGCATTGCCGCTGGCAGTGGCATTGCAATCTTCTTCGACCTAATTAAGCGTCGTTCAGACAAGGCCAAAGCCGAGCTCAACAGCGTCATTCAGTCGATTGACGACAAGGTTCAAGCGACTCTTCAGAGCCTGGCACGCCTTGAAGATCAAATGTCCGGCAGCAAGATTGCCGGTCTTCTCGGTCAGGCTCGCGCTGGCTTTGCGGCTACTCCCGCTGGCAGTTACAGAAGCCGGTCGATGGCTTCGCAGATTGCGGGCTTGGAAGCTCTGGCAGTACAGGAAGCTGCAGCGCAGGCTGACGTTTTAGAGCATTACCGCAAGCGCGTTCGCGGCACCCGCGAAGACGCTCAGGCGCTGGGTGACCGCCTTGCCTACGTCCAAGGCAAGCTCAAAACTCTCGACCAGACCACCGAGGAGGGTCGCGCCGAGTTCGCTCAATACAGCAACGAGGCGATCAGCCTTACGGACAAGCTCAACAAGCTTGCCGATGGTTACCGCCACGTTTCGACGATGGCGACCCAGGCCGCAACTGCACAGGAGAACGCAGTCAACGCTGCCACACGCCTCAACTACTTGAACTTCGGCGCAGCTCAGGCTCAACGTCAGGCCATGGCAGAGCTGGGCCAACGTGTCCGCGCTGGTGTTGCTGGTACGCCTCTGGCACTGCCTGCTGCAGGTCAAACCAGCGCCCCAGGCACAGGCGCTGCAATCAGCGGAGGTGCTCGCCAGTTTAGAGGTCAGGTTGAGACCACCTTTGACGATCCAAACTTCCGCGTAGCAAGAACTATCGGTATAGGAGCGGGCTACTTCAACCCAGCGACTGCCGACGTAGGCCAACCTGCTGCCGTCGGCAGGTCTGTAGCAGAGCAGGGCCAGGCGGCTAGAAAAACCGGCGCCGACCTACTCCAGTACACGGCAGCAATCAGTAAGGCTCGCCAAGCAAACACAGGCAGCATCAATTCGATCGACAACCTGCGCCAGGCCCTAATTAACAAGCGGAACGTAATACCTGCAACAAGTGCTGGATTTAGACGTCTGACCAAGGAAATTGAAGCCCTTGACCGTCAATCCGCCAAGTATGCCCTCAACCAGAGGAAACGCGGGGGTCTAGGCCGCAACGTTCGCGCTGGTGTCGGCTCTGCTCTGTCTGGTGCAGTGTTTGGTGGCCCAGAAGCGGCAGTTGGCGGTCTTATCGGCGGGTTAACCGGAGGCATTGCAGGTGGCGCGGCAGGTGCAGGCCTCGGCGCCCAGGCCTCAATGCTGCGTCAGAGCCTCGCAGGTGCTGCTGAATACGCAGCTCAGCTTGAGAAGATGCGTATTGCCCTTAAGGGTGTTGCAGGGCCTCAAAGCGAGTACAGCAGAGCCTTGTCGATTGCTGACCGCGTTACAAGCCGGTTCAATGTTGCCCAGGGTGACTCGATCACCGGCATGACCCGTCTGACCGCAGCCGTAACTGGTGCGGGCGGAAAGGTTTACGACGCAGGCCTGGTGTTTGAGAACGTCACGGCGGCGATTAAGGCAACTGGCGGCAGCACGGAGGACGTCAACAGCGCCATCACCGCGATGGTTCAGGTGTTCTCCAAGGGCAAGGTGAGCGCTGAAGAGCTTTCCGGTCAGTTGGGTGAGCGCTTGCCCGGCGCAGTCACGCTGTTTGCCGAGGCCAACAAGATGTCCTTGGTTGAGCTGCAAAAGGCCCTCAAGGCCGGCACAGTTGGCCTTGACGAGCTCATGAAGTTCGTCATCGAACTAGGCAACAAATACGGCGATACAGCAGACAAGATTTCTGGCAGCGGCGCTGAAGCGGGCGCACGTTTGAAGGTAATTGTCGATGAACTGCGTGCTGAGCTTGGCAAAGCATTGCAGCCGGTTGGCGAGGAATTGCAGAACACCTTTGCCGATTTCCTGAAAACTAATAGACAAGCGATTATTCAGTTCACTAGGGAGCTGTCCAAGAACTTACTTGATCTGATTAAGGTTCTCAAAGAAGCAGCGCCTCTGCTTAAGCAGCTTGGGAGAGCTCTCCTGATCGCTGGCACGGTCGCTGCCGTCACCAAGGGGTTCGGTTTGCTGACTGCGGCCCTGGGCAGGTTTAACGTCAAGAGCGCAGTCACTCTTGTGCGCGCTGGAAAGCTAAATACAGCGGTTAAGCGCCTGCGTCTAAGCGCTGCCAAGCCGATCGTATTTACAATCGCCTTGATTGGTTTGGATGCAATTATCCAGGCGTCAAACGAAATTAAAAGGTTGCGTAGAGAAGCCGGACAAAGAGTTCAGGAAGAAAAAGACTTTGACGCAAAAACCTACATTCAGGGCCTGGGTGGGTCGGCGCAAACTAAAGATGTGTTTGAGCGTCAGTTAGCCGAGGTACAAACAACTGCTACTAAAGCTAACAGGACACTTACACAAGCCAATGAGCAGGTAAAGAAATTCGAGAGCTGGAAGGTTTTTGGAGAAACAGGAGAGACTCTCACTGGCACGATATTCAATGTATTAACCGGCATCGAAGCGGCCGAACAGAATGCACGTGCACAAGCAAAAGGCGCGAGTGCAGTAGTTGATAAGACTTACAAACAGCAGGCGGCTCTACTTAAACAGATTCCGCTTGCAAAGCAGCCCACTCCGTCCGACTACGCGGACCCTACCGGTGGTGGCGACGAGGACGGTGGAAGCAAGGGCAAGGGCAAGGTCCTGATGACTCAGCAGGAGCTGCTGCTTCGCAGGCAGATTCGCGAGGCTGTCCTGAAGGAAAACGATCTCGCCAAGGCTGTTGCCACCTACAGACTTGATGTACTTGAGGCGAGCAAGGAAACCGAGGATTCGGTCGCCAAGCAGAACATGCTTGAGGAGGCAAAGCTTAAGCTCCAGCAATCACTGCTTGAGTACAAGGCAAAGCAGGTTGAGAAAGAAAAGGAATTAAAGCGGATCACCTCCGACATCACCTACGACTTCAAGCAGCGTCAGTACCAGCTCGGCCTAATCAGTAAGGAGCAGCTTGTACAGAGCGAGGTGGCCCGCGAGGAAGCAAACCTGCGCGAGCAGACAAAAGACATGGATCCGGCCAAGGCCAAAGCCATCATTGACCAAGGCAAGGAGCTCAAGCGCCGGGAACTGGATCCGACTTTTAAGGAAGCAGCCGAAACCGACTTGGTGTTGATGGAACGCCAGCTCGAGGCCATGCTTGACCCCCTCAATCAGCTCAAGGGTGCAGCAGAGGCCTTCGGTTCAAGCCTGACTAACGCTTTCAACAGCGTCATCACGGGTCAAGCCAGCGTCAAGGCGGCGCTCGCCGGCTTCCTCAAGGACCTGGGTCAGTACTTCCTTGAGTACACAGCCAAGGTCATCACCCAGATGATCGTGATCGCCACAGTCCAGGCCGCGATCAAAGCGCTGGGTGGTCCGAGCTTGAGCGGCGGCGGCGGCATGGACTTAAGCGGAACTGAGACGTTCAATGTCCCGGTCGACCAAATGCCCACAGGAATGCAATTTGCCCAGGGCGGCATCCTCGACAAGGGCCTCAAACGCTACGCCATGGGCGGCGTGGTCAACAAGCCGACCATGTTCACCTACGCCGAGGGCGGCACCGGTCGCTTCGGCCTGATGGGTGAGGCTGGCCCGGAAGCGATTATTCCCCTCAAGCGGGGCAACGACGGCCGCTTGGGCGTATCGGCCTACTTTGCTGACGCCAACGCCGCAATGGCCAAGGGCGCTGCTAATCGCAGCTCTTCTGCAGCCTTCGACGAAAACGCTGAAGCACTGGCCCTGGGCAACAGCTACAGCCGTGAGCGGGTAATGGAGCGCGAGCGTCAGACCATGCTCACAGGTGCCGGCGGCTCAATGTTGATCCAGACTCAGGTGATCAATAACGTCGAATACGCGACGATGGACCAGGTCGCTCAGGCCACTGCCGCCAGCGCCAAACAGGCCCGCGCTCAAGTCTTTGCCGACATGCGCAACAAGCCTTCCACTCGTTCCTCCTTGGGTATGCGCTGATGACCATTGCCATCGGGACATACATCCGCCTTCTCAACGCCAACGGAAGCGACACCGGCTATCGCTTCCAAAACTTTTTTAAAGGCGACACTCGCACCTATAACGGCCAGACCTACACCTTTTCAGGTTTTGGCTTTAGCGGTGGCACGCTTGATCTGGAAGGCGGCAACATCAGTGCCAGCCTTGTCGTCGCGTTGAACCAGCTAAGCCTTGCCGTCTACACGCAAGCGGTCAATGACAGGTGGCTTGTCAAGCTTCGCACCGTGTGGCTCGACCCAGACACGCTTGCCGAAAGCGCGACCTACAGCGAAGAGCTTTACGCAGTGACCGGTCTTGAACATGACAGCTCCAGGCTCTCAGTACGATTAGGTAGCCCCCTTGATGCGGTCCGTGAAAACGCCCCGCGGCGTTCATTGACCCAGCAGCTGGTTGGTTCACTGCCCACTACCGGAGAAATATCACTGCGATGACTCTTTCTCCTAAAGGTGCTGACCATATTGTCCTGCTGCCCCAGGACCGGGAGATCATGGAGATCACCGGTCTAAATGAGAGTGAGTATCGAGAATTTGTCCGCGAACTGAAGCGGCACAGCAAGATCCAACCTGGCACGCCTGTCAACATCGGCGTCGACCTGTTAATCCTTTACATCGTCATTGGCGCGGCGCTTAGCTATGTCGCCACGCTGCTTACCCCAAGACCGCGGCAGCCGCAGCAGGCCAACGTCACGACCAACACGGTTCAAGGCCAGAACATCGTCAACGGTGCCCGGTACACGCCCAAGGCGGGCTTTGACTCTGTCCAGAACGTTGTTGAGCTGGGCAGCGTTATCCCGATTGTTTACGCCAATCGTCAAACGATTGATGGCGTCAGCTATGGCGGCATCCGCGTCAACACCAATCTGCTGTGGAGTCAGATCTACAGCGTCGGCGGCGGTCAGTTGCTGCGCAGCATCTTTTTGGTTAGCGAGGGCAGTGTTGCTGAGCTTGACCCCACACAATTTGCCATTGGCAACAACCTAATTAACAACTACGACCTGGCCATTACGGACCACGGCCGCATCTCTATTTATTACCGGGCCAATGGTGGTCGCCTTACCGCAGACGATCACATTGCGGGGCAGCTTCCTGCGAATGACCTGGGAAATGCCGAGAACGACGGTGGCACGGACGTATTCCAAGTTCGCGGCGTTGACGATGACTTCGGCTCGGACTTTTGCTTCGTAAGCACGCCATCTAATCAGACGACGTTTGGGGTTCACAGCTTCATCGGCAACAACTTCGGGTTCAAGGTCAACCCGGTTTTCCGTCCTGCCGTTCAGCTCCAGCCCGACCAGAACAACAATGTCCGCTGCCCGAACGATTGGCAGGCCCAAGCTCAACGCTCCAAGCAGAACGTCACCTTTGCTGGCCGCGCTGGACTTGTCGGGACCGAGGGCATCACGGCTCTCGATGTAGGCGACACCGTCACCTACACGATCTACACCAGCACTGACCAAAATCGCCTGTTTACCGAAACCAACCCAAATGGTGCGGATGGTGAAGAGAGCTGCGGCGATGTCGCCCAGGCAGTGGCAGGTCGTCAGCGCAACTACGACGAAGCACTAAGCCTTGGCGAGCTGTATCGAGTGGGCAGCGCCGTCGCAATCTGCACTGCTCGCACCGAAGCAGCATTCGTTTCCGAGTCAGACAACAGCGGTGTCGGCGGATCCCAAGCGGTCACAGCCACGTTCGAGGTGGTCCGCGAGGGCCAGGTCAACGTCTACAGCCAAGCCACAATCGAAGGCGATGGCGGCAAGAACGCTACCAACGGCAGCCATATCTATAAGTTTGCTGAGGCAGTTTTCTCCACCGACCGCGAAGCTCGCGTCGTCGAGGTCGGCCTGCGCAGCAACGTCCAGCTGCAGATCAGCGGCCTAGCTAACTTCCGCGACGCCCACAGCTACACCCGCTGCGACGACGAAGCTTGCTTTGACTACAACGGCCAAAACGCCAACAACATTGAGGCGATCATTTTCCAGAGCGGAACTTACAGCAGCCCCGACACCCGCTACAGCTTTTTCCGCGTCGCCTACCGAGTCGCCGGAACCGACGACGCCTTCATAGACCTGGAGCAACTCTTTGGCATCCGCAGCGCAACGGGCGTTGCGTTGTACAACTACTTGCGCTTTGAGTTTCCGACGGCCAGCCGCTGGGAAGTCCGCCTAACACCTGTCAGCAGCTGGGAGGTGCGCAACAACATCGCCACAGGCGATTTGGAAGTGCTGGATCCCCACATCAATGCGATCCGAACTGTCACAAGCGGCGATGTGACAATCCGCTTCACCGGCCTATCGGTCTCGCGCTCCGCCGGTTCGTTCAACGTGGCGAGCCTGACCACCCCTAACGGCGAAGACCTTGGCCCGCAGTTCGACGACGGCAGCTTCTACGCCGACGAATACGCCCGCCTAGCC
>Ga0208644_1003507_pt1 | contig 12164 bp, 13 predicted proteins | sample VirMetDEL_Nov_18_FD_184517 | JGI IMG/M metagenome (GOLD analysis project Ga0208644, IMG submission 184517) | Aqueous microbial communities from the Delaware River and Bay under freshwater to marine salinity gradient to study organic matter... | ecosystem: Environmental > Aquatic > Marine >... | reverse complement strand
CGTCCTCTGCACCACCGATAAAGTCAACAAGAACTTGATCCATATCACAAAAAATAGTAGGTAACTCTGCTTCTGAAATCTGCCTTACTTCAAGTAGTGTCTTCACTTTTCGTCTTTCATCTCAGGGTCAACAGCAACATCAGCAACCTTTCCACCTGTCATGGACTTCTTGCCTTTTACTGGTGCTATTGTATCAGATTCCTCAGATTTGTCAAGTACCTTTTCGTCTAAACCCCAAACTTTTGCAAGTGCTTCCTTCATGGATGCCTGCTTATATGCATTTGCAGTACCCCATGTTAGAGACTGGCCAGGAGTTGTTTCTAGTGCATGGTCACGATACTCATCTGTACCAAGTTCATAGGACTCTTCAACTTCTTCGTCTTTCTTCTTTTTTGCATTATAAGAAGCGTGCATGTGTTTCTCTGCCTTAGTCACTTTAAGTTCGTTGATTGAGACACCCTTTTCGACACCATGTTCGAACATGACATCATACCATGCAATTTCACCACTTTCATCTGGATCAGCATGTTGACCGTGAATGGGTTGTCCAGTACCCCAATCCTCATGTACAACATTCTTTGCACACAGGTGTTGACTGTTTGCAGGGTTGTCTGTCTTGTCCTCTAAACCTTCATTCTTAACTGCCTTTGAGACAGTCTTACGACGATTATGTAGATACTCATCAGAATCATCTACATCACCGTCATTGTCGATGTCCTTGTCCTTGCGGTCATCGAAGTCTTTCTTGAGTGCCTTTGGATTTACCTTATCCATTGACTCACTTTTCTTTGCAGCCTCTGCCCAGACATTGAGGACAGAAGACTCAAGGGTTCCTTCTTTTGTATCAAAATACTTCTTACCCATTTTTATTCTCCTTGATTTTTCTATCAATCCTGTCTAGGACAGATTCTTTTTTGGGTTTCTCTCCACGTTCTTTCTTAGAAATTGCAATGGCAGCCTGTTGTGCAGGGGACACTGCTTCCTTAAGTGCATTTAACATATCACGATAAGACTTACCAACCTTTGCCTGAAATGCCTCTTTGTCAGAGGGTTTACGCATTGAGTTATATTTCTGTTGAACTGCGATTGCCATCTTTGCAGGAATTTTGATCTTCTTTCCATCTTGGAATTCAACATCAAACTTGCCGTTTAGAGACTGTGCTTTTCTCATCTGCATCATGATGTTCTTTGATGCTGCCTTCTTGTCATCGTCAGTTGCAGAGTCGTCTTTTGAAAATGCACGTTGTTTCATATCTGGGTCACGGCGCATTGCACGGCGAGCATCAGCAGCGGCAGATGCTTCTTCAATCTCAACTTCTTCCTTGTGAACCTTCTGAAGATGAGTGAAAAGAGAGTCGATATCATTACCTACCCACTGACCTTTCATACCCTTCATGTTTGCAACGAAGTTATCTGCCTCATCGTCATATGAGAAGTCACCGAGTTTCTTACCATTCTGCATAATAGCATGAACACCACTCTTGCCTCGCATAAGTTCGAAAGGACCAGACTTGACTGACTTGGCACCCTTCTGCCACTGGTCACCCATCTTACCTTCATCAAGGTCAACTTCTTCTTTCAATTTGTTAATCTCTGCACCTTTCATATCATGCTTTGAGATAAGTCTGGTAACAGCCAATGCACTAACAAATGGAATGTCCGCTTTGACAAGTTGAATTAGTGCTTGTTTATCATCATCAATTTTGTCCATAATTGAACGTAATTTGTTACCAGAATCCATGCTCATCTTTTTACCACGCATTGGTTCATATGCCTTTTTCAGAGCAGCAATTTGACTTGCACTCATTTTTGCTTCATCAAGGTCAACTTCTTCACCGATTAAATTTAAGATATATTCTTTTGGGTCTGTGTCCAATTTCATTGCATATTTGACTGCACCAGACTTGTCACCCCTTTTCAACATTGCGGCAACCTTCATCATATCGTTTTTGTCGATACCACCAGACTTCTTAGCATATGTCTCAAGGTCTTGTCCCTTGATTACTAGGTCTTTCATCTTTGCTTCATCAAGGTCAACTTCTTCCTTCTTCATCATCTTGGTTGCAGTGGCCATCTTAACTGACATCCACTTATCACCATAACGCTTCTTGAAGTCATCGTCAGGAAGGTCTTTTGCAATCTCTTCTCTACGCTTCTCTTCGTCAGGTGTCAAGTCTCTTTCTAAGAGAGATGCCTCACGCATTAGATTCATGAGTTCTAGAGTATCTTTCATTGATTGTCTGTAACTAGTCATTTTCTTTTATCTCCAATACTAAAGTGGTATCCCCCCTTAGTAGTCTATGAAATGTTTCCTTTGCAATGTACAAACTATCTCCGACACTCAGAGGTCTTGGTAGTTCGTTGTCATACTGAAATTGCCAACCTTCTCCGTATAAAACTTTTACTTCTCTGTTCTTCTTGTCTCTATGCCAAATTAACTCTGTATTTTCAACAAATCGACTAAAAGAACGAACTATTTTTCCATCTATATATTTATCATCATAAGGATTTACCAATAGAAGTTTCCTCCACCAGAAAGTCCAAGTTGAGATGCATATCTTGGTAGATTACATGCCCAATATGATGCTTTGGTCTTATCCTTCTGTTGATCACACTTGTGACGAGCAGCAAATGATTTTCTTGCAGCAGGGTCATTAAGTTTTACCTTTAGACCTGTTGTGTCACCCCATGTGACCTTCTTGACGTTACCTGTTGATGGGTCACGCACATACACATAGTATTTCTTTGGACCACCAGCCTTTGGTTTGTTTAGAGGTGGGTTTTTCTCCTCCTCTTCCATCATAGGACAATCTAGAGGAACAACCTGTTCTTCGTATGTTGCGAACTTACCAAGATCACCTTCCATAAGTTCCTTGTCGAAACCAGTAACTTCTAGACGACCTTCATTATACATCTTTCGCATGTCATTGAAATACTCAAAGTATGATTCGGAACCTACACGATACTGGTTGTTTTCAATGAGAACGGATTCTGTCTCACAGTCCTCACAACATGCTTCTTCCTGTGCTTTCTGAATTTGGTCTGGTGTAGGTGCGCCCTTCTCACCCTTCTTTCTCATCTTCTCACCAGAACCACTCTTGATTCTTTCACGCTTCTTGTGAATGTTGTCCCACAGACCCTCATCAACATCTTCTATCGCCTCTAGAACGTCTGGATGATACTGGAATGCACCCTTCACTTCATGTTCTGGAAATTCCTTTGCAAACATAAGTGCAGAGTAACCACTCATTGTACTTGGTTTCCAACTCTCACCAAGGTCAACAGACTCACTCTTACCCTTTGCCTTTGCAGCAAGGTCTTTATCTGCACCACCCCAAGTTCCAGAGGATTTTGAAATAAATGAGTTCACACGAGCATGTCCCCACTGCTCTGGAGTTGTGCCTGGTCTGTGTCCTGTGCGCCATGCAGCAACACCACGATTGTAAACTTGTTTGAGAATACTCACTGAGATACCAGATTTATCTGCCTTCTTTGCAAGAGAACTATCTGCTGCACCCTCACGCAATCTTGGTTCTCTGCGATTGGTTGATGGGTCTTCATTGCGAAGGTTCTTTGGATCATTGTTTAGAGGATTGTTATCCTTGTGTCCAACATCCATCCCCTTAACTGCTTTGTCACCCATGATGCGACGAGCTTTGTTCCTTGAAGAGCGACGAGCTATCTGTTCTGGCCGTGAATGGTAATTCTCATATTCTTTTTTATAGCTGCGGGCCTCATCATAGAGGTCTGGATACATCTGACGAACTTTCTTTGTGTGCTTTGATAGTTTAGTCTTTGCACTCTTGTCGCCGGGTGCGGGTTTGTATGCACTAGGATCATTATCGTCCTTATCTGCACCCTTCTCAAAATGTCTTGCCCTTGCCTGCTTAGTAGACTTGGACATTTCATCACCTTCAGCATCCTTTGCATAGTATTTTTTGGGTTGCGTTCCTTCTCTGTCCTTAATGTCCTTATCCTGTTTTACAGAGGTTGCTTCCTTGAACGTGGGCATATAACTTGCACGAAGTTCCTTCGGCAACTTACCCTGCATGACAAGATCGTTGATGTATGAAATTAGAGTGCGGGGATTTACATCTCTATACTGTAATGCAATTTTAGTTGCAGCAAGATTAGGTTTCCCCTTATACTCAGGTTTCTTTGCGAGATCAACATATTGCTTTGCCATTTTTTCGAATTCTCTTGGTGCGGCCCTTTTCTGAATTTTACTACCCAAAGCACTATACCAAGCACGTTCATCAATTTGGTGTAGAAATGCTTTGTGGAACTTACCATCTTCATCAACGAATGAAAGATAGTTCGTTCCTCTACGAACCACTTCACCACTTAAACCATTTGCTTCTACGATGTCTCCAATATTACCCCACTCTCCTCGTAGGTATGAATCTCGTAGGGCATCATAATCTGAATCTATGATGAGGTCTTCTTTTGCTTCACGCACACCCATGAATTTACGCACATCATCGTACATTTTCTTTGCATCAGTTTCTTTCATAGGTGAACCATTTTTGAAAGTTTCAAAATCACCAGACTGTGCAGCTGCGCGCATAACTGACGCCGAGATAGCTTCTGTTGGGTCTGCGCTATCTGGATCGCGTTCTCCCGAACTGACGACCCGCACACCATCGGGGAAGTCGAAAACTATGGTTCCCGATTTATCCGCCTTACCATTGTATCGGTCAAGTAGACGTTGGAATTCTTGAATTCTATCACTTCCTGCGACGAGCACGAGGCCACTGTAACCATCTTGGTTCACTTTTTGAGCTGCCTGAATAACTGTCTTGACAGATTTATCAACTTGGATTGCCTTTGCATGTTTGGGGAAGGACCGTTTTGCGTATGTGAGCTTCTTAACAAATGGGAGCGGGTCTTTTGGACCAACTGTTTGAGACAAGTAAATTCTATATGGATTACTTCCGGCGATTGATTTTACCTTGTCGCAAAGTTTGGCATGTCCGATAGTGGGCGGATTCATACGCCCGAAGGCCATGACCATAACACCTTTAGCCTCGGCTAAATCTCTAAACTTTTTCATGAGTCTTCTTCTCTCTGTGCTGCACGAGCTTGTTTAACTCTCTCTACTTCGTCTTTCCTTAGACGCATTGCCATTTTCTTGCTGATCTTGTCTATTTTGGGACCAAATTTCTGAAGCAATTTCTGATCAACAATACTTCTTTGCTGAAGTGACATCTCATCATATTGTGGAAAAAACTTATCGCGAAAACTTTGTATCGTTTTTTTTCTTGCGGCGGCATCTATTTTATCTGCACTTCTAAACTTTAACAATGCACGTTTTTTCTTCAACTGAAAAGATGGTGACTTTGCCAACTTTGCCATCCGTCTAGCTTGCTTCTTGCGTTGAACTACATCTACCCTCTTTTCGTAGAGATCGGTAAATCTTTTGGTCATGACATTGCCTTTGCTTTATCTTGGTATTTATTACCTTCAACTTTAAGGGTAAATGACCTACTCTGATCAGCAATAAGTTCGAACATTAAATATACTGGCTCTGGTTTTCCACCAACTTCTTTAAAATCTGTCACGATCTTAAAATGAATTACATTGTATAGTTGTTGTTCTTTTCCTTTTTTGGCTTTTCTAACACTGATAATTGCAACAGGGAAATCATTATAGTCTCTACCTTTTGCAGTTAGTTCTTTGACCTTATCTTGTTTAAATTCATCTCTTGTACCTAAAACAACAGCCTTTTTATCCTCACCACCATAAACAACAACTAGAGGTAATGCAGTATTACCAAATTTTGCTTCGGACTCAATTTCTGCTGCAAATGCAAACAGAGCTTGACTGAGATTTTCATACTGTGAAATATTACGTTCAACAGATTTTAGGATTGCAAAGATTGCAACGTTAGCAGAAAAGTTCATTCCAATCTTTAGAGCAACAAAAATATCAGACTTTGTTATGATATCTCCTTCTTTTGTGTTAAGAACAAACTCTACGGCGTTGGCAACTTCTGTCATATTCAGAATACCAGCATTAGAATTTGGTAACATAAGGATTGGTGGTACTTTACGATCTGGTGCAGAAAAAGAAGAATTTAATTTTTCTAATAATGCAACATTATCTCTATGTACTTGGTTGATTTTATCTTTCTTTATAAACTCGTTTTGGATTGTCTGAAACTCTTTTAACAAAGTCTTTGTAACAGTTATGTTTGGACTTTTCTTTTCTCCAAGGAATGTTGTTAGATTGGATTCAGTAAGCCGTGTCGTAGAAACAACATTTGTTATTGCTCTCATCCCACGATCTCTTTTAATCATTTGGTTAGAGAGTTTAACAGCAACCCCAACAATGACTTGTGCAATTTTTGTATATCTTTGTTTTACCCAACTTACAAAGTTTTTAAATCCACTGGATACTACGTCCTTAAATTTAGACATTGCATCACTAAAGAAACTCTCTGTCTGAACCTCACCAGTATAAAAAGAATCTGCCTGAGTTGGTGATCCTAGACTGACACCACCAGCATAGTTTTTGTTGATAAAGGTAGTAGCTCGACCTATTCTTGCAGCATCCATACCCTTCTTCAAGGAAATTTGGTAGAAAGAAACACTCTCCCGACCTCTTTCATCTAGTAGGGTTACCATACCCTTCTTGTCAGTCCGTAGTCTTGCTGACTGATCTCTTTCTGACAATTTTGAAATCTGTTTGAAGGAATTGATTACATCAGAACGTGAACCACTCACAACTAAAACAACATCTGCTGTATTGGGTTTTTCTCCAGTTGGAACTTGAAAAGAAATGGGTGCATTATCATAGTACTGTTTTATATTCTTGTGAATAAAATCTTTAAACAGTCCACCATGCACATCTGCAATTGCACCACCAATCAACACGGCCCAGTTTAAAAAAGCATCAACTGCTTCTTCATTAGGGTGTGCTTGGAAAAAACCATCAATCCACTTTTTTGCTGTTGGACTAAATTCTGGATGACCCATAACCTTAGTCATCTTTGCTTTTGTTAGAGGTACACCTTCCATACCAACCATAGTGGCTGCAGCCTCATACATTTCAGTTGCAACAACGGCTTTTTCTGCACTGACTAATGCATCAACATTAATTACTTTTTCTTGTGGGAGTTTACCAGCAGCCTCAGACACAAAATTTTGAACCTTGTCTAGAGGTCTTTCTAGTTGGACTCGTGGTCGAAGTTGACGTACTGCTTCTTGGATTTGCATATATCAAGTTCCCATTGATTGTTTAGTTCGTAACAACCATAACAAAAGGACAGGACTAAATCAATAGCCCTGTCCTCTATTTATAAGTTTTTGTACCTTTTAAAAATTCTCTAGTGTACCAACCCCATGAATTACTTCATCATTGTCTGTTCCATATTTTTTTCTCATTTCTAACCTTCTACGTCTGACTCTCTCTAATCTACGATTATATGAAAGTTCTGCTTGACGACGAAGTTTATGATAACCTTGATATGAATATTGTCCATTAGGTTGTAATTTTCGACCCTCATGGGGTATATAATCAAGTTTTATTTCTGAACCTATGGCATGTGAAGTTATATTAATATATCTATCCCAACACTTATTCTCTCTATTTTTAAGATATTCATCTTCAATATCTCGTATCATTTGTTCTTTCTTTTCGATGGTATCACAAAGTATACCACAATCTCCACGATATATTATTTTACGGGAAATGCCCTCTATGTCTCCCCTTTCAAGTTTATCTAAAAAATCTTTTCTTTCAGAGAGTGGTCTTTTTCCACTAGGAACTAATGAACAAAATTCTTCATCTTTTGAAGAATGTGTATAATATGGGTCTTTTCCGAGGGTACTTCCCAAATAATACTTCTTTAATTTAGAAACATACCACAAATATATGGTGTACATCATTTTATAGCAATTGCTCCTACAAAGTTGTGATTCTTCCAAGACTGTTCCACAGCCTTAAATCCTGCATCCAATACCATGTCCTCAATCTCTTGCCAAGTATTAGGTTTCAACATGTTACGAAGAGTTCTTTCCTTGGTCATGATATCATCATAGTCAAATTTCTGTCTCTTGTAATCGTAGTAATTAAATGTCATCATATCCTGTAGACGAGCATTTTCACAATCAATCTTTTCTGCAAAGATGAAACCACCACCACTGTTTAGACCATCATAGATATCTTTGATAACTATTGCACGATCTTTCTTAGACATGAACTGTAGAGTAAAGATAGATGTCACAAGACTACAGTTATCAAACTGATAATTACGAACATCGTCAAAAACAAACTCCACAGAACCTTTCTTTTCCAATGCAGTCTTGCGTTTCTCCAAGTCCTTAAAGAAACCCTCTGCAATCTCTACACCAACATAGTGTGCATCTGGGGCATGGTCTTCATTATACTCCATGACTGCCTTGGTAACCTTACCAGTACTACACCCGATATCAACAACGTTGGTATCATTCTCAACAAAGTAACGTGAAAATGAAATTACATCGTCAAGAAGATCACTGTATCCACGAATAGACCATTTGATATGTTCATCAAAACCTTCTTCTCTATGTGCAAATGTAAAGTCAGCCATTATATTTCTCCAATACGTTAGTAAACACAGCCTCGGCTATTGCTTTCATCATAAGTGGGGGAACCATTCTCCCAACTCTTTCTGCTTTCTTTCCGTGTCTACCAGTCAATATGAAATCGTCTGGTAGAGACATGATTCTCTTCAACTCGGCAATCGTAAACTTTCTAGGTTCAATCCAGTGACAACCACCAGCCCCAGTTTCACCAGCACCTGTTGCAGTTACAGTTGGTGATGGATGAAACCTAGAACACCGTTTTACATTAAAGTGATGACCCTTTGGATGATAATCTGCACCTGTCAAAACTTTAGGTGGATCAAGTGGCATAAGTGCAACAGTATCCTTATAGTGTGCTGATGCGGTCCACCGTTTGATTAGATAATCTACTTCTTCTTGATCGTACTCCAAACCTTCAAATGCTTCCTCAAGTGAGATAACTTTACCGTCACCTTCTGGAAAGATACTAGCAATATTCATAAATGTCAGACCAACATCCACAGTTACATCTTCTCGTACACCAATAAAAATGACTCGAGTCCGTGTCTGTGGAACACCATAGTTTACAGAGTTCAAAACTTTTGCAGATACATCATATCCAATCTTCTCAAAAGTATTTGTGATCTTGTTGAAATATTCCTTGGCCTCACCCATAGTTAGACCTGCCACATTCTCTGCAACGATAACCTTGGGTTTGATGTATTCTGCAATTCTTAGAAATTCAAAGAATAAGTCTTCGATGTTTTCTACCATCTTGCCATCTGAATATAGTTTTGTCTTGCCCCACCCATCAGAGTGTTTACCACCAGCACCATGAGAGAGTACACCAGCCACAGAGAATGCGGAACAGGGTGGTGAACCATCAAGAATATCAAGTTCACCAACACCAATACCAGCAGCATCAAGGAAATCTTTACCAGTAAGTTCCTTAATGTCGCCAGGTAGAATTGGTGTGTCTGGATAATTTTCGTGATAAGTTTTTTGTGCCTCTTCAACAAATTCATTGACACAAAGTATCTTACCACCGGCAAGACGGTATCCTGTCGAGGAACCGCCTCCACCAGCAAAGGTAGAAATTACACTGAACTTGTTTTGTGAAGACGCGTCATGAACGTCTTTAAGAGTATATGATTTGTACATAATTTAGTTATATCACACCGTAATTATAATGTCAAGTATCCTTTTTCTTTCCAATAGAATACTTAGTCTCTAAAGTCCACTCGTTCTTTTCTTTATAGGATAGTACTTTGATTTGGCTTAGGGGTGCAGTCTCACCTAGTTCACCAACAATATTTACAAGTCCCCAATCCTGTAATAGATTAGCAATTGTATTACGTCTTGCAATATCATTACTTGCAATACTTGTTTGTTTTCCATCGAGGGCGAATAATTCTTTGAAGTGGGTTATGAAATAGCGCCCTTGCTTGTGCAGTATATGCGCCGATTGATACAACACCCTTTCCTTACGGGATGCCACACCAATGCGGGAAAGTGTCTCACGAACCTTTAGAAAGTCATCTGGTTCGTTGAGAGTAACCTCAAGCATCTGCTCCTGTGTCCAATTAATCTGTTCTTCTTCACTCATTTTCTCACTCCACCTTTATTTAATTTTTGTTTTATGGTGGCGATTTGTTCATCCGTTAGAATATCAAGAGCCTGCTTTGCCTTTTCGTTACTGTAACCGTAATACTCTTTTACATCCTCTAGATTATCTAGTTTATTCGCCTTCAACCAAGGAGTAAAACGTTTCCTTGACCGTACACTATTTAGTAGAAAGTCGAACTGTAGTTTCTTATCTAGATGTGGTAGTTGGTTAATCTCATTCACCAACATGATTGTATCTTGAAACGGATAAACACACTTATTTACGATAAATGGTGGATATTTTTTCTCCCATTCCTCATCTTCACTATCTAGAAGTCTTTCCTTCGTGTGATTGATAGCATTAAGATAGTCTTTCAACTCTGGCATAAAATTGTTCTTCCCTATTCGCATCCTCAATCATGAGAAGTTCATCTCGTAACTTCTCATCTGTGAGGCTCATAATATTTGATTCTCTAGGTCTTGGTATCACACAGAACATGAATGCTAAATTCTCTGCTTCCTCACCAATAAGGTCTTTCACAATATCTCTATTATCTAGGGATATTGTTTTGGGTTTGAAATATGAAGTTCCATAGACTGAATGAAATAGACCAGCATAACAAACGTGAATTGGAGCAAACCCCTCATCTAGAATTTTGTATGTCCCAATCAAATGTTCTAAAAGGGTCCGTCCACTATGTTCTGTTTTATGACAACCAATTGATTTTAGAAAATCAATCTTTGTAGAAATCAAGTCTATCGACATTTGCAGACTCCACATAAAGTTTGAACACCACAACGTTGCGTAGTTCATAACAATACTTAGACACAGGCATTGCTTGGTGTTTATTACTTGCAGGAAAAATCAAAAGACGATTTCCAACGTAGTTGGAATACTCTGCAATGTTCTTACCTTCATCATCCCAAATAGCAGTACCACCTAGCCACTCTGGTTGCCAATCCATGCGAGGATAATACATCATGGTAAAATCCCCATCATCAATATGCATGTGTGGTTCTACACCAAACGTGTGTGCGTTCATGTATAGACGTTTCCACCCAACAATATCAAACCGATCTTTCAGTTTGAGTTTGTATGCAGCAGCATCCCAGATAGGAAGAAGGTAATCATACTGTCTTTCCCGAACCTCTTCCTCACTTTCACCACAATAGACATGCCAATGTGGTTGAATGCCAATCTGTTTATTAGAGTGGTAGTCATACTTCCAATGAGTTTTTCTAATCTCAATGTCAATCAGTTCTGCAACATGCGGTTCTAGTAGATCATCAAAGATTTCACAAATCATTTGAACTTCCCCCTTGCCATAATCTCAGTCAGACACGCCACCATATTAATTTCTGGGTCTGCAACAAAAGCATTCTTATACTGGTATTCACCAAGGATGATAACCACATGAGGAATAGTAGAAGGTTCCAGATAATCATACATGTTATCATAAACAGCACGAAACATAGTGACAGGATCATTATCAATATTATCGACAACCCATTTACGAACATTCGTGAATTCCTTGTTCTTCATCATTCCCATGAGGTCTTTGATATTCTTCTCACTCAGATTGACGAGAATACCAGCATCAATTTCACCAGAGACAGAATACCTCTGCAACTCATTTAGAATTCTTCTCCAATCGGGAAAATGAGTGTTTATGAGTTCTGCAACCACCTTCTCATTATATTTAATCTCATTCTCTTTCAGAATTGAGACTGCACGTTGAAAGAACTGATGTGCAAGACTCGCCTTCTCACTTTTAGGAATAGTGAAGTCCACTACGCCACACCGAGAGTGCAGGGGTGCAATCAGTTTGTTCTTGTAGTTACAGGTGAGAATAAACCCACAGTTACTATGGAACTCTTCCATGAACCCACGAAGGGCTGGTTGAGTTGACTGTGGATTTAGATAGTCTGCCTCATCCAGAATAAGATACTTGCGTCCACCCTCAAGAGAGACTGTAGACGCAAAGTTCTTAATCTTGGTTCTAAGTACATCAA